>Ga0208589_1000074_pt1 | contig 45109 bp, 34 predicted proteins | sample NGESurshal092012_2_FD_184486 | JGI IMG/M metagenome (GOLD analysis project Ga0208589, IMG submission 184486) | Arctic peat soil microbial communities from Barrow, Alaska - NGEE Surface sample F53-2 shallow-092012 (SPAdes) | ecosystem: Environmental > Terrestrial > Soil > Wetlands > Peat ...
GAGGTTTGAGTGTGGCAACCCAATTCTCTCAATAAACGGGCCGTCGTTCATTTCAACACGCCGGATAGGCGTTATTTGTTCCGCCGTGAATAAGCCTCCATGGAGGCGCTCCATGATGTGGTGCGCGCGGGCAAGGCTCGTTATATCGGTGCGAGCAGCATGTTTGCCTGGCAGTTTGCTCAGGCGCAGCACGTGGCAGATGTCCGCGGAATGACCCGATTCGTTTCCATGCAGAATCACTACAACCTTATTTATCGGGAAGAAGAGCGGGAAATGATCCCGCAGTGCATCGACCAGGGCGTCGGCGTCATTCCCTGGAGCCCGCTGGCGCGCGGGGTGCTGGCCGGGAACCGGACCAGGGCCGGGGAGCGCCGCACGACCCGCTCGAACTCCGACCCGTTCGGCGACTCGCTGTACCAGATTCCCGAGGACTTCGATGTCGTGGAGCGGGTCGGCGAGATCGCGGCCGAGCGCGGCGTCCCGCCGGCGCGGGTGGCCCTGGCCTGGCTGCTGCAGCGGCCCGGGGTGACGGCCCCCATTGTCGGGGCGACCAAGCTCAGCCACCTCGCGGACGCGGTCGCGGCGGCGGAGCTCACGCTGAGCGATGAGGAGATGAAGCGGCTCGAGGAGCCCTACGTGCCGCACCCGGTGCTCGGCCACCAGTAACTCCCCGCCCGGTCCCGCGGCCGGGCCTGCCGGCCGCGGCGCCGGTCTTTTTCCGGCACGGAGTGAGGTCGGTCCGGGGCGCCCTGCCGGTGTTGCCACTGGTGGGTTAACCGCCTCCCGAACCCGGCGTGCACCGCTAAGCGCACCGGGCTCGCCACAAGCCCCGAGGGCCGGTGCTTTACCTCATGCTGTGCCCGGCCATGGTGCCGTGATCTTTGTTCCCCGGTAGTAGTAGCGCTTCGCGCTGACTTTGGCCAGGTCGAACAACTCCACGGCACCGTCGGTGGGCCATCTGCCGTAGCGTCGGCGTAGTTCCTTCCATGGAGTGCGCCGGTGCTTGCGTTCCTGCCACCTGATGACCTGTTTCCACAGGTAGGACCTCAGGTAGCTGAAGGTCGCGTTCGAGCAGCCGTACTCAAAGTACGCGGTCCAGCCCCGCAGCATCCGGCTGAGATGGATGAGCAGGACGCTGAGCGGCAGGTTCGTGCTCTGCCGACAGAACGCCTTGACCTTGGCCATGATGGCGACCAGCGCCTTCTTGGCCGGATAGACGTAGACGTAGCTCTTGCCGGTGCCTCGCTTGCGGTGTCGCTGGATGCGCCAGCCGAGAAAGTCGAGGCCTTCGTCGATGTGGGTGATCAGAGTCTTTTCCGGCGACAGGCGCAGGCCCATCGCGGACAGGACTTTGGCGATCTCCTCCTTCAGGGCTTCGGCGTGCGCCTTAGTGCCCGATATGGCTAGGCACCAGTCGTCCGCATACCGGCAGAGCCGGTAGTTGGGCAGTCCCTGGCGGCGACGCCTGGCCCGTTCATACGGGCTGGCTCCGGGACCTCCCGGCCCCCGGGCGATGAACTCGTCCAGGACCGACAGGGCCACGCTGCTCAGCAGCGGAGAAAGGATCGACCCCTGCGGGGAACCCTCCCCGGCGACTCCCGGACCGGACTGCGCTCAGCTCCCACCAGACTGCTGCGACAGCCTGGCGAGGAGGTCTCGCACCTCCTTCGATTCCCAGCGCCTCACGGCGCACGAGCGCCTCGTGGCGCACTCGGCCTATATCCGGCGCGGCTGGCCATTTTCTGGCGCGGCGGCCGGCAATTACTAGGGCGTCGCCCTGGGGCGCTCACGGGCGGCCGTGGTCACGCTTTGCTGAATTTTGCTTAATAGCCGTTGGCGTCGGCGCGAAGGTCTGCTAAAACCTCACAGTCGCGGTATCTACTCCGATGGCTGCCAATCCGGCCCGGGGACCGCGCGGATACGGAGGATTTTCGTGCGGGCAACCCGGCGCAATCGGCTATTTGCCGCCCTTTTATCATCGGGAATCGCGGTCGGCGTCGTGGCTACGCCGGTGGCCGCGCTGGCCGCGCCGTCGGCGCAGGCGGGCGCCCCGGAGGCGGGCGCCCTGCAGGCAGGTACCGCGCCGGCCAGCGGCACGCCGGCCGGTCCGGCGCAGGGGCTGGCCGGCGATGAGCGCCGAGTGTGCCCCGTGGCCAGCGCCGGCCAGATGGAGTGCCAGTCGGTGTACCGGCTCGCCGGGCGGCACCGCGGCGCCCAGGCGCTCGTTCCGGCTTCCGCGCGGGTCGCCGGGTACGGCCCGGCGAGCCTGCGCGCGGCGTACGGGCTGATCCGCGCCGCGGCGACCAGGGGCCGGGGCGAGACGATCGCGATCGTGGACGCCTACAGCAACCCGGCCGCCGCCCGCGACCTGGCCAGCTACCGGAGCCGGTTTCACCTGGGGTCCTGCAGGGTCTCCTCAGGCTGCCTGCGCATCGTCAACCAGCGCGGCCGATCCGGGCCGCTGCCCAAGGCGAACGCCGGCTGGGCCGTCGAGGAGTCGCTGGACCTGGACATGGTCTCGGCGATCTGCCCGCGCTGCAAGATCCTGGTGGTCGAGGCCAACTCGCCGTCCCCGCCGAGCCTGGGGGCAGCCGAGAATGCCGCCGTGGCCCTGGGCGCGCGGTTTGTGTCTAACAGCTGGAGCGGGACCGAGTTTCCTGGCCAGTGGACCGACAATCACTACTTCAACCACCCTGGCGACGCGATCGTCTTCGCGGGCGGCGACGCCGGGTACGGCACCGTGTACCCGGCTGACCTGCAGTACGTTACGGCGGTCGGTGGCACGACGCTGCGGCACGTGCCGTCAGGCTCGCGGCCCTGGACCGAGACCGTCTGGGGCAGCTCCAGCCCGGCCGTCACCGGGGGAACGGGCTCCGGCTGCTCGCCGCAGACGGCCAAGCCGTCCTGGCAGCGCAAGCCCGTGGACATCGCCGCGAACGGCTGCGTGACCCGCACGGAGAACGACGTGGCGGCCGTGGCCAACCCGGCCACCGGGGTGGCGGTCTACGACACCTACCGGACGCACGGGACCTGGCTCGTGCTCGGTGGCACCAGCGCGGCCACGCCGATCATCACGGCTGTCTACGCGCTGGCCGGGTATCCGGCGCCCCGCAGCTACCCGGCTTCCTACCCGTACCAGCATCCGGCCCGCTTCCACGACGTGACATCGGGCCTGAACGGCGTGTGCCCGGCCGCCCGGAGTTACCTGTGTCACGGGAAGGTCGGCTACGACGGCCCGACCGGAGTCGGGACGCCGGACGGAACCTACGGGTTCTCCCGCCAGGGCACCGACCCGGTGACGCTGGTCGACCCCGGGGCCAAGCGCGCGATCGCGGGGGCCGCCCTCAGGGTGACGATCACGGGGCTGAATGCCAGGACGGCCGCGAGCTCGCTGGCCTACACGGCGGCCGGGCTCCCCGCCGGGCTGTCCATCCGCAGGATCCCGGGGTCTAACACCGGGGCCATCACCGGCACCGTATCGGCCTCGATCGCTAGCGGGACGGTCTTCCACGTGCTGGTGACGGGAACAGACGCTGTGGCCCGCGCCCGCGGCGTGACCCGATTCACCATCACGGTGACCTGAGGGGCGGCCCCGCTCCGGCCAGGCCGCGGGCTCGCGCTCGCGGCCTGGCCGGCGGCGGCCTACCCCCGGGCCGCCTCGCTGACCAGGCCTTACCGGTGGGTGCATCCGGGGACATCGTAGAAACCGGGGCCTGCCAGGCCCGGCCCGGTGATCCGGGGCCGGTTCGCGCCGCCACCGCGAGGGAACGCGGTGTCGAACCACTGCGCGAAGAACCGGCCCAGCTGGGCCCCGCAGGCGGGGCTCCGATTGGGCAGCCAGCGGCCGAAGGCCACCTCCAGTTCCCGCTCGGTGATAGTGCGCCCGCCGTACTGGCGCTGGATCCCCGCCAGCGCCCGGGCGAAGTTGTGCGCCCCCAGGATCTGCCGCAGCGCGATGTAGCTGACGCCCGGCCGGGTGTAGGTCGCATTGCCGTCGAAGAGGCTGAACGGCGTCGGGTCGGACGGTGCGGTGGTCCAGAAGCCGCCGCCGCTGGCGTAGACCGTGTCGAACTGGCGGACCAGGCTGGCCTGGAACGCGGCCCGGCCCGCGGGCGTGCCCGGGCCGCCGGCCGCGGTCTGCGCCCGGCGCGCCGCGAAGAGGAACTCGGACAGCGTCGCCAGGCCCTCCTTGAAGAACGTCATCTCGTAGCCGCTCTCGGTGACGTGGTCGCCCCACCACTGATGCATGTTCTCGTGGTACAGCGTGTCCGTGTCGATCACCCCGCCGGAGAAGGCGATCATCGTCTGCATCTCTTCGTCGAAGCTGGCCTGCGGCGACCCGATGATGACTCCGTCGGAGGAGAACGGGAAGGGCCCGCTGAACTGGCTCTCGAACCGGGTGATGTCCTGCTGCATGTTCATGATGGCCGCGTTCTTGCGCTGCTGGCTGGCGCTGATCGCGGTGTCCTGGGCCTGGTAGTACCGCATGCCGCCGGGCGCGGTCCGCTCGGTGAGGTGGTATTGGCCGATGCTGTCCTCGACCAGGTAGCTGGCGACGGGGGCGCGGGAGCGCCAGTGCCAGGTCACCGACCCGCGGCGGAACTGCGCGTCCGGGCGGTGCCGGGTCGCCGAGACCAGGATGCCGTTGGCGACGCCTGTCTCCCCGGCCGCGACGGTGTCGTAGAAGTCATAGGTGGGCTTGGCCGCGGGGTAGTCGTTCAGCGGCATCCAGTCCTCGCTGCCGACGGGCTCGGTCGTCACGAACCCGCCGTTGCGGGAGCGGAACCAGCCCTCGGTGGTCCCGTCGCCGTCGTTGTGCACGCCGGGCCTGCCGGTGTAGCTGATCGAGACCGTGAACGTGGTGCCGGCCGGGATCGGCCACCGCGGGCTGATCACCAGCTTGTTGGCCGGGCACTGCGTGCCGTTCCTGGCGTTCTGCTGCGCCGCGCTGGTGGAGGTCAATTCGGGCGTGCAGGCCGGCGGCAGCGGGTTGTGCTGCAGGCCGCCGACCGGGTTGAGCTGCGACGCCTCGTGGGCCAGCGGGCTGGGGTCGTCCTGGCCGTGCGGATCGCCGGGGTAGGTCGGCTGGACGAACCGGAAGCGGGCTGGCCGCCCGTTGACGGTGACCAGGCCGACCGCCAGGTCGGGGCCGGCCGTGGTGTTCACCGACTTGCGCTCCAGGTCCAGGCTGAAGCTGGTCAGGCACTGGGTCGCGCGGTCGGTGAGCACGACGTGGTTTCCCCGCCGGAACCGGTTGGCCCGGGCATCGTAGACCAGGCGCACGGTGGTGTGCAGGCTGGTGTAGCCACCGTTGCCGGTCTCGGGATACATCCGCGAGCCGGGCCGGGCCAGCGTGTGCGCGCCGGCCGAGCAGTGCCCGGCCCGCGCGCCGGCCGGCCGGACTGGCGCGGCCGGGCTGGCTGGCCTAGCGGGGCTGGCGCTGGCGATACCGGGCGCCACCAGGCTCAGGGGCACCAGGGCCGCTGCCGACGTCACGGTGACAAGGGCAGCCCGCAGCGGGCGTCTGACCATGGCGCGTCTCCTGTCAGTCCACGGGCCCGGCTGGCCGCAAAGCCTCGGCCGCGGCGGGCCGCTACCGGCGGCCGTCGCGGGAGCGCGCGGTCGCTGCCGGACATTCTGCCGCTGAACCGGTCTCTAGTTCACTGCCTTCCTTAGTTCACTGCCTTGCGGGATGTCGGGCCGTCCCGCGGGCCGCCGCCACTGCCGGCGCCGCACGGCGCCGGGCAGTGGCCCTCGCGGGCTGATCCGGCCTCGGAGTCGTGTGCGATAATCAGGGCAAACATCGGATCTTCCGTGACGGCGGAGATCATCAGACCAGAGTTGCCGCGCAGCGGACGAGGTGTATGCGGAGGGCCCGGCCGTGGCGGTGACCGACGAGGCGATCGAGAAGATCAAGTCGATGATTGTCTCCGGGGCGCTGCGCGCCGGGGACCGGCTCCCGAAGGAAGCCGACCTGGCCGCCGATCTGGGGCTGTCGCGCAGCTCCCTGCGGGAGGCGGTCCGGGCCCTGGCCCTGATCAACATCCTCGACGTGCGCCAGGGCGACGGCACGTACGTGACCAGCCTGGAGCCCGCGGTCATGCTCGAGGCGCTGAACTTCATCGTGGACTTCCACCGGGACGCCAGCGTGCTGGAGTTCCTGCGCGTCCGGCGCATCCTGGAGCCCGCGGCCACGGCGATGGCAGCCGAGCACATCAGCGACAGCGAGATCGAGGCGCTCCGCAAGCTCCTCGACAGCCTCGGGCCGCATCCGGAGGCCGACGATCTCGTCGCCAACGACCTGGAGTTTCACCGGCGGATCGCCGCGAGCTCAGGCAACTCCGTGCTGTGCTCCCTGCTGGAGACCATCTCCGCGCCGACGACCCGGGCGCGCGTCTGGCGCGGCCTGACGCAGTCAGGGGCCCGGGAGCGAACCCTGGCCGAGCACCGGTCGATCGTCGACGCGCTCGCGTCGCGTGATCCCGATGTGGCCCGCTCCTGGGCCACGGTGCACATCGCCAACGTCGAGCAGTGGCTGGCCTCGGTCCCGTAGTAACCCCGCCGGGCGGCGGCCGCTCAGGGCAGGCGGTAGACCGAGCGGGCGTTACCGGTGAAGACCGCGTCGAGCTGGGCCGGGCTGAGGTGGCGGGACAGCAGGTCCCGCGCCAGCGCGACTACCTGCCCGTAGCTCGCGGCGAGCGTGCAGACCGGCCAGTCGGACCCGAACATCAGGCGGCCGGGGCCAAAGCTCTCGACCAGGACGTCGACATACGCGGCGAACTGCCCGGGCCGCCAGCCGGCGGCGGCCTCGGTGACGAGGCCGGAGACCTTGCAGGTCACGTTCGGCCGGGCGGCCAGCTCGGTCATCTGCGCGGCCCAGGGCTGGAGCCGGCCGGCGGCGACCGGCGGCTTGGCGGCGTGGTCCAGCACGAAGCCCACACTGTCGAGGTCGCTGGTCACGCGCAGCGCGGCGGACAGCTGAACCGGCCGGATCAGCAGGTCGTAGGGCAGGCCGGCCGCGCCGACGGCCCGCAGGCCGCGACGGACCTCCGGGCGGTCCAGCCAGTCCGGGTCGGGCTCGTCCTGGACCAGGTGCCGGATCCCGGCCAGCCGGTCCCCGCCGGGGAGCTGCCGCAGCCGCGCGATCTCGCCCGCGACGTCCGGGCCGGCCAGGTCGGCCCAGCCGACGACCCCGGTCGTAGCCACCGCCCCCCCGCCCCTCTCGCCCCCGCCGCGCCCGGCGCTCCCGCTCTCGGGGACCACCCCGCTCCCGGCCGCCATGGCCAGGAACTCCTCGGTCTCCGCCGGGTCGGCCAGGACCTGGACCAGGACGCCGGCCGCCACCCCCTGCGGCGCGGCCGCCTGCGCGAAGTCACGCAGATCGAACCGGCGCCGCAGCGCCGGGAACGGCTCCAGCCACGCATGCCGGCGGCTGGCCGGATCCCAGACATGATGGTGGGCGTCGATGATCACTGCGGACCCAGCGCCGGGATCAGCCCGTCGCGGGCCAGCTCGTCGTAGAGCCGGCCGGGCACGGCGGCGGCGAGATAGCCGGCGTCCTGCGCAATCTCGGCCGGACTGCGCGCCCCGATGACCGCGGCCGTGACCGCGGGATGACGCAGCACGAACTGCATCGCGACGGCGGCCAGCGGGAGCCCGTAGCCGGCGCAGGCGGTCCGGAGCCGGCTCACCCGGTCGAGCACCTCAGCGGGCGGCGGCTGGTAATCGTAGGTCGCGCCGGGGGCCGGATCGGCCAGGATGCCGCCGTTGAAGACCCCGCCGACCAGCACGCCGATCCCGCGCCGCCGGCACTCGGGCAGCAGCGACACCCCGGCCCGGGCATCGAGCAGCGAGTAACGCCCGGCGACCAGGATGACGTCCAGGTCGGCGCGGGCCAGGAACCACTCGATCAGCTCGGCCCGGTTCATGCCGACGCCGATCGCGCCGATCACCCCGGCCGACCGCAGCTCCGCCAGGGCCGGGTACGCGCCGTCCAGGGCCTCCGCCAGGTGGTCATCGGGATCGTGGATGAGCGCGACGTCGATCCGGCCGGTGCCCAGCCGGCTGAGGCTGGCCTCCAGCGACGCCAGCACGCCGTCGCGGCTGTAGTCGCGGACCCGGCCGAGCCGGGGCGTCCCGTAGAACCCCTCCGCCCCGTCGACGTCCCCGTCGGCGGGCACCAGGAGCCGTCCGACCTTTGTCGACAGCACGTACTCGCCACGCGGCCGTCCCGCCAGGAAGGCGCCGAGCCGCTGCTCGGAGAGCCCGACCCCGTAGTGCGGGGCGGTGTCGAAGCCCCGCACGCCCGCCGCCCAGGCGGCCTCCAGCGTGGCCTGGGCGGTCTCGTCGCTGACGGGCTCGAACAGGCCGCCGATCGGCGCGGCGCCGAACATCAGCCGGGTGACCGTCAGCCCGCCGCCGATCGCCCGGCGCGGGATCGCCGGGGCGTCCGGACTGCTCACGGCACCGGCCCGGCCAGCCAGGCGGCTCCGGCCGGGAACGAGTACTCGGCCACCGACGCCGGCTGGATCTGCGTCGACGCGCCCGGTGCCATCGGCGTCCGGTAACGGCCGCCCAGCACCGAGGCCGGGGTCTCGAAATGCTCGTGCAGGTGATCGATCCACTCGATCATGCGGCCCTGCGTCGTCCCGGACAGCGCCACGTAGTCAAACATCGACAGGTGCTGCACCAGCTCGCACAGCCCGACCCCGCCCGCGTGCGGGCAGACAGGCACGCCGAACTTGGCCGCCAGCAGCAGGTTGGCGATGTTCTCGTTGACCCCCGCCACCCGGCACGCGTCGATCTGCATGACGTCGATGGCCCTCGCCTGGAGCAGCTGCTTGAAGATCACCCGGTTGGAGACGTGCTCCCCGGTCGCGACCCGGACCGGGTCGATCTCGCGCCGGATCCGGGCCAGCCCGAGGATGTCATCCGGGCTGGTTGGCTCCTCGATCCAGGCCGGGCCCAGCGGGGCCAGCTCCCGCATCCAGGCGATGGCCGTCGGCACGTCCCAGACCTGGTTCGCGTCCAGCGCGATGGCGACCTGGTCGCCGACTACCTGCCGGGCGATGCCGATGCGCCGGATGTCATCGGTGATCCGGGCTCCGACCTTGAGCTTGATCTGCGTGAACCCCTCGGCCACCGCCTCGGCGCTCAGCGCGGCCAGCCGCTCGTCGGAGTAGCCCAGCCAGCCCGGTGCCGTGGTGTAGGCCGGGTAACCGTCGCGCTCCAGCGCGGCGATGCGCCCGGCCCGGCCAGGAACCGCCTGCTGCATCAGATCGAGTGCCTCCTCCCTGGTCAGCGCGTCGCTGATATACCGGAAGTCGACCAGGTCCACGACCTGCTCCGGGGTCAGGTCGGCCAGCAGCCGCCACAGCGGCTTGCCCGCCCGCCGCGCGGCCAGGTCCCAGCAGGCGTTCAGCACCGCGCCGATGGCCATGTGCACGACACCCCGCTCAGGGCCCAGCCAGCGCAGCGGGCTGTCGCCCACCAGCCGCCGGGACAGCCCGCCGAGGTCGTCCAGCGTCTCGTCGAGGTCCTGGCCGACCAGGAACGGCTCGAGCGCGCGCACCGCGGCGAGCTGGATGTCGTTACCTCGCCCGATCGTGAAGACGTAGGCGTGCCCGGCGAGCTCGTCGGGGCCGTCCGTCCGCACGACGAGGTAAGCGGCCGAGTAGTCCGGGCTCGCGTTCATCGCATCCGACCCGTCGAGGTTCCGGGACGTCGGAAAGCGCACGTCAGAGGTCTCGAAGGCGATGATCTTGGTCATCGGCACCGTCCAGGGACGCCGGAGGCGGCCGCGGTCGAAGGCCGCGAAGCCCTACTGGATTTAACGGAAGCCCTCACCCGGTCCTCATTCCGCGCTCGCTGCCCCTCGGGTCTCCCCCTGTTCATGTCGCCTGCAGTCATTCAGCAGCCGCCTCGCCGCCGATCACCCGGGCGAGTATCAGCGCGACGAGGATGACCCCGCCGGTCACCGCCTCGATCCAGTAGTTGGAGACCTGGGACAGGTCCAGGATGTTCTGCACCAGGCCGAGCAGCACGACGCCGGACGCGGCGCCGACCATGTTGCCCCGGCCGCCCTTGAGACTGACGCCGCCGATGACGGCGGCGGCGAAGACTGAGAAGATGATCCCTTCCTGGTAGCCCTGCTGACCGGTGACGGCGCTGACCCGCCCGGCTTCCATGAGGCCGCCGACGGCGGCCAGGACGCTGCCGGCCACGTAGACCCCGATCCTGATCCGGTCGACCTTGATCCCGGCGGCGCGGGCGGCCTCCAGGCTGCCGCCGACCGCGTAGATGGCCCGGCCCGTGCGGTGGTAGCGCAGGAACAGGCCCACCACGATAAAGATGAGCGCCGCGACGATCAGCGAGACCGGCACCGTGCCGATCGTGCCCGAGCCCAGGTAGGTGAACGCCGGGGGGAGGTTGAACACGCTGTTCCCGCCCACGATGCCCAGTTGCAGCCCGGCCAGCACGACCGTCATGCCCAGGGTCACGATGAAGCCGTTCAGCCGCCCCTTCACGATCAGCAGGCCGTTCACGGTGCCGATGACCGCGCCCACCAGGAGCAGCACCAGGATGGCCAGGTACGGGCTGAGCAGCAGCCCCGAGCCGTAGGCAGTCACGGGCACGATCAGCCAGGCGGCGACCATCGGGGCCAGCCCGTAGGTGCCTTCCAGCGACAGGTCCATGCCCCCGATCAGGAGGATCAGGCTCTCGCCCACGACCACCACGCCGAGCGAGGAGACCTGCTCACCGATGCCGGTCATGTTCGACACCGTGAAGAAGGCGCTGTTGACGAACGACCCCACGATGATCAGCAGGATGATGACCGGCACCAGCGCGGCCTGGCGCATGACGGAGATCCCCGCCGCCTGGCGGCTGCGGCCGCCCAGGATGTCGGCCACCGGCTCCGGGCCGGGGCTCGCTGGCTGATCGCTGGGTGCCGGCCGGCGGTCGGTCTCACTCATGCTGGCTCCTGTCCTTCCGCTGCGGCCGGTCCGGCTGGTCGGCTGTCGCCGCTGCTCCCGTCGCCGCTCCGCAGCCCTTCGGTGGCGGAGATCAGCGCCTCCCGGTCGAACGGCGGGTTGGTGAACTCGGTGAACTGCTCGCCGCGGACCAGGACGATGACCCGATCACAGATCACGAGGTCAGATAGCTCGTCGGTGGCCAGCAGCAGGCCCGCCCCGCTCTCGGCGGTGATCTCGGCGAGTTCGGCCAGGAGCAGCGACTTCGAGGCCACGTCCACGCCCCTGGTCGGCGTGATGGCGACGATGAGCTTCGGCCGCCGGACGATCGCCCGGGCGACGGTCACCTTCTGCTGGTTGCCTCCCGACAGCTCGCCGACCGGCTGGCCGAGGCCGGCCGACACGATGGACAGCCGCCGGGCCAGCGGCCGGGCGGCCGCCGCCCGGGAGCGCGGGCTCAGCCAGCCCAGCCTGCGGGCCAGCCAGTCCGTGATCGTCATCGTGGTGTTCTCGGCGACGGACAGCAGCTTGACGAAGCCCTCGGCCTGCCGGTCCTCCGGGATGTAGCCCATCCCCGCCCGCAGTGCGAGATCGCGCCGGCCGGGGGTGAGCCGCTGCCCGTCCAGCAGCACCTGACCCGACTGCCAGCGATCGGCGCCCGCCACGACCCGGGCGAGCGTCGCCACCCCCGCGCTGAGCAGGCCGGTCACCCCGACCCGCTCGCCGGGGCGCACCTGCAGGCTGACCTCGCGCAGCGATCCGCGAGCCGCCTGCGCCGATACGCGGTCGACGACCAGGCAGGGCGGCGCCTCCGCGAGCGCGAGCCTGGCCGCGTCAGCCGCCCTGGCCGGGACGGCCAGCGCGGGTTCCGCGGTATCTGAGCCCCGCGGCGCGCCGACCATCGCGGTCACGAGCTGCTCCTTGGAGACCTGCGCCGTCGGGGCCGTGAGCACCAGCTCACCGTCGCGGATCACCGCGACGTCCTGGCAGATCTCGAACACTTCCTCGAGGTGGTGCGAGATGTACAGGACGGCCACGCCGCTGGCGACCAGCTGACGCACCCGGACGAACAGCCGCTGGACGGCGTCCCGCTCGAGCGCGGCGGTCGGCTCGTCCAGCAGCAGGCAGCGGGTCCCGGCGGCCAGGGCCCGGGCGATCTCCACCACCTGCCGCTGCTCCACGGTGAGGCTCGCGCAGGTCTGGCGGACGTCGATGGAGAAGCCCCAGTCCAGCATCACCTGCCGGGCCTGCTCGCGCATGCCGCGCCAGTCGACGACGCCGCCACGGCGGGGCTGATGGCCGAGGAAGACATTCTCGGCCACCGTGAGCGTAGGGACCACCATCGAGTGCTGGTAGACCGTGGCCAGCTTGCCGCGCCAGGCATCCACGTCAGCGAGCGGGGGAGCGGGCGCGCCGTAGAGCCGGACCTCCCCGGCGTCGGCCGGGTAGATGCCGGACAGGATGGAGACCAGCGTCGACTTGCCGGCGCCATTGCGCCCGACCAGGCCCAGGCAGCGGCCGGGCTGGAGGGCGAGGTCGATTCCGCGCAGCGCGCGGGTGCTGCCGAAGCGCTTGTGCACGCCCACTGCCTCGACGACCGGGGAGGCCGTCAAGGCAGCGGACGGGTCAGTCGTGGTCATCCGGCCGCCGCAGCCGCGCTGCAGACTCCGCCGTGGGCGGCACCGTAGACGTTCCCCCACAGCTGGCTCTCGGTCACCGGGGTCGTCGTCACCGTGGCGGGCAGCCCGCTGACGGGCTTGACCGTGAGCGTCTGCTGAGACTTGGTCACGAACGGGGCCACGATCGGGTCGGCGAGGTTGGAGTCGCCCTGGTAGGTGACCATCTGCAGGGCCGGCGCGCCGCCACCCGGCTGGCCCGGCGACAGCGTGACGCCCTTGGCCGCGTCGATCGCGTACTTGAGCGCCCACTCCGCATACAGGTTCGCCGGCTGAGACTGGGACGCGCTGGTGAGGCCCTTGGTGATGTCACACATCTCGAAGGGGACGCCGTCGTCGCTGACGATGAGCACCTTCCCGGTGAGCCCCTTGGTCTTCAGCAGCGGGATGATGCCGGTGTCCGGGCTGCTCCACGCCGAGTAGATGGCCTTGAGCTGGCTGCCGTAGGCGTTGACGGCGTTCTGCGCGTCGGTCACCGCCGTCGGGTCGGTCCAGACCGTCGGGTCCTTGAGCAGCTTGACGCCCGGGTCGTTGGCGGCCATGCAGGCGTTGAAGGCGTTGGCCCGGTCCGCGCCGTTGGAGGACGTCAGGTCGCCCTCCAGGTCAAGGACGTAGCCGGACTTGACCTTCGAGCTGATGTAGGCGCAGGCGTCCTGGCCGTAGAGCAGGTTCGACGCGCGGACCACCATGTAGACCTTGCCGACGCCGACGATGGTGTCCACCGAGATCAGCTTGACGTGGTGGGCCGTCGCATAGGAGATCGCGGGCCCCAGGCTGGTGGCGGTCTCAGGATTCACGATGATCGCCTGAGCGCCCTCGTTCACCAGGTCCTCGATCTGCTGGTTCTGCAGGCTGGCGTTGGCGGCGGCCAGCAGCGGGCCGATCAGCTTGACGTGCAGTTGCTGGGCGTACTGCTTCTCGTAGTTGATGTAGGCAGCCCAGAACGCGGTGTTGTTGTAGGTCAGGTCAACGCCGACCTTGACGGGCCCCGACGCGGCCGTCGCCCCGCCGGTGGTGCCGCCGCTCGCGGAGCTGGAGCTGGCGCTGGAGCCGCAGCCCGCGATGAGAGCTACGAGCATGACACCTGCTGCAGCAAAGATGCCGGAATGTCTGCGACGTGACATCGAACCTCCTAGGTCGACTGTGCGGGGTCCGCAGGCTCGCCCCTCGGCCTCGGGGCATCCACGCTCCGCAAGGCGTGACAGGAAAATAGATCCGATGTATCCACTACGTCAATGGCGTGTGAACGTCCACGCGCGACCTTGACCAAACCGATATGGTCGGGTTTTGGGGACGTAACCGCCGCCGGGCGCCGATCTAGCCAGGCCTCTGCGGCATGAATCATCTGATCTATGGTCACTGATGGCTGTCAGCTGGTGGCGCCGGCGGCCGGATCCGCAGCCCGGCCATCCCGCCGTCCACGGCCAGGGCCGTGCCCGTGACCGCGCCGGCCAGCGGGCTGGCCAGGTAGGCGATCGCGGCCGCCACCTCGGTGGCCGTCACCAGCCGGCCCATCGGCTGGCGGGCGGACAGCGCGGCCCGTTCCGCGGCCGGATCGGCGGCGGCATCGAGCAGCCGCGTCACCCAGGGAGTGTCCGCCGTTCCCGGCGTCACGCAGGTCACCCGGATGTGCTCGGCGACGTGGTCGGCCGCCATGGCCAGGGTGAGCGAGAAGACAGCGCCCTTGCTGGCCGAGTAGAGCGCGCGCTGCGGCAGTCCGGCCGTGGCGGCAATCGAGCAGGTGTTGACGATCGCCGCCCGTCCGCGGCGCTGGGCCGCGGCCCGCAGATGAGGCAGCGCCGCCCGGCTGGTCCGCACGATGCCCAGCACGTTCACGTCCAGGACGCGGCGCCACTCCTCGTCGTCGTTGGCCTCGACGGTGCCGACGGCGCCGATGCCCGCGTTGTTCACGAGGATGTCGATGCCGCCTAGCACGTCGGCGGCTGCGGCGACCGCCGACCGCACCTGGCCGTCGTTCGTGACGTCGGCGGGAATGGCCGTGATCCAGGATTCGGTGTTTCCGCGATCGGCCGGAATGCCGCCCGGCGGGACCTGCCGGTCCAGGATCACCACCCGCGCGCCGCGCGCCGTGAGCAGCCGGGCGGTGGCCAGGCCTATCCCGGACGCCCCGCCGGTCACGACCGCGGCCAGCCCGGCAAACTCGGGCGGCGTGGCAGGTGCTGGCATCGGCGGAACCTCCGGCGGCGGCGACGTAAGAACTGCCCGAAGACATCCGATGTATAGCCGATTTGTAGCTCGGTGTCTAGAAACAATTCGGCCACACGGCCCTGTTAGGCAGGTCGAGATCAGATGTGTGCCCGACGGCCAGGGCGGGCGGGCCGTTGCCAGTCAGGGGCCAGCGACCGGCGGGACGACCCCGATCGTCAGCAGGACGTTCGCATAGAGCCGGTCGTCGCCCGTGGCCACGCACACCGCGAGGTCGGGCTCTCGGCAGAGCGCATAGAACTCCAGCCGGCTCAGCGGCTCCAGGGGGAGGCTGTCCCCGAGCAGCTGGCGGTACCGGCCGAACACCGCCGGGGTGCTGCCGTCGGCTGGCTGCATGACGGTGACCGACTCGACCGGGACGGCCGCCAGCAGGGGCTCGAGCACCTGGTCGACCGTGACCAGACCGGGCCGCAGGTTCAGGTAGATCTGGGTCGCCCGCGGATGGGCGTTGGTGGCAGGCGAGTAGTTGGCGTCGGCGATCAGGACGCGGCCGCCGTGGCCGGCGGCGGCCAGCGCAGCCAGCAGCGGCGGATGGATCAGCGGAAAGCGCAGCATGTGTCCTCCGTTACTCAGTGTTGGCTGATCTTTGCCGATAAGCCGGGCCGACGCCAGGGGTCGTCTTTATCCGGGTGCCGAGGATAATCCCCGGATGCGCCGGCGATCGGTAGCAGCGGTGGCCTTCCGGCCCGGACTATGTCAATTGCCGGGACGACCAGCCGGTTGTTCGCTTAGCCTGATTGATAACTCCGCCAGGCGGCGCAGCATGGCATAGCTGGATATAGCCGTCCTGAGGAGAATCGGGGGCCCGGGATCTGTCGTCAGCGTGGTGCTTGCCGCGTCAGCACCTGATGAGAGCGGAGGAATTTATGGGGTCTGCAGCAGGGGCCGCCCGAATGGCCGTTATCACGGGAATGACCGGCGCGCTGTGGTGGGCAGCCGCCGCCTCGCCCGCCGCCTCGGCCCAGGCAGTGAGCCAGCCGGCCGCCGGCCGCGCCATCCGGGCCGCCGCGGCTGGCCCGGCCCCGCTGGTGCGGGACGTCGGCCCGGCCGGCGGCAAGCAGGGCCTGGGGGCGCCCGCCATGTCGCTGCCCATGCTGCAGGTCAACGCCGAACGGCAGGTCAGAGCCCTGCAATTCGTCCGCACGCTGCGCCAGAAGGGCAGTCCGGACCTCAAGTGCACGAGGCGGCCGTGCCGGGCTGGCCTGCCGGCCGCCAGGGACCTGCGGCCCACTCAGCAGGCCCAGGTCCGTGGCTACTACTGCGGGCCGGCGACGGTCTCGGAGATGCTGGCCCAGCTCGGAAAGCGGGTCTCCCAGGCGACCGCGGCCCGCGAGCTCAGGACCAACCCGAGCGGCACGAACTGGTCAGATAACTCGGGCTATCCCGTTCCGGCCGTGCTCAACCTGAATCAGAAGAAGAACAACTATGTCGCCGTGGCATTGCCATGGTATCCGACGTCCAGGCAGATCACTACGTTTGAGGCCGATCTGGTGACCGACGTTAATCACAACGGCGGCGTGCCGCTCGCCGGAAATGCCTACGAGGTAGCGGGCGGCCCGCATCTCGTCGGTAGTCCGGTCAGCCAGACGATATTTCACTGGTTCGAGATCCGCGGTTACCAGAAGTTCGGTGCCGTGACCGATTACGAGGACTCGGTGCACGGCGCTCCCAGCATCGGCTGGAGCGTGGCCGTCCCGGCTTACTCGTCGATGCCCTCCAGCGCGATCGTCGACATCCTGGGTGCCCGTGGCTACGACTGGTGACGGCCGGAACGGGCGGCCCCTGCCGCCGCGGGCCGGGGCGGGCCGCCGGCCGCGGCTGCGCGCCGCCTGGGCGGCCGGGGCGGCCGTGCTGGTGCTTGCCGTGGCGACCGGCGTGGCGCTGACCGCTCACGGCGCGCGCCAGCGGCCCGTGCTGGAGGGGAAGGTGGTGGCGGGGAAAGCGGCGGCCGGAAAGGTGGTGGCCGGAAAGGTGGCGGCGGCCCCGGGCCGCCCGGAGCTCACGTTCTGCCAGACGACCCCGGCCAGGTCGCTGCGCGCGGAGCTGACGCGAACTGTGCCGGGCTCACGCCGGGCCGAGATTCAGCCCCTGGGCGTCTCCGCCGACGCCCGCGAGGTGTACGTGTCGGCCTGGACCGCCGGCTTCTCGGGGGTGGCCGAGCTGAACCGGGCCACCGGAAGACTGCGCAGGATCAGGGCCTTCGCCCGCCCGGCGACCGATCAGGCGGATGGCTCGGCGGGCGGCCGCTGGCTGGCCTGGGCGCAGACCTACTCCCTCAGCAGCCTCGATCGCTTCACCATGTACGCGTGGGACTCGGTGACCGGTCACCGGCTGCGGCTGGGCCAGTCCCTCGCGGGGCCCGGCGGGACCGCGTGGCCCAGCCCCTGGCATGCGCCGGCGGTGAGCGGCCACTACGCCGCCTGGGCGCAGGGCTACGGTCCCGGCGGCCTGGTGGAGATCCGGCTGGCCGACCTGAGCACCGGGAAGGTCATCACCATCCGCTCCGGCCACACCCAGCCGCCGTTCTTCGACGGCAGCCTGGTGGTCTGGCCGGAGTCGGACACCCCGGGCGCCCAGACGACGCTGCGCGCGTACAGCCTGACCGCCGGCCGCATGGTTCCGCTGCCGCCTGCGCTGCGCGCGGTGCACGGGACCGCGTTCGTGGTGACCGACGGGGTCCGTACCGCCTACCTCGGCCCCGGCCTGACCCAGCTGTATTACTCGCCGCGGCAGGACCAGGCGGCGGAACTCTCCCTGCGGCTGCCCGCCGGGGTCAGCTTCTCCGACCTGGCCATGGCGCCGGGCACGCTGGCCTGGACCACGAGCCGGGCCACTTACCTGGCCAGCACCCGCAGCGGCGCGTTCACCCAGGTGACGCCGAGCTATGGCTACGCGACGGGCTCCGGCTCCCTCGTGCTGGTCTCCGACGCGCCCGGCCGCCGGACGGCCCGTCCCGTGCTGCCGCTGCACGTGATCGATCCCGCCGGGCTGACCTGGGCCGCCTGTCACGCACGTCCCGGTCCCGCTCGCTGAGTGTCGGCAGTCCGTGGCAGGCTGGATGGCGGCGCGGAGCTGCGAGCAGATCCGGACAGGGGATCACGATGGCGTTTGACGGGTGGCCGGAAGAAGCCCTGGACTTCTACGAAGGGCTGGAGGCGGACAACACCAAGACCTACTGGCTCGCGCACCTGGAGACCTACGAGACCATGGTGCGCGGGCCGATGACCGAGCTGCTGGCCGAGCTCGCCGCCGACTTCGGCCCGGCGAAGATCTTCCGCCCGTATCGCGACGTGCGGTTCAGCAAAGACAAGTCGCCGTACAAGACGGCGATAGCCGCCACCATCGGGGACGGTTATATCCACCTGTCAGCCCGCGGTCTCGCGGTCGGCAACGGGATGTACGCGATGGCCCCCGATCAGCTGGAGCGCTACCGGCAGGCCGTGGTCACCGACGTTCCCGGCCAGGAGCTCGAGCGGCTGATCAGCTCCGTGCGCGGGCAGGGCATCGGCGTGCACGGCCACGAGACCCTCAAGAAGGCCCCGCGCGGCTACCCGCCCGATCATGAGCGGATCGACCTGCTGCGCTGCAAGGGGCTGATCGCCTGGCAGGAATGGCCGGTAGCGGCGTGGCTGGGGACCGCAGCGGCGAAGGAGCGCGTGGCCGGATTCCTGACCGCGGCCCAGCCGCTGGCTGACTGGCTGGCCGCCCATGTCGGCCCGTCGGCCGTGGCCCGCAGCTCCTAGCCGCAGTCCGGGCACAGGCCGAACAGCTCGACCGTGTGCCCGACATCGGAGAATCCGGCCTCGGCGGCTACCTGCTCTGCCCACCGCTCGACGGCGCGGCCCTCGACCTCGACGCTGCGCCCGCAGTTCCGGCAGGTCAGGTGGTGGTGATGCGCGTCACTGCGGCACCGGCGGTAGAGCGTCTCGCCGCTGGTGTCCCTGATCGCGTCTACCTGGCCGTCCTCGCACAGCACCTGGAGGTGCCGGTAGACGGTGGTCAGGCCCACGTGCTCACCGCGATTACGCAGCTCCGCGTAGATCTGCTGCGCGCTGCAGAAACCGGGCAGCCCGTCCAGCGCCGTGGACAGGGCCTCGGCCTGCCGGGTGCCCCGGATGCGCGTTCCGCGCGCCGCTGGCGGCGTTGCTGGCGACGATGTGGTCACACACGCACGGTAGCAGCCGGGAGCCGCTTTTCCGTATCCGTTGTCCGGCCGTCAGCCCTGGCTGGGCAGTTCCGTCAGCAGGTCGTCGGCCGTCTCCATGCCCGCCCGCCAGACCGACCGGGACACGATCTTGGCCAGGTCGGCGCGGTGCTTGTACCGAGCCGCGATCTGCGTGCACTCCTCGAGCAGGCCCTCGGACAGGGTCGTCGGCTGCAGGCCCAGGGCGAGGAACTGGTCGTTGCGCACGAGCAGCTCGTTCTCCTCGGCCTCGCGCCGGGGGTTGGGCAGGTAGGCGATCTCGGTGCTGGTCATGTCACCGATCATCTTGGCCAGGTCCAGGACGCGGTGCGTCTCGGTGATCTGGTTGCGGACCAGGACCTTGTCACCGGCGTTCGGGGGATTATTAAGCGCGATCTCGATGCACCGGACCGTGTCCCGGATGTGAATGAACGCCCGGGTCTGGCCGCCGGTGCCGTGCACGGTGAGCGGGTGCCCGATGGCGGCCTGCATGAGGAACCGGTTGAGCACGGTGCCGTAGTCGCCGTCATAGTCGAACCTGTTGATCAGCCGCTCGTCACGGATCGTCTGCTCCGTCTGGGTGCCCCACACGATGCCCTGGTGCAGGTCGGTAATGCGCAGCGAGTCGTTCTTGGCGTAGAACGAGAACATCAGCTGGTCCAGCGTCTTGGTCAGGTGGTAGACGGAGCCGGGATTGGCGGGGTGCAGGATCTCCCGCTCCAGCTCGCCGTCGGGCGTGGGCACCTTGACCGTCAGGTAGCCCTCGGGGATGGGCGCGCTGCCCGACCAGCCGTAGCCGTAGACGCCCATCGTGCCCAGGTGCACCAGGGACGCGTCGATGTCCGTGGTGGCCAGGGCGGTCAGCAGGTTGTGGGTGGCCCGCACGTTGTTGTCGACCGTGTAGCGCTTGGTCTTCTCGGTGCGCATGGAGTACGGAGCCGCGCGCTGCTCCGCAAAGTGCACGATGGCGTCGGGACGCAGGTCCTCCAGCACCGACACCAGCCGGTCGTACTCGGTCGCGAGGTCGACATCCACGAAGCCGATCTCCTGGCCCGAGATCTCCCGCCAGGCCCGGATCCGCTCGCCGACGGGCCGGATCGGAGTCAGCGAGTCCACCTCGAGCTCGATGTCGATCTTCCGGCGGCTGAGGTTGTCCACGATGGTGATGTCATGGCCACGATCCGAGAGGTAGAGCGAGGTCGGCCAGCCACAGAACCCGTCGCCGCCAAGGACCAGAACGCGCATTCGTACTCCCAACCAACCTGTTCTTCCACTAAGGGACACCTGCAGCGACCGCTGTGGCCACCTTGCGAACGGATACCCGCAGCCCCGGCTCTGATTATCCGTGGCAGTGCAGCGAGGGGTAACGTGCGCCGGCTGGCTCAGTCCGGCGCTGCTGCCCCGATGGAGCGGCCCGAGCCTAGCCGGGCTCTCTGGCTACTCCCTGAGCTGCAGCTTAGAGCCAGCCCTCACTCCGCGGTGCGACTTTGGCCTGCTAGGACGGGGGATGATAGGCACATGGCAGACAGACTTCGCGATGCGACAAGTCCTTACCTCCTCCAGCACGCGGGGAACCTGGTCGACTGGTGGCCCTGGTCCGAGGAGGCATTTGCGGCGGCTGCGCGGCGCGACGTTCCCGTGCTGCTGTCGGTTGGCTATTCCGCCTGCCACTGGTGTCACGTCATGGCGCACGAGTCGTTCGAGGACGAGCAGATTGCCGCCATCATGAATGAGCATCTGGTCTCGGTCAAGGTTGACCGCGAGGAGCGGCCCGACGTGGACGCCATCTACATGACCGCCACACAGGCCATGACGGGGCAGGGCGGATGGCCGATGACCGTCTTCATGACGCCCGACCGGGAGCCGTTCTACTGCGGCACGTATTTCCCCCGGGAGTACTTCCGGCGGCTAGTCCTCGGCGTGGCCAGGGCCTGGCGCGAGGACCGGGCCACGGTCGTCGGCCAGGGCCGCCAGATCGCCGCGGCGCTCGCCGAGCAGTCCGCCACGGTCGCCGGCCTGACCGTGCCGGGCGTCAGCGGGGACGGACCCGGCCAGGTCGAGGAGCAGCTCGCGGCCGCGTGCGAGACGGCGGTGGGGACGCTGGCGGGCGAGTACGACTCCGTGCGCGGCGGCTTCGGCGGCGCGCCCAAGTTCCCGCCGTCCATGGTCATCGAGTTCCTGCTCCGGCATGCGGAACGGGCTGGCGGCCAGGAGGCCGCCCGGGCCCTGGACATGGCCGCCGGGACCGCGGCCGCGATGGCGCGCGGTGGAATGTATGACCAGCTGGCGGGGGGGTTCGCCCGGTACAGCGTGGACGCCGGCTGGGTGGTGCCGCATTTCGAGAAGATGCTGTACGACAACGCCCTGCTGGCGCGGGTTTACACCCATCTCTGGCGGCTGACGGGTGATGACCTGGCCCGCCGCGTGGCGGAGGAGACCAGTGCCTGGATGCTCGCCGAGCTGCGCACCGAGCAGGGCGGGCTCGCCTCGGCCCTGGACGCCGACAGCGACGGCGCCGAAGGCACCTTTTATATATGGACGCCCGCCGAGCTGACGCAGGAGCTGGGACCCGCCGACGGCCGCTACGCGGCGGACATCTTCGGCGTCACCGCGGCCGGCACGTTCGAGCACGGGACCTCGGTGCTGCAACTGCGCGAGGATCCGGCGGACCCTGCCGCCTTCGCCCGCGTCCGGGCCGCGCTGCTGGCCGCGCGCGGCCGCCGGGTCCGGCCCGGCCGGGACGACAAGGTGGTCGCCGCCTGGAACGGACTGGCCATCGCCGCGCTCGCGGAGGCCGGGCTGGGGCTCGGCCGGCCGGACTTCATCGCGGCTGCCCGCGAGGGCGCCGAGTTGCTGGCGCGGACGCACCTGTCGGACGGGCGGCTGATCCGTACCTCTCGCGACGGGGTGCCCGGGTCCAGCGCCGGCGTGCTCGAGGACTACGGCAACGTAGCCGAGGGCCTCATCGCGTTGTCCGGGGTGACCGGCGAGGCGCGCTGGGCGACGATCGCCGGGCAGCTGCTAGAGACCGCGCTCGACAAGTTCGCCGCCGGCGGGGCCGGCTTCTTCGACACGGCCGACGACAGCGAGCAGCTGCTCTACCGCCCGGCCGACCCGGCTGACGGGCCCAGCCCGTCCGGTACGTTCGCCATCGCCGGGGCGCTGCTGAGCTACGCCGCGCTGACCGGCTCGGACCGCCACCGGACGGCCGCGCTGGGCGCGCTGGCCACGCTGCCGGCCTTCGCCGCTAAGTTCCCCCGGGCGGCGGGCTGGGGACTTGCCGTCGCCGAGGCCGTCCAGTCCGGGCCGGTCGAGATCGCGATCGTCGGCCCCGCCGGTGACGAGCGCACCGCCGAGCTGCATCGCACGGCCGCGCTGGCCGCACCGCCCGGCGCCGTTATCGCGCTGGGTGACCCCGGCGCTGCGGCCGGGGATTCAGCAATCCCGCTGCTTGCCGGGCGCGGCCTGGTCGGCGGCGCGCCGGCGGCGTATGTCTGCCGGGGCTTCACCTGCCGGGCTCCGGTGACGGACCCGGAGGTGCTCCGCGCCGAGCTCACGGCCTGACCCGGGCCAGCGGCGCAACATGCCGGCGGCTACCTGTGGGTCTGCTGAGACTTGTCCCGAGAGCGCTTTAGCCGCGCGATTTTGGGCATTCCCGTATGGACGTGCGCGCGGTCGGCGGGCATCGTGGAAACACGGCAGCAATGAGGCATCGGGTCGCGGCCCGTCAGCCGAGAGGAGTGCTGGTGCGCGACGGAGCGCGGCGGCTGGGTCCCGCACTGGCATCCGTAGCGGCCGTGGGCGTGGCGGTCGCGCTCGTGGGCCGGCCCGCGTCGTCGCACTCGCCCGCTGACTCCTCGATCGCGTCCCAGCGCCCAGCGGCGCAGCAGTCGGCGGGGCGGCCGGCGGGGGGCCAGTCAGCGGCGGGCCAGTCAGCGGCGGGCCAGTCAGCGGTAGGCCAGTCAGCGGTAGGCCAGTCAGCGGCGGGCCAGTCGGCGGCTTCGCAGACGGCCAGGTCATCGGCTGTGCTCCAGCAGACGGCTACGGCGCGGCGCGCTCCGGGCCAGCCGCCGGCCGGGGCGCCCGCACCAGCCATCCGGTCCCAGGCCACGCGGCATGCGGCGCTGCGGCCAGGGACAGCCAGGCAGCCAGCCGCCGTGCCGGCCGCCGCCGTACCGGATTCGCCCGCTGTCCCGAACTCGCCCGCCGCCCGGCAGTCGCCCGCCACCCCGGACTCGGCCGCTCAGCATGCGGCGGCCGCGCAGATCCAGGCCCCGCTTCAGCCCGCCAAGGCCGCGGGCCAGGCCGGACCGGCAGCCGACGCAGCGGCGGGCCAGACAGCTAAGTCGTGGCCCGCGGCCGCCGCCGTGCCGCTCTCCGGCCGGGTCGGCGCCGCGCTCAAGGCCGTGCAAGTGGCCAGCTCGCCCGCCGCCGAGCCCACGCCGGCCGTCGCGCCGCTGCGCAAGCTGCGGCCCGCGGACCTGCTGGTGGTAGCCCCGACGTCGTTGCCCCCGGCCGTGGCCGCGCAGATCCGGCGGCTGCCCGGCGTCACGGCCGCCGAGCCGCTGGATGCCGCCACGATCAAGGTCAATGGCAAGTTCGTCCAGATGCTCGGGGTCAACCCGGGCGCGTTCCGGGCGTTCGCCGCCGGGCCGACAGCGCAGTCGACTTCCCTGTGGCGCAGTGTGGCCGGCGGTGCCGTGGCCGTCTCCTACACGATGGGCAAGCAGGACAAGCTTCCGCTGGGCGGCTCGGTCAGCGTCGCCGGACGGCGACCAGAGACCCTGCGCGTAGGCGGTTACGGCACCGTCGGCATCGCCGGCGTGGACGCGGTCGTCTCCGACGCGGTCGCCCGCACGCTCGGCCTCCCGGTCAGCAACGCGCTGGTGATCAGTGCCCCGCACGCGAGCCTGGTCGCGCTGGCCAAGCGGATCAAGGCGGACCTGCCGCACCGCGCCGGGATCGCGCAGCTGGTCCTGCAGGTCCAGCCGGGCGTCGCCGTGCAGGCGGCCGCGGCCGGGGCGGCGGGCGCGACCTCGCCGACAGCCGGCAGCGCGACGGCCATGACCCCGGCTCAGGTTCAGGCCTTCCTGAAGGCCGCGATCAGCCGGGTCGGCCTGCCCTACATCTGGGGCGCGGCCGGGCCGCAGGCCTTCGACTGCTCCGGCCTGGTGCAGTGGTCCCTGCGCCAGGCTGGCATCGTCATGCCGCGCGTCGCCGCCGACCAGGCCCGGACCGGCCCGCGCGTCGCACTCAGCCAGCTGGCCCCCGGTGACCTGATCTTCTACCACACGGACGCGACCGCCCCGACGTACATCTCGCACGTGGCCATCTACCTGGGCCACGGCCTGATGCTGCAGGCCCCGGAGCCCGGCATGAACGTGCAGATCGTGCAGGCGGACTTCGGCGCCGGCTTCGCCGGCGCCGTGCAGGTGGCCCCGGCGATCGCCGCGGCCGTGGCCGGCAACCCGGCGGGCTGATTCCCCCAGTCGCCCTGTCCTGGCAGGCCTGCCCGCGCTGCCCGTCCCCGCCACCCGCCCGCCTGCCCCGCCCATCCGCCCGCCTGCCCCGCCCATCCGCGCGCCGCCCGCCCCGCGCGCCGCCCGCCCCGCGCACCCCGCCTGCCCACACCCCGCCCGCTCCGCGCCCGCGCACCCTGCACCAGCCCCGCTTGCCTAATCTCACAGATGCTGTAATTATCATTACATGACTACAGATGAGCGACCGGGGCCCTCGGTGGCCGACAAGCTGCGTGGCTGGTTCAGCGGACGGATGCCTAGCGACTGGTTCACCGCCCCGCCAGAGATCAAGGTGGATCGTGAGGAGATCACGATCGTGGGCGGGCTGTCTGCCCCGCCGCTGACGGCCGAGGCGACGCCCGCCGAGCGGGCCGCCGCGGCCGAGGGCCGTAGCCGCCGGTTCCGGGAAGAGACCCGTCAGCTGCGCATCGAGATCGCCCGGGAGGCGGAGCACAAGTTCGGCCGCAAGGTCTCCTGGGGCGTTACCTGCGCCGAGTACAGGGTGATGTTCACGACGTTCTCGGTTCCGGTCATGACCAGGCTCCGGCAGTCCGAGCGGCTCGTGCTGGACACGCTGGTGGATGCCGGCGTGGCCCGGAGCCGCAGCGACGCGCTCGCCTGGTGCGTGCGGCTGGTGGGCGAGCACCAGGATTCCTGGCTGGCTGATCTCCGGGGCGCGCTCCAGAAAGTGGAGCAGGTCAGGTCCGAGGGACCGGGCTAGTAGCGGATTCTCGCCGCGCAGCGCGGGCGCAAGTTCCTGCGCGTGCCGGGCACCAACCCGTTCTTCCCCGTGACATGGCCGACATGGGCAACCGGATGCTGGACCTGCTCGACTCACGGGACCTGCAGGTGTTCGTGCTCAACACTGGCCGGGTCGGCAGCAAGGACGACGCGACCTCCAAGAAGGTCACGATCCCCTACTCCTCGGCCATGGTCGAGGCGATCGTGTCCGGGACGATCGAGTGGGTCGCTGACGAGGACTTCGGCTATGACATCGCCGCGTCCGCACCGGGCATCGATGACACCGAGATCCTGCAGCCCCGGCGGCTGTACGAGCGGCAGGGGCGCCTGGCCGAATACCAGGGCATGGTCAGCCGGATCAAGCAGGACCGGCGCGAGTACCTGAGCTCGTTCGCGGGCCTCGACGACGCGATCGTGAAATCCATCGGCTGAGCCTGGCCGGGACGGGCGGCGGGCGGCGGGCGCTCGGCGGCGCCCCTGCGCCCGTGCTCGGCGTGGGGGGTGCCATTTTCTGTAGCGGCGATGTAACTTTCCGTTATGGGGGCGCTACGTTGTGTCGACGGATCTGTCTTGTCAGTGGCCGCGGTCGCCTGCCGGGATCGCACTGGCCAGCCCTACGAGATCACGCTCGAGCTGGCCAGGAATTCCAGGCCGTTCGCGGCAGTGGGGGAGCGGTGCGGCTACCAGCTGGCGCAGCTGGCCGAGCGGGTCCGCGCCGCGCTCCGCGATCCCGAGCTGGCGGCCCTGTGGCCCGATCCCGCTGACCGCTTTCCCGGCCCGGCCCGGCTGCACGACTACCGGCCGGGCGAGTCGGAATACTTCACGCTGCGCTCCCGGGACCGCAGCGACCTGACTGGCAGCGGGGAGCTGCGCTGCACGGTGCGGTCCAGTGCCGACTGGATCGGCGAGTGCGCCGGCGTTGGCGGCCCTGAGGCGCCCCGCCAGCGGGCCTGGCCAGGGGTGCGCGCCACGCTGGGCCAGCACCACCTGCCTGGCCAGCCCGGTTCGGCCGGAGCGGCGCCAGTCCCGATCGGCATGCCGGGAGAGCCTGGTGGTCCGGGTGAGCCCGGCCGGTTCCGGCGCGATGCCGCCGCCCCCTCGGGCTGCTGGCGGCTGACCCGCCGCGCGGTGCTCGAGGCCTGGGGAGCGGAGGGAATCGGCGTCCGAGCTGTCCTGACTTCGGCCGAACTAGTGACATTCTTGGATACGGTTCTTAGACAGCCGGACGGGTCCGTCCTGGCCAGGTCGGCGCCAGTCGGCGGGGAAACAGCCAGCGGCAAGCAAGGCGAGAACGCCTCGTCCTTGTGGCGGCAGCGAGGAAGGGTGCCGGATGGGAGTACGCGGTCTCGTCTACCGACTCTACGAGCGAAGGCTCGAGGCGTCGCTGTCGCCGAGCGCGATTCCCCGGCACGTCGGGGTGATGTGCGACGGTAACCGTCGCTGGGCCCGGTCGGCCGGGCTGGCCGATGTCAGTAGCGGCCATCAGGCCGGGGCCGACAAGATCTTCGAGCTGCTGCAGTGGTGTCAGGCCGCGGGGGTCGAGGTCGTCACCCTGTGGCTGCTGTCCACCGACAACCTGGCCCGGCCCGCCACCGAGCTGGAGCCGCTGCTGCGCATCATCGAGGACACCGTGCGGCAGCTGGTCAGCCAGCGGTGGCACGTCAAGCCGGTCGGGGCCCTGGACTTGCTGCCCGCCGAGACGGCGCGGGTGCTGAAGGAAGGCGCGGAGGCCACCACCGGGAACACCGGGCTGCTCGTCAACGTCGCGGTCGGTTACGGCGGCCGGCATGAGATCGCCGATGCCGTCCGCTCGCTGCTGGCCGACCAGGCCAGCCGCGGCACCAGCATCGAGGAACTGGCCGGGATGCTGACCGTCGAGCACATCGCCGAGCACCTGTACACGGCCGGCCAGCCCGACCCCGACCTGGTGATCCGCACCTCAGGCGAGCAGCGGCTCGGCGGCTTCCTGCTCTGGCAGAGCACCCACTCGGAGTTCTATTTCTGCGACGCCTACTGGCCCGCGTTCCGCCGGGTGGACTTCCTGCGCGCGCTGCGCTCCTACGCCGCCCGGAACCGTCGCTTCGGCGCCTGAAGCACCGGTGCCCGCACGCCTCGCCGCGGTCGCCGTGGCGCGTCGTTAACCGCCAGCCAAACCCTCTGACCTGGGACTGCGGTCTGGTGCGTGAACAGACTGTTACGGTACTTCCGCCCCAAGGCTGCGCCGGGGTACCTTCTGAGGTGATGGGCGGTGCCTAGCCGCCCCTCGGGAAGGCCCTCGAGATCCTCGAGCTTCGCGTCCTGGTACGCAGGCGAGATGAGCGAAGGGCCGGCGCCCGGCCCTCAGCTGGCCGGCCCCGGTCCCGCCGACACATCTGTGTCCAGAGGTGGCGCCGTGCCAGGCGCCCAGGGGAGAGCGAGTGCCCACTTCCGCAGCGCGCCGCAACTCGCGGCGCATCCTCACCAGCACGGGCGAGCAGTCAGGTTCGTCGAGGCGTACGTATGTCCTCGACACCAGCGTGCTGCTCGCCGACCCGGCTGCCATCGGCAGGTTCGCCGAGCACCGGGTGGTCCTGCCCGTCGTAGTCATCACCGAGCTGGAGGCCAAGCGCCACCACCCGGAGCTGGGCTACTTCGCCCGCCAGGCCCTGCGCTGCCTCGACGACCTGCGTATCGAGTACGGCAGGCTGGATGCCGACCTTCCGGTCGGCGACCTGGGCGGCAGTATCCGGGTCGAGCTGAATCACTCGGACCCGTCGGTGCTGCCGGCGGGCTTCCGGCTCGGTGACAACGACACCAGGATCCTGTCGGTGGCTAGCAGCCTGGCGAGTGAGGGTGACGACGTTGTACTGGTGAGCAAGGACCTGCCACTGCGGGTGAAGGCGGCGGCGATCGGGCTGACGGCCCAGGAGTACCGGGCCGAGCTGCCGCCCGACTCCGGCTGGACCGGGATGGCGGAGCTGGATGTCACGCCGGCCGAGATCGACGAGCTGTATGAGACCGGGAAGCTCGACAGCGCGGCCGCGCGCGAGATGCCCTGCCATACCGGGCTCGTGCTGATCTCCGGCGTGTCGGGCTGCGGCAGTGCCCTGGGGCGGGTGCAGCCCGACAAGTCCGTCCGGCTCGTCCGCGGCGACCGGGAGGCGTTCGGGCTGCACGGCCGCAGCGCCGAGCAGCGAGTGGGCCTGGACCTGCTGCTCGATCCGGACGTCGGCATCGTGTCGCTCGGCGGCCGGGCCGGGACCGGGAAGTCGGCGCTCGCGCTGTGTGCCGGGCTCGAGGCCGTGATGGAGCGCAAGCAGCATCGCAAGGTGGTCGTCTTCCGGCCCCTGTACGCGGTCGGCGGCCAGGACCTGGGCTACCTGCCCGGCTCGGAATCCGACAAGATGAATCCCTGGGCCCAGGCGGTCTTCGACACCTTGTCCGCGGTCACCTCGCAGGGCGTGATCGAGGAAGTGATCGAGCGGGACATGCTGGAGGTGCTGCCGCTCACCCACATCCGGGGCCGCTCCCTGCATGACTCCTTCGTCATCGTGGATGAGGCTCAGTCCCTGGAGCGCGGCGTCCTGCTGACCGTGCTGTCCAGGATCGGGTCTGGCTCACGGGTCGTGCTCACTCACGACATCGCCCAGCGCGACAACCTGCGCGTCGGCCGGCATGACGGCGTGGTGGCGGTCATCGAGAAGCTCAAGGGCCATCCGCTGTTCGCCCATGTCACGCTCGTCCGGTCGGAACGCTCGCCCATCGCCGCCCTGGTAACCGAGATGCTGGAGGACGCAACGCTCTGAGGACTTTAGGACCCGAAAGCCACTGTCAGTCATAAACCGTTCACTCAGAGTGCGCGTTTAGCCCTCCGGGCGGTCGCTGGAGCGGTACCCTGCCACGGTCATGAGCTACATGTCCGAGCAGAAGGCGGCTGCTCCCGCGCCACGGGCGGGCGGGGCACCGGCGGTCGGGATGCCGCCGAGCGGGCTGGCGGGGAACGCGGCGGTGACGACCACCGCGCCTCCCGTGAGCTTCACCGACCCGGTCTCTGTGGTCATGCCCGTGCTCGACGAGGAACGCTACCTGGCTGAGTCAGTCCGGCATATCTTTGTCCAGGACTACCCGGGTCAGATCGAACTGATCCTGGCCCTGGGACCCTCCCGCGACGGCACCGACCAGATCGCCCGGCGGATAGCAGCCGCCGAGTCGCGCGTCACGCTGGTGGACAATCCCACCGGCAAGATACCGGCGGCCATCAATGCCGCCATCAAGGCGGCCCGGCACCAGATCATCGCCAGGGTCGACGGGCACTCGCTGCTGCCGCCCGGCTATCTCCGGCAGGCCGTAGCGACGCTCACCGAGACCGGCGCCGTCAACGTCGGCGGGATCATGGCGGCCGAGGGAGTCTCCCCGTTTCAGCAGGCAGTGGCGTGGGCCATGACCTCGCCATTCGGGGTGGGCGCGTCCCGGTTCCATACCGGGGGCAGCCCCGGCGCAGTCGACACCGTTTACCTGGGCGTGTTCCGCCGCGAGGCCATCGAGCGGGTCGGCGGTTACGACGAGGAGTACCTGCGGGCCGAGGACTGGGAGATGAACCACCGGATCCGCCAGGGCGGCGGCCTCATCTGGTTCCAGCCGGCCCTGCGGGTGACGTACCGGCCGCGGGTCAGCGTAGCTGGCCTCGGAAAGCAGTACTTTCAGTACGGCCGCTGGCGCCGGGTCGTGGCCCGCCGCCATCCTGGCACCATCAACCTGCGGTACCTGGCCCCGCCCGGTACGACACTGGCCATGTCGCTGGGGACGCTGGCCGGCATCGCCGGATTAGCCGGCCTGCTCACCGCGGGCGGTCTGTGGCCCATCATGGCTACCTGCGGCTTTGCTGCTCCGGTCTGCTACGGAGCCGGGGTACTCGCGGTGACCGCCCGGGCCGCCCGACAGCTGCGGCCCGGCGTCGCGGCCTGGCTCCCGATCGTCCTCGCCACCATGCACCTGTGCTGGGGGACCGGATTCCTGACCAGCCCGCGCCGCCTGATCTGTGCCCTCCGCCGCCCCGCGGGCTGACCGCTCCGGGATGGCCACTGCCTGGCATGCCGCTGCCGGGTGACCGGATGACGGCGGCGCCGCACTCCCGTCCGGCATGCGTTGCGCGCGGGCCTTGGTCAGCAGGCGGGCGCCGGCCCGCTGAGCTGGGCGAGGAGCGTCTCGGCCACAGCAAGGTCGGCCGGGTAGGTGATCTTGATGTTGTGCTCGCTGCCCGGAACGGCGCCGATCGGCACATCCGGGAGGTAGCGGCGCACGACTCCGCAGTCGTCGGTCGCGCTGATCGCCGCGAAGCCAGGGTCCGCGGCCGCGAGCTGGTAGGCGCGGCTGATCACCGACAGCCGGAAACCCTGCGGCGTCTGGCAGCGAGCCAGCGAGTCCCGGGGCAGGACCCGGCCTAGCACCCCATCGGACACCTCGACGATCGTGTCCGCTGATGGCACCACCACGCCGATGGCCTGCCAGGTGCGGAGTGCCGTCACGCAGTCAGCGATGATCCGCTGGTCCACCAGCGGACGGGCGGCGTCATGGAACAGCACATTGCAGTCGGCGGTGACAGTGCCCGCGGCGTCGACGGAGCCTGCGGCGCTCGCGAGGTCCGCAGCCGATCCGGAACCGGGGCCGACGGCGGAGCCGGTGGCCGTGGCGGAGCCGATGGCGGCGATGGCCTGCCTGGTGGAGTCGGAGCGGGCGCTCCCGCCGGCCACGATCCCGGTCAGCTTGCCGTACCTCCGCAGCTGCCCGGCGATCTGATCGGCGAACTCCGCGGCCGTGACCACCAGCACCTCGTCGACGTCCGGCGCCCGATCGAACGCCGCGACGCAGTGCTCGACGAGCGTGTGACCTGCCAGCGGCTGAAGCTGCTTGGGCATGCTCCCGCCGAACCGGCGTCCGCTGCCGCCGGCCAGCACCACCGCCACCGTCCGCATGACCGGACCCTACCGGTCAGACCCCGCTGCCCCGCGCGTGCCTGCCCACGTGCCCCATCGATCACGTCTGCCCCGTACGTCCCGCCTCGCGGGTACGAGGGCCCCGGTCACGATCCTGGATGGCCCGTTGGTAGCACCCCCGCGTTAGCGACGGGACATCCACGATTCGCGGCGGCCCGATCCGGCCGACTGCGGTGGGTGGAACGCTGTTCGGTGGCCGGGGTGGGCTGGCGGGCGGGGCTGCCGCTGAGAGGGGTGAGCCGATTTGAGCCGCCTGAGGTTATTTCTGCAGGCCCCGCGTTCGGCGCGGCGTTCTGAGCGGCGGTCACTGGGTATCTAAGCTGAGTATCCAGGGGTGCCGCCGTACTTTCGGTAGCGTGTTACCGCCTGAGAGTTACCGGGCCCTTCTGGCGCACCTTTACGGAGGATCCGATCGGCGCAGGGCTGAACGGGCCGGCCGACGGATCGGCCGAGGGTACCGCCGACGGCGTGATCGGCGGAGTATCCGCAGGCCCGGCCGGCGCCGTCGCCGCGACTGTCGCCGGTCTGCAGCGCTGGATCTCGGACTCGTCGGCCGCCCGGTCCCTGGCCCCCACTTCCCTGTCCGGCATCGGCCTGCTCCTCGGGATCTGCGCGGCGGTCTGGTTCACCGCGGGGACCAGGGCTGGCAACCTTAAGGGCGCGCTGGTGCTCGGCACTGGTTATCTCGCCGTACTGGCGGCGCGTGAGCTGGCGGCGCGTGAGCTGGCGGACCCGGCCGCCCGCCGCCGGGCCCTGGCCGTCCGCTCGCGCTGGCTGGCCGCCCTGGCTACCCGCCTGTCGGCCTGCGCGGTCTATGCTGGCCTCGCGCTCGGGGCAACGGCGCAGGGCTGGACCGGCATATGGCCCCTGGCCATCTCGGTGCTAGGCCTGAACGCGATCCGCGACACGATGACCGCCTGCGGCCGCCCGGCCCGCTCAGGCTGGACAGCGGAGGAGTCGCCGCCGGAGGGCCTGGCGCAGCGCGCCATCTGGGCCTTCCTGAGGATGCCGTTCGGTGGCATCGCGCTGGTCATCGCGGTGGTCGCGCCGGTCTGGGGCGCGCGGGCGAGCCTGATCGGGCTGCTGGACTGGGCGATCATCGCTATCGGCTGCGGGATCGTCAGCACGACCGCGGCGCTGCGGCAGGACCAGGTGCGGCGTGACAATCAGGCGCGGGACCGGGACAGGGACACGGTCCGGAAGCTGCGCCGCCATCCGCCGCGCGCCCAGGCCGAGCCGGGAAGCCTGGCGGTGCTGCTGCAGCCGCTCCGGCCTCCCGAATGGAGCGAGAGCCAGGCCGCCCGGCCGAACGGGCAGTCGATCCCGGTCCTGCGGATGGAGCTCAGGCGGCCGCCGCCCGTTTTCCGGCCGCCGGCCGAGGCGGGGCTGGCCGATGCCCAGCCTAGCAACGCCGGGCTGGCTGGCCGCGGCCCGTCCGACGGCGGCCCGGCCGATATCGGACTCGCCGACCCGGGCTATCCCGACACCGAGTCCCCCGACGCGGCGCACGCTGACACGGCATACGCCGACGCGGGTTACCCCGATACCGAGTTCCCCGACGCGGCCCACCCCGACACTGGATACGCCGACGCGGGTTACGCCGACGCGGAGCCGGCCGACTCCGGATTCATCGACTCGGCTCTCACCGGGTCACAACGCGCTGACGCCGGATCCGGAGCCGCAGGCTCGGCCAGCCCCGGCTCGCGTCAGCGCGCCGAGCGGCGGCGAGATCGCGAGCGCGGGCACCCGGCCGTGCTGCGCTGCCGTGATGACGGGGCCATCTCCCGCTGGTTCGGCCGGCTGGCCCACGGCCAGCTGATGCCGCTGCCCGCCGCACTGCTGGCGCTGGCTGCTGTCGCGACGCTGGCCCACCTCGGGCTGCGGGACCTGCCTGGCCTGCTCATCCTGGCGCCGGCCATCGTGATGCTGGTGGCCGCGCCGGGCTCCAGCCACCCGCACGGCGGCCGGCTCGACTGGCTGGTCCCGGCCGTGCTGCAGGGCGCCCAGTACGTCTACATCGCCGCGCTTGGCTTCGCCGCCGGGGTGCCGGCGCCGCTCACATTCGCGCTGTGCGCGGCGATCGCGCTGCGCTACGCCGACCTGGGCAGCGCGGGCTCCCCGGTGCTGGTCGCGCGCCGCCGCCGCGCCTCCGGCGCGCCGGCTCGGCCTGCTCCCGGTCAGCCCGTCCGCGAGCAGGGCAGCTGGCTGGGCTGGGAGGGGCGGATGATCGCCTGCGGGCTGGGCGCCGCGATGGGCATCGCCATGTTCGCCTATGCCGTGCTCACCGCGTACGTGGCCGGGCTCGTGTGCTGGAAGCTCGTCACCTGCTGCCTGGAGTTCCGCGAGGGAGAACGCCGGTGATCGGCATGGTTCTCGCCGCGGGGGCCGGCCGGCGCCTGCGCCCCGACACCGACAGCCTGCCGAAGGCGCTGCTGCCCGTGGCCGGGGACACCACGATCCTCGACATCGCGCTGCGCAACCTGGCCGCGGTCGGCCTGACCGACGTCGTCGTGGTCGTGGGCTACGCCTCGGCCGTGTTAGCTCGTCGCGCCGCCGAATTGGAGGACCGGCACGGCGTCCGGCTCGAGCTCGTCCACAACGACCGGGCCGAGGAATGGAATAACGCCTACTCGCTCTGGCTGGCCCGTGAGCATTTCGGCCGCGGCGTCCTGCTGGTCAACGGCGACACCGTGCACCCGGTGAGTATCGAGAAGACGCTGCTGGCCGCGCAGGCCGCAGCCCACCGGGCGCATCTGATCCTGGCCATCGACACCATCAAGAAGCTCGCGGACGAGGAAATGAAGGTGGAGCTCGACGAGCGCGCCCGCCTCGCCCGGATCAGCAAGCAGCTGGACCCGGCGCGAGCGGACGGCGAGTACATCGGCGCCACCCTTATCGAGGCCGCCGCGGCGGTGCCGCTGGCCGAGGCGCTGGAGGCGACCTGGCGCCGCGACCCCGGGCTCTACTACGAGGACGGGTACCAGGAGCTGGCCGACCGCGGCGGCGACATCGCGGTGGCCCCCATCGGCGACGTGCAGTGGGTCGAGGTCGATGACCACCAGGATCTGAGACGGGCCCGCGAGATCGCCTCGCGCTGCTAGTCTCACGTTCGGTGTTGGTGCGGTAACCAACCGTGCCCTATCGAGGAGATTCATGCCGCTCCTGGCCCGGATGTTAGCGGCGCCGCTGGTCATTGACGTGCGCCCGGGCGCGGTGGCCACCCTCGGTGCGCTGCTGGCCGACCGCCGCATCGCACCGGCGGGCCGGGTGGCGGTCGCGGTGGGGCCGAGCCAGGGTGCCAGCATCGCCGCCGAGCTGGAGATCGAGGACGCAGAGATCTTCCCGGTCCCCGACGGCAGCCATGACAGCGCCGTCTTGCTGGGCAAGCGGCTGCGTTCTGGCGCCTATGAGGCCGTGGCCGGGATCGGCGGGGGCAAGACCATCGACGTCACCAAGTTCGCCGCGCACATGGCCGGCATCCCGATGGTCGCGGTCGCGACAAACCTGGCCCACGATGGCATCGCCTCGCCGGTCAGCTCGCTGGAGCACGAGTCCGGCAAGGGCTCCTACGGGGTGGTCATGCCGGTCGCGGTGGTCGTGGACCTGGAGCGCGTCCGGTGCGCCCCCGACCCCATGGGCCGGGCCGGCATCGGCGACGTGGTCAGCAACCTGTCGGCGGTGGCCGACTGGGAACTCGCGGCGGCCGACACCGGCGAGCAGCTGGACGGCCTGGCCGTGGCCATGTCCCGCTCCGCGGCCCAGGCCGTCGTGCATCAGCCCGGCGCGGCCCGGTCCGATGAGTTCCTGACCGTCCTCGCCGAGGCGCTCATCCTGTCCGGCATGGCCATGGCGGTCGCCGGGTCCAGCCGTCCGGGCAGCGGTGGCGATCACGAGATCATGCACGCCATCGACCAGCTCTACCCCGGCACGGCCAGTCACGGCGAGCTGGCGGGCGTCGGGGCGCTGTTCTGCGCCTACCTGCGCGAGGACGACGGCCAGGCCAGGCTCATCTCCGCCTGCCTGAACCGGCATGGCCTGCCGCGCACCCCCGACGACCTGGGCCTGTCGCGCGCCGACTTCGCCAAGGCGGTCGCCTTCGCGCCCGGCACCCGGCCCGGCCGGTACACCATCCTGGAGCGTCTCGCGCTGTCCGACTCCGAGATCAACGACCGAGTGGAGGACTATGCCCGGGCCATCTCTGGCTGAGCTCAGGGCGGACGGCCAGCCGCAGGCGGTGATCGACCGGCTGAACGACGAGCACTGGGCCGGCCGGCTCTACATGCGCAAGGTCTCGCCTGCCGCGACCTGGATCTTCGCCCGGCTCGGCTGGTCGCCCAATACCGTCACCGCCGCCTTCATGGTGTGCGGCATCGCGGCCGGCGTGGTGATCGCGTTCGGCGGGCTGGCCGCCGCGATCGGCGGCGCCGCGCTCATCCAGGCCTACCTGCTGTTCGACTGCTCCGACGGCGAGCTCGCGCGCTGGAGCAAGCGAACCTCGGCCACCGGCATCTACCTGGACGGGATCGGGCACTACCTGGGCGAGGCGGCCCTGCTCGCCGGACTGGGCGTGCGGGCCCAGGGTCACCTGGCCGGCTACGGGCCCTACGTCTGCGCGGGCCTGGCGGCCGCGCTGCTCGCGATGCTGGTCAAGGCCGAGACCGACAACGTCGTCGTGGCGCGGGCCAAGGCCGGCCTGCCGGCCGGGACCGACGACGACGCGCTCCGGCCCCGGGCCGGCGGCCTGGCCCTCGCCCGCCGCCTGGCCAGCGTGCTGCGCGTGCACCGGATCGCACACGCCGTGGAGCTGTCCCTGCTGGTGCTGGTGGCCGCGATCGCCGACCAGCTACGCGGCGGCCTGCTGGCGACCCGGGTCCTGCTGCTGGCCTGCCTGGCGGTGAGCGCGCTGATGGTCGTCGCGCACCTGGCCGCGATCGTCGCCTCGCGGCGGCTGCGGTGAAGCTGTCCTGCGTCATCCTCACGATGGGCAACCGCCCCGCCGAGCTGCGGCGGGCGATCCAGAGCGCCGAGGCGCTGCGCGGCGACGGGGTCGAGGTCGTTGTCGTAGGTAACGGAACCGATGTGCCGGCCGTGCCTGCCGGGGTGACGACGCTCCGGCTCGACCAGAACGTCGGCGTCCCCGCCGGCCGCAACGCCGGGGTGGCCGCCTGCACCGGCGACATCGTGCTGTTCCTGGATGACGACGGCTGGTACCCCGACGCGGATCTGGCCGAGCACCTGGCCGGCCGGTTCGCGGCCGACCCGGCCCTCGCGGTGCTGTCGTTCCAGGTGGTCGATCCCGATGGCGGCTTCGGCGGCCGCTGGCATGTGCCCCGGCTCCGGGTCGGTGATCCGGGGCGGTCCAGCGCGGCGACGACCTTCAGCGGGGGAGCGTGCGCGATCCGCCGCTCGGCTTACCTGGAGGTCGGCGGCCAGCCGGGCGGGTTCTTCTTCCTGCACGAGGAGATCGACCAGGCCTGGCGGCTGCTGGATCGCGGCTACCGGGTCGAGTACGACGCCGCCGCGCGGATGTGCCATCCGGCGGTGCCCAACAGCCGGCACGCCGGCTTCTATCGGCTCGAGGCCCGGAACCGGGTGCTGTTAGCCCGGCGGAACCTGCCCTGGCTGCTGGGGAGCCTGTTCCTGCTCAACTGGTTCGTGCTGACCGTCATCCGGGCGCGGTCGGGGGCCGCGCTGCGCCAGTGGCTCGGTGGCTTTGCCGAGGGCTGGCGCATGGACCCGGGCCAGCGGCGGCCGATCTCGGCGCGCACCGTCTGGCGGCTGACCAGGCTGGGGCGCCCGCCCGTGGTGTAGCTAGCCCGTGGTCTAGCGACACGGTCAGCCGCTGTCGGGACCAGCGAACGCGCTGTTGTCCGTGCAGATCCTGGTGTTGCCGGTGATGCCGCCGAAGGTATGGGTCAGGCCGGAGGTGGAGGTCGACCTGGTGCCGGAGGTCACGCTCTTCAGGGCGGTAAAGGTGGAGCCGAGGATGACGTCGATCGTGCCCGGCGACACCGACGGGCTCTGCAGTATCTCGGGGTCGGTGAACTGCTGCTCGACGGTCTTGGCCGCGGCCAGGTCGGCCGGGGAACCGTACTCGACCACCGGCCTGGTGTAGTTGAAGTTCGGCGCGTTGCCGCTGCCGATGACATCGAAGCCGCGACCGGTCAGGTCGGCGGAACCCTCGGCAGCGATCCCCTGGAGCCCGGAGCCGTTGAGCACCATGACCTTGATCGTGGCCGGGCTGACCGACACCGCCGGGGTGGCGTGGGCGGCAACCGCGCCGGTCCCGGCCTTAGGCCGTCGGAGCTTGGCCGCCGCCGGGACCCTGGTGTCGTGCGCCACGGCGGAGAAGAGCTGGGGAGCCTGCGGAGTCCACTGCACCCAGTTCGGGTTGGCCGCATAGGTCTGGGTCGGAACCTGAATGAACTGGACGGACTTCGAGGTCAGCCCGCGCGCGCCCTCGGCGATGTGCAGCATGCGCGACTGATCCAGGCCGCTGTCGGTGGTCATGTTCCGCGCGGCGTCGCCGACGACCGCGCTCAGCTTGGTGACGCTGTTCAGCAGCCCGCTCTTCTCGATGCCCTGGAGCAGTGCGGCCATCAGGAACTGGTCCCGCTGGATCCGCTGCAGGTCCGAGCCTTCGCCAAGGTCTTCCCTGGTGCGCCAGAAGGCCAGCGCCTCCCGGCCGAATACGTGGTGACGGCCGGCCGACAGGTCCAGGCCGGACTTCGGGTTGTTGACCGCGGTCGGCAGGCAGATGGTGACGCCGTGCAGGTCGTCGATGACCTTCTCGAAACCGATGAAGGTCAGCGCGATGAAGTCGTTGATATGAATGTGGGTGGTTTCCTCGATCGTCTTCCACAGGCAGCCAGGGCCGCCGTTGGCGAACGTCGTGTTGATCTGCTCGACCTGGCCGGGGCTCGCGGTCTGGCCGCTCGCGCCGCTTTCCGCGGTGCAGGACAGGACCGGCACCACGGAGTCCCGCGGGAAGCTCAGCACCACCGAGCTGTGCGCGCCGGGCGACAGGTGCACGACCATGACCGTGTCCGAGCGCTGGCCCGCGACTCCCTGGCGGCCGCCGATGGCGCCATTAATGCCCGCGCGGCTATCCGAGCCGATCAGCAGGACGTTGATGGCGTTGGGGTCGGCCGGCGGCTCCTTGATCTGATTCAGGTCGCCGGAGACGTCGACGCGCTTGATGCTGTCCCAGACCTCCCGGTACTTGGCGTAGGCGTACAAGGAGCCGCCCACCAGGACCAGGGCCACGGCGGCGGCCAGGATGCCTGAGGCCTTCATCACCGGCGACCGGCGGCCGGCCGCCGCGGGGCCTCCGCCAGCGGGGCGTCGCCCGGTCAGCCGGCGCGGCTCGCGCCCATGCGGGTCCTGAGGCTGCTCCTGCCGACGCGGCTCGCGCCCACTCGCCTCGTCGGAGTCCTCTTGTCGGCGCATTACTCCCCGGTACGTCGGTAGTCGGGGCCCGGAACAGGCCTGGCCGTAGGGATACTGATGATGCTACGTGGTCCTAAACGGTGGGAATCACTAGCACTGGTAAACCTCGCGGAATAACTACGTAACTCGCCGGGCCGCTCCCAGGTGCCCAGTACGCAGCGGATATATCTCGGCGGTCCGCTTACCTGCGCAACCGTCGTCGCTGACGCGGGCGGACGGCGACTCAGCGGTAGGTGGCAGCAGGCGGCCGCCCCTCTACAGTGGGTTCCGTGGGCCACCCAGACCGTCCGGACCGGCGCAGCGCTGCGGCCGACCATGAACTCGCCGGGCCCGCTCCAGGCCCTGAGTCCGCCAGCGGCACCGATGCCGCCGGCCGGTCACGGTCCGCTGACCACTCCGAGGTCGGCGCTGACCACGAGCGTGGCGATAACGGCTCCGCTGACCCCGCCGAGCGGCCTCAGACTAGCGAATCCGGGGCGGCGCCGGACGCCAAACGGCCGCCTGGGCCGCCGGGACTGGCCGGGCTGCTCCCGCGGGCCGGCGCCGGGCTTGGCCGGGTCGGCGAGCGGCTGGGCCGCAGCCTGCGCGCCGCCCAGCGGCGCACCGCGGGTGCGGACGGCGTGTCGGCCAGCGCGGAGGATGTCGCCGGCTCGGCGATGGCCCGGCTGACCACCCTGCCCGTTCTCCTGATCATGGCGTGGCTGCTCCCGGGCCTGCCCTTGCTGCTCGCGGGTGACTTCGTTCCCGTGCCCATGCTGCTCATCTCCGCGCCGCTGCTGGTGGCGCTGGTGGCCAACGGACTGCGGGTGGTGCCGAGCCGGTGGCCGCGGCTGATCCCGGGCCGGCCGCGCGATCGCGGGTGGGCGTCGTGGTTCGGCCTTATGGCCACCGTGGCCGTCGCGGCGGGATTTGCCGCCTGGCAGCTCGTCGAGCATTCCGAGTCCGTCGTCGTGCTCCGCGATCAGGGCACCTACCTGCAGACTGGCTACTGGCTCGCGCAGCACGGGTCGCTTCCTATCCCGCAGTCACTACGGGCCTTCGGCGGCCCGCACGCCGGACTGGGCTTCTCGAGCATCGGCTTCTTCGCCCACGGCACCTCGGTCGTGCCGTCGCTCACCTCCGGGCTGCCCATGCTGCTGGCGGGCGGCTTCTGGGCGCAGGGAGTCTCCGGCGCCGCGGCGCTGGGTCCCATACTCGGCGGCCTGGCCGTGCTCAGCTTCGGCGGCCTGACCGCCAGGCTCGCGGGACCGCAGTGGGCGCCGGGGGGCGCCATCGTGCTGGGCCTGACACTGCCTGAGCAGTACGCCAGCCGGTCGGCGGTGGCCGAGATCGCCCTGCAGATCATGGTGTTCGGCGCCCTGTGCCTGCTGATAGACGCGCTGACCGTGCACTCCGAGCCGCTGATCAGGACGGAGCTGATCAGGGAGCTGCCGGCCCAGGGCTGGCGCCGTCTGGTCTCGGCGCCGTTCTGGTCGGAATGGCTAGTGCCCGAGCGCGCGCTGGCCGCGCTCGCCGGGCTGGCGCTGGGCCTGGGCGTCCTGGTGAGCCTGGACTCCCTGCTCGACCTGCTGCCCGCCATTCCCTTCGCGGGCTTGCTGCTGGGCGCCCGGCGGCCGGCGGGCGGCCCGTTCTGCTGGGGGCTGGTGATCGGGGTGGCCTACGGCCTCGCCGATGGCTACCTGCTGTCCCGGCCGTTCCTGGATTCGCTGTCGCACAGCGTGGAGCTGGCCGGGGTCACCGCCCTGTGGCTGACCGCGCTGACCGTCGCCACCGTCCAGTTGCTGCGCGTGCCGAGCGCGCGGGCCTGGCTGCACCGGATGGCAGCCCGGCGCCTGGCCCCGTGGGTGCCCCTGCTGGGCAGCCTGATCGCCATCGCCGTGCTGGTCGGGCTGGCGGTGCGGCCCTACGTCCAGACGGTTCACGGCACGCCCGGCGTCGGACTGTTTCACTACCTCGCGCGCCTTCAGCAAGCGCAGGGCCTGCCAGTGGACCCGACCCGCACCTACGCCGAGGACACCTTGTACTGGGTGATCTGGTACATCGGCCTGCCCGCGGTGCTGCTCGGCGGGTTCGGCGTGGCCCTGCTCGTGCGCCAGTGCACGCGGGCCCTGCTCACCTGGCAGGACCCAGCCAGGGCGTGGCGGAACTGGGGGCTGCCGCTGGCGGTCATCGCCGCCGGGTCGGTCGCCGTCTTGTGGCAGCCCGACATCGTGCCCGACCAGCCGTGGGCCAGCCGCCGGCTGATCGTGGTCGTCCTGCCCGGGCTGATCTTGTGCGCGCTGTGGGCGGCCGTCTGGCTCACCGGGCACGCCCGCGAGCGCGGCGCCCGGCCGGTCACGGCGTCCGTGGCCGGGCTGTTCTGCGTGGCGGCGCTGGTGGTCCCGACCGCGGCGACGACGTTCGGGGCCGGCTTCACCCACACCGGCCGCTCGGGCGGACTACAGCCGACCGCCGAGGGCATGGCGTTCAAGCGCACCGGGGCGGGCGAGCTCAGCGCCGTCGCGCAGCTCTGCGGATCCATCCACCGTGACTCGTCGGTCGTCATCCTTGACCGGCTAGTCGCCCAGCGATTCACTCAGGCCATCCGGGGCATGTGCGGGGTCCCGACCGCCTGGATGGTCGGGCAGCCGGACTCCGCCGTGAGCAGCGTCATCAGCGCGATCACGGCGGCTGGGCGCCATCCGGTCCTGCTCGGCAGCCGCCCCGCCCAGCTGACCGCGTTCGGCGGGAGCCCGGTCAAGGTTCTCGACCTGCGGACCACGCAGGATGCCCACGACCTGACCGGCCCGCCGACCGCGCCGGTCCCGATCCGCTTCGTCCTGTGGATGCTGGTCCCGCAGTCCGCGGCGGTCGGCGCGTGACCGGCGCGCTCGCGGCCGAGCTGTGCGGCCACGACGCGATCACGCTCGCAGGCCTGCTGCGCTCCCGCGCGGTGTCGGCCCGCGAGGTCGTGGCCGCGCACATCGAGCAGGTCGAGGCGGTCGATGGCGTTATCAACGCTGTTGTCACGCGTACGTTCGAGACGGCGCTGGCCAGGGCGGCGGCCGCGGACGAGGCGCTGGCGCACGGCGCCGAGCCGGGCCTGCTGCACGGACTGCCGGTGGCGCATAAGGACCTCCTCGATACCGCCGGCGTCCGCACCACATACGGGTCGCCGCTGTTCGCCGAGCACGTGCCCGCCACTGATGACCTGGTAGTGCGCCGGATGGCCGCGGCCGGGGCGATCAGCCTGGGCAAGACCAACACGCCCGAGTTCGGGGCCGGCTCGCACACGGTGAACCCGGTCTTCGGGGCGACCCGCAACCCGTTCGACTCCAGCCGCAGCGCGGGCGGCAGCAGCGGCGGTGCCGCGGCGGCGCTGGCCGCGCGGATGATCTGCCTGGCCGACGGCAGCGACCTCGGCGGCTCGCTGCGCAATCCGGCCAGCTTCTGCAACGTCGTCGGCCTGCGGCCCTCGCCCGGCCGGGTGCCGGCCTGGCCTATTACGGAGGTGGCCGACACCCTGGGCGTGAGCGGACCCATGGCGCGCACGGTCGCGGACGTCGCGCTCCTGCTGGCTGTCCAGTCCGGGCCCGACCCGCGGGTCCCGCTGGCGCTCGACCGCCCGCCGCCCGCGCTGGTCTCGCCCGCTCAGCTAGCCGGCCTGCTGCAGCGGGAGGCCCGGGGCCTGCGGGTGGCATGGAGCGCGGACCTTGGGCTGCCTGTCGAGGCGGCCGTCCGGACGGTGCTGGCCCCGGCCCGGCAGGTGCTGGCCGACCTGGGCTGCGAGGTCATCGACGCCGCCCCCGACCTGACCGGCGCCGACGAGGTGTTCCGCACCTTCCGGGCCTTCCGCTTCGCGACCAGGTTCGGGCCCCTGCTGCGGGAGCACCCCGGCCAGCTCGGGCCCAACGTGACCTGGAACACCGAGCGAGGGCTCGAGCTGACCGTCGCCGACCTGAGCCGGGCCACCACGCTGCGGGCCGCGCTGGCGGAGCGGGTTAGTGAGTTCTTCGCCACGATCGACGTGCTCGCCTGCCCGGTCAGCCAGGTCGCGCCGTTCGACGTGGAGCTGGACTGGGTGCACGAGATCGATGGCGCGCTGCAGCTGACTTACCTGGACTGGATGGCGTCGGCCTACCTGATCTCAGCCACCGAGCTGCCGGCCATCTCGGTCCCGGCCGGCTTCACCCCGGCTGGCCTGCCCGTCGGCCTCCAGCTGGTGGGCCGCCGGCGCGCGGACTGGGAGCTGCTGAGCTTCGCCCGCGCGTTCGAGACCGCGACCGGCTACGGCAAGGTCGCGCCCGGGCTGGCGAGCGCCCGGTCCTAGCCAGCGCCGGTGTCTCGGCCGGTCAGCAGGCTCGGCGGGCTGGCTGGCGGAGCGACCGGAGGAGCGATTTGCCAGCGGTGCCGCGTGGCCCTAAAGTTAAGGGACAGCGACGCGGGGTGGAGCAGTTCGGTAGCTCGCTGGGCTCATAACCCAGAGGTCGCAGGTTCAAATCCTGCCCCCGCTACCAAATAGCAGGTCAGCAGCCTCTTCCGATCATGGAAGGGGCCTTCTGCATGTTGGTTGCTAACGGTGGGCGGTCGCGTTGCACCGGACGGCTCAGCGCAGAAAGGGCTCTCTTGGTCAGCCGCTGCCCCGCAGGACGGGGCGCAGCGCGTCGAGGGTGGCAGGGTCGTCGATGGTGGAGGGCACGAGTTCGTCGTTGTTGCCGTTGGCGATGCCGCGCATGGTCTTGCGCAGGATCTTGCCCGAACGAGTCTTCGGTAGTCCCGCCACGACGTCGACCCTGCGCAGCGAGGCGACTGCGCCGATCCGAGCGCGGACTAGGCCGACCAGCTCGGCGCTCAGCACGTCGGGGCTGGTCTCGATGCCCGCTTTGAGTACTACGAATCCGCGCGGGATCTGGCCTTTGAGCGGGTCATTGACGCCGATGACCGCGCATTCGGCGACGGCGGGATGACTGGCGAGTATCTCCTCCATCTCCCCGGTTGAGAGCCGGTGCCCGGCGACATTGATGACGTCGTCGGTACGGCCCATCACGTAGACATATCCATCCCTGTCGCGGAATCCGCCGTCCCCCGTAATGTAGGCGCCGGGGTACTGCACCAGGTAGGACTCGATGAACCGCTGGTCGTCACCCCACAGGGTGGTCAGGCATCCCGGTGGCAGCGGCAGCCGCAGCACGATCTCCCCGGTGGTGCCTGGCGGGACGTCGGCGCCGCTGACCGGGTCGACGATGTGCAAGTCGTAGCCAGGTACCGGCACGCTCGGCGAGCCCGGCTTGGTGGGCAGCGGGTCAAGTCCCATCAGGTCGGCCGCGATCGGCCAGCCGGTCTCAGTCTGCCACCAGTGGTCGATCACCGGGATGCCGAGCAGCTCGCCTGCCCACCGGTAGGTTTCCGGATCGAGCCGCTCGCCCGCCAGGAACAGGTATCGGAGGCCAGACAGATCGTACTTTCTGGCAAAATCACCAGCCGGGTCTTCCTTCTTGATCGCGCGGAAGGCGGTGGGCGCGGTGAACATCGCCTTAACCCCGTGCTCGGCGATCACCCGCCAGAACGCCCCGGGGTCCGGGGTGCCGACCGGCTTGCCCTCATACAGCACCGTGGTGCAGCCCGCCAGCAGCGGAGCGTAGACGATGTAGGAATGCCCGACAACCCAGCCAAGGTCGGACGCGGCCCAGAAGACCTCGCCGGGCTTGGTGTCGTAGATGTTGTCCATGCTCCAGCGCAGCACGACGGCGTGGCCTCCGTTGTCGCGGACAACGCCCTTCGGCTTCGCGGTAGTGCCAGACGTGTACAGGATGTAGAGCGGGTCAGTGGCCGCGACCGGGACGCAGTCGGCGGGCTCGGCGGCCGCCATCGCGTCCTGCCAGTCCAGGTCACGGCCCTCGGTCAGCGCCGCCGCTGCCTGCGGCCGCTGCAGGATGACGCACCGGCCCGGCTTCCTGGACGATAGCTCGATCGCCTTGTCCAGGATCGGCTTGTACTCCAGCACCCGACTGACCTCGATGCCGCAGGAAGCCGACACGACGACCTTGGGCGCCGCATCGTCGATGCGGGCGGCCAGTTCGGGCGCGGCGAAGCCACCGAACACGACCGAGTGCACGGCGCCGAGACGCGCGCAGGCGAGCATCGCGACCACTGTCTCGGGAATCATCGGCATGTATATGACCACGCGGTCGCCAGCGCCTGTGCCGAGCCTGCGCAGCACGCCTGCGAACCGCGCGACCTCATCGAGGAGCTGCCGGTAGGTCAGCTTCCGGCTGGTACTGGTGACCGGGCTGTCGTAGATCAGGGCAGCCTGGTCGCCGCGGCCGTCGTTCACATGCCGGTCCAAGGCGTTGAAGCAGGTGTTCAGCGTGCCGTCGGCGAACCAGCGGTAAAA
>Ga0208589_1000076_pt1 | contig 44649 bp, 41 predicted proteins | sample NGESurshal092012_2_FD_184486 | JGI IMG/M metagenome (GOLD analysis project Ga0208589, IMG submission 184486) | Arctic peat soil microbial communities from Barrow, Alaska - NGEE Surface sample F53-2 shallow-092012 (SPAdes) | ecosystem: Environmental > Terrestrial > Soil > Wetlands > Peat ...
TCCAGGCTGATCCCCAGGGACTCCAGTGCCTTGGCGGCGACGCCCTCGCCCTCGTGGATGAGGCCGAGCAGGATGTGCTCAGTACCGATGTAGTTGTGGTTGAGCATCCTGGCCTCTTCCTGAGCCAGGACCACAACCCGCCGCGCCCGGTCGGTAAACCTCTCGAACATCTCGTCGCTCCTCACAGAGCGGTCGGGGAGGCATCCAAACAGCCCCGTCCCTTCCGCATGCTAGCCCGTGCGCAGGGCGACGCCTCGCGCGAGTTATTACCCTCACGTTAACGTTCCCCGCTGGTAAGGCGTTCATCCCATTCAACCTAGGGCAAGCGGCCCTGTGTTCCCAGCTACGCCGGGAGCGAACGTCCGGTTACGTTCCGCCGGCGCCCGGACCCGGCAGGGGGCGCCGGACGCGGCCGGGGGCCGGCGGGGCGACAGCCATCGGAGCGCAGACGCCAGCAGGCGGCTCCGCCGCGCGACTCCGCGGCGGTGCCGCCTGCCTGAGGAATGTGCGCCTGCCGGAAAGAGGCGGGCCGGCCGCCAGGGAGCCCGGCGCGCATCGGCGGCTCAGCCACGGCCGCCAATCTGCTGCCGACGGCTCAGCCGTACTCCGGAAACAGGGTACCGGGCGACCCGGCGGTGCCTGGTTAGTGCGAGGCCTCATATTCCTGGATGATCGATGCCGGAATGCGACCGCGCTCGCTTACCTTGTGACCACGCTGGCGCGCCCAGGCCCTGATTTCCGAGCTGCGCTCGCGGCCCGGCCCGGTGCGGGCCTTGCGGCGCCGGCCGCCGCCGCTGACCCGCCGGGAGTGCTCGGCATAAGTAGCGAAGGTGTCGTTCAGTTCCTTGGCGTGCGCTGAGCACACGTCGATCTCGTAGGCAGTGCCGTCAAAGGAGAACGAAACTGTCTCGTTCCCCTCGATCTCGCCGTCGTGGGGCAGGTCGCACACCACCGTCACCACAGTCTTCTGAGCCATCAGGCAGCCTTTCCCCTGCGGAAGTCTTTTGGCACGTAAAGATATACCAGGATCTCCGCGGTTGACAATTCGAGATACGCTGTTTCTGGACTGGCAGCGCACAAGCCCGGGCGTCAGTAACTCTGCGTAATCGGCGGCGGCATTAATTGTCATCGGAACGTTCTGCGGCCTCGATGTCGTCGCCCCGCTCATCGGGATTGCGCTCCGGAATCGGATGCTCACCGGAAATACCGACGGACGGAAGATCTTCGGAACGCCTCCGCCTTGCGCCCATCTCGTGGCGCAGGAAGGCCACCACCGCGATGATGAATACCGCACATACCAGTGCGGGCGGGGTGAGCACCGACACGTACTTCATCGAGCCTCCTCCCTCCATCCGGATTGCACGTCCCTGATCGCAAGTTTCATCTGGCGGTTCGGCGCTTGCGGGCCGATGTATGCGCGACCGGGCTGTCTTATTCGCATTGTCCCGCATCGTGGAACCCGAAGCCGGCCCGGGTAGCGGCGATGGCACGGCTGGGCACGGGCCTGGCCCTCCGGCGCCAGGCGCCGGGGCACCAGCCTGCTCCGCTCGCCCGGGAACTGCTGGCCATGGAGGAAAGGCTCCGGGACTCCAGCCAGTGCGAACGCGTGACCGCCCGTCCGCATCGCGGAAATCCCGTCTGCCGCGGGCTTGCGGCGTGACAGGATCGGACCCGGCAGGCGGCCGGCGGCCGCCGCGCCGGGGGCCGGAGTGGCCAGCCGACCACACGGTCCGCCGCCGGTATCGCCGCCGGGGATCCTGGCCGGTTAAGTTATCGTGTCTGCCCGGGAAAGCGACGGCATGTTCTACGCCGACCTGCATATTCACTCCAGGTTCTCCCGAGCCTGCAGCCGTGACTGTGATATCGAGCACCTAGCCTGGTGGGCACTGCGGAAGGGTATTACTGTCGTCGGGACTGGGGATTTTACCCATCCGGCATGGGCAGCCGAGCTGGCCGAATCTCTCATTCCAGCCGAGCCGGGACTGCTCCGGCTCCGCCCCGAGCTCGAACAGAGGCTGCGCCGGACTTCTCCGCGTAGCTGCGCCGGGGCCGTGCGATTCATGCTGTCTGCGGAGATATCGACCATCTACCGCGGCGGCGACCGGACCAGGAAAGTGCATCACCTCATCTACGCCCCGACATTAGAGGCGGCGGCCCGCATCACCGAAGCGCTGTCCAAGATCGGCAACCTGGCCTCGGACGGCCGCCCTATTATCGGCCTTGACTCGCGGGACCTCCTGGAGATCACGCTGGCGGGCGGACCCGGCTGCTACCTAGTCCCGGCGCATGCGTGGACCCCGTGGTTTGCGGTGCTGGGCTCGAAATCTGGCTTCGATCGGGTCGCCGACTGCTACCGCGATCTCGCTGATCACGTATTCGCGATCGAGACCGGGCTGTCCTCGGATCCATCCTTGAACTGGATGTGCTCATCGCTTGACGGCTACCGTCTGGTGAGCAACTCCGATGCGCATTCGCCGCCGATGCTCGGACGCGAGGCGACGACACTGAGCTGTGACCTCGATTACTTTGCCATGGCCGAGGCCTTCCGCAGCGGCAGCGGCCTGGCGGGCACGATCGAGTTCTTTCCGGAGGAGGGGAAGTACCACCTGGACGGGCACCGTAAGTGCGGTGTCCGGCTGGAGCCGGATGAGAGCGATCGCTACGGCGGAATCTGCCCGGCGTGCGGAAAGCCGCTCACCATCGGCGTCCTGCACCGGGTAGCCGAGCTGGCCGACCGGCCGGCCGGGTACCGTCCGCCGGGAGCACCCGGATTCACTCGCCTCGTCCAGCTCCGGCAGGTGGTCGGCGAGATAGTGGCGACTGGCCCGGCCAGCAAGAAGGTGGCGGCCGAGGTGAGCAGGCTGGTCGGCGCGCTCGGGCCGGAGCTGGGCATCCTGCGCGAGGCGCCGCTCGCCGACGTCCAGCGGGCCGGCGGTGGCGCGCTGGCCGAGGCCCTGGACCGGCTGCGGCAGGGTGCCGTGCTGCGCGAGGCCGGTTACGACGGCGAATACGGCACCGTCCGGCTATTCGCGCCGGGCGAACTGGGTTCGGGCGCCGCGCTCTTCGACCTGCCGGCCCGCGAGCTCCCGGCCCGCGATGTTCCGGGTCGCGACGCTCCGGATCGCGACGCTCCGGCGCCCCGTCTCCCGGCGGATGACCTTCCGGCGACCGACCGCGCCGCCGGCGACTTCCCGGCGAGCGGGCTCCCGGCACGCGACCTAACGGCGGCCAGCCCTCCGGCGGTCGACCTGCCCGCGCTCGGCAGCTCCCGCGCGGCGGGGCCGCCCCGCGCCGGAGCCGGGCTCGGTGAGCTGCTGCGCCAGCTTGACGCCGAGCAGCGGACGGCGGCGCTGGCGGACAGCCCGCTGATGATCGTGGCCGGTCCCGGTACGGGCAAGACCCGGACGCTGATCTACCGGATCGCCTGCCAGCTGACCGCCGGCGGCCTGCCGGGCGGCGGCCGCGCTCCGGGCGGCTGCCTGGCGGTCACCTTCACCCGGCGGGCCGCTGACGAGCTGCGCATGCGGCTGGCGGCGCTGCTGCCGCCGCGTGACCTCCCGACGCGTGACCTTCCGACGCGTGACCTCCCGCTCCCGGCGGCCGGGCTGGCCGCGGTGACCGTGACAACCTTCCACGGGCTGGGCATGAAGATCCTGCGTGAGCGGCACGCCGACGCCGGGCTGCCGGCCGATTTCGAGGTCGCTGACGAGGCGGCCCGGCAGGAGCTGGCGGCCGAGCTGGCCGGCTCGGCCCGGGCCGGCCGCGACCTGCTCCGGGCGGCCAGCACCGACGCAGCGGCCCGGATGGCCCTGGTCCAGGAACTGGCCGCGCGCGGCCTGGTCGACTTCGACGGGCTGGTCGAGCAGGCCGCGGCACTGCTGCGCGCCCGGCCGGAGCTCGCCGCGGCATTCCGCGAGCGCTGGCCGCTGATCAGCGTCGATGAGTACCAGGACATCGATGCCGTCCAGTACGAGCTGCTCACCCTGCTGGCCGGCAACGGCGCGGGCCTGACCGCGATCGGCGACCCGGACCAGTCGATCTACGGGTTTCGCGGGGCCGACGTGGGCTTCTTCTTGCGGTTCTCCGCCGACTATCCCGGTGCGACGACCTGTCGCCTCAGCATGAACTATCGCTCGGGCCGCCCGATCGTGGCCGCGGCGGCCGCCGCCATCGCACCGGGCACCCTGGTTCCGGGCCGCACGCTGCGGGCGGCGGTCACGGGGGCGCCCGTTATCGCGCATGAGGCGGCGGATGAGCATGCCGAGGCGGCCTGGGTCGGTGCCACCATCGACCAGTTGCTCGGCGGGGCCTCGTTCCACTCGATCGACAGCGGCCGGGCCGGCTCCGACGGGCACGCGGGGCTGAGCCTGGCCGACATCGCGGTGCTCTACCGCACCGACGCCCAGGCGGGCATCCTGGGCCAGGCCCTGATCCGATCCGGGCTGCCGTTCCGCAAGGGCTCTCATGACCTCCTGCAGCGCCGCACGGGAGTACCCGAGATCCTCGCGCAGATGCGGCTGGCGGCGTCTTCCGCCGGCGGCGCGCCGCCGCCGGGGACCGGCCCCGGCTCCGCCCGCCTGGTAGCCGACCAGCTGGCCGCCGCCGTGCGCACGCTGGCGGGCCAGCTTCCCGCCCCGCAGGCGGTGGACATCCGGGCCGCCGGCGAGCTGCTGACGCCGCTGGCCTGCCGGTGCGCCGCCGATCCTGAGCAGTTCGCCGCCGAGGTGGCGCTGGGAGCCGTCGTCGATGCCCTGGACCCGCGCGCTGACGCCATCACGCTGCTGACCCTGCATGCGGCCAAGGGGCTGGAGTTCGAGGTGGTCTTCGTGACCGGATGCGAGAAGGGCCTGCTGCCGCTGCGCCCGATGGCGCCGCAGGGCGGCGGGCCACCGCTGGCCGACGTGGCGGAGGAGCGCCGGCTGCTGTTCGTCGGCATGACCAGGGCCCGGTCGCGGCTGCTGATCAGCTATGCCGCCAGCCGGACCCGCTACGGCGCCGCGACCGACGCGGGTGCCTCGCCGTTCCTGTGCTCGATCAGCCCGGCCCTGCCGGATGTACCGGCCCCGCCGCGTCCCCGGCGGGCGGCTGAGCGGCAGCTGCGCCTGCTGTGAGGAGCCGGCCTGGCGCCAGGCTACAGCCGCAGCAGCATGCGGGTGTTGCCGAGAGTATTGGGCTTCACCCGGTCGAGATCGAGGAACTCGGCGACGCCCTCGTCATAAGAGCGCAGCAGCTCGGCGTAGATCTCGGGGGTGGCGGCTCCGCCCTTGATCTCCTCGAACCCGTGCCGCCGGAAGAACTCCACCTCGAAGGTGAGGACGAACACGCGCTCGACGCCGAGCTGCCGGGCGGTAGCCAGCAGCGCGGCCACCACCTCGTGCCCGGCGCCGCGTCCCTGGTGCGCCACGCTCACGGCAATGGTGCGGATCTCGGCCAGGTCCTCCCACAGAACGTGCAGGGCGCCGCAGCCGATGACCTCGCCCTGCGCGTCGCAGGCGACCCAGAACTCCTGGATGTCCTCGTACAGCGTGACGGTGGGCTTGTCGAGCAGCCGCCCGGAGGTCACGTTCGCGTCGAGCAGGGCCCGGATGGCCCGCACGTCCCCGGTCTGCGCTCGCCGGATCGTGTACTGCATGCCGTATCACCTTCGCTGGGGTCTTCGCTAGGCCGGTCCTGGCGGGCTGGCCGCCGGCCGCGGGCTGGTGCCGGCCGCCTGAATCAGCCAGCATCCCAAACGCCGCTCAGACCTGGCAATTCGTTTCCGCACGCTGCGTTACTTCTCAAGTACAAGTTGTTCTACTTCCGCTGGTCAGGCGCTAGCCCTCTGTAGTCAGCAAGGGCGACCTGCCACCATTAACGCACATCACGCGCAGATCACGCTGTCAGCACCGCGCTGCTGACACGCCGTCTGACCTGCGAAGACGTCGGCCTGTCCAGGCTAACGGCTGGGCGCGGAGCACTATGGGCAGGGTAAGCGCAGGCATCCCCGAGGCAAAGCGCAAGGGCGCCCCACGGCATCCACCAGGAAACTTTGCCATTTAGCTCCGCCGCTACTGCACTTTCGATTAATCTCCATCGCTGTTACCCCGTTGCAGTTCGGTCCGATTGCGACCGGCTGCCACGACCCGCCGAGTTCCTGTCGCTCCCCAGCGCTCCAGGAAGCCGGGGACCCACGTTCCCCGGGGTGAATCGGCGGGCTGCGTCCGCAGCCGCGGCCGGAGCCTGCCGTAGGGCTTCTCCAGCCCGAACCCGTCAGCTAACCCGGTAGGCGGCCGAGGAGAGGAGACTCCACGTGGAGCGCTTGCCGCACGGCAGGCATCACCAGCACAGTCCGCGGCCGGCCAGTTCCCGGCACGGCGGCCCGAGGCGCTCGCTGGCTTCCCGGGCTCGGTTCACGATCGTGACCGGGACGATTGCCCTGGCCAGCGTGGTTATCCCGGCCGGAACCGCTGGCGCGACCACCTCCGCGACTACCTCGGGCACCCCGAGCCTGAAGGCCACGCTGGCCCAGGCCAACACGCTGTCGCAGCAAATCGAGGCCCTCAGCGAGGAGTACGACTCGCTCCGGATCCAGGTCACCACCGCGCGCAGGGAAGCGGCCATCGCCCGCGAGGCCGCCCGCCGGGATCAGAAGCTCATGGCATCCGGCCAGGCGGCGATCGGCCAGATCGCGGCCGAGGGCTACATGAACGGGTCGATCAGCCCGACGCTGCAGATGCTGCAGTCGGCCAACCCGCAGCAGTTCCTCAACCAGGCCTCGATCATGCTGCAGCTCCAGCAGGAGAACGGGGACAAGCTCAGCCGGCTGACCAGCGCCGCGCAGGCGGCCAAGCGGGCCAGCCTGATCGCCACGCAGGAAGGGACCCAGGCCGCCAAGCTGACCGCAGTCATGCACAGCAAGGTCGCTGCGATCCAGGCCAAGGTGGCCGTGCTGAACAGCTCGGCCTTTGCCCAGGCCATGACCATCTTCCAGCAGACCGGCAACTATCCCGTCAACGTGACCGGCACCTCCGTCGAGGTCCAGGCCCTCCGGCACGCGCTCACCCGGCGCGGCGACGCCTACGTCTGGGCCGCGGCGGGCCCGAGCACCTTCGACTGCTCCGGCCTGGTCGTCTGGGCCTACGCGCAGCTCGGGATCAGCCTGCCGCACTACACCGGCGACATCTGGAACGACGGCCAGCACGTCTCGCGCAGCGAGCTGCAGCCGGGCGACCTGGTGTTCCTCTACGCCAACCTCGATCACATGGGGATCTACGTCGGCGGGGGAATGTACCTGAATGCCCCGCACACCGGCACGGTGGTGCAGGTTCAGCCGGTGCCCTGGGGCGCCTACGACGGCGCGGTGCGGATCGCCTAATCCCCGTACGGGCCGACCGCCGGTTAGGTCGGCTTCACCAGCGGGAAGAGCACAGTGTCCCGGATGCCCGCGCCGGTGAGCATGATCAGCATCCGGTCGATGCCCATGCCCATGCCGCCGCTGGGCGGCATCCCGTACTCCAGGGCGCGAAGGAAGTCCTCGTCGAGCTGCATGGCCTCGGGGTCGCCGCCCGCGGCCAGCAGGGACTGCGCGGTCAGGCGGGCGCGTTCCTCGACCGGGTCGACCAGCTCGGAGTAGGCGGTCGCGATCTCGGTGCCGAACGCGACCAGGTCCCACTTCTCCGCCAGCCGGGGATCGTCGCGGTGCTGGCGGGTCAGCGGCGCGACCTCGACCGGGAAATCGCGGTAGAACGTCGGCTCGACGGTCCGCGACTCGACCAGCTGCTCGTATATTTCGAGCAGGATCTGCGCGGCGTTCCAGCCGGGCTGCAGCTCCACCCCGGCCCCGGCCGCCAGCTTGCGCAGCGCGTCGGCGCTGGTGTCGGGGGTGACCTGCTCGCCCAGGGCCTGCGACACCGCCTCGTGCACCGTCACCGACCGCCACTCGCCGCCGATGTCATAGGCAGATCCGCCGGGCCTGCGGAGCACCGTGCCGCCCAGCGCGGCCCGCGCCGCCGCCTGGAGGAGCTCGCGGGTCAGGGTGGCCATCACGTTGTAGTCGGCGTAGGCCTCGTAGGCCTCCAGCATCGTGAACTCGGGGTTATGGGTGGAATCGGCGCCCTCGTTCCGGAAGATCCGGCCAATCTCGTAGACCTTGTCGATGCCGCCCACCACTAGCCGCTTGAGATACAGCTCCAGGGCGATCCGCAGGTAGAGGTCCAGATCGTAGGCGTTCATGTGCGTCACGAAGGGCCGGGCGTTCGCGCCGCCGTGCAGCGTCTGCAGCACCGGCGTCTCAACCTCGAGGTAGCCGCGGGCGTGCAGCTCCTCGCGCACCGACCGGGTGACCGCGGCGCGGATCTCGGCCATCTCGCGGGCCTGCGGGTTGGTGATCAGGTCGAGGTAACGCTGCCGGACCCGCGACTGCGGGTCGCTCAGCCCCCGGTGCTTGTCGGGCAGCGGCCGCAGCGCCTTGGCCGTGATGGCGAAGGAATCGGCCAGGATGGACAGCTCGCCGCTGCGCGAGGTGATGATCTCTCCCTGCACGCCGATGTGGTCGCCCAGGTCCACGTCCTGCTTCCACGCCGCGTGCGCCTGCTCGCCGACCTGGTCCCGGGAGATCATCACCTGGATCTCGCCGCTGCCGTCCCGGATGGTCGCGAAACAGAGCCGCCCGCTGTTGCGGTTCAGCATGACCCGGCCGACCAGGCCGGCCTGCTCGGCCGTGGCCGTGTCGGCCGGCAGGTCGGGGTGGCGCTCGCGAACCTCGGCGATGGTGGCCGTGCGCGGAAACCCGACTGGATAGGGGTCGGTGCCCGCCGCGCGGAGCCGGTCCAGCTTGGCCCGGCGTACTTGCATCTGCTCGGGAGCGTCGGTGTCGGCAGCTCGGCCCTCGTCGGTCACCTGCCCGAGGTTACCGGGCCAGGGCAGGCGAGCGGAAACTAGATCAGGGCCGCGCGCCAGGGGGCGTCGCGGCGGCGGGAGGCGTCGCGGCGGGAGGCGTGTTGCGCTCGTAGATCAGCCGGAGGCCGACCAGCGTCAGCCAGGGCTCATAGGCGTCGATCACCTTCACCTCGTCGATGACCAGCGGCGCGAGGCCGCCGGTGGCGATGACCGTGACCGAGTCCGGGTCGGCGGGGGCGAGCTCGGCCGCCATCCTCGTCACGATCCCCTCGACCTGCCCGGCGAAGCCGAAGATGATGCCCGACTGCAGCGCCTCCACCGTCGTCTTGCCGATGACCCGGCTGGGGCGGGCCAGCTCCACCTTGAGCAACTGCGCGGCGCGGCGGGACAACGCATCCACCGAGATCTCGATGCCGGGAGCGAGCGCGCCGCCGACGAACTCGCCGCGCTCGCTGACCGCGTCGAAGTTCGTGGACGTGCCGAAGTCGACCACGATGGCCGGCCCGCCGTACAGGTGCACGGCGGCGGCGGCATTGGTGATCCGGTCGCTGCCGACTTCCTTGGGATTGTCGTAGCGCACGGGCACGCCGGTCTTGACCCCCGGCTCCACGATGACCGCGGGGACGTCACCGTAGTACCGGCGGCACATCTCCCGCATCTCGTGCAGAACGGACGGCACCGTCGAGCACAGCGCGATCCCGCTGATGTCTGGCCCGGCGAACATCGCGCTCTGGTCTAGCAGGCCCTGGAAGATGACCGCGAGCTCGTCGGCGGTCCGCACCGGGTCGGTGGCGATCCGCCAGTGCTCGATGACCTCGTCACCGTCGAACACGCCGAGCACCGTGTTGGTGTTTCCCACATCTATCGTCAGCAGCATGTTTCTCCAGCTAGCACGCATTACTCCGCGAAGATCAGCATGGTGTTGTCGATCAGCCGGGTGGTCCCGACCCGGGCCGCGACCAGCAGCAGCGCGGGACCGGCGTGCTCCGGGCTGACCTCGGCGAAGGTGGCCGGGTCGACCAGCGTGAGGTAGTCGAGCTCCAGCGGCGGGTCGGCCGCGTTCGCCGCGTCCAGCAGGTAGGCGGCGGCGGCCAGCGCCGCCTTGGGCCCCGCGCTGGCCGCGGACATGGCCGCGGACATGGCCCGGGGCAGGGCCAGCGCGGTCGCCCGCTCTCCCCCCGACAGGTAGACATTGCGGCTGGAGGTGGCCAGGCCGTCGGGGTCGCGATGGATGCGCGCGGCGGCCACGGTGACGCGCAGGTCCAGGTCCGCCACCAGCTGGCGGACCAGGGCGAGCTGCTGAGCATCCTTCTCGCCGAAGACCACGATGCCCGGCGCGGTGAGCTCGAGCAGCTTGACCACTACGGTCAGCACGCCGCCGAAGAACCCCGGCCGGAACTCTCCCTCCAGGCGCCGCCCGACCGGGCCAGGGTCGATCGTGACCTGCGGCGCCGTCGGGTACATCTCCCGGCCGGCGGGCGCGAAGACCACGCTGACGCCCTCCTGCGCGCAGATCTCCAGGTCCTGCTCGATAGTGCGCGGGTAGCGGTCAAAATCCTCGTCCATGCCGAACTGCAGCGGGTTGACGAAGATCGAGACCAGCACGCTGCCGACCCGTGCCTGACCGGGAGGACGGGCCAGGTCGCGGGCCAGGCGCAGCAGGGACCGGTGCCCGTCGTGCAGCGCCCCCATGGTGGGCACCAGCACGACCGGGCCGGGCATGGTGGCCCGCGCGGCGGCCAGGCCGGCCCTGGTCCGGGCCAGCATGGGCCTCACCGGGCAGTCCCGGCGAGCACGTCAAGCAGGCGCTGCGCGTCCGAGGCGGCCAGCGTCCCGGCGGCCAGCGCGCGGGTGGCGGTCAGCCGGGCCAGGGCCAGGTAGACCGGCAGGGCCTCGGGGGCGGCCGCGCGCAGCGCGGCCAGGTGGCCCGCCACGGTCTCGGCGTCACCGCGCGCCACCGGCCCGGTCAGCGCGGCGTCGCCGAGCCGCAGCGCGTTGTCGAGCGCCGCGCTCAGCAGCGGTCCCAGCATCCGGGCGGGGCTGGCCACCCCAGCCGCCGACAGCAGGTCACTGGCCTCGGCGACCTGGGTCACCAGGTGGTTGGCCGCCCCGGCGAGGGCGGCGTGGTAGAGATCCCGGTGCTCCTCGGCGATCCACACCGGCTCCCCGCCCATCTCCATGACCAGCGCCTCGGCCACCGGGCGCAGCGGATCCGGCGCAGTGACCCCGAAGCTGATGCCAGCCAGCCGGTCGACGTCGTCGGGCCGTCCGGTGAAGGTCATGACCGGGTGCAGGGCCAGGGGCATCGCGCCGCCGCGGGTGGCCGGTTCCAGGACGGTCAGGCCATGCCGCCCGCTCGTATGGGCGACGAGCCGGCCCGCCAGCTCCGCGCCGGTCGAGGCCAGCCCGGCGACCAGGCCCGGCAGGACATCGTCGGGGACGGTGAGCAGCACGAGGTCGGCGTCCGCGACGACCTCATCGGGGCGCCGGACGGCCACGCCCGGCAGCGCCGCGTCGACGCGGCTCAGGGAGGCCTGGGAGACCGCGGATACCGCGACGACGCGATGCCCGGCCCGGCGCAGCGCGACCGCCAGCGCCGTTCCGACCCGGCCTGCCCCGATCACGCCGACTCCCAGTTCGGCGGGATGGCGAAGGCGGCCGTGACCGGCCTGCTCGGGCTCGCGGGCGTTGCTCATCTCGTTCCAGTCCTTGCCGGGTACCGGACGGGAAGGCTCAGCATAGCCAGTGCTGACCACCAGTCACCGCTAGTCACCGCCAGTCAGCCTGACGATCACCGGCGGGACTATCCCAGCCCTCGGGCGGGCGCGGGGCCCGGCAGCATCGTTCCAGGTACAGGGCGCCCGCCACCAGCGCCGCAGCGGCCAGGACCGTGGCGGCGGCCGCGATCGCGTCCGCGCGCGGCACGTCCTTCTGCAGCTCCCCGGCCACGTAGATCCCGAACCCGGCCGCCAGGCCGCCGAGCGCGGCCCCCGCCGCCGAACTGGCCTTGGCCAGGGCAGCCATCCTGGCCACGGCGATGGGCTGCAGCGGCTTGCCCGGCCGCCGACCGCTGATCCTGGCCTTGAGGTTGCGCCCGGCGATCACCTCGCCGATGGCCAGCAGCAGCATGGCCGGCACCGCGGTCCAGGGCAGCGGCGGCAGGCTGGCGAAGGTCTGGCGCACGATGAGCCAGGCCAGCGCCGCGCAGATCACCACGACGGCGAGCAGCGTCCCCGGACGGGTCGGGTTCACCTGGCCTCCGCCCCTGGCAGGGTCAGCGCGGTCCCGGCCAGCCGCCGGACGCCTGCCGTGCCGATATCCGCCAGCAGGCCGGCCGCCGGGCCCCGGCCGGGCAGGCAGGCGTCCGGGGCCACTTCCAGCCAGGGGACGAGCACGAAGGCCCGCTCGTGCGCCCGCGGGTGCGGCAAGGTCAGCCCGGGGTCGGTGCTGCGCTCGTCGCCGCAGGCGATCACGTCGACGTCCAGCGTCCGCGGTCCCCAGCGCTCGGTCCGGACGCGCCCCAGGGCGGCCTCAGCGGCCTGGCCGCGGCGCAGGATCTCGATAGCGGGCAACGCCGAGGCGGCCAGCAGGACCGCGTTCAGGTAATCGTCTTGCGGGGGACCGCCCACCGGGTCGGTCTCGTAGACGCCGGACACCGCGGTGGCGCGCAGGCCGTCGCCGGCCGGCCCGGCGTCCCCGCTCAGCAGGCCGATGCCGCGCTGCAGGTTCTCCAGCCGGTCGCCGAGGTTGCTGCCCAGGGCCAGCACGACGGTGCGGCTCCCTGCGCGGCTCCCGCCGAGGGCGGCCGCGGTCATCGGCGGCTCCGGCGGATCGTCACGGTGATATCGGCCACCTGCTGGGCCACGGGCGCGTCCGGCTTGTGCACCGTGATCTGCGCCTGGGTGACGGCCGGGTCGTCCAGGCAGGCATCGGCCAGCCGCTGGGCCAGGGTCTCGATGAGGGCCGCCGGGGGACCGGCCACGATGGCGGCCAGGCGATCGGCCAGCGCGCCGTAGTCGGCGGTCAGCGCGAGATCGTCGGCGGCCGCCGCGGCCCGGGTGTCGACGGTCAGGATGGCGTCGATGACGAACTCCTGGCCGCTGACGCGCTCCGTGTCCAGCACACCGTGCCGGCCGAACACGCGCAGCCCCAGCAGCGAGATCTGGTCCGGGCTCATCTGGTCCGGGCTCATCCGCCGCCGCCGGCCGGGCGGGCCGCGGCGACGGCCTGCCGCCAGCGCGCGGCCACCCGGACCGCGTCCGCGTTGGCGGGCACCTCGTGCACCCGCACGCACCAGGCACCGGCCGCCGCCGTCAGGGCCGTCAGGGCGACGGTCGCGTCATCGGTGCCGCCGAAGGGCCGGAACTCGCCGTCCGGGCCGGCCAGCAGCCTGCCGATGAACCGCTTCCGCGAGGCGGCCACCAGCAGCGGGAACGGCGATCCGGGGCCGCCCAGGGCGGAAATCTCGGGCAGGCTGGCTAGGAGCGCCCAGTTGTGCTCGGCGAGCTTGGCGAAGCCCAGCCCCGGATCCACGATGATCTGGGCCGGATCGACGCCGCCGGCGATCACGTCCTGGACCCGGCGGCGGAGCTCGGTGCGGACATCGGCGACCACGTCGCCGTACACGGCCTTGCGGTACATCTCGGCGCTATGCCCGCGCCAGTGCGTGACCACGTAGGGGACACCCGCGTCGGCGACCAGGCCCACCATCGCGGGGTCGGCCAGGCCGCCGCTCACGTCGTTGACCATGCGCGCGCCTGCCTGCAGCGCCCGCTCGGCGACCGACGCCCGCATGGTGTCCACGCTGACGCAGATTCCCGCCCGGGCCAGCTCGGTGACCACGGGAATGGCCCGGCGCAGCTCCTCGTCCGCCGGCACGCGCTGGGCGCCGGGCCGGGTCGACTCGCCGCCGAGGTCGACGATGTCGGCGCCCGCGGCGGCCAGCTCCTGGCCTCGGGCGACCGCCCGGACCGGGTCCAGCCAGCTGCCCCCGTCGGAGAAGGAGTCCGGCGTGACGTTGACCACGCCCATCACCAGGGCCCGGGCCTGCCACGGCAGGCCACGCAGCCGGCGGCCGTGCTCCAGCGCAGTCCCGGCTCCCGCCTCACCCGTCATAACGGCCAATCTACGGGCTGCGGGCTAAGGCGCGGGACGCGGCTGGCGCGGCGCGGCGCCGACCCGGCGGCGCAGCCGGCCCATGCCCAGTTTCCTGGCCACCCGGCGCAGCTGAACCGTGGGCCAGACCAGGAAGGCCTCAGCCTCCATGGCGGCCAGGCCGATCCGGGGCAGGTCGCGGGGATGGGGGAAGACCAGGAACCTCGGGAGCCACTGCGGGCTGAACTTGGCGTTGAACTTATACAGCGACTCGATCTGGAACCAGCGCGACATGAACAGCAGCACCCGGCGCCAGGCGCGCAGCACGGGGCCGGCGCCGATCCGCTCGCCACGCTCCAGCGCGGCGCGGAACATGGCGAAGTTGAGCGAGATGTGCTTGACGCCCAGGTCTGCGCCGTGCTTGATGGTCTCCACGATCAGGAAGTCGTTCAGCCCGGGCGCAGCACCCCGGTCGCGTCGCATCAGGTCCAGCGAGAGCCCGTCGGTGCCCCAGGGCACGAAGTGCAGGAGAGCCCGGAGCACCCCGTTCTCTCTTGCCGTGACGATCACGCAGCCGTTGTCATCGCAGCCGCCCACCCGGCCCAGCGCCATCGAGAAGCCCCGCTCGGTCGGGCTGCCCCGCCAGCTATCGGCCTGCCGCACCAGCCGCTTGATCTCGTCCTCCGGAACGTCACCGACCCGGCGGACCTCGGCCACGTAGCCCTGCCGGGCGACCCGCTTGACCATCTGCCGGACGTTGCGCATCGCCCGGCCCTCCATCGAGAAGTCGGCGATGGTGACCACGGCCTCGTCGCCCAGCTCCAGGGCGGTCAGGCTGCCCTCCCGGCACCAGACCTCCGCGCCCTGCTCGCTGCAGCCGATAACCGCGGGCACCCAGGCGTGCCGCGCGGACTCGTCCAGGAAGGCGTGGATGGCACCCGGCCAGGCCTCGGGGTCACCGATCGGGTCGCCGCTGGCCAGCATGACGCCCGACAGGACCCGGTACCCGATGCAGGACTTGCCGGTCGGCGACCAGATGACGCTCTTGTCGTCGCGCAGGCAGAAGTAGCCCAGCGAGTCGTGCTCGCCGTGCCGGTCCAGCAGCTCCCGGATCCGCTCGGCGTCCTGCCCCCGCAGCCGCCCGACCGGCTCGGCCGGGCGCAGGAAGAGGTAGCCGACCACCACCAGGGTCAGCAGGCCGAGCGCCCCGGTCAGGAAGCTGAAGCGATCCGCCGCGGTCGGCGTGATGAACTGCACGGGCCCGGAGAAGCCGACCAGGTTGACGGCCGCGGACTGCAGCCGCTGGCCCAGCGAGTAATTGGCGTCCAGCCCGTCAGCCGCCACCGACAGGTAGGCGATGCTGATGGCCAGGTCGGCGACCAGCAGGCCGCACAGCGCCCACAGGGCCCGCCACCGGGTTCTGGCGTCGCCGACGGCGTAGAACTCATGGCGGTAGGCCACCAGCGCTCCTAGCAGGACCGCGGTGATGGCCATGGACAGCAGGTGCGGCGGGACGTGCCGCAGCAGCACGTGCAGCGCCAGGCTGGAGACCAGCAGCGCCAGCACCGCTCGCCACGCCCGGCGCTTCCGCCGGCGCAGCCCGTGCGAGAGCATCAGCAGCAGCAGCCCGATGATCACGTCGGCGGTGCGGGTCAGGCTGGTGACCTCGGTCAGCCGGTGCAGCTTGTAGCGGCCGGCCAGCCCGGGGCCGAGGCCCTCGATAATGTCGGCCAGGCCGATCAGCAAGCCCAGCCAGCCGGCGACCCACGGCACCCAGCGACGCTGATGCCGCCGGTCAGGTGCTCGTCCGGAGACGGGACTGACCGGCGTCGCCTCGCCGGCGCCATCGCCGGATTCAGCCGCAGTCGACACGCTCTTATCTGTCATCTCGGACAAGGTACCTAGGCCCCTGTTCACGGGGCATCAGCGTAGTCATCGCCGGATGCCCCCGCGGGCAAACTCCCGAACGCGCGCTGAAGCTATCTCAGCGCCGATTCAGGAGCAGGCTCATGGCCTCTGCCCTCGTGCTATCGGAATCAAGGAAGGCTCCGCGGACCGCGGAGGTCACCGTCTTCGCGCCGGCCTTGCGGACCCCGCGCATCGACATGCACAGGTGCTCAGCCTCGATCACGACGATGACGCCGCGGGGCTCCAGCACCCGCATCATCGCGTCCGCGACCTGGCTGGTCATGCGCTCTTGCACCTGCGGCCGCCGGGCATAGACATCCACCAGCCGGGCCAGCTTGGACAGGCCGGTGATCTGGCCCTTGGGGTTGGGGATGTAGCCGACGTGCGCGCTCCCGAAGAACGGCACGAGGTGATGCTCGCACGTCGAGTAGACCTCGATGTCACGGACCAGCACCATCTCGTCGTGATCAGCGTCGAAGACAGTGGTCAGCACGTCCTCGGGCGTCAGCCGCAGGCCCGCGAACTGCTCCGTGTACGCCCGCGCGACCCGCGCGGGCGTCTGCGCCAGGCCATCCCGATCGGGATCCTCGCCGACAGCCAGCAGGATCTCCCGCACGGCGCGCTCAATCCGCGGCAGATCGAAATCCGGACGCAGCAGGTCCCGGTCCGAGCTCAATGAGACCCGCCAGCATCGCCCGGATCGGGCGGCGAGCCGAACGGCTGGTTGAAGTCCTGGCTGAAGGCTGGACCGTCCGGGGCGCCCAGTGCCTGCCCGTTGCCCGACGCCAGCTCCTTGCCGTCCGCGGAAGCAGCGATCAGCGCCAGCTCCTTGGGCGTCTGGACCGGCGGCCGGTCGGATGGCAGCCGCTTGCCGTATCCGGTGTAGGAGCCGCGGGTCGGCCGCTTGTGCACCGGCGCGAAGATCCGCAGCACCGCATCGCGCGACAGCGTCTCGTGCTGCATCAGCTGCAGCACCAGGTCGTCCAGCACGTCGCGGTACTGGACCAGGATCTCCCACGCCTCGTCGTGCGCGGACTCGATCAGGCGGCGGACCTCGTCGTCGATCGTCGAGGCGATCTCCTCCGAGTAGTCCCGGCTGTGCGACATCTCCCGGCCCAGGAACGGCTCCCCGTCCCCGGTGCCGAACCGCCGGGCGCCGAGGCGCTCGCTCATGCCGTACTCGGTGATCATGCCGCGGGCGATGGAGCTGGCCTTCTCGATGTCGTTGGCGGCGCCGGTGGTCGGCTCGTGGAACACCAGCTCCTCGGCCGTGCGGCCGCCGAGCAGCATCGCCAGCTGGTCCATCATCTCCACCCGGCTGACGAGGAACTTGTCCTCGGTCGGCGCCGAGGCCGTATACCCGAGGGCGCGGCCGCGCGGGATGATCGTGATCTTGTGCACCGGGTCGGCGTGCGGCAGCGCGTGCCCCACGAGTGCGTGGCCGCCCTCGTGATAGGCGATGATCTTGCGTTCCTTCTCCGACAGCAGCACGCTCTTGCGCTTGGGGCCGGCCGTGACCCGGTCGATGGCCTCTTCCAGTGCGGTCATCGAGATCTGGTGCTCGTTCCACCGGGCGGTCAGCAGCGCGCCCTCGTTGATGACGTTGGCCAGGTCCGCGCCGGTGAAGCCGGGCGTCCGGCGCGCGATCATGTCCAGGTCGACGTCCGGCCCGAACGGCTTGCCGCGCGCGTGCACCCGCAGGATGCCCTTGCGCCCGGACAGGTCGGGCTGCGCCACGACGATCTGCCGGTCGAAGCGGCCCGGTCGCAGTAGCGCCGGGTCCAGGATGTCCGGCCGGTTGGTCGCGGCGATCACGATGACGCCGCCCTTGGTGTCGAATCCGTCCAGCTCGACCAGCAGCTGGTTCAGGGTCTGCTCGCGCTCGTCGTGGCCGCCGCCGAAGCCCGCGCCGCGGTGGCGGCCGACCGCGTCGATCTCGTCGACGAACACGATCGCCGGGGCGTTGGCCTTGGCCTGCTCGAACAGGTCCCGGACGCGGGACGCGCCGACGCCGACGAACATCTCCACGAAGTCAGAGCCCGAGATCGAGTAGAACGGCACGCCCGCCTCGCCGGCCACGGCCCGCGCCAGCAGCGTCTTGCCGGTTCCGGGCGGTCCGTACAGCAGCACGCCCTTGGGGATCTTGGCCCCGATGGCCTGGAACTTGCCCGGGCTCTGCAGGAACTCCTTGATCTCCTGGAGTTCCTCGATGGCCTCGTCGGCCCCGGCCACATCGGCAAAAGTCGTCTTCGGCGTGTCCTTGGTGATGAGCTTGGCCTTGGACTTGCCGAAGTTCATGACCCGCGAGCCGCCGCCCTGCATCTGGTTGATGAAGACGAAGAACAGCAGGAAGATGGCCAGGAAGGGCAGCCAGCTCAGGATCAGGTCCCAGAACGAGCTGGACTTAGGCACCTGGACGTTGTAGCCGCCGGGCAGCTGGCCATTCTTGACCTGGTTCTGCAGGATGGTGGCGAGCTGCTGGCCCTGGCTGCCGACCCAGTCCGCCTCGAGCAGCTGGCCGGACTTGGTGGTGATCTGGATCGTCTGGTTCGTGTCGGTCAGGGTGGCCGTCTTGACCTGGCCATTGTTGATGGCCGAGACCACCTGCGAGGTGTTGACCTGCTTGTAGGTCTGACCAGCCCCGGCCAGCCGGAAGACAAACAGGAACACGATAACGACAAGGAGGATGGCGAGAACCCATCCGCGGAAGATGCGCTTCAGATCCATCGACGAACGGCCCCGCTGGTATCGGGCCGATCCCTCCTGACGAGCCTCGTACCCCGCCGACGCCCGGCGGGGCTGCCTTGCGCTCCAGCGTCCACGCTTGGCTTCCTGCGTCCCGCCAGACAACAGCGAGATAAACGACGGTACACCGGCCGCGGCAGCACCGGCACGCAGGACGCCTTCGGCTGGCCGGCATCACGCCAGCAGCCGCCGATACGCCTCTTACCCACGTGAACGCATTTCAGCTGTCGCGGTGTTCCCGGCTGTCCCGCACTTGATTTTCCGGCCCGTGGTCCCCGGCCCCGGCGGCTACGCCGCATCGCCGCCGTACACGTGCGGCGTCAGCGTGCCGATGAACGGCAGGTTCCGGTAGCGCTCGGCGTAGTCCAGCCCGTACCCGACCACAAAGGCATCATCGATATCGAATCCGGTGTAAGCCACGTCCACTTTAGTGCGGGTCGCCATCGGCTTGCGCAGCAGCACGCAGACCCGGACGGACGCGGGGCCACGCGACTCCAGGTTCCCCACCAGCCAGGACAGGGTCAGGCCCGAGTCGATGATGTCCTCGACCACCAGGACGTGCCGGCCGGTGATGTCGGAGTCGAGATCCTTGAGGATGCGGACCACCCCCGAGGACCGGGTTCCCGAGCCGTAGGAGGACACCGCCATCCAGTCCATCTGGACCGGCAGGTGGATGGCGCGGGCCAGGTCGGCCATCACCATGACCGCGCCCTTGAGCACCCCGACCAGCAAAAGTTCGCGACCAGCGTAATCGGCATCGATCTGCGCCGCTAGCTCGGAAATGCGCTGCTGAAGCCGCTCGGGAGTGATCAGCACGGCCTGAAGGTCGGCTCCTATGTCGCTGGCGTCCACTCAGGCCCTCCCGTCACGCCCCTCCCCGAGTGCGGGGGCGAACAGCAGCCTCCCATACTGGCGCCGGCAGCGGACACCGCCCGGCAGGTCCACCCACTGCTGGCCACGCCAGCTCGTGACCAGGGCGTCGATCTGCCCGATATGCCGGTCGCCGAGCGCGCCCGCCGGGGCGCCGGCGGCCAGCGCCGCGCTGCGCAGGATCCGGGCCCGGATCGCCTCCGGCAGCCCGGCCAGGGCGCAGGCAGGCAGGCCCGGGTCGCCGTCGGCGATCCGGGCTGCCGTAGCGGCGGCCAGCTCGTCCAGGGCGTCGGCGTCCGCCCGCAGCTGGCGGGCGGTCCGGGCCAGCGCCTGGGCCACGCCGGGCCCGAGCTCGGCCTCCAGCGCCGGCAGCAGCCGGGTGCGCACCCGGACCCGCGCGTAGGCCGGGTCGCTGTTGTGCGGGTCGGTCCAGGGCTGCAGGCCCAGCGCCGCGCAGGCCGCCACGGTCTGCGCCCGGCGCACGTCCAGCAGCGGCCTGAGGTAGCTAACCGCGCGGCTGGGCCGGCCGGGCGCCATCCCGGCCAGCGAGCGGGCTCCCGAGCCGCGGGCGAGCCCGAGCAGCACGGTCTCGGCCTGATCGTCCAGGGTGTGCCCGAGCAGGATCGCCGCTGCCCCAGCCGACGCGCCAGCCTGCTCCAGCGCGGCATAGCGGGCGGCCCGGGCGGCGGCCTCCGGGCCCGGGTAAGACGCCGCGCCCCCGGCTCCCGGGCACCCGGGTGCCGCAACCGTGGCGCGCAGGGCCAGCACGGGCTCCAGGCCGAGCTCGGTGAGGGCGGCGCTGACCCGGGCGGCCCGGGCGGCCGACCCGGATTGCAGCCCGTGGTCGACGGTGACGCCGCCCGCCCGCAGGCCGAGGCGCGGGCCCTCGAAGGCCAGCGCCGCCGCCAGGGCGAGCGAATCGGCGCCCCCCGAGCAGGCGGCCAGGACCACGTCCCCGGGCAGTAGGGCCACCAGGCCGCGGCGGACCGCTAGCCGGACCGCGGCTACCGCCGGGTGCGGGCCCACGACGGATCAGCTGGCGGCGGCCCGGCCGCCGTCCACCCGTTCCAGCCACGAAAGCGGGTCGGCGATCTCCTCCGGCGTCGGCAGCGTCTCCGGCGACGTCCATACCTTGTTGAAGGTGGCCATCCCGGCCTCTTCGACGACGTTCTTGACGAAGCGCGAGCCCTGCTCGTACTGCTTCATCTTCAGATCAATGCCCAGGATCCGGCGCAGCGCCTGCTCAATCCGGCCGGAGGAACCGCGCCGGGCGGAGAACCGCTCCCGGATCTGCGCCACCGACGGCACGACGCTAGGCCCGACGGCGTCCATCACGTAGTCGCCGTGGCCCTCGACCAGCGTCATGACCGACGTCAGCCGCTCCAGGATCTCGCGCTGCCGCGGGCTCTGGATGGCCTCGATCAGGCTCCCCGTGCCGGTCACGGCCTCGGCCGCGGCGCGCAGCCGGTCCAGGATCGAGGCCGGGTCCAGGTCCGAGGCCAGCAGGAACGCGGTCATCTGCTCCTGCACATAGGGGCGCAGCCAGGGGACCGAGGTGAACTGGGTCCGGTGGGTCTCCTCGTGCAGGCAGACCCAGCGGCGGAAATCGCTGGGGTCGACGCCCAGCTCGCGCTCGATCATCACGATGTTGGGCGCGACCAGCGTCAGCCGGCCGGCCGGCGCGTCCTGCGCCGAAGCGTCCGGGTCCGGGGGCAGGAACAGCTCATACTGGCCCAGCACCCGGCCGGCCAGGTAGGCCAGGATCAGGCCGGCCTGCATTCCGGTCACCTTGGACCCCACCGCGGAGATAACGGACCCCCCAGGCGCCCCGCCATGTTCGGCTAGGTGCTGGGCGAGCGGATCCAGGACCACGCGAAAGCCGTCGACGTTCGCCCGGATCCAGCCGGGGCGATCCACGACCGCCACCAGCCCGTCGTCGGGCGCGCCCGGCAGGCCGGTCAGCTCCCGGACCGGCTCGGCCACCTCGGCGGCCAGCTGGCGGAGCTCCGCGACGACCTTTCGCGCCTCGGCCATGGTGACGGCGGGGCCTGGCCGGACCCACCGGACTCCGGTGGAGGTGGCCACATTCCAGTCGATCATCTGCGTGCTGCTCACCCCTCCACCGTACGTGCCCCGGGCGCGCTATGGCGCGCCGGCGCGGCCGCGGGGGGGTCGGCGGGCCGTCACCCGCCGCCGCGGCAGCCGCATCCGGCCAGCGCAGTGGCCACCCGGGCGATCTGCGCGCCCGCCGCGTTCAGGGCCCTAGCCCGCAGCCGGTCGGCCATCACGGCGAAGGACAGGAGCTGGCCGCTGCGGGCGGCAACGATCCCGGCCAGGGCCGTGACCGTGTCCAGGTTGCCGGTCTTGGCCCGGACGACGCCCCAGGCGGCCTGGCCGGTTTCGCCGAAGACGCTGCCGCCCGCCGCCAGGGTGCCGGAGAAGCCCGCCACCGGCAGCCCGGTGATGGCCTCCCGCAGCTCAGGCCGGCCAGGGCTGGCCGCCAGCCCGATAAGTCGCACGAGTGCTGCCGGGGTGATCTGGTCATCGGGTGACAGGCCGCTGCCGTCGACCAGGTGCACGCCAGTCACGCCCAGCCGGCGCAGCGCGGTCATCTCGGCCGTTGCGGCACCGCTGAACGAGGCGGGCTGGCGGGCGGCGATCGCGACCTGCCGGGCCAGGTTCTCGGCGATCACGTTGTTGCTCTCGACCAGCATCTGCCCGGCCATCTGGGCCACCGTGGGGGAGGACACGCTGGCCAGGGTCTGGGCGCCGCCCGGCGCGGCCACCGCGACCGGCGCGCCGACCACGCGGATGCCGTCCGCGGCCAGGAAAGCGGCGAAGGCGCGGGCGGCATCGGGTCCCGGCACCGTCGTCCGGGGCCGCGAGTTCGACGGGTCGTCGGCGTCCTCGGGCGCGCCGCCGGGGGTCAGCCGGCCCTGATCGACCTCCAGCGGGCTGATCGGCGTGACGTTGCCTGTGGCCACGTAGCCGGCCGTCCAGCCGGGCGCCATGCCGGGCCCGGTAAACAGCGCGGTGTCGTAGCCGATCGTCACGCGGTCGCGGCCGCCGCGGCGCAGGGCGCTGGCCGTCCGGGCCGCTAGCTGGGCCAGCGACGCGGGCTGCGGATAGGTGGCTGCGGGCGGCCGGCCGGCCGTCAGGGTGGGGTCGCCACCGCCGACCAGCACGATGCTGGACGCGCCCCCGGCGACCCCGGACGGGCCGGTCACCACCTCGGTGCGCAGCCGGGCGGCCGGACCCAGGACCTGCAGGGCCGCCACCGCCGTGGCCAGCTTGGTCGTCGATGCCGGGGTGAAGCCGGCCGTGGCGCCCCGGGCATAGAGCACCTGGCCGGTGGCCAGGTTGGTGACCAGCATGCCGACGTGCGGGCCGAGAACCGACGCGCTGAGCAGCCCCGCGAGGACCGCCTGCAGGCCGGCGGGCGTCACGCCCGGACCGGCGGCGGAGGCGCCCGGCGCGGCCGCGGCCCCGCTGGCAGCCCCGGCACCGCTGGCAGCCGGCAGCGGCGGCGCGGGAGCGGCCGCCGGCCGCTCCCGGACCCGCGGCACGTTCCACTGCTCGAGGCGGCGCGGCAGCATGCGGGCCACGGCCAGGCCCGCGGCCAGCACGAAGACGCAGAGCAGGACGAGGCAGGCCAGCGCCAGGCGGCGCAGCCGGCGAGCCACCGGAGCCGCCTGGCGAGGCGTGGCCGGGCCGCCGCTAGGCAGCGACACCGATCGGGTAGACATCATCGAGACAATGGCATCAATCATCTAGGCGCTGAGGGGCTGGAACGTGGAGTTCGATGTAGTAATCGAGATCCCTAAGGGGCAACGCAACAAGTACGAGATGGATCACGAGACGGGGCGGATCCGGCTTGACCGGATGCTGTTCACCTCGACCCGTTATCCGGCAGACTACGGCTTTATCGAGAACACCCTGGCCGACGACGGGGACCCCCTCGATGCCCTGGTGCTGCTCGAGGAACCAACTTTCCCGGGCTGCCTGATCCGCTGCCGGGCGATCGGCATGTTTCGCATGCGCGACGAGAACGGCGCCGACGACAAGGTCCTGTGCGTCGCCTCGACCGATCCGCGGATGGCTCACTTCAAGGAAATCTCGGACGTCTCCGACTTCGACCTGCTGGAGATCCAGCACTTCTTCGAGGTCTACAAGGCACTGGAGCCTAACAAAGAGGTCGAAATCGGGAGCTGGGTGGGCACGGCGGACGCCGGCGCCGAGATTGAGGCCTGCCGCAAGCGGCTCGCTGACAGCACCCGGCACTGATCCGGCAGCACCCCGAGGCCAGCCGCCCGGCATCTATGGGAAACACTAAGTAGCAGGGCAAGAAGCGCCAGAGAGGACCACCGTGGCTCAGGAGGACGACGCGCTCAGCCAGGCGCCGCTGTTCGAGGCCCTGAGCGCGGATGATGCCCGCGTGCTGCGGTCGGACGTGATCAACGTGCGGCTCGATCGCGGCGAACGGCTGTTCGCCGAGGGTGACGAGGGCGACAAGCTCTACATCATCCTCAGGGGCAAGATCAAGCTGAGCCGGGCCGCGCACGACGGCCGGGAGAACCTGCTCAGCGTGCACGGCCCGGGCGAGATGTTCGGTGAGCTCTCGCTCTTTGATCCCAGCCCGCGCACCGCGAGCGCGACGGCCATCACCGACGCCACGCTGGCCGGGCTGGCCCACGATGCCCTGCGCACCTGGCTGGCCACCCGGCCGGAAGTCGCCATGCACATGCTGGGGGCACTCGCCCAGCGGCTGCGCCGCATCAATGACATCAAGGCCGACCTGGTCTTCACCGACGTGCCGGGCCGGGTGGCCAAGGCGCTGCTGGACCTGGCCAGCCGGTTCGGCGTGCAGCAGGAGAACGGCATCCAGGTCAATCATGACCTGACTCAGGAGGAGCTGGCTCAGCTGGTCGGCGCGTCCCGGGAGACGGTCAACAAGGCGCTCGCCGATTTCGCGGCGCGCGGCTGGGTGCAGCTGTCGGCCAAGTCCGTGCTGCTGCTGGACACTGACCGGCTGCGCAAGCGGGCTAGCTAGGCGGTGGCGTTATCCAGGGGGTTACTACCCGGCGCGCTAGCTACCCGGCGCAATAGCTACCAGCTGACGGCCGGCGGGACTTCGCCGCGGGCGGCCAGGTAATCGAGCTGGGCCCGGACGGATGCCCCGGCGGAGGGCCAGAGCACCTGGTCCACGTCGGCATAGACCCGGGCCACGATCTGCGCCGGGGTGGTGTCCCCGCTGGCCAGCGCGGCTCGCACCTCGGCCAGCCGCTCCGCGCGATGGGTCAGGTAGTAGTCGAGCGCGGCGGCCGGGCTGGCCAGCAGGGGGCCATGACCGGGGAGCAGGACCCGCAGGTCAGTCTCGTCGGCGAGCGCCCGGAGGCGGTGCAGCGAGCCCAGGTAATCAGCCAGGCTCCCGTCCTCCGCGATCACCGTTGTGCCGCGGCCGAGCACGGTGTCTCCGGTCAGCACCGCGCCGTCCGCGGGCAGCTGAAGGCAGACGGAGTCCGCGGTGTGGCCGGGCGTGGCCAGGACCCGCAGCTCGCAGCCGGCATCGGTCAGCACGTCGCCGGCCGCCAGGCCCTCGTCGCCCAGCCGCTGGGCCGGGTCCACCGCCCGCACGGGGGCCCCGGTCAGCTCGGCCAGCCGCGCGGCCCCGGCGCAGTGGTCGCTGTGCCGGTGCGTCAGCACGATCAGCGCGACCCGCTGGCCCGCCTGCCCGGCCTCGTCGTGCACCCGCCGCAGGTGGCCCTCGTCCAGCGGACCCGGATCGACGACCACCGCCGCGGCGGAGCCGGGCTCGGCGATGAGCCAGGTATTGGTGCCGTCCAGCGTCATCGGCGACGGGTTGGGGGCCAGCAGGCAGCGGGCCCGCGGCGTGCCCGAGCCGTCAATCTGGGCTGTCATGGTCCTACCGGCACCAGCGGGCCGCCTTCCTCACAGGGGGTACTCGGTCACGCCCGGCACGGTCAGCCAGGTCGAGTCGCCGTGCAGCCTGACCTCGGGGATACGCGTCGTCACCGGCCGGGCAGCCGACAAGGCCGTGGCCAGGTCCCCGCAGGCGGCCAGCTCCGCGAGGGTGATCGCGGTCGGCGGCCACAGCTCGATCTCGCCGCGCCGCCCGGCCTCGATGGCCGCGGCAGGCTCGATCCAGGCCGCCGCCGCCGCCTCGCCGCCGACATCCCTGGTGCGCTGGCCGCCGGGCAGCGCCGCAGCGAAGAACCGCGCGTCGAACCGGCGCTGCTCGACCACCGGGGTGATCCACCGCGACCAGGGCCGGAGCAGGTCGGAGCGGAGCACCAGGCCGCGCCGGGCGAGCAGCTCCGCCAGCGAGAGCGACCGGTCGAGCAGCGCGTGCCGGTCGCGTTCCCAGTCCGCGCTGGTCGTGTCGGCCACGACGGAGCTGGCGGACTCACCGGCCAGCAGGACGCCGGATTCCTCGAAGGTCTCCCGGACTGCCGCGCAGACCAGCGCCCGGCCCAGGCCGGGCGGCGCGTCGAAGACGCGGCCCCACTGCCCGGCATCGGGGCCGGCCCAGGCCACCTCCTCGTCGGCGTCCCGGGCATCCACGGAGCCGCCCGGGAACACCTGGGCTCCCGGCGCGAACGCCATGGACGACTGGCGGCGCAGCATGTAGACCTCCATGCCCGCGCGACCCGGCCGCAGCAGCATCACCGTGGCCGCATCGCGCGGGTCTACCGGGGCGCGCGTGCCGTCCATCACCTCCCGGGCGAACTGGGCCAGCTCCTGCCGGAAGGGGATCGAGACCTCCTCTGCCACGCCCGCTCAGCCACCTACCTCAGCGATGAGCTCGACTTCCACCGGCGCGTCGAGCGGCAGCACCGCGACGCCGATCGCGCTGCGGGCATGGCGGCCGGCCTCACCGAATATCTCCAGCAGCAGCTCGCTGGCGCCGTTCATGACCTGGGCCTGCGCCGTGAAATCCGGGGCACTGGCCACAAAGCCGGTGACCTTGACGATCCGCCGGATCGCGCTCAGGCCACCGCCGCCGGCCGCCGCTGCCGCCGCGAGCGCGTTCAGCACGCAAATCCGCGCCAGCGCGTTGGCGTCGCTCGCCGTGACCTCCGCGCCGACCTTGCCCGCGGAGGGGAGCTTCCCGTCGACCACCGGGATCTGGCCCGACGTATAGACGTAGTTCCCGGTGCGGACCGCCGGAATGTAGGCCGCTAGCGGCCGGGTCACCGGCGGCAGGGCCAGTCCGAGCGCGGCGAGCCGGGCTTCCGGGTCGCTCTCGCTCACTCCTTGCCCCGCTTGAGGTAGGCGACCAGCTGCTCGGGGTTGGGTCCCGGCACCACGGCCACCAGCTCCCAGCCGTCGTCGCCCCAGCTATCGAGAATCTGCTTGGTCGCGTGGACCAGCAGCGGCACGGTTGCGTACTCCCATTTCGCCATAGCCGAACCCTAGTGCGGAGCACCACCCGCCGGCATGGCCCCCGGCGACAATCCCTGCGCCGGCCGGCGCAGGGATTGTCTGCGGCGGGGTGCGCGCAGCCGGCTAGGCACCCGGAGCAGCCGGCTAGGCGCCCGGAGCAGCCGGGGCGTCGCCATTGGTGGCCTGGTCCCCCCCGACCCTGGCCGCGCTGGCCGTGCCCACGTCGCCCTTCTCCGCCGGGGTTAGCTCGGGGATGGCCGGAACGTCCGGTATCTCCAGTGGCGCCGCCGGAACGCCGCCGATCTCGGCCTCAGCGACCGCCTCGGCCACCGCCGCGTCGCCGAAGTCGGCCATCGACGCCGAGTCCTCGGCCGATCTCGCCTCGCCGACGGGCGCAGAGGGGGTGAACTTGTCGAAGAACCTGAGCAGCTCGACCGGGATCGGCATGACCAGCGTGCTGTTGCGCTCCGCGGCCACCTCGACCACCGTCTGCAGCAGCCGCAGCTGGAGCGCGGCCGGGTCCCTGGCCATGACGTTCGCCGCCGCTGCGAGCCGCTTGGAGGCCTGGTACTCACCGTCGGCGGTGATGATCCGGGCGCGGCGCTCCCGCTCGGCCTCGGCCTGCCGCGACATCGACCGCTTCATTTGCTCCGGCAGGGAGACGTCCTTGATCTCCACCCGCTCGACCCGGATGCCCCAGGGCCCCTCGGTCGGCTCGTCGATGATCTCCCGCAGCTTCTTGTTCACCGAATCACGCTCGGCTAGCAGCTGATCCATCTCCGACTGGCCGATAATCGACCGCAGCGAGGTCTGTGCCTGCTGGGAGATGGCGAACAGGTAGTTCTGCACGTTGATGGTGGCCTTGATCGGGTCAACGACCCGGAAGTACACCACCGCGTCCACCCGCACGCTGACGTTGTCGCGGGTAATGCCCTCCTGGGCCGGGACGGCCATGGCGACGATCTGCATGTTGACCTTCTGCATCCGGTCACCGAACGGGCGGATGAGGGTCAGCCCGGCTCCGCGCGGGCTCGGCAGCACCCGGCCGAACCGGAACACGATGCCCTGCTCATACTGCTGGACCACGCGTACCGAGCGGCCGACCGCGATGAGGCCGGCCACGACAATGACCACCAGAATCGCTATAACGACATCGATCATGGGTAAACACCTCTTTCGGCTCAGCGAAGAGCCATCACCTACCAGCCTAATGACATCCGGGCATGCCGACATCCGCCCTCGGGGCAGTGCTGGCCGATGCGGCAGGGCGGAGCTTCGAGGGGGCAGCGATGGGGGCACCGCTAGCAGCAGCGTCGCGGGCTGACAGGGGACAGGGCGCGGATAGCCTCGAATTGTGAGCACACGAGACACCGACTGGGATGGCGTGCGGCTGCACGTGGTCACCGGAAAGGGCGGCACCGGCAAGACGACGGTCGCCGGCGCGCTGGCTCTTGCGCTTGCCGCCGGCGGCAAGCGGGTGCTGCTCATGGAAATGGAGGGCCGCCAGGGCATCGCGCAGCTCTTCGATGTCCCCCCGCTGCCCTACGAGGAGCGCAAGGTAGCGGTCGCGCCCTCGACCATGACCGGGCCCGGGGGCGACGTCTACGCGCTGGTCGCCGACCCCGAGTCCGCGCTGGTCGAGTACCTGGAGATGTTCTACAACCTCCGGCACGCCGGCTCGGCGCTGACCAGGCTGGGCGTCATCGACTTCGCCACGACGATCGCGCCCGGGCTGCGCGACGTGCTGCTGACCGGCAAGGCCGCCGAGGCCGTCCGGCGGAAGACGTCGGGCAAGTCGGGCGGCCGCGTCTATGACGCCGTGGTCATGGACGCCCCGCCCACCGGCCGCATCGGGCGCTTCCTCAACGTCACCTCGGAGGTCTCCGGCCTGGCCAGGGTCGGCCCCATCCGCGGGCACGCCGACACGGTCCAGCGGGTCATCCGCTCGCCGGACACGGCTGTCCACTTCGTCACGGTGCTCGAGGAGATGCCGGTCCAGGAGACCCTGGACGGGATCGCCGAGCTGAGCAGCCTGGCCGGCGGCGGCATCCAGATCGGCGGGATAATGATCAACATGACCCGGCCGCTGGCCCTGCCGGACGAGGAGATCAGCGCGGCCGCCGACGGCGCCCTGGACGAGGACGAGCTGGCGCTCGGCCTCAAGGCAGCCGGCCTCGACGACTCCCGGGTCCTGGCTGAGGAGCTGGCCGCCGAGCTGGCGGACGACGCCACGAGCGAGCTCGGCCGGGAACTGCAGCGGGCCAGGCTGGACGGGCCGGGGCAGCCCCGCTACGAGCTGCCGTGGATCAGCGACGGCGTGGACCTGGGCGGCCTGTACCGGCTCGCGGCCGCGCTCCGGGACCAGGGAGCCGCGTGATGACCAGCTCGCAGCCGCCACCACCCGCGCTCGATGTCGACGCCCTGATCGACGACCGGCGGACGCGCATCCTCGTCTGCTGCGGCTCGGGCGGAGTAGGCAAGACCACCACGGCGGCCGCCATCGGGCTGCGGGCCGCCGAGCGGGGCCGCCACGTCGTGGTGCTGACGGTGGATCCGGCCCGGCGCCTGGCCCAGTCGATGGGCCTGTCCTCGCTGGACAACACGCCCCGGCTGGTGCCGGGGGCCGGGGCGCCGGCGGCTTCCGGCGATGACCCGGCCAGCGGTCCCGGCCACGGGGATCAGGGCGGCAGCCTGCACGCGATGATGCTCGACATGAAGCGGACCTTCGACGAGATCGTCGAGGCCCACGCCGATCCCGACCGGGCCGCCCAGATCCTGGACAACCCGTTCTACCAGTCTCTGTCGTCCAGCTTCGCGGGGACGCAGGAGTACATGGCGATGGAGAAGCTCGGCCAGCTGCGCCGGGCCCAGGAATGGGACCTCATCGTCGTCGACACGCCGCCCAGTCGATCAGCCCTGGACTTCCTCGATGCCCCGCAGCGGCTCGGCCGGTTCCTGGACGGCAAGCTGCTGCGGCTGCTGACCGCACCCGCCAAGTTCGGCGGCCGGACGTACATGCGGGTGCTCAACGCCGGGTTCGGCGTGGTGACCGGCGTGCTGACGAAGATCCTCGGTGCCCAGGTGCTCCGGGACGTGCAGACCTTCGTGGCCGCGCTCGACACCATGTTCGGTGGCTTCCGCGAGCGGGCCGACTACACCTACCAGCTGCTGCGTGCCCCGGGCACGGCGTTCCTGGTGGTGGCCGCGCCCGAGCCGGACGCGCTCCGGGAGGCGTCGTATTTCGTCGAGCGGCTCGCGAGCGAGCGGATGCCCCTGGCCGGGCTGCTGCTGAACCGGGTCCAGCGGGCGCCGGCGGCGCGGCTATCGGCCGCCCGGAGCCAGGCCGCAGCCGAGACCCTGCAGGCGGCCGGGAGCTATCCGCTGGCCGTCACCGCGCTGCGGCGGCACGCTGAGCGCATGCAGCAAGTCTCCGGGCAGCGCCGCCTGGCCGAGCACTTCACCGCCGCGCATCCGGTCGTGCCGGTCGCCGAGATACCGGCGCAGGCACAGGATGTGCATGACCTGGAAGGCCTGCGCGCCATTGGGCAGGCATTCGGCGGCTAAAGGCCAAAGCCGATACTGGTGCTTTAACAAGCCCAGTGCGAAGCTGCGTCAGCTGGCGACGAGCTCGTCGCCGGTGCGCTCGTACTTGTTGCGCGCGTCCTCCAGCAGCTCCCGCCACGACGTCACGTCCGGACGCCGCCGCAGCAGTGCACGACGCTCGCGCTCGGTCATGCCGCCCCACACCCCGAACTCGATGCGGTTGTCGAGTGCATCAGCGAGGCACTCCGTCCGCACGGGGCAGCCGCGGCAGATCAGCTTGGCCCGGTTCTGCGCCGCCCCCTGAACGAAGAGCTCGTCCGGGTCCGTCCCTTTGCACGCGGCGCGGGCGGTCCAGTCCGTGATCCACATGTGCCCAACTCCTCCTGATCGTCACGCCCGCAGCGGTTCGTCACGCCGGGTGGCGTTCAGTTGCGGTCCGAGACCGGCGCTAGACACGCTCGTCCCGGTGAGTGATGGTCGCGGAAGAGTAACTTACGGGTAGTCCGGCCTGCGGCGCTAGCCCCCGGCGGACCCATTTCCGCATAGCCCTGATGAGCTATGCGGACACAAGAGACTAGTCATTCCATTGGCGCTCGCCCGCTGGCCCGCTCGGACGGCACCCGGCCCCGCTCTTGACGTTTGAGCTGGTGTTTCGCAGTGCTGGCGAACACCGTGCCGATCGCAGCGTAACCTGTTCGCGTGCAGAATCCTTGGCGCCGCGCCGGCTTCGCATCGGGCGTAGCTGGCCGCATAGCGATCGTGTCAGTCGTAGCGGGGGCGCTCGTCGCCGCCATCGTCATCCCGGTGACCGGCGTGGTTGGCGTCGCCGTCCGGGACGCCGCGAAGACTTTCAACACCCTCAGCGTGCCGCCGCTGCAGGAGGTGCCGACCCGGTCGCAGATCCTCGACTCCGAGGGGCACCTGATCGCGTACTACTACCCGGGCGGCATCTACCGGGTCCCGGTCACCTACGACCAGATCTCCCCCTACATGCGCACGGCGATCGTCGCGATCGAGGACTCCCGGTACTACGAGCACGGCGCGCTCGACCCGCGCGGCACGCTGCGGGCCATCTCCACCGACCTGCACAACACCCAGGTTCAGGGCGGTTCCACGCTCGCGCAGCAGTACGTGAAGAACGCGCTGATCCTGACGGCGCACACCGCGAAGGAGAAGGCGGACGCGGCGGCCCTGACGGCCCAGCGCAAGATCCGCGAGCTGCGGATGGCCGCCAGCGTCGAGCATGACCTGACCAAGAACGAGCTGCTCGCCGCTTACCTGAACGTCGCCTACTTCGATCACCAGGCCTACGGCATCCAGGTGGCGGCGGAGTTCTATTTCCGGACCAGCGCGGCGAACCTGACCCTCGACCAGTCAGCCCTGCTGGCCGGGCTGGTCGAGGACCCGGCCGCCTATGACCCCATGACCTTCCCGCAGTCGGCCGTCCAGCGGCGCAACACGGTCCTCCTGCGGATGTTCCAGCTGCACAAGATCACCCGAGCCGCCATGGAGGCGGCGGACCAGCAGCCCCTCGGGCTGCACACCTCGAGCATCCCGGAGCAGACCGGCTGCTTCAGCGCCTCGGCCCAGCCGGAGGCGTTCTTCTGCGACTACGTGCTCGCGGTGCTGCGGACCGACCCGATCTACGCCAAGGTCCAGCAGGACCTGGACACCACCGGCGGCCTCACGATCCGGACCACGCTGAACGCCCCCGATGAGCGGGCCGCGCGCTTCGCGGTCAACTATGTCCAGCCCCCCTTCTCCAGCACGTTCAATCCCGGTCACAACGCCGACGTCGAGGCGCTGATCCAGCCCGGCACGGGACGGATCCGGGCCATCGCCGAGAACCGCCCGTACGGCACGGGCCCGGGCCAGACGACCGTCGACTACGCCGTCGAGCGGCAGTACGACGGCGGGGCGGGCGTGCAGACTGGTTCGTCGTCCAAGCTGTTCACCCTGCTGACCGCCCTCAAGCAGAACACCCCGTTCGGATTTAACGAGAAGGTCTCCTCGCCGGCGGCGCTCTCGCCGTACTACGACTGCCACGGCCAACCCACGCACAGCGTATTTAACGTCGTCAACGACGAGCCCGGCAAGGGAATCTTCACGCTCTACAACGGGACCACACAGTCGATCAACGTGTTCTACGCCGAGCTCGAGCAGAAGGTCGGGCTGTGCAACGTGGTGAAGACCGCCGTCAGCATGGGGGTGCGCCGCGCGGACGGCCTGTCGCTGCTGACCTACGACAAGTCGCTGGGCCCTAACGGCTACCCGGCCGACGAGCTGCCCACGTTCACACTCGGGGCCGTCAACGTGACCCCCATGAGCATGGCTGCCGCCTACGCGACGGTGGCCTCAAACGGGATCTACTGCAAGCCGGTTGCCATCCAGTCGATCGTGACGAGCACCGGGACCCACCTGCCGGTCGAGTCGGCCGGCTGTCACCGGGTCCTGTCCCCGGAGGTGGCCGAGGCGGCCAACACGATTCTGCAGGGCGTGCTGGTCTCCCCCGGCACTGCGGCGGGCCTGGGCATCAACCGGCCGGCCGCGGCCAAGACCGGAACCGCGAACGGGGGCGCCTTCGCGGCCTTCGGGGGCTACACGCCCACGCTGGCCGGCTATGTGTCGGTGTACAACCCGAACAACCAGTTCGGCTACGGCGCCATGGTGTATCCGCGGGCGTGTTACCGCCAGCTCGGCGGGGGGCTGAGCTGCCCAGGCCAGATGTTCGGCGCCAATGCGCCGGGCTCCACCTGGGAAATTACCTTCCTGCACGCCCAGCTAGGTCCTGCGGTCTCGTTCCCCGCGCTGCCTTTCAGCAGCCTGTTCTACGCTCAGGGGTCGGGCGTCAACTCGCCCAAGCCGCCCAAGCCCACTCCTGCCCCGAGCAAGCCGGGTCGCGGCGGTGGCGGCCCGGGGCGCCACGTGAGGCCGACGCCGCGCGCCTAACCCGGTTAGCGAGGCTGGGCGAGCTGGCGGCGGACCTCGGCGGCCACGCGGCTGCCCTCGGCCCGGCCGGCGATCTGCGGCGTGATGGCCTTCATGACCTGGCCCATGGCCGGCATGCCGGACGCGCCGGTGTCCGCGATCACCGTCGCGACGATCTCGGTGATCTCGGCGTCGCTGAGCTGGACCGGGAGATAGTCCGATAGCACGGCATCCTCGGCCCGCTCGGCCGCGGCCTGCTCGTCCCGGCCCGCTTCCTGGAACGCGGCGGCCGCTTCGCGACGGCGCTTGGCCTCCCTGGCCAGGATCCTGAGTACCTCGTCATCGGTCAGCTCGCGGGCCGACTTCCCCGCGACCTCCTCGTTACTCACGGAAGTCAGGGCCATCCGCAACGTTCTGGTCCGGACCTCGTCGCGTTCCTTCATCGAGGTGGTGAGGTCGGCGCGGAGGCGGTCCTTGAGTCCGGGCATGATGCCTATCCTGCCGCCCCGCCCGGACGCAGTCGAACAAGCCTCGCCAGCCAGACCCGGCCGGGTCAGTCCGGCCGGCATGGCACCATGTGGGCATGCGAGTTAAAACGCTGCTGGCGGCCGCGGCACTGGCGGGCGCGGCGGGCCTGGGCTACGCAGCCATTGTCGAGCGGAACTGGTTCGTCCTGCGCCGTTATGACGTCCCCCTGCTGCCGCCGGGCGCGGCGCCGCTGCGGATCCTGCATATCTCCGACGCTCACCTCACCCCCGGCCGCCACCGGCTGCTGTCCTGGCTCCGCTCTCTGGACGCGCTGGAGCCGGACCTGGTGGTGAATACCGGGGACTCGATCTCGCACCCGGACGCCGTGCAGCCGCTGCTGGACGCGCTGGGGCCGCTGCTGGACCGGCCCGGCGTCTTCGTCTACGGCTCCAACGACCTGTTCACGCCGCAGCTCAAGAACCCGTTCCGGTACCTGTGGCGGACGTCAGCCAAGGACCACGACCGGCATGTCCCGGACCTGCCCTGGGCCGAGCTCGGCAATGCCCTGGAGGCCGCGGGCTGGCTGAACGCGAACAACCGGCGTGGCCGGATCAAGGTCGGCGACCTGGACATCGAGGTTGCCGGGGTGCACGACTCGCACATTCACGCCGATCGCTATGACCGGGTCGCCGGGCCCGCCGACCCGGCCGCTGACCTGCGGCTGGGGGTCCTGCATTCGCCAGAGCCCGCCGTGCTCGACCGGTTCGCCGCCGACGGCTTCGACCTGCTCCTGGCTGGCCACACCCACGGCGGGCAGATGCGGCTGCCGGGGACCGGCGCGCTCGTGACCAACTGCGGGATCGACCGGGCCCGGGCCAGCGGGCTGCATCATCATCCGGCCGACGGAACCGCCTGGCTGCATGTTTCCGCAGGCCTGGGCACATCGCCCTACGCGCCAGTCCGCTTCTGGTGCCGCCCGGAGGCAACGCTGCTCACGCTGGTCCCCAGGATCAGCTAGACTTCTGCCGCGGTCGGCGGGGTGTGGCGCAGCTTGGCAGCGCGCTTCGTTCGGGACGAAGAGGTCGCTGGTTCAAATCCAGTCACCCCGACCAGGTCAAGGGCCATCTGCACATCGTGCAGGTGGCCTTTTTCGGCCTCTGAGTAACCAAGTGAGTAACTGGGCATCCGCGGCCCTCTCTTCCGGAAGGAGCCGGTCCATCACATCAGCGCCGTGCACGATGACGGGCCGGATCTGCTTGCGGTAGACCGTCTCGGTGGTCGTTGTGCCGCTGTGGCCGACCAAGCGAGAGATCTGCTCGATCGGGACGCCCGCGTCTGAGAGCAGCGAGATGAAGCTGTGCCGCAGCTCGCGCGGCGTCCACTCCCCCGCATCAAGCCCAGCCGCCGCGACGACCTTGCGGAACGAGCGCCGTACGTGTGAGGCATCCGCTGGCGTTCCGACCTGAGCAGCTAGCAGCGCCTCGGCCTGCGACAAGGTCAGCGACTTCGACGGACGCCCCTCGCGGCCCTGCGGGACGTCGCACAGCAGGACGACATTGCGCCTGACCTTGTCCCAGCTTGCCGCGCCTAGCGCCGGGACCACGTGCGTCTCGGCAAGGATTGTGCACTTGATGAGCGTGTCATCGTCGCGCCCGCCCAGGCCGAAGGCGAGCCAGTCACGAACAGCGTCGGCGACGGTGTAGCCATAGGCCCCGATGACGAGACCGTCCTCATAGTCACGGATGATCTGCCTCAGCTTGCGCTGCGCCTCAGTCTTGGTCCGGCCCCTGCCTCGCTTGACGATCCTCTTACCGCCAGGCGTGTACCCGACCGTCAGCGATGCGACCCCGCGATTGCGGGCGGCATCCCAGGAAAGGCCGCCATCACCGCGGCTGTGTCCGCCTGCCTTCAGGCGACCCGCGATTCGCGCTCGAGAAGTGCGACGTAGTCGGCAATAGCCGCTGCCGGTATGAGACGCATGCGACCCTGCGTGACGGACCGAAGGCGACCAGAGCGGGGCACAGGCGATCGCCCATGCCGCGCGTACTCAAGGGCGCGCCTGCGGCGCGTCCCCGCTTCGCGGCGCAGACCCTTGACGCTGATCTCCCCGGCAAGACCTCGGCACCTATCAGGAGGACGGGGTCGTGTGGGGCGGAGGCAGTGGACGATCCTCCTAGCCCGGCGCTTGACAGTCGTTGGCTTACTGGGTTGCCTGGCCTGGCCATCGGGCTACGCTGGCCGGATTCTGGCCGCACAAGGTCGCGTAGCATCGGCGATCACTGCGCATCGCTGAGCAGTATCCCGGCAGGTCAACTGGTCCATGAGCCGGTAGTGGCGTCTGCAGATCTCTACGGATCAGAAAGTGGCCGCATGCCAGGTCAGGCATGCCGCAACCGAGGCAGTCCACGTCGCTAGTTGGCTTCGGCACGAAGAGACCGCCGGTTCAAATCCGGCCGCCCCGACCAGTCCAGCGGCCACTTGCGATCTTCGCAGATGGCCTTTCCCGTGCGGTAGGTACCTCAGTGAGTAACTAGGCGTCCGCGTCACCCCGCCGGGGGCACGGTAGATGACCGTGTGATGTGATGACGTATTCATGACTACTTAACCAGTCATCACATCACGAGCGCCAGTTCGGAGGCGAACAGCCGCCGAGTTGGTCCTGGCTCGTGGGCCGACGCGCTGACTAACAATCCCGGTTTCTGCTCGCCTGCACTTGCATCCTCGTCGCTATACTGCGTATGTTACTTCGCATGATACGAAGTGGGGATCGGTTGTGAGCGTCCGGCACGCCCTGCTCGCCCTGCTCAGCGAGGGGCCCAAGTACGGCCTGCAGCTGCGGGACGAGTTCGAGGCGCGCACCGGGGAGGTGTGGCCGCTGAACGTGGGCCAGGTCTACACGACCTTGCAGCGGCTGGAGCGAGACGGGCTCGTCGAGTCCGAAGGCGCCGACGAGGGGCCGCAGAAGGCGTTCCAGATCACCGAGAGCGGTGCGGCCGAGCTGGCGGACTGGCTGCGCACGCCACCGGACCTGAGCTCGCCGCCACGGGACGAGCTGGTGATGAAGGTCCTGGTGGCGATCCGGCTACCGGGCACGGACGTGCCTGCCCTGATCCAGGAGCACCGGCGTTACCTTGTCCAGCTCATGCAGGAGTGGACGCGGATCAGGGAAGGCGGGGCCGAGGGTGACCTGAACCTCGCCCTCGCAGTGGATGCCGAGCTATTCCGGCTGGACTCGGTCGTCCGCTGGCTCGACGCGGTCGATGCCCGGCTTAAGCGGGCGGCCGCCGAGGGCCATGTCCAGCCGGCGAGAGCGCCGCTGCCGAAGCAGCGGCGGCACCTGGGAGTACGGGGATGAGCATGCTGGAGCTCCGGCAGGTGTCCAAGGTCTACGGGAAGGGCGCTGCCCAGGTGCACGCCCTGGACCGAGTCACGCTGTCGGTGGACGAGGGCGCGATGGTCGCGGTGATGGGGCCGAGCGGATCGGGCAAGAGCACGCTGCTGACGATCGCGGGCAGCCTGGAAGAGCCGACCGAGGGCGAGGTGCTCGTCCGCGGCGCCGAGCTGGCAGGCATGTCACGCAGCGACAAGGCCCGGCTGCGGCGGCGCACGATCGGCTATGTTTTCCAGGACTACAACCTGCTGCCCGGCCTGACCGCTGCGGAGAACGTGAGCCTGCCGCTCGAGCTCGACGGGCTGCCCGCGCGGAAGGCCCGAGCCGCCGGGATCGCGGTGCTGGAGGAACTGGGGCTGGCCGAGCGGGCCGGGCGCTACCCAGACGAGCTGTCGGGCGGTGAACGGCAGCGGGTGGCGATCGCCCGCGCCGTGGTTGGTGAGCGCCGGCTGCTGCTGGCCGACGAGCCCTCCGGCGCGCTCGACTCGGGCAACGCCGAGGCGGTCATGCGCATGATGCACGAGGCGTGCAAGAACGGCGGGATGGCCGCGGTTGTGGTCACCCACGACGCACAGCTCGCCTCGTGGGCCGACCGGGTGGTATTCCTGCGTGACGGCCGGGTCACCGACCAGACTGCCCCGGCACCGGGACCGGAGTCCCTGCTGACGCCCGGACGGCCGCAGTGAGCGTCACGGTACGAGAGCGGCCCGCGCGCGCGGTGGCACGCAACGGGGGCGTGCCCGCGCGGCGTGCGGTCATCCGCTGGGCCTGGCGGCTGCTGCGCCGCGAGTGGCGCCAGCAGCTGCTGATCCTGGCGCTGATCACCGTCGCGGTCGCGGCCACCTTCGTCGGATCGGCGGTGGCCACAAACACGCCGCCCCCGGCGGGCGCCGGCTTCGGCACCGCGGCCGACATGGCCACGTTCCCTTCGCTGAGCCCGCACGTTACCGCCGAGATCGCGGCGCTGGCCCACCGGTTCGGCCGGGTCGACGTGATCGGGAACGAGACGTTCTCGGTGCCCGGCTCGGTCACCACCTATAGCCTGCGCGCGCAGAACCCGAACGGCGCGTTCGGCCAGCCGATGCTCTCGCTGACCAGCGGGCACTACCCCAGCGGGACGGGCCAGGTAGCCCTGACCAGCGGGGTCGCATCGGAACTGCACCTCAGGCTCGGTGGCACCTGGCGCGGTGGCGGCTCTGCCCGGCGGGTGGTCGGCATCGTGACTAACCCGCAGAATCTGCTCGACGAGTTCGCGCTCCTTGCGCCCGGCCAGGTCAGCGCGCCCACCCTGGTCACCGTGCTGTTTGACGCGGCGGACGCGAGTCCCCGCTCGCTGGGCCCGGACGTGGTGTCGCGGGCCTCGGCCAATACCAACGTGCTCAACCCGGTGACCATCTCGCTCGCAGCGGCCACGCTCGGGATGCTGCTCATCGCCCTGGTCAGCGTGGCCGGGTTCACGGTGCTGGCGCAGCGGCGGCTGCGCTCGATCGGCATGCTCGGCGCGCAGGGTGCCACGAACGCCAACGTCGGGCTTGTGGTCAGCGCCAACGGTTTCGCGACCGGGGTTGTCGGCGCGGCGGCCGGATTCGCGCTCGGCCTGGCGGCCTGGCTGGCGTACCGCCCGCGCGCGGAAGCCAGCGCTCACCACGTCATGGGAGCTTTCCAGCTGCCCTGGCTGGTGATCTTCGTGTCGATGGCGCTCGCCGTGGTAGCGGCGTACCTGGCGGCCGTCCGACCCGCCCGGGTGATCGCCCGGGTGCCGATCGTCGCCGCGCTCGCGGGGCGGCCACCGGCCCCGCGGCAGGCTCGCCGCTGGGCCGGCCCAGCCGGCGCCGGACTGCTGGTGGTCGCGTTCTTCCTGATCGGGCTGGCGAGTGAGCAGGCGACGTCGACTGCCGCCGAGAATGGGAACAAGTCGACGCTCTTTATCGCCCTGGTCGTGGGCCTGGTCGTGCTGTGCGCCGGGGTGGTGCTGGTCGCCCCGACATGCCTGGCGCTGCTGGCCAGGGCCGCCCGGCCGGCCCCGATAGTCGTGCGGCTGGCCCTGCGGGACCTGGCCAGGTACCGGGCTCGCTCCGGGGCGGCGCTCGGGGCAATCAGCCTCAGCGTGCTCATCGCGGTCATCATCTGCGTGACCGCCGCCGCGCGGTTCGGCGACGCCCTCGACTACGTCGGGCCCAACCTGGCTTCGAATCAGCTCATCGTCTACCCGCAGGCGGCAGCCACCACCCCCGGCGCGACATGCGTGGACGCCCCGGGCGGGTGCCCGGTCCTGACCGGCGCCCAGCTTGCAGCGATGGCAGCCGACGCCCGGGGCATCGCGGCCTCGCTCGGACCCCGGGATGTCGTCCAGCTCGAGGAGACTGACTCCGTCCTGCAGCGCGCAGTCACATCCGGGCGGAACTTTGGCGGACCTGTGTACGTGGCCACCCCGCAGCTGCTGCGCGCCTACGGCATCACCACCGCGCAGGCCAGCCCGGACGCCGATGTCCTCAGCAGCCGGCCCGGCCTGGCCAGCGTGACGCAGATGCAGTTGCTTTACGGCGGTACCAAATTCGGCCCTCCCGACCCCGGAGCGCCCTGCCTCCCGAGCTCCTCGTGCCTGGCGAATCCGAAGATCCAGGAGGTCAGCGCGCTGCCGTCCGGTACGTCGGCGCCGAACACCGTGATCACCGAGCACGCCGTGCGCCAGTTCCACCTGACGACCACCACGGCCGGCTGGCTCATCCAGACCCCGGACTCGCTGACGGCCGGTCAGGCCAGCGCGGCCCAGCACGCCGCAGCGGCGGCTGGGCTGACCGCGGAGACGCGCAACAGCATCCCGACGTCCGCCGAGATCCTCGACGTCGCGACCGTCTTCGGCATCCTGCTGGCGCTCGGCATCCTCGTCATGAGCGTGGGCCTGCTCCGCAGCGAGACCGCCAGCGACCTGCGCATGCTCACCGCTACCGGAGCTGGCAGCACAGCCCGCCGCGCGATCTCCGCGGCCACGGCCGGCGCGCTGGCCCTCATCGGCGCGGTCGTCGGCATCGTGGCCGGGTACATCGCAGCGATCAGCTTCTTCCGGACCAGCCAGCTGGACACGCTGTCCTCGCTGACCAGCATCCCGGTCGCCAACCTGCTGCTCATCCTCGTCGGCATGCCGCTCGTCGCAGTGATCGGTGGCTGGCTGCTCGCCGGGCGCGAGCCGAGAGCGATCGGCCGCCGCCCCCTCGAGTAGCCGACCGAAACGACACCCGGCGTGCGGAGCTACGCGGCCGATCGTTGCCAGGCAGAACGTCCGGGATCGGCGCTAGCATGCGGTCCATGACAGCAGCCGACGATCAGGCAGCTCCGCCGCCGGGCTGGCCTGACGGCCCGAGGGAAGCGCAGTTCGGACCGCACCGGTTCTACGCCGGCGAGGGCGGCGGCAGCGAGGAATTCCGGGGCGCCAGGTTCGACGTCGCGGACTTGCGGGGCGCCCGGTTCACCGACTGTGACCTGACCGGCATGACGATCCGGGACGGCTGGCTGGTCGACGTCAGCATCTCCGGCTACCTCAGTAATGTCACCGTCAATGGCGTCGACGTGAGCGACTTCGTCAGCGCCGAACTAGACCGGCGGCACCCCGAGCGCGTGCAGTTCCGCGAGGGCCAGACGGCCGGCGATTTCCGGGCGATGTGGGACACCATCGAGCGGCTGTGGGCGCAGGCAACCGAACGGGCCGGGCGGCTGCCGGCGGCGGCGCTGACTCAGCGGGTCAACGAGGAGTGGTCGTTCGCGCAGACGCTGCGCCATCTGGTCTTCATCACCGACGCCTGGGCGAGCCGCACGGTGCTGGACGAGGAAATGCCGTACCACCCGATCGGGCTGCCGCAGAGCTGGTACCCGGCGGCGGACGCGGCCGGGCTTGGCATCGACCTAACGGCTGCGCCCGGTTACGACGACATCCTGGCCGCCCGCGCGGACCGGATGGCCGTGATCCGGCGGATCGTGGCCGGGCTGACCGATGACGGCCTCGGCCGGCTGTGCCGGCGGTCGCCCGCACCGGGTTACCCGGAAGAAGGCGGCAGGCTGCCCGCCAAGACTTCTGGAGTGCTCGCCGGTCTAGGTGATGAAGGCTTCGCCGGGCATGCAGCCCTACGGTAGCGGCCCCATCGGAACAGAGGTTCGTCGATGACTACGCCAATGACCACCCTGGACGAGCGGTACAGCGATCCGGGCGCAGTCCCCACCGAATGTGATTGTGGATCATCGGCCGGACCCAGACCAACGGGCCAGCGGACTACCCGACCGTGCACAAGGTCCAGGACGCGTTCGGCCTGACACCGCTCTCCCACTGGGGCGGGCGGGCCCCGCCGGTGACCGCCGTCACTGACCCGGGCGTGGACATGGCGACCCCGCCGCTGGACCAGGTCAACGGCATGACCGCCGAGGACTTCTTTGACTACGGGCTCGGCCTGATGGAACTGCGCCCGCCGCACCTGACCGACTGGTCCCTCATCGCGCAGATGCGCCGCCTGGGCCTGGCGGCCGGGGCCAGGTTCGCCGACCTGGAACCCGAGGTCCGCAGCGCCCTCCACGACGCGCCCGCCGAGGCACTGCAAGCGATGCAGCAGGCATTCCCCCGTATCGCGAAAGTCGTGAACGGCTGGCAGATGAACATCGACACCATGGGCGTGTACGGCAATTTCTACATCGTCGCGATGGTAGGCCTGGGCGCGAACTCGCCCGAAGACGCCGTCTACCCGATCCTGATGTCCGACGCTGACGGCCAGCCCCTGACCGGGGACAACGATTATGTCCTGCATTTCGATAAGGGTGGGCTCCCGCCGGTGCACGCGTTCTGGTCGGTCACCATGTACGACGCCCAGGGCTTCCAGGCCGCCAACTCGCTGAACCGCTTCGCGATCGGCGACCGCGACCCACTGCAGTACAACCCGGACGGATCACTGGACCTCTACCTCCAGCATCAATCGCCGGGCACTGGCAAAGAGGCCAACTGGCTGCCCGCGCCGACCGGCCCGCTCGGCGTCACGATGCGGCTCTACTCCCCCAAGTCATCGGTGCTCAACGGCACCTGGGCAGCACCGGCCGTCCGCCCAGTCAGCCCGGCACCTGAGCCAGGGCCTCAGGATAGAGAATGTCGGCATGGGTGACTTGAACGCGGCTGAGGTCCAGGTGCTGGCCGCCCTGGCAGATCATCATCCGATGACCGTCGACGAACTGGCCCGCTCTGTCGCGGACGCGGGCATGCACCTAGGCTCCGTTGAGGTGGCGGCGGCAGTGCAGAGGCTGGTCGGCATGGGTATGGCCGAGCGGACTCCTGCAGCCAGGCTAGGTAAATACAGGATCGCGACCGCAGGCCGCGACTGGCTGCTTGCCTAGCTGTTACCGCGACCAGCCAGTTCCTCCCACCGACCCCCTCGTCAGCCGGCCAGCTGTGACCGGCCGCGCCCGCTTCCGGAGATCTGATTATCAGATATCAGCTGAGGCATGCGAACGACGACCGCTACCGAGGCCTCGCGGAACTTTTCTGACCTGCTTGACGCGATCGAGCGGGGCGAGACCGTCACGATCACTCGTGGGCACCACGCAGTTGCCGAGGTGCGGCCTGCCCGGCGCCGGACGGGGGCGACCTGCGGGCAGCGCTCGATCGGATTCCTCCGCCCGATGACCGGTTCGCCGAAGACATCGCCCGTGCGCTGGCGCTGATCGCCCAGGAGGGAAGCGATTCGTGGGCCGACGCCTGATCGTGGATGCCAACGTCCTGATCGCCTACGAGCGAGGCACCATTGACCGGGCTGCCCTTGACGCTGACGAGCTCGCCGTAGCAGCGGCATCCATCGCGGAGTACCGCGCCGGAATCGAGCTCGCCGACACGCCTGGCCGCGCAGCCGATTGCGCCCGAGCCCTTGTCGCCATCACCTCGGCGGTCGAGGTGCTTTCACTACACCGAAGCCACGGCCGCTTACCATGCCACCCTGATCGCCTATGCTCGCGCAGTCAGCCCGGCGGATCCTCACCGACGAGGCCGTCCACCGACTCCCGGATGAGGTCGGCATGGCCGACATGCCGGGCGTACTCCTCGATCATGTCGATCAGGATGCGCCGCAGGCTGGGTGACTCACCGCTGGAGGTGGTGTACCGGGCCAGCTGGTCCAGGCCGCCGCCGCCCAGGGCTTCCGTGACCGCGGAGCGGGACCGGGCCACGGCGGCCGCCCAGAGCGCGTAGAGCTGCTCGGGGGTGTCCTCGGCGGCCGAGTGCCATTCCCAGTCGCGATCGGCGTCCCAGTCCGCCGTGTCCCACGGGGGTCCAAACTCTCGCCCGAGCAGCCGCCTGGTGAAGTACTCGTCCTCGACCAGGGCCAGGTGCTTGAGCAGCCCGCCGAGGGTCATCGACGAGGCTGCGGCCGTTGCTCTCAGGCCGGCTGCGTCCAGCCCGCCGCACTTCCACGCCAAGATGGCGCGCTCGCGCTCCAGCGAGCCCAGCAGGGTGGCGGTCTCGTCGCCCGCGATAGGCGGTTCAGCCCGGCCCGGTCCGTCCAGTTGGGTCATGGGCGGCAAGTTTAGACACTGAGCCGCCCGCCCGTCCTCCGTCAGCTCGGCCGGGGCTCGGGCGGACCGCCAGCGGCGGCGGACTCGGGGGCCGCGCCGCCCGGTTCCGCCCGCCGCCCGGCGCGGCCGACCATGGTGGCGGCCGCGTCGGCGTCATGGATGGTCAGCGCAACCACGGCGCCCACGGCGGCCAGGCCAGCGGCCACGAGGAACGCGACATGGTAGGCGGTCAGGTTGGGGGTGACCCGCCCGGCCACGATCGTGGTCGCGCCCACGGCCACGATGGCCGTGGTGAAGATGGCGACGCCGATCGCGCTGCCGAGCTGGCGGATGACGTTGAACAGCGTCGAGGCCCGGCCCGTGGCCTCGGGCGTGATGGTGGCGAACGCGGCCGCCTGCGCCGGGACGAATACCTGGCCCATCGCGACTCCGAGGGCGAACATCAGCAGCCGCATCCACCACAGGCTTGTCTGGGCGCCGATCAGGCTCATCAGGCCGATGGTGGCGGTCACCCCGAGCATGCCGAGCGCGATGTTCCGGCGGGGCCCGAGCACCGGGTAGAGGACCCGGCTGGCCAGCTGCGCGCCCGCCATTACCCCGATAGCCTCCGGGAACGTGCTCAGGCCCGAGACGAGCGGCGACAGGCCCCGGCCGTCCTGGTAGTACAGCGAGACGACGTAGAGCGTGCCGATGAACGACGCGGATGCCAGCACCATCACGCCGTTGCAGGACCGGAACAGCCGGTTGCCCAGCATCCGCAGGTCGATCAGCGGCAGCCGCTTGCGCAGCTCGACCACCATCAGGATGGCCAGCAGCACCGTGCCGGCGGCGATGGTCCCCAGCACGACGGCCGAGCTCCAGTGCCGGATCGGCCCTTCCGACAC
>Ga0208589_1000077_pt1 | contig 44526 bp, 45 predicted proteins | sample NGESurshal092012_2_FD_184486 | JGI IMG/M metagenome (GOLD analysis project Ga0208589, IMG submission 184486) | Arctic peat soil microbial communities from Barrow, Alaska - NGEE Surface sample F53-2 shallow-092012 (SPAdes) | ecosystem: Environmental > Terrestrial > Soil > Wetlands > Peat ...
GCCGGTCACCGCCTGGCCGTCCGGTGCGAGCGCGTCGATGTGGTGGTCCCCACCCGGCGGGCGACCGGGGAGACCGTTCGCCGTCTCCCGCAGCCACATGGTCCCGGTGGCCGAAGTCCAGATCGCCGTGCGTTGCTGTCCCGGGCTGCCGAACTGAGCGGCCGCGGTGAAGCCGCCGGCGTCTGCGGTCAGCGCGGTGAACGCCACGGCCGCGCCGGGTGCGCTGAACGGTATCCGAGTCCAGGTGGCGCCGCCGTTGGCCGAGACTTCCGCGAGCGGCACGCTGCCGATGGCGGTCGTCTCCTGGCCCAGGGCAGCGACACGCTTCCCGTTGATCGCGACCTGCTGGAGCGTGCCGCTCGAGGCACCCGCTGGCAGCGGCAGGACGACCGTCGTCCAGCTGCGGCCGTCTGCGCTTGTCCATACGGCCGGCTGGCCGTCGTGTGATCCGGCCGACACGAAGCCGTGCGCGCCTGCGGCGACCGCGAGCACCTGGCTGGATCCGCTCACGTCGTTGACGTCGTGGGCGCGGATCCAGAAGGTCAGGTCGGGCGACCACCACACGTCGGCCACGGAGGCTCCGCCCGGAGCGGGGAGCTTGCCGACAATGACATACCCGGCGAGGCCCGCGGCGGCGTCGACGGCGGTCACGCCAGCCAGGTCAGCGGCGGCCGCGCCGTCCGGCTGCCAGGTGGTGCCGTTGGCGGAGGTGAACGCGACGGGGCCTGGCGCGCCGACGGCGAGCCAGCCGGCGCGGCCGTGCGTCACGGCGGTCAGCGTGCTCAGGCTCTGGCCGGCGGAGACCTGCGGCGGCGACGTGACCAAGGACCAGGGACGGCCCGGCGCCCTCCGCCACACCGCCGGGTAGCCGTCCGCGCTGCCTACGGCCATCTGCTGGCCGCCCGCCACCGCCAGGCCGTTGACCGTCAGTTCCGGTACGACGGCGCCGGGGATGTCCGTCAGCGATATCTGCTGCACCATGCCGTCCCCGGCAAGTGCCTCCAGGATGACCGGCTGCTGGCTGACCTGGCTCGCGGCCGTGGAGCCGATGGCGATGATGGTGCCGGACGGGGTGACCGCCGCACCCGCCACCGTTTCGCTGGCGGCGTTGCCGAGCAGAGCTGTCGGCTGCCAGGAGGTCCCGGTGCCGGTGCTGGTGTACGCCAGGATCCGCCCCGTCGCGCTAGCGCCGATGACGACGCACCCATAGTTGCTGCCCTTCACCAGGCTGGGCTTCCACCCGCCGGCTGCCTCCATGGTGGCCGCGTAGTGCCATGACTGCCCGTCCGGGGAGAAGTACGCCACGCCGTCGCCGACACCGCTCGATGATTGGCCCGGCCTGACTGCGATCAGCCCGGACTGATCGAATCCCACGCCGGTGATCCAGTTGCTGGCCCCATGGTCGACCGGGACGGTCACCGGGGTCCAGGTGGACCCGCCGTCAGTGCTCAGCCAGGCAGCGGAGTAGTTCCAACTATGGCAGGTCGCATGCGAGCATTTGCGGCCACTAACCATGCCGGTCATGACCGTGTCCTGGCCGCGTGAGGTGATGTAGGCGATGTCTCGCACCGTCTGGCCGTCGCGGTCCAGGCCCAGTTGCGCGGCCGTTTTCCGTTGCCAGGTCAGGCCGTCGCTGGAATTCCAGATCACCGCGTTCCCGCCGGCGGCCACGCCGCCGGCCAAGAAGCCCTTGGACGTGCTGTTCAGCACGTACATCTGGTCGCTGGGCAGCCTGGGGGTGATGCCATGGGGGGCCGAAAGTGTCCACGACAGGCCATTGGGGCTGGTCCAGGTGACCCGCGGGCCAACCGCCAGCCAGCCGCTGGGACCGTCGGCCACGCGGGCGGCCGGATGGCCCGCCGGGGGCTGGCCCCCGTTCGGTCCGCGGAGCGGGGCCAGCCGCCACTTGGCCCCGCCATCGGTGGACACGAGGAACTGCTCGCGTACCACGCTGTCGGTGGCCTGCGAGCCTATCGCGACGATCGTGTCCCCGGAGGCGACGATGCGGCCGATAGAGGCAAAGACGCCACGCTGCTGCTGCCCGGGATAAGTGAGTGCAGATAGCGGCAACGGTGTTGCAGAGCCAGCCTTGTAGCCTTGCTGGTCGGCGGACGGCTGGCTCGTTCCCGGCGCGTGGCGTGCCAGCAGCCCGAGCAGCACGACAGCCACTGCAACGACCAGTGCGATACCCCCCGCGACGATTGCCAGGCGGCGGCGGCGGCCGGGCCTGCGGCCGGTGGCGGGGTGCCCGGCGCCCGGCGGGGACTCAAGGAGCCGGGTGCCGCCCCGGCTGCGGGCAAACGCGGGCCGAGGCTGGATGCGGGCGGCGGGCACCTGCTCGCCGCCATCCCAACCCTCGCCATCGTCCACTCCGGGCCATCCCCCCACCTCGCCATCGCCCGCTCCTGGCCATGCGGGTGGCTGGGCGCTGCCCGGCGGTGCGGCTGCCGAGCCCGGCCCGGCGGACACGGGCGCCCCGAGCGGGACCGCTGCGCGCCTCGGCAAATCATGGCCCGCGCCCGCCGGCGGCTGGGTCTGCGCCGGGTGGCCCGCCCAAGCGATCGCGGCTTCTGTCCACGGGCGCTCGAGTCGCTGCCATGGGGAAGGCCCTGGTGGCGGCCAGCGCCTGGCTGCCACGGGGTCTACGGCGATGCCCGGGCCGCCTGGCCTGCCGTGCAGCGCGGGGGTCGCGCCAACAACCTGCTCGCCGGCCAGCGGTCCCGGGTGGGCGCCGTTGCCGGGAGCAGCTGGGCCGGGACCATGCTGCCTGCCTGGGCCGCCGGCGCGAAGGAGTTGGCGCCCGCCGGACCGGCCGGCCCGTGTCCTGCCATCCGGGCCTGGCGGTGTGTTGCCCATCACGCCCCCTCGCCGGTCACGCCACCGCGATCAGGTGAGGCCATGGGCCGCCCGCCGCCTTGCGCGATCAGGCTGTCAGTGAAATGTGAGGAACCCTTCGCTGATCAGGGTCTTGATCAGGTGCAGCCGGTTCGCTTCGCTCAGGTCCCCGGGAAGGCCGGCTGCGGTAAGCCATTCGTTGCCGCTGGTCGCGATGTAGCGCACCGCTGGCTCCGCGGTCGCCCGGAACCGGGCCTCCCTGCCGCTGAAGTAGAGGACGACGGTGTCGCCGACCACCATGAGGCTGTGCAGCTGGCCCGGGCGGGTCCGCACCGGCGTGCCTGGCCCGACCTCGCCGAGGTGCTCCAGGTCGAGCAGGTAGTAACGCAGCGGAACCGCGCCGTTCGACACCACCCGGCGGGTGGCCTCGGCGAGCATGCGCGGCGGAGACAGCTTCCTGGCGAGCTCAGCCGTCAGCTCCGCGAGCTTTCCCGTGATCTCCTCCCTTAGGCCCGGGTCTGTGGTCCACCCGAGCGGGAGCGCCTGCCTGAGCCGGCCGTCCTCGAGCGCGGCTCTTTGCACCGCGTCGGCGAGCACGTCCGCGTAGAGCTGGGGGTGGATGCCGACCACGATGTGGACTGACGGGCTGTCACCTACTGGCCGCGCCCGGTGGATCGTGCCGCGCGGCATGTAGAACAGGTCACCGGCGCGGAGGACAAGCTCTTGCTCCGGCTCGGCGCCGGCCGGGTAGGCGGGTGAGTACTGCCGGGTCAGCGGGTGCGGGTAGGGCCGTCCGAAGAACATCCACTGCTTGGCGCCGTGGGCCTGCAGGATGAACGCGTCGACCGCGTCGTAGTGCACCGCGTGCGCTGAGCTGCCGCCGGGCGGCGTCAGGTAGATGCTGACGTTGATCCACGCGCTCATCTCGGCGCCGAGCCGGTAGGCCAGCTTCCGCAGCGGCTCATATCGCTGCTCAGCGTGATCGATGGTGATCGACGCGCCGCCCCTGAACCGCTCGTACAGCACGGCGAGCCGGGCGCGGGACGACAGGTCAGTCAGGCTGGTCGCGGGGGCAGTGTCGGAGACGACGCGGACCATGCCCGTGTCCCCCGCGGTTGACAGCAGCTGGTCGACGTCGTCGAGTGTCAGCAAGTCGGCGTAGTAACCCGGGTCCCCGCGTTCGATAAGCAGGGACTGCTCGTCCCAGTACTCGCGGCGGAACTCGGCCGTGCTGACTGGCTGCAGCAGCCATGGCAGGTATGCCTGCTGCGATTCAGCTTGCATCTGGTCCTGGTGTTCAGTGACAGTCATTGTTTTCCTCCGGGCTGGGGCGCAACTGGAATCCCGTGATCATGCTGGCTCGTTCAGGCTTTCCGCGCGGGCTGGCCGTCCTGGCCTGTCGCGGAGCCGCAGCACTGGCCGGGCCAGCAGCCAGGCTGACGCGGCGCAGCTTCCGGTCATGGCGGTCCACATGGTGGCGCGGATGCCGATGGTGCTGCCCAGCAGGCCGCCGAGAAGGCCGCCGAGCGGCAGGGTGCTCCAGACAATCCAGCGCATGGCGGCGCTCATCCTGCCGAGCAGCTCAGCGGGGCAGGCGGACTGGCAGTAGCTGCGCACGCTGGTGCTGAACAGGACGATCCGCGCGCCGGTGGAGCCGAGCCCGGCGGCCAGGAGCACAAGCCGCCAGCCTGGGGCGGCCAGCGGCAGCAGCAGGCCGGCGAAGCCGAGTGTCAGCATCGACAGCCAGGCCAGGCGCACGAGGCCGAGGCGCCGGCTAAGGCCGGCGAAGCTGACAGCGGCCAGGATCCCGCAGCCGCCGTCGACCGCCAGGAACAGGCCGGTCCAGGCAGGCCGGATACCCAGCACCCGGATCATGAAGACGATGATCAGCGCATAGGCCATCGAGTTGAACAGGTTCGCCGTCGCGGTGCAGGCGGCCATCCTGCGGATCACCGGATGCCTCATCACGAACGCCAGGCCGGACAGCAGCGCGGCCCGGGACAGGTGACTCTGCCTGGCTTCCGGCGGCTGCTGGCGGCTGCGGATCGCCAGCAGGGAGATCCACGACGCGGCGAAGGAGGCCGCGTCAGCGGTCAGCGCGCCCGCTTTCAGGAGCGCGTACAGGAGTCCTCCGAGACTCGGGCCCACTGTCTGGGCCAGTGACTGGGTGCTGCTGAGCCAGCCGTTAGCTCCGGTCAGCTGCTCGCGGCCAATCAGCGACGGCAGGTAGGCCTGGTAGGCCACGTCGAAGAAGACAGTGAGCGCCCCGGACAGCAGCGCGACCGCGTAGAGCTGGGCGACGGTGAGGGCTCCCATCGCGTACGCGGCGGGGACCGAGCCTATGACCAGCATCCGGCCCGCGTCGCAGCCGATCATCAGCCGGCGCTTGTCGACGCTGTCGACTACCAGGCCGGCGGGCAGGGCAAAGAGGAAGAAGGGCAGCGTGCCGGCGGCCGACAGCAGGCCGACCTGGAGGACCGAGACCCGCAGCGTGACGACGGCGACGAGCGGCAGCGCGACAGTCGCGACGACGGAGCCGATCTCGCTGACTGACTGACCGGCCCAGAGGCGCAGGAAGTCGGGATGACGCCACAGGCTCGCGGCTGGCTCTCGGATCGCCATTCCGGCAGGGGCCCCTATCTGGGCTAGCGACCGCGCGCAGCCGGGGTATGACGCGCGATTCCCCGGCTGCGCGTGGTGCGAGTCGGCGCTCCGGATTACGGCAGCTCGAATGAGGGAACCGTGCCCCCCTGGCCGTCCAGGGCGAAGAACCTCCATTCTCCTCCCGGAGGGCCGCCGTCCGGCGTCATGTCCTGGTCCCGGACGATGACGATATCGAGGTCGGGCTGTTCCGCTGATTTTCCCTGGTCACTCATTCACTGCCTCCGCTGCAACAAGAGCCCCCGCATGGGGCCTGGTCCGGAGGATGTTATAGGCGCCTGCGCTGCCGTCGCGTGAGCGCGGCATGAGCGCGCAGGCCAGCTGGGGTTGCCTGGCCGGGCGGGCCGGAATGGGAGGCGCCCGGGGGCAGCCAGGTGGCTGCGGCGCCGGGGTGAGGGCATCCGCGCGCCGGGGCGGCCAGCGCCCGGGCCGGGGTTGCGGCGCTGGCTCGCCGGAGGTCAGGCGGCGATGCCGTGGCTGGTCTACTACCGTGCCCTGGAGCACAGCCCCGTCGGCCTGGTCAGCGTCATCGGCGCGACCTACGGCGGGGTCACCGCCGTGCTGGCAGGCGCGGCGCCCAGCCCGCGGCCGCGCCGCCGGGATGCACCAGCCCCGCGGAATGCGACCGCTCCTGCTGCCCCGCCGCCATCGGTCACCCGCTATGCGGCCCGTCACCAGCCGGCCGCCCGGACCGCCGTCCTGGCGCTTGTGTCCGCCCTGACCTACGGAACCGGGGCGTTCCTGCTGGGCAGTTACTCTCCTCGCTCGGGCTGGCTGCTGGCCGCGCTGGCCGCCTACGCCATGTCAGTGGCCGCGCTGATCGTGGCGCGGCCGTTTCTCTGCCGGGCCTGACCGAGACGGCCGCGCTCCTCGCGTACTCCCGCGGCGGCCAGATGGCCCCCGCGACTTCTACAAGCCCTACCACCCTCTCGCACCGGGCCAGGACGACCGGCGTCCCCCGCAACCCGGGAGCGCGCGCCAAGACGGCCTGGGCTACTAGCGGGCGAGACGTCGCTTAGCCAGATGAGCCCCTTGTGCGCGGAACGCCCGGCCGTCACCGCTTTGTCGGAAGCCGGGCGTAGGTTTCCGTATGGGGCCGGAGCACGGCAGAGGCGGACTGGGCGCCTCGGCCGTGCTCCGGCCCTTCCGCGTTCGGTAACGCGTACTCAGCACGGCCGCGCGGACCCCATCTTGCGGCCGTGCAGCCGGGGGTCCCCTACCGGACAGGCCCGGCAGCATCCAGACGACCGCGATCCGGGCGCGGCGTTTAAGCTATCGGGAGGCATGGCTACCTGAAGGGACCTCGGTTGTGACGGATGAGCCGGCGGCAGGTCCGGCTGAGCAGCCGGGGCTTCGGGACGTGATCGATACGACCAGGCCGCATCAGGCGCGGATCTATGACTACTGGCTCGGCGGCAAGGACAACTTCGCCGTCGACCGCGAGGCGGCCGAGCGGGCGCTGGCTGCTTACCCGGGGCTGCGTCGTGGTGTCCGGGCGCAGCGGGCATTTCTCGCTAACGCAGTCGGGTACCTGACTCGCACCGCTGGCGTCCGGCAGTTCCTCGACATCGGCACCGGCATCCCGACGGCCAACAACACCCACGAGGTTGCCCACGCAGCCGACCCCGGCGCCCGTATCGTCTACGTTGATAACGATCCCATGGTGCTGGCCCACGCTCGTGCCCTGCTGACCGGCAGCAGGCCGGACACGACCAGCTATCTCGACGCCGACCTGCGCGACACCGCGAAGATTCTCACCGAGGCGGCAGCGCTGCTGGACTTCCGCAAGCCGATCGGCGTTTTGCTGATCGGCATCCTGCAGCTGATCCCGGACGAGGATGACCCGCGCGCGATCGTCACCCGCCTGATAGAGGCGGTGCCACCGGGCAGCTGGCTGGCGGTCTTCCACCCGGCCAGCGACATACTGACCGATCAGGTAACCGAGGCAGCGCGCCAGGTCAGCGTTCGCGCGGCCGCCCCGACGACGCTGCGCACCAAAGCAGAGATCACGCACTTCTTCGACGGCCTGGAGCTCCTGGAGCCGGGCCTGGTGCAGGTTCACCGGTGGCGTCCAGGGTCGCCAGCCCCGGACATGGGCGACGAGGTGCCCGGTTACGCCGGCCTGGCCCGAAAGCCCTGAGAATCACGCCCGCCCGCCGCCGCCTCGGCCGCGCCTCCACCGAGACCACCCAGCTCTACACCCTCCTCGCCGACGAAGGGCGATCCCTAACGGACGCTGCCCCAGGTGGGCGGATCGGCCTGGTTACCCCGCTCGCCATGTCCTGTCGCTGATGCGTCTCGGCTGAGCAGCCGCAGGACGGCGAAGTCGTCGTCGTCATCGGCGCCGTCACCGTAGTAGTGAGCCTGGCCCTCCTCGGCGTGGCCTCGCTCCTCCCGCCAGGCTCGCGAGGACTCGGGGTCTGCGAACTCGCGGACCCGGTCCGGGGGCGCCAGCAGGAACAGGCGGCTGGATACGCGCTTGATGCTGCCGCTCATGCCGAAGATCAGGCCGGCGGCGAAGTCGACTGATCGCTTAGCGTCCTCGGGGGAGAGCTGCGAGACATCCATGAGGACGGGCTGGCCCGCGCGGTATGCCTCGGCGAGGCCGCGTATGTCGGTCCAGGCGCGAAGGCAGATCGTCTCGATCTGGCCCGCTGAGCCGCTGGCGCCGGACTGGTGCTCCGGGGTGGCTTCTTCAGCCGCCCGCGTCCGTCTCGATGCCCTGATGCGGCCGGCGAACGTCCCGGGCTCACCGGGTGCGGGCTGGAACAAGGGCGCCGTGCGGAACACGACGGAGAGGACCTGGCGAGGGAACGAGGCTTCGCCCACTGGCGTCACGTCTGCCCCTGGGGGTCCGGCTGGGATATTGGCTCCATGGTGATATCCGGATCCGCCCCGCCCCCAGCGGGCACTGCCTCCTGGCCTCGCCGGGCCAGCCCCGCCCCCGCGGGACTGGCGAGCAGCCCGCTCCTGGAAAGCTGATCGAGGATGAACGGCGCGGCCGCCCCAATGCCGACCGCCCCGAGCGGCCCAGAGATCTGGCCGGTCGCCGCCGCCGCCCACGCCAGCCCGGCCCCGACAAGCATCCGGATGATCTCCCCCGCCAGGTAAGCGGTCAGGCTGATCTCCGGAGGCTGGCCCTCACGTGCCTGCCAGGGCCAGCAGCCGCGGCGGCGGAGCAGGGCCTGTAGCTCCAGGCCCGAGACGGCGAACCCGCCGAACAGCCCCCAGACTCCTGCGACCACGCCGACCATGGCGCTCACGCTAACCACCAGCGCGCCGCCCTCGGGCTCAATCGGCTGAGTCTGCCGGGCCGACTCGGGCTCATCCGGCGCCTGGTGCCCTCCGGACCCCGCTCGCGAGCCAGGGCGTGAAAATCCGCCCTGACCCCGCTGCCCGGACTCGGCAACGCCGCCATCCGCGACATGATCGCCAGCGCGGCCGGACTGGCCGGCGACCTGCCCAAGACAGTCGCCACCCGATGCGGCAGCCAGGCGCCCCCCGACCGCCGCGACGATCGCGCGGGCCACGGAGCGGCACCCGAATCCTGAGAGTCGGCAATTTTCTCTCCCCGGCCCATCCAGGGCTTCCGAGAGCCCTGCTCCCTGGTGCAGGTAGGCGGGGCTCTCGTACGTCCGGGCCCGGGCTCGGACGGCACTGCGCGGACTGCCGGTCTACTCGATCCGCTCAGTGGACCGGCGGCGATCTCTCTGACCCTCTTGATGTCCTCTAGCCTGGGGCGGCTTTATGCCGCAGATCGTCAGGAGAGGCGCCCAGCGCTCCGATCAGGGCCATGACCGTGAAGTAGCCCGGCTCGACCACCGCACCGGTCTCGATCTTCCGCACAGTGGCGATGGCGACGCCCGCCTGGGCCGCGAGTCGCTCCTGGGTTATGCCGGCGCCCTCGCGAAGTTCCCGCAGCCGCCCGGCCAGCCGGGCGGCCTGCACCGCATACCGGCTGTCAGCCCGCCTCCTGCGACCACGCGCTACAGGCAACTCATACCTCCGGGTGATAAATTAATAGCGGTCAAAATTTATCACTGCCGGGATGCGGACTGCTCCTGGGTATGCCGGAGGCGGGAGGATGCTGACTCATGGCGGCGCGCACAAGCATCGAGTGGACCGAGGTCACCTGGAACCCCACGACCGGGTGCGACCGGATATCAGCCGGCTGTGACAACTGTTACGCTCTCGCCCTCGCCCGGCGGCTGAAGGCAATGGGATCGGCGAAGTACCAGCACGACGGCGACCACCGGACCAGCGGCCCCGGCTTCGGCCTGACCGTCCACCCCGGCGCGCTCCACCAGCCCTATTCGTGGAGGACGCCGCGGGTCGTGTTCGTCAACTCGATGAGCGACCTGTTCCATGCCCGTGTCCCGGCCGAGTTCGTCGCCCAGGTATTCGCTGTGATCTCCGACACGCCGCAGCACACCTATCAGGTCCTGACGAAGCGATCGTCGCGGCTGCGCAAGATCGCCTCCAGGCTCGACTGGCCGCCGAACCTTTGGATGGGCGTGTCCGTCGAGGACAGCGACGCGCTCTACCGGGTCGATGACCTTAAGTCCGTGCCCGCGGCCGTCCGGTTCCTGTCCTGCGAGCCTCTGCTCGGCCGGCTGAATGGCCTGAACCTGGACGGCATCGGCTGGGTCATCGCCGGCGGCGAATCCGGCCCGGGCCACCGGCCGCTGGACGTCTCGTGGGTCACCAGCATCCGCGACAGTTGCGTCGACACGGGCGTCCCGTTTTTCTTCAAGCAATGGGGTGGCCGCACGCCAAAGGAAGGCGGCCGCGAGCTGGATGGACGCCGCTGGGACCAGATGCCCGCGCTGGCCGTCTGACCCGGCTCCCAGGCCGCCGTTGACCACCTTCTCGGCTAGACGCGGAACCTTCGTGTTGCCAGCACGGTCATGCGGACTCACGATGACCTTAGGTGAGATCTCGCTGGCGGAGTGTCGATCCACGCGGCGGCCCGGCCACTGGCAGGATTGCCTCCCCAAGCGGCGACAGGAGGGCCGATGCCGCCCAGGTCATGGGGATGGTGGACAGAGCAGAAGCTCGACATCCTGGCCGACTACCTCGCCGCATTCACCCGGGCATCCACCAAGGCCGGCGCGACGGTCTACCTCGACTTATTCGCGGGCCGGGCAGAGAACGTCAGCAGGGACCGCCAGGAACGGCAGATACGCGGATCCGCCCGGCGCGCCCTAGACACCCGGCCCGAGCTGTCGGTCCTGCGCTTCTTCGAGCTGGCGGCCACAGCCAGGAACCTCGATACCGCCCTCGCAACCGAATACCCCGCCCGGATCAAGGACTTCCGCGTCGTCGCGGGCGACTGCAACGCCACTATTGCCCCGGCACTAGCGGGGCTGACCGACCTGAACTGGGCACCGACCTTCGCCTTCCTCGACCAGCAGTCGACCGAAGTGCAGTGGCCGACAATCGAGCGGCTGGCCCGCCACAAGCGAGATGGCAAGCCCAAGACCGAGCTATGGCTGCTTTGCGCGAGCGGGCTGCTACCCCGCGGCCTACGGTTCCGCACCGAGACCCTCGACACCTCCGTCGCCGCCAAGATGAGCAGCATGTTCGGCACCGACATCTGGCTCGAGGCTCTTGAGGCGGCCCGCAAGAACATCCTGACCGGCGGCCAGTTCCGCGCCGAGCTGACCAACCTCATGCGCTGGCGCCTTGAGCACGATCTCGGGTACAAGACCACGCTGGACTTCCAGGTCACCAACACCAGCGGCACCGGGATATTCGACATGATCTTCGCCACCGACCACTGGGCGGGCGAGAAGATCATGACCGATCTCTACTCTGCGGCCATGCGCCGCCAGCCTGAGCTACGGCACAAAGCTAAGCTCCAGCGCCGTCAGGACCGCGAGGAAGACCAGGGCGTGCACGGCCTGTTCCCACTGGCGGAACTGGCCAGGCCGACCACGGAGGCCGCCGGATACCGTATCCGGCGCCACCGGCACGAGCCGGCCCGGCCGCCTTACCGCATGCCCGACTAAGCAGGGCCTGCAGAGCACATACCGCAGCGCGGTATCGATACCCCGCGCCGCGTTCCGGGGGTACTTATCGCCCTTGGTCATCCGGGGCTTCGGCCCCGGCGACGCCGGGGGCGCCGGCGGGCCTGCCGCCCTGAGCCTTGCCGGCGTCCCGCCCACGGCGGCCCGGCGTGAGCGGGCGGGCGGCGGTTGCCGGGTCGCGTGGGACCTGCCGCAGCTGGTCCAGCTCGGCCCGCGCCTGGGCCAGGTCACGCTCGGCGCGCTCGGCGCGGCCGCGCAGCTCCTCCCGGGCCTCAACGAGCGCCTGGGCGCGGCTGTCCAGAAGCTCGCGCAGCTCGTCCCGCTCACGGCCGGCGTCCGCGCGGACCTGGGTGATCGTTTCGCGCGCATCGTCAGCCGCGCGGTCGGCGCGGGCCTCGGCTGACTGCTGCGCGGCCGCGGCCTTGCTGACGGCGGCGTCCCGCTCGGTTGCAGCGGATTCGATCCGGGCCTGAGCGTCGGCGCGGACCCGCGCGGTCTCGGCGCGGGCGTCCTCGGCGCGGGCCTCGGCGGCGGCGGCGCGCTGGGCGGCTTCCCCGGCGGCCTGCTGGTGACGGGCGGCCTCGGCGGCGGCCTGGTCGCGGTCGGCCTCGGCCGCCCGGACCCGAGCCTCAGCGTCGGCGCGGGCGCTATCAATTGCACGCTGCGCCTGCTGTACTGCCTGGTCGGCTCGGGCCTCAGCGGCCGCGATGGCGGCGGCTTTGTCCGCCTCGGCCTGGCTCACTTCGGTGTCTCGCTCGGCGGCGGCCTGGTCGACCCGGGCCTGGGCGTCGGCGCGGATCTGGTCCAGCTCCGCTGCGTGCGCGGCCGCGGCCTCGGTCATCTGCTCCTGCGCCTGGCGGGTTCGGTCCTGCGCGGCGGCCAGGTGCTGGGCCATCTCCTCGGCCGCGTCGTCGGCGGCGGCCCGCATCTGGTCCGCTGCGGCGGCGCGCCGCTCAGCCTCAGCCCGTGCAGCTTCGGCGGTCGCGGCGCGCTGCTCAGCGGCAGCCCTCGCCGACTCGACCTCGGCCTCGGCGGCGGTCGGATCGCCCAGGGTGGCCGCGGTACTGATCAGTCGCTCGGCGACCCCGGCCAGGTCGCCGCCCAGTGCCCCCATCTGCCGCAGCATCTCCGCGCCGCTGATCCGCGCCATGGTAACCGGCTGCTCGGCGTCGGCCGGGCTTGCGGCCAGGCCGCGTTCGGCGTCGGCCAGCCGGCGGCGCTCCCGCCAGGCGGACACCTTGTCGTGCGCCGGGTCCGCGCAGTACCCCGGCGGGCGGCCCGGTCCCGCCGCCGCCTCGGGCGGCTCCTGGCAGCCGGGGAACTTGCACGTCACGGTCGCAGTCGGCTCGCTCGGCATCGTTTCTCCTGGTTTCTCGCCGGTACCGGCCCGAGCTTATATCGTTCGGTTTCGTCTTGTCAACGTAACTAAACTAAACCAAACTAAACAACGTAACCAATAGGCTACGCGGCCCGGGACGGTAGGCGATGGTGGTTTACGAGAGACGCGGGATCCCGGCGTGGCGCGGGGGCGTACACGATAATGCACGTTATCGTGTACTCATGGGCAAGCGGCTGACCCGGCGGCAGGCGATCGTCTTGCGCCGCCTCTACGACGACATCTGCGCCGCGGGCGCCCGCGAGATCGGCGTCCGCTCCGACGTGCTGTGGCGATTGGAGGAGCGCGGCCTCGTCACGCGGACGTGGGGGCCTTGCCGCAGTCCTGACGCCCAGTGGCGGATCCGGCTAGCCGGCCGAATCGCCCTCGGCGAATACACCGCCTTTCGGGCGGCCGAGCTATGAGCGACGTGGTCCTGACCGGCCCGGCGCTCCCAGCCGCACCGGATGGGCTCAGTGAACGGGACCAGCTGCTCGCCCGGCTCACCCAGGCGTGGTTGAACCGGAACGACTCGGTCCACACCTACACCGCGTACCGGCGTGACCTGACGTACTGGCTTGCCTGGTGCCAGGCCCGCGGCCTGCACCCGCTGGACGCCCGGCTGGCCGACGTCGACGACTGGCTGGCGGAGCAGCGGACCACGGGCGTGCGGCCCGGCGCTCCGCCGGCCGCGCGGCGCAGCATCGCCCGCCGCCTGGCCGTCGTCTCCTCCTGGTACAAGTACCTGATCGCCAACACGGCCAACGACCCGGAGCCGCTGATCGCCCACAACCCGGCCGACGGGGCGAACCGGCCCGACGTCGAACGGGATGCCTCCCCCACCACGGCGCTGTCCCGGGCTCAGGCGGACCGGCTCATCGCGGTCGCCGACGAGGACGGCCCCCGGTCGTCGGCGCTTGTGCGGTTGCTCCTGACGAACGCCTACCGGTGCATGGACATGCTGGGCGCCGATATCGAGGACCTCGGCGAGGATCTTGGCCACCGCACGATCAGCACGACAGTAAAGGGCGCCCACTTCGTGAAGGACGCGCTGCCGCCGCCGACTGCGCAGGCGATCGACGCCTACCTCGCCTGGCGGGGCAACCCTACGTCCGGGGCGATCTTCGTCACCCGCACGGGCACGCGGATGGACAATAGCGGCTTCCGAAAGCTACTGCGCCGGCTGTGCCTGCTGGCCGGGGTGCCGGTGATCTCGCCGCACGGCGGCCGCAGGACAGCGATCACCGAAGCGATCCGCGTCGTCGGGATCCGCGGCGCGCAGAATCTCGCCCACCACGCCGACCCGCGGACCACCGGGATCTACGATGCGGCGCAGGGCGAGCTCGACGGCCACCCGGCATACGTGCTGGCTACCCGGTACGGGGTGAGGCACGATGGGTGAGCCATACGACCTGAGCGCCGTCCAGGATAGCGGCACACCGGACGGCGTCCGCGAGGCATGGCAGCCGGGCGATCTAGCCTGGTTCGAGTACCACTGCCTGGAGTCCAACGACTCGGCTGACGCCAGACTGTGGCACCGCTCCCACCAGCAGGTCGCAGTGCTGGGCCGCGGCGAAGACGAGGACTTCGGCCAGACGTTCCTCGACCGTGCCGACGCCGGGATGCCAAACGTGTACCGGGTCCGCTTCGCCGACGGGTTCGAGGGCCACGTTTTCGAGGACGAGCTGCTGACCGGGCCTGAGCACTACAGCCGCCCCGACCCCCCGGACACGCGGCCGTGCGCGGTGTGCGGCACCTGGACCTGCTCGGCCTGTGGCTGGAAGCGGCACCGGGCAGCAATCTGGCGGCCCGCCGAGCAGTCCTGCGCGCAGTGCGGCAGCAGGGAAGGCACCATGGCCGTCTCCTGGCACCGGCGACGGACCTGGGAGGACCACATGTTCGGCCTCCGGGCAGCGCATCTCGACTTCCCCGCAGCCGACCCGCCGGCCGCGAGCGCACGAACAGCGGGCACCGGCCGCGCCCGGCGCCACCTAGGCGCGGCGGGCCTTGCCCCGGCACCTGGCAAGGCCCCTGGCCCATGACAGCCGCGCGGGAAAGCGACACAACGGCCCACCCGGCGAGGAGACCGGCGATGCCGATTGATCCCACCAGGGTTCGGCGCAAGCCGCCGTACTCAAACGAAGCGGTGCGGTATCTGCGCGGCCACATGTGCCCCTACTGCAAGACCTCCACGCTGGAGGGTAAAGGCCTGGGCCGGGGACGGAAGCGGTGCGCCGAGTGCGGATCGTCGTTCGGGATCCCGCGGCGCCAAGCGAGCCGGGTGGCCCCCGGTGGGTGACCAGCAGCGAGGCCTGGCCAGCGTTTACCGTTGCGCAGACTGCGGCGACGGGGACCACCTGACTGCGTGGGCCATCGTCATCGCGCACGGCCCCCTCGGCGCTGACGGCCACCTCACCGAGTACGACTGGGACGAGGAAGACTGGCTCCACGAAGACTCCATCGCCTGCCTCAAGCACCCCAACGCGGTGATCGAGAAGTGCATCGACGGCGAATGGTGCCGCTGGTGGGTCTGCCCTTGGTGCGGCGGCGACGGCGAGCACTGCGACTACGTCAAGAAACACGCTGGGTGGCGGCCGGTCAGCGAGATCGCCACACTGCCGCCCCTGCCGGCCGGAGCCGGTCACGTGCTCGACGTCAGCCCGGGCCAGCCCGTGCGAAAGGCGGACTGCCGCCTCTGTATGGTCCCGGCCAGTTCCGTCTCCGGCAGGAACCCGTGCCCCGGCGACAAGCACGCCTGCCCGGCCGAAGTGCCCGCGGGAACCCCGGGTGCGGTGCAGGCGTTCCAGCGGGACGAGTGGCAATGCCGGCAGCCGGGCCAGATGAACGTCCACTTCACCGCCTGGACCTGCCAGGCAGGACACGTGACCACGCGCGCTAACCATCAGCACGGGTGGCAGAGCCGGTGCGGCGTCCCGGGATGCCCATGGGATTACCTGGTGCCAGCCGAGTATGCAGGTGATCTTGCCACGCGGGCGGGGGTACCGGGGTGAGCGCGGGAGACGGAGCCTACCTCCTTTCTGGAGCGTCACTCCCATCCCGGGCGCGCAGCCCGGCTTCCCCGGAGCCAACCAGCTGCCCGCGCACGGCCCCGGCCGCTGGTATCCCGCGCGCCTTGTTGTGTACCTACACCTGCGTTATTGTGTAGGTACACAAACTGGACTTGGCACGGCGCCTGAGGACGGCCCTGCGATGAACCCCGATGACCTGACCCCCGAGCGCGACTGGGACGCTGAGCGGGAGATCGCCGAGTTCCTCAACGGCGTGCCAAAGGACCCCGCCGCGATCATGGCCGCGTTCGACGAGCGCAGCACCGCTGAGGAAACCGAACTGGCCGCCAACGGCATCCGCCCCGTGACGGTGGTCCACGGCGACGTCGAATTCTATGAGGACGAGGCCCTGATCTACGGCACCGACCCTGCCCGGCCCGGGCTGCACGCCCTCGCCGAACAGGCCGGCCAGTACCACCGGACCGTGGGCGGGCACGGCTTCACCATGTGGTTTTTCGACGGGCCGGACGCCGAGCAGGCGGCCGTGCGGTTCATGGCCGCGGTGATCGCGATCGCGCCGGACGGGTGGATCGTCACCCCGACCGCGCAGCCGAAGCGAAGCTGACCATGCAGTACCGGTTCCGGGCCACCACCCGCCGCGGCGGGAGCACTTTCGGCGCGATCACCATGTCTCCCTCCGAGCTGCCCACGTGGGTGCTGGGCCGGTTCCGTGCCAGGTTCCGCGACCTGGTCGTATGCGCCGGCGCTGGGCCGGTTCCGCCGGGCCGTGACGAGGATTCGGTGGCCGAGATTGGGCCGAGCCCGGAAACGGGGCGCCGGGGCTGGTGGGCCGAGTCGCCGGAGGGGAACTAACTGATGGGCATGCGCGTTCACTGCCCGGACTGCAGCTACAGCGAGGTGAGCGACAACCACCGCGGCGGCCGCCTCGGCACTTGCCCGCATGACGGTTCCCAGCTGCGGGCACCTACCGCCGGGCGGCCATCCCCGAACAAGGGACGTTCTTACGAGCGCTGCGCCCGCTGCAACAAGCGAGGCCTGAGCCACCGGCACCCGCATTTCGTTTGGGTCCCCAAAGATGCCACCGCCGACACGGGCCCCTTCCCGATCGGGTCAACGGCGTGCTGGTCCTGCGACCCGGTTCCGCGCGCCCGTGTCGATTCACCCCGGGTCCACCGCGACGCCGAGGCGGTACTCGGCAAGCTCGACATCTGGAAATGGCCAGATGACAACACCCGGGAAGTCCTGGAGGCGGCCGCCAAGGTCCCGTCCGCGTGCGCGGTGTGCATCTCGGTCGGGTGGCGCGACGGCAGGTACCACACGAACGCCCACCTGTACGAGAACGGGGCGACGGTGCTCGGGCACTGCTGGAGGTGCGGTCACACGATCCTCCTCGCCGCGATGACCCACGAGGAGATCGCCGAGCGCGGCCCGGCCTTGCTTGCCGAGGCCCGCAAGCCGGATCCCCGGTGCGCTGCGGGTCACCATGACGTGGTCACCGCGCCGGAGGGTGCGTTCACCTACGTGCTAGGCGTTCGCGTGCCAGTTGGCACGCGGTTCTGTGCCCGCGAACGGTGCGGGCTGATCCTCAACCAATCGGGGGGATAACCAGTGAAGTTCAGAATCCGGCCCGGCGCCGCGTCGCTGTCAGTGAGCCCCGTGAGGATTGGGCTGGTGAACGACATCGCCCAGGGCCGGACTGTCATCTACCTGTGCCGCTGGCCACTGCCGGGCAGTGGCATCTTGCGGCCCGAAGCGCGGGACCTGGAGTCGCTAACTACCGTGAGACCTCACACTCCCCTGTGCGGCTCCACCGAACTGTGTTGCTACTTACGGGAGCCAGGCCAGGCCGACTAGCAACTCCCCTGTTTCCAGCCACGGCCGGGGCTACGGTGAGCGACGGGCGGGCCGATAGCCCGCATTCACGAGCGAGGAGGGCGGTAGGAGCAGTCCAGGAGAGAGGGCCATGATGTCTGACATGACCGCGCCAGCGGCGCGGCGGCCTGGCCGGGTGCGTTTGGCCGCCGTGGACATCCCCCTGGACGAGCTCCGGAGCCATGCTCGGCCGCGCCTGTTTGAGGCGGCCAAGACTAGCCCCGGTCACGGCGAGTGCCTGTGCACCATCCCGCCGCAACCTTTGGTCATCCGGTTGCGCGCAGGCCACTATCACCTCGCCGGATGGCCCGACCTGGGCGCGCGGCACGACAGTCGGTGTCCGTTTTTCAAGCTTGCCGCTGCCATGACCGGCAAGTCCGGTTACGCGGTCGGCGCAATCGCCGAGACGCCCGATGGCACGCACATCCGTCTGCACCAGCCGCTAACCGTCCGGGGCGGCCAGGACACCAGAACCGGGGCCGACACAGGGGAACCGGCGGAGGCTCTGTCGCGCAACACCGTAAGCCTGCTGGGGTTGCTGCACTGGCTTTGGGAGCAGGGCGGTCTCAATCAGTGGCACCATCAGGCGGAGCCGCGCGGATGGCCCTATGTCAGCGCGGCCGTCAGGCAGGCTGTCACCGGCTGCACGGTGAACGGGCAGCCGCTCGAGGCCTGCCTCTACGTCCCCATGCCGTTCACCCCGGACACCAGGGACCGCGCCAACGCGGCCCTGGACCGGTTCGTCTCAGCACTGGGCGCACGCCGGCCAGGCAGCCGCTGGCGGGGCCTGATCCTGGGCGAGGTCCGGGATATCAGTCCCACGCCTTATGGCGAGCGAATCATGCTGCGGCACGCCAAGACCCCGATTTTCGCGAGCACCGCAGTCATGGACCGTGCCCGCCGAGCCCATCGGCAGGCGTTCGCCGGATCACGGCCCGCCCGGTCCCGCCAGCTCGTGCTTCTGCTCGTCGACCGGACGGCCCACGGCTACCTAGTTGCCGTCGACCTATGCGCCATGCTGACCAGCCACGCCTACATCCCGGCCGAAAGCGCCTACGAAGTGCAGATGGCGGACCATCTGGTCACCCACGGCCGGGACTTCGTCAAACCATGCCGGTACGACGATCTGGCCGCGGTTTTCCCTGACTTCATCCTGACCGACGTCGGCTCCGATTTCGCATATGTCGAGGTCTGGGGCGTTACCGACCGCGAAGACTACGAGCAGCGGCGGCGGGTAAAGGAACGGCATTACCGGCGGGCCGGTGCCTTGCTGGTCGGCTGGGACGTCACGAGCGTCCGGCTGGCCGACATCGCCCTCCCTCGCCGCGCCTGACACGGCGATGTCGCCTCCGGCCAGCGCGGTTCGGTACCCTCGACGATCGCGAGCGGCACCCGGGGAACTGGCGGCTGACCTCGTCCTGCCGGTCGGCGAGCATTCGGACGCTGGACGAGGTGGCCTTGCAGGCTGATCAGCGTCCGGCCTCGCGTTGGCTCCCGGCGGCCGGGCTGTCGGGCTCGGCCGCCTGGAGATCAACCCGGTACCGCCGCCAGGTCCAGTCAGAGGCTGCGTGCTGCAGCGTCCCGCCGCTGCTCGGTGAGGGGCCGCAAGGCCCGTGGTCATGTCCTGGCCTCCGGCTTCAGCAGGTACCCCGGTCGGCCAGGTGCGCCGGTTATATCCAGTTTGCCGTCGCGCTCCAGCGCGCGGATCACGTTACCGGTCGGCTGACCAGACTGGATCTGCTTGACGCGGGTCCTGTCGATGCCGATCGCTATCACTGTGCGCCCCCGTCCGGGCGCGCCCGCAGCGGCGTTACGCCGCCTGGCATTCTCCCGAGAAACACCACCGGGTCACGAGCCAGCACCAGCGCCGCCATCTTAAAGTCGCTGTTCTGCCCGGCTTCCAGGAGCCGTTCGATCACTGCTTCGTCGGCCGGGTCGCTGGCTCGCTCCGGATGCTCGGTTTCGTCGACCAGTTTCCGGACGTACTCGTCCAGCGCGTGTTCCTCGTCCCGGTCGGGGATGCTGGAGCTGAGGCCCAGCTCTGAATCAAGGGCGCGGATCCGGGCTGCTTCCCGTTTAACCGGTTCCCACAAGGTTTCTTCCCGGTAGGCAGCGACAACCCGGGCCGCCCATGCCCGCGGGCCCGTGTTCCGCTGCAGGTCCAGGTGCGCGCCGGCCAGGGCCTGGTACTGGCCCGTGGCCATCAGTTCGTCGATCAGGGCGCGCACCCTGCGCCAGGTCGGCCCGTTCGTCCACGTGATCCGGTAGCCGGTGCGTTCGTCGACGTACTGGGCGCCGACGTCCCACCGGTTGGCGCCAACTTGGCCAGCGATCGCATGCGCGAGGGCCCTGGCCTGCTTACTCCGGTCCCCCGGCCTGACCGGTATCTCTCGCCGGGTGGTTCCGAACCGGCCCTGGATATCACGGCGCGATCCGGCGGTGAGCTGCGAGACGGACCGGACACCGCAGGAGTCGAGGATCCACGCCACTGGCAGGAACGACAGGTTCTGGCCCGCGAGTGCCTCCGCGATGGTCAGCACGGTGTGCTCTACCCGCTGCACGTCCGTCCGGTTGCCGAACAGCTTGGCGTGGCGGTGTTCCCGGGCGAGAGCCTAGCTAAGCAGGTGAAAGTCAGCTTTGTGCATTTATCCGCCGCCAGATCCGCACCGCTTGCCCGCATCGCCGTCACCCGCGGCCCGCATTTCCCGGCGACCTGCACCACAGCTAAACCAGACCATCCGGGCGGCCTGGCCGCCTGCCGTTCCCCAGTCATCAGCCAGCTCATGCACCAGGCGCAGCCCGCGGCCGTGCTCAGACTCGCTCCCGGATCCGGCAATGCGCGGCCCGGATGCCGCTCCTTCATCCCGGACAGTCACCACGACAGGGCCAGGGGCGGCACAGGCGTCCTGGACGCTCACGGTGACGGTGCCGCCAGGCTGGCCGGACCGGCTGTGACTGATGGCGTTGGCGAACAGCTCGGTCATGAGCAGATCGACCGTGTCGGCGGCGGGATGACCCGGGCCCAGTGCTGCCCTCGCGAAGTCGCGGGCTTGGTGCGCGGCGCTGGGCACGCCAGGAAACTGGGCTGCGACGGCGTCACGGCCATGCTGGCCGTCGCTGCATGGGACGCATGACGCTCCGGGTCCGGCGCCGTCACGCCAGCACAGGCAAGGGCACAGGCACAGCTCAGCCCTGCCGCCGGCACTTTCGCTGGGCCTCTGCTGATAGTCAGTGGCAGGCATCAGCGGCCTCCGTTCCTGACGCAGTCGTTGCACTCGCCAAGCGAGCGCGGGATGCAGTAGTCTTTGCGGCCGCCGCAGGTCGGGCATGTCCGCCGCGCGTCGAGGGCCCGGCCGATCGCCGCCATCTGCGCTGGCGTAGCGGTCCGTTTCGGCAGGGCATCCGCCTCGCGGTACAGGTAGGCGACACGCTTTACCTCGGCGCCACTTGATCTGGGCCGCGACGTCCTGGCCGCCTGGCCGGAGCCCGCGCGACGTGGGCCAGATCAGCCGCCGGGCCGCGCGCGTGCGCAGGCAGGCATGCCAAACTTGCTCCATCGGACTGGGCTCCTTGCAATGGCGAAGGTCCGATATCGCGGCTCCGGTGGTAGGACACCGGAGCCGCTCTAGGCCAACTGTAAGGCGATTTTAGGCGTTGTGCAACGCCTAAAATCGCCTAGACGGCATCTCCGCTAGTCATGGCCCTGCGGATCAGGCCGTGGGCGTCTGGTCCGGTGATCGCAGCTGACCGCAGTCGGGCGAACGTCTCCCGGTAGACCGCAACGTCCCGCTCATCGCCGATCAGGAGTTCGTCGGTCAGGTTCTCGATCACGACCAGAGCCTGGCCCGGAATCTCATAGAGCACGAACGCGATTGGCAGCGCCGGGACCGGCGCCGAGAACGGCAGGACGCTGATGCTGATATTGGGCAGCGTGTCCAGGGACAGCAAGCGGTCAGCCTGAGCCTGCATCAGGGCCGGGTCGTCCGCTAGCCGCAGGTGCAGCGCCGATTCGGGCAGCACGTACTCAAAGCGCTTGGCCGGGTCATACAAGACGTCCTGGCGGCGAAGCCGGGCGGCCACCGCCGCGGCCAGATCGCGCTGACCGCTCACGTTCGCCACGGCCAAGGCCCGCCGGGCATAGTCGGCGGTCTGGAGCAGGCTCGGAATGACCAGCTGGCAGTTCCGGATCAGGACGGCGCTGGCCTCCAACGCGGCCATCTCATGTTGCCGCCCGGCCATTCCCCCGGCATGGACGTTCCACCACGAACGGACGTCGCGAGCCGCGTCCTCGGCAAGCCCGGCGGCCTCCGCAGCGAGGTCGGCCGGCGCCCTGGTCGCCTCGATCCACGCTGTCGCTTCGCCGACGCTGGCTCGCCGAGTGCCATTCTCCGTCCGGGAGACGCGCGTCTGCGACCACCCGAGTGCCTGGCCCAGCTCGTCGGCAGACATGCCGGATCTGGTGCGCAGGTGCTTGAGCGCGGCGGCTAGGCGCCGCTGAGCCGGGCTCGTAGCCACCGGATCACCCCCAGAGCTCATGCGTTTTTCTAGTCGGGCTAGTTCCGCCTAATTCCGCCTAGCCAGTCTGCCAGAAGCGCCTTACGGTGGACCTATGGCAGCGTCACAACCCCGGGCCCGGCCGACGTGACCTACCACCAGAAACCCTGACTGTCGACAACGCGACCTCGGTCATCATGACCCTCAACCTGGTCGCGGCGGACTACCCCGGCACCAGGGATTTCGCCGCGATCGACACCGGCCGCGCCGACGTCGCCGCCATCGCCGCCATCGTCGTCACCTTCGACGCCGATTTCGACGGCCGCTCGATCCCCCCGCCTGATGGTGCCGACCTGGTGTGGTCACCGGGGAACGCTCGAGCCTCCAACCTGTCGGTCATCGACGGGGCCCGGCACACCCTCGCCGTGGAGAACGAGGAAATGGGAGACCCGCAAAGGCCCGCGCCTGGCCGGAGCGAGGGCAGTCCATCGTGACCGGCATCAGGCTGGTCCCCGACCTGGACGACGAGTTGACGGTGACCCTGGCCAGCGTGGAGGAACTGCTGCTGACGCTGGCCGCCTGGGAAGATGAGGACCCTGGGCTCGGCCTGCCGCCGCCGCTGGCCGGGCAGGCGGCCCTGCAAGGCTCAGGGCCCTTGTCATTTCCTCATCTTGTGCGGCGGCCGTGGCGTGTCGGTGAGTTAGTGCGATGTGGCGGCCTTGCTGCCCGTGCTTTAGGGCTAGGCGGTGGTCCTGGAGTGACTGGTGCAGGGAATTCCAGCACCGCAGCGTGGAACGCGGTGGGTGCATCCGCGTCCATACTGCCCGGCATCAGCCCTTTCATCTTTTCGGCCAGGCGGACACTCTCCTCGTATCCGCACTGACGGCGGCCGAGCCTTGCGGTCTGTTCGCACGCGGGCAGCGGGCGGCCTTCCACCTGTACCCAGGCGGTTTTGTCTGAGGTGACGAGGAGGACATCCCCGTCGTCAACACCCTGGGCGTGCTTTGCATCTGCCAGAGTGCGGAACATGTGGGCCAGCGGCGCCAAGATCGCTTCCCGCGGCACGATCGCCGTCCGGCCGCCGCTGAACCGGACGCGAGGACGCCCGGCCCGGTCTGCGTCCCCTGTGAGAACGCCGGTCCTGCCCAGCGCAGTGATGACCTGCTGCCCGGGCACATAACGTCCCGTGAACGCCACGGCAGGGCCTTGCAGGCCAGCGGCGTCTGCATACGCGGCGCAGTACGCCCCTGCCGCCACCGGATCCACGTCAGCGGGCCCGGTCTCGCCGAGGGCAGCCGCCAAAGCCGCGCCGGCTGCTCCGTTCACGGTGAAGCGATCGCCTTCACGGGTTATGGCCGCGGGACGCAGCATGCGGCCGTGCTCGGCTCCGGCGGCCCAGGCAGCCTCAGCGGCCCGGCCGGTCCTGGCGACGCGGCCGACCTCGACAAGCCCCTCCTGCGCGTCCGCCAGTCTCTGCGTGCCTTCTCCCATCTGCTCGGCCGCCGCGGCAAGGTGAGCGCCTGCGTCCTGATCGGCGGTGCACGCGTCCCCGAGCCGGTGAACAGCAGTCGACACCTCGTCGATCGCATCCACAAGAAGGGGGAGTAGCTCAGCGAAATCGGCGTCGCAGGGGCGCACCAGCTGGTCAGGAGACGCGTGGCGGGAAAGCTCGTCAGCGGCGTGGCTCAGCGACAGGGCAGCTCCGGCGGAAAGGGCAGTTGCAGAGACCTCGGCAGCTTCTTCTGACTCGAGCGTGGCGGTGAATAGCTCTGATGCGCTTTCTCCGATGTGTTCGCTGGCTTCGGTCAGCCAAACGCGCGTGGGCCCGTCGGCTGCGGTCATGCGCTTAATGGCCTCAATGGCAGACGCCACCTCCTCCATCGCGCTGCTGAGAGGCATCAGTAGCGTCGCAGCGGCGGGTGAGGGCAACGCAGCAGGCACGCAGGCCCCACAGAACTGGGCTGCAGCGCGGCCCAGTAGCCGCGCCGCCTCGCAGACCTGGTGCTCTTTCATTCGGACGTTCTCCTTGCATCCTTAGACGGTGCAAGGCTGGCAGAAGTTCAGTCAAAGGAGGTTTAGAGAAGCGTTCCGGCATATCGGTCAATGCGGCGCGCTGGCAGGCTCTGCGTGCAATAGTGGGGTTGCAGGTCACGGTCCTGACTGGGCGGGAGATGTCCGATGCTGGTGTTGCTCGATGAAGCCGGCTGCCCGGTCGCGTATAACGCCCATCCCTGGGACAGGCTCATGGTGCGCCTCCGCGCATTGCGGCTTGACAGGGACCTGGCCGCCGGGGCCTCGCCCGAGGCCAGCGGTGCGCTGGCCCTGCGGGCCCAGATGCTGGTGCGCACGCAGCACCGGCGCGACCTAGCCGACAACGCGCGCCGGGTGCTCGCGAAGGCGACGCAGCCGGGCTTCTCTGGCCGGGCCCCGGTGTGCGGGGACCGGGTCGGGGACTGCCGGGAGGAGTTCGGGGAGCTGATCCGCCGGCTGCTGGCCACGGGCCCGGTCCCCGTGCGGGGCGTGGCCAAGGTCGGTGTCCTGCTGGCCGACGGGACCGGGCCTCTCTATGACCGGTGCAGCGCCGAGGACCTGCGGGTCCAGGTACGTGACGCGGCCGATGCGCTGATCGCAGCCTGACCAGGATCCGGACGATCGAAAGGACGGGGTCGGCTACCACCGGGGCTCCACGTCGGCTCTGACCGGACGGCGCGAGCCCGGGCGCTACGGGCCTCCAGGTCGACGCGATGTTATCGCAGGCTGCGCCGCCTGGGGACGCTAGGCGGGTGAACGGGGAGCCGGTTCGGCGGCCGCGTGGGACTTGTCATTCCCCGGCAATTTCTTTCAGGTTCTCGCGTGCTGTCTGCAAGAGCTGATCTCCTGGCGGCAGTACTTGCTCGGCGTGTGGGACGGTATCACGCAGCAGCGTCTCCTCATCGCTGAGCCGGCCGAGGCGGTAATACACGGTCGCGAGGCTTACGCACGGCCCCGTCGCGGTGACCCCGGACCTGGCCAGGCAGGCGGGCCTGCCCGCCGGGATGACCGCCGGTTACTACGCGGCCATCGTCGAGGGCGGTACCCGCCGGTCCCGCACGGACAGCCTGAAGCGGCAGGACGCCGAGCGGCTGATCCGCGGCCCGGCACGGCTCGACGGCACGGTGCACGACGAGCGGCCGCCGATGGATCTCCGGCTGCGCGCGTCGGTGTACAGCTGGGATGAACTGCCGGCCGGGCAGGTTGTCGAGGTGCTCCAGCCGTACACCGAAACCGCCGAACTGGTCGTCGAGGAGGACACCGGCGCGTCCGGCGCGTACTACCCCCGGCTTCCCAGCACTTCACCGCGCCGCCCAGCGGCCCGACGGGCTCGGTTGTCAGGTGCAGTTCCTGGCCGGAGAAGCTGCCCAGGTAGCTGGCGATCGCGGCGGCGCGGGTCACGCCTTGGGCGAGCCGTCCGGCGATCAGGTAGACGATCTGATGGCTGGCCTGGACGACGTGGACGCGCTGTCCGGTGTGCTGTGGCTGCTGCACCCGGCCGCCAGCAGCGCCAGGGCCGCGCCGACGAGGACGCCCCCGTCCAGCCAGCGGCTGAAAGAGGGGAACATGCTCGTGCTCACTGGCCTGCGACGGTCATCGAGATCCTCCCGAACGGGCGTGCCCGGCTCAGGCGGGCGTGACAGTCACCAGTGTCCTGCTCCCGGCCGTGATCTGGAACTGGCTGACCGGCCCTGCCGAGCTCGCCATCGAGCCAGGGTAGGAGTGCTGGCCTTCGTCAGAGGCGGTCGTCCAGCCAGCCACCATGGTCCGGGTCCCGTCCGGGTGGATGACCCACAGGTGGCACGTGGTCCCGACCGGAATCTTGTGGACCAGGACCTGGAACGCGATGCCCCAGGGTTCGTGCGCGTAGGCGACGGTGGCGCTGGCCCCGGTGGCAGCGCTTGTCCCGGCCGCGGTGTGCCAGGCTGTGTTTGCGGGCCCGGCCGGAACAGCAACCGTACCGGTGGCGGGCGCCGCGAAGGTCCGCCCGGCGAGCAGGCCCACGACGAGCGCCGCGGCGGCTGCGGCCACCAGCAGGTAACGCGACCTGTTCCGGCGCCGCCTGGCGTCAGCCAGGTCACTGGGCCGACCCCGGCTGGCCAGCTCGCCGGCGAGGTCGTCGGGACAGATCCGGTCGACGTCGCCCGGGCCGAGTTTGTCCAGCAGCCCCGGCAGGTCGGCCAGGCCCGCGAGCTCGCCTCGGCAGGTGCTGCAGGTGGCCAGGTGAGCGTCAACCATGGCGCGCTCACCGGGAGCGATAGCGCCGACAATGTACACGCCAAGCTCCGGCCTGGCCTGGTCGCACTCCGGTGCCGGCGTGGTGGTCATGTGTCAGATCCGCTCCTGCAACGCGAGCTTTAGCGCCTTCAGCGCATAAAACGTCCGGGATTTTACTGTGGCCGCCGGTATGCCCAGCGCGGCGGCTGTCTCGGCTACCGAACGGCCACGGTAGTAGGTCTCGACGATCACCTGCCGGTGGTCCCGGCTAAGTGACGCCAAGGCCTCCGCGACTGCCTGCGAATCTAGCGTCCGGACAGTGCTCCCGGCTGCAGGAAGAGACTCAGGCACCGCCTGTCCCAGCGTTGTTGGCGTGCTCTTATCTACTTGATACGTATCCGGGCCCGCCTGCGGTTCATATCCGGCGTCGTCCTGGCTGCCGCCGGTGCCGTTGCCGGAGGGCTGGGCGGGGCGTCTGTCATGGTGCAGCGCGGCTGGCCCCGGTCCCGGCGCATCAGCCTGCGGGACTGCGTCGTCCGGGCTGGCGCTGCGGGCCCGGCGGAACCGCAGGCCCCGCGGCAGGAGGACCCCGGAGCGCCGCGGCGCCTGTCCCGGTGGCTGCGGGCCTCCGGCCAGGGACAAGGCGATGGCCGAACAGCCGGTTGCCGCCGCGGCGCCGCCGACCAGGAGCGGGAGTCGCGCGAGCGCGAAGGCGGACAGGCCGACCTGGAAGACGCGCCGACGTCCGGACCGGTCGGCGAGAGTGCCCGAGCTCAGCAGACATGAGGTCAGCGCGATCGTGTACCCGGCCACGATCCACTGCAGGCCGCTGACCTGGGCATGCAGGTCCCGGCCGATGGACGGCAGAGCCACGGCGACAATGGTGGTGTCGAGCCCTATGAGGCCCAGGCTTATACAGCAGATACCGAGTATCAGCCTGGGCCGGACGCCACCGCCGGCCCTTGTGGCCGCCATCGGCCAGCCGCCTATCGAGAACACGGACAGGTATGTCCCACGTAAGTGAGACTACGGCACCGGGCTGGCTCCTGGTAAGCCCTCGCCAGCTGAGCCCGCGGCGGGGCCCGGCGTGGTACCAGGCGCTGGGCGACCTGCGCCTGCCCGACGGCTGCCGGTTCGCCGCAGGGTTCGTGCACGAAGCCCTCGACCTGGACGCGAACCGGACGGTACTGGGCCTCGTCGAAGACGCCGACGGTGCCCAGGTGACGGTCGCCACCAGCTGCGGCCTAGGGCGCCGGCCCGACCCGGGCCAGGTACCCGACGCGCTTGAGAAGATGGCCGCGCTGGCCGCCGCAAAAGGTGAACCTGCCTGCCTGCCAGCCGCGGCGGCGGTCATGGCCTGATGTCTAAGGCCGACCCGCCCGCTCCCGCTACTGGGCCGACCCTGACGGCCGCTCGGCCCTTGAACCGCCCAGACCCACACCTCGTGCTTAAGCGTGAGAGCAGCTACGTTTAACGTAACGAGCCACGTGTAAGCGGGGCGTTATGGTCAGGTCACTGGCAGCACACCGGGCAGGGTGTCTGGCGTGCTGTCAGGACCACCGGTGATGGGAGGTAGATATGCGCCGCAGTCAGACTCGCACCATCCGGCTAGGCCGCAGGGAGATCAGGCGCAGCCGCGCTGCGCTGGGAGGGATCGGTGTGGTGGTGATCGCCCTTGCGGCGGCCGTCATCACCCCGCTCGCGTTGGGGACAGGCAGCACGTCGCAGGCCGGCCGGCCAGGTGCCGACATCGGCAGCATGGCCGTGCCAACGGTGGCTATGACCTCGTTCGCGGGATATCCGGGCCAGATGGCCGGTGCGCCAAGACTAGCGGTCAACGCCATCGCCACCGGCGATGGCCAGCGGCTCGCCGTCGGCGGCACGGACGGGCACCCCGCCGTCTGGAGGCAGGACGCCGGCGGCGCATGGACCCTGGTCACCTCGCTGAGTGGTCTCCCGGCACAGTCCAGGACCGCAGCGCTGACAAGCGTGGTACACGGTCCCGCGGGCTGGCTCGCGGTCGGCATGCCCTGGCCGGTCTCCCTTACCTCGGGTGACGGGGTGACCTGGCGTCCCGGTGGCCCGGACAGCGACGACCTCACCGGCGTACTGAGCATCGCGGCCGCGGGAGGCCCGCACGGGTACATCGTGCTCGGCAAGGCGCTCGCAACGAGCGGCCACGGGTGCGTGGCCGACGTCTGGTGGTCTCCGGACCTGCGCATCTGGACGCGGGCGCACGACGTGAACGCCACTAACGGCTCCAGCCAGACACTCGCGGTTGCCGCCAAGACCGACGGGTTCGTGTCAGCAGGCTCGCACAACGGCATGCCAGCAGTCTGGGTGACCACGAACGGCCCGACGTGGCGGACCATCGTCCTGCCCTCGCCGGCCAACGCCCAGCTCAACCAGATAGCCGTGCACGGCAACCTGGTGGTCGCGACGGGCGGCTGGGACCACCAGCACGCGGTGACGCCCGCGTTCGCTGAGTTCTCCGCAGACGGCGGCCTGCACTGGCAGATGGCCCACCTGAACCTCCCCGGACAAGACACGGTGATCACGGCGCTGACAGCCACCCCCAAGGGCTTCGTGGCCACCGGCAGCTACGGCGGCCCTGGACAGCACCAGATCGCCGTCTGGACGTCCACGACCGGAGCGAACTGGACACCGGTACACCTACGCGGGCTGACCGGCACCACGGCGAGCCGGACCCACGTGATCACCGCGCTCGCGGCCTCCAGCGACGCCACGACCGGCATTGGGCCGGTCGGGTCGGCGGCAAACCGGCATGCGGTCATCTTCACACTGCCGGCGGGCTGACCGGTACGCGTGCGCTGTGCAAACAGCGCGGCGCGCGCCAATTAAGCGACTGGAGCAACTGGAACTTTGGGGCTACGCGGGCGGCCCGGCAGCACCCGACAGAGAGATGCTGACATGTCGTACCGCCGGGGGCCACCGGAGAGCCCATCGTCTCTACCGAAGCCACCAGGGGCGGCCACCACGGCCGCGCCCGGTGTTGATGATCGCGCTCCTAACGGTCGTGCTCGGCGTAGGGATGGCAGCCGTCGTCACGCCGCGCGCCGGGATCGTGCTTGATGCCTCGGTCAGCGCAGCAGCCCCAGGGACTCCCTGCCGCGCCCCGGCCACGCCGGGCGCGACCGTGACGCCGGCCGCTGCGCCGCCGGCCAGTTCCTCAACCACGGCGCCGGGCCCGGCGACCTCAGCCACGGCCACGCCCTGCCCATCCGCCGTGGCGGTCGCACCGGCGGCGGCTCGCACTGGAACGCCACGGCGGTACGCGTGACGCTGCGGCGGCACTGGCTGTTCGCCCTGCTGCTCGCTCTGGGCGTGCTGCTGCGCGTCATGGCCCAAGTGGCTTACTGGCCGGCGATTCTCTACTTCGACTCGCCGGGCTATATCTACAGCAGCAACCAACTCAATCCTGCCGGCCAGGATCCGCTGGGGTACCTGTTGGCCGTGCGCCTCCTGCTGGGGGCCTTCCATGACCTGGCCGCGCTCGCGGCGTTTAATCACCTGCTCGGGCTCACCATCGCCGGGCTGATCTACGCCGTCCTGCTGCGACGCGGCGTCAAGCCATGGATAGCTGCCCTAGCCACCGGGCCGGTGCTGCTCGATGGCCTCCAGTTGCTCATCGAGCAGATGGTCATGTCCGAACCGTTGTTCCAGTTCTTCGCCGTACTCGGGATCACGCTGCTGCTGTGGCGGCCCCGCCCGGCCCCGGTGGCCGCCGCAGCTGCCGGGGTGTCGTTCGCGGCGGCGGCGCTCACACGGTACGTCGGCCTGCCGCTGGTGCTGGCCGGGCTGCTGTATTGCGTGCTGGCTGCGGCCCGCCGGTTCGTCCCGCGTCTGGCAACGGCTGCGGCCCTGATGGTGGCCTTCGTCCTGCTGATGATCGGCTATGCCGCCTACAACGACTCCGTCAACGGCACCTTCGCCGTGCCATCAAGGCCCGTGTCGACAGGGCTCTACGCGCGCGTCGCGGCATCGGTGGCCTGCCCCCGGCTTTCATTGCCGTCGGATGAGCGGCCGTTGTGCCCACCGCCGGGCGTGGTCAAGCCACGCGGCGGATCTCTCCCTCAGGGGTACGCACGGGGGACGACCAGCCCACTCGTGACCTACCGGCCGCCCAACGGCGAGACGACACGCCAGGTGCTCAACGACTTCGTCAAACGGGCGGTCTTCCAGCAGCCGCTGCCCATCGCCAGGGCGGCCGGCGGGTCACTGGTGCGGCCGTTCCTGAGCTGGAGCCGGGACCACAAGCCGGGCGAGCTGCCGGTCGGCCGCTGGCAGTTCCAGGTCGTGTTCCCGCTGTACTTCGCCCATGTCAGCCCGTCGCTGTTTCGCCGGTGGGAGGGCCACGGCCCGGTGATCAACCGTCCATTGGCCGGGGTGCTGCGCCACTACCAGCTGTCGGTTGGGTACACACCGGGCCTGGTCCTTCTCGCTTGCGTGATCCTCGCGCTTGCGGCGGGCTTTGGAGTCGGCCGGGCGCGTCATTCGGGTCAGCAGTTGGCCTGCCTGCTCTGGCTGGCTGCCGGACTTGGGCTCCTGCTCGCGGCTGACCTCTACCAGTTCTCGTGGCGTTACCAGCTGCCCGCGCTGGTGACCATCCCACCGGCCGCGGCGCTCGCCCTGTCGGCCCTCACGTCACCGCGGCCGGCCCGGCAACCGCCGACGACTCAGCAGCCGGGCGGACGGGACGACCCGGCGCCGACCATGCCGGACGAGACGGCGGGCAGCCGGCATCCCGCGCGGGCGGAGCCAGTGGAGGGCAGAACGCACACACACAAATCCGCTGGGACCCATTTTACGGGATCCGGCTGCAGCGCGAGATCGAACGGCAGCCGGAGAATGGGCGTGATCATGATGCGTATCCGTGTCCGCACACTGGCGCTGGCGCTCGCTCTCGGCGGTGCTGCGCCCCTGGCTATGACCATGACCACCGTCGGCGCCCGCCGGCGCCACCGCCCGCGGCTACCAGCGCGACCAGGGCGGCTCCGGGCCGGCGATGTCCCTGACGCCCAACCAGGACGCCTACATTGGCGAGCCGTTCATTACCGTCTCCGGGCCGGGCGCCCGCGCCGAGACCTGGACCCGGACCCGGACCAGGCCGGAGTCTTCGGGTATCGCGACACCTACGACGGGGATCCGCTCCGCGGAAGCGGCAGCGACGGGGGTGCAGGTGGCCACCGGCGGGGACATGAGCCCGGACTGGTCGTTCAAGCCAGGCAACTAAGGAGCGGAGGCCGCCGCCGTGCTGCGGGCAGGCGGCACCCTCGGGCCACCAGGATGCTCGGCCCGCGCCAGGTGACGGCATGGTGCCGGAGTCGCCCGGAAGCCGTGATGCTGGCGCGTGCCGTGCTGTTGGAAGGGCGGCCGGCGCGCCGGGTCGGGGGTGGCCGTCTGGCATTCCGTTCCAGAGCGCATGCCCGGGCGGCGGGCAGGATAGGCACCGTAGCAACCGCCGGGTGAGCCGCCGGCGTGCCCTGGTGGATCATCCCGGACTCCATGCCGAGCGTGTTGCCTGGTGTAGAACCCCTAGCCGCCCGGCGCGGCCGGACGTTAGGCTCCTTATCGTGACCATAATTAGATCTATGGGTGTAGCGGGAGACGTGTTTATGGCGGCGCCGCGCGCCGGGCGTAGCCTGCGGCAGCCGGTCACGCTGCTGGACAGCGTGAACCCCTACGGCAGCCGCACGGTGAGGGTCGAGTATGACGGCCTGGTCACGGCCGCGTACCTGAATGAGGGCACGTCGGCCGTGTCTGCGGTATGGATGGCCAACCATCAGCCGGCACCGCAGGCCCCGGACCAGGAGCGCTTGGCCGCCGGCCGGCCGCCGCTGATGCCCGCCGCGTGCACCAAGGATCCCGCCGGCCGTGCGCCGTTTGAGGAAGGCTCCCTGGAGGCCCTGTGGCTCGAGGAGGGCGACGGGGTGGCGATCCTGGAGAGCGGCCGGCCGGTGGCGGTGATCCCCGGGTGGGCCGACGCCGACCGCGGTATGCCTGGTTACAGCGTCGACGTGATCGGCCAGACACCGTATGGTTGGTCCCTCGACGACGCGATGGAGGGCCTTGCGCCCAAGCTGAGGCGGGCTAGGGCCTTCTGGATCTGGCGGGACTCGGCCGACGAGTGGAACAAGTTCCAGCAGGCCCTGCTCGGGCACCTATCGCCGCGGCTCGGCCCGGGCGGGGTCTACTGGCGAGGGCGCCCGGGCGGGCGGCAACCCCTGATCGGCGTGACCGAACGGCCCGCGAACAGCCTGCGCCCGTACACGGTGCTGTCCACGGTGGGCATGAGCTGCCAGCGGATGCCGGCGATCGAGCAGCTGCCCGGCGACCCAAGCGGGTACGCGAGGATCGAGCTCGCGGTGGCCACCACACTGCCGAGCGCGCACGCGGCCCGGGTGTTCAGCTGGCTGGCGCCCTATCCCTGGCACGAGGTCACCTGGTTCGGCCCCGGCCATAGCGTGTGCTGGGACGGCGAGCGTTCGGCGTTCCCGCTGAGGGCCGGCTCGGCGGTGCTGCTGCTTGATTCGCCTGACGTGCTGCCCGGGCCGGAGCCGCCGGACCTGTCGGGTTTCACGTTCGCGGGAGACCCCGTCCGGTGGCTGTGGGTCATCCCGATCCTCGAACGGCACCGGCAGGTGGCCAAGGACGAGGGCCCGGGCAGCCTGGTCAGCCGGCTCGCCGAGGAACGGCGGAGCTGGATCGCCGGGCCCGCCGACCGGCCCGGCACGTGGCAGGCGCGCCCGGCCGACGCCACCGCGCCCGGGCCCCCGGCCACCGAACTCGCCCGCGAGCCGCCCGTCCCGCGGCGGCGCAGACCCCGCCCCGCACGGCCAGCCACGGCTAGCACACCCGAGCCTGTCCCGCCGGCCGGAGCCCTGCCACCGCTCGCGCCCGAGGCGCAGAGGTGCGGAAGGTGCGGGTACCGCACCGACGCGCCGGGCCACAAGATGACCTGCCTGGGGCAGACGTGACTGGCGACCTGGCGCTAGCGCCCCCCGTGTGCCGGTCGCCGACCGCACGGCGGCCAGCTGCGGGAATAACAGTGACCCGCAAGCAGCCGCAGCCGGGGCCGCCGTCCGGATGACGGCCATGCGAAGGCCGGGCAGCGGCAGCACCGCGAACCAGGCGGCTACGCCCACCGCGGCCCACTGCCGCTGCCGGCCTGGTTTTACGTGCTGCGGGCCAGCCGGTTCCCGATGACGCGCCCCGGACCCGGCCGCCACCCGGCTTCTCGGAGCTGATGGCCAAGTGGCGCAGCGACAGCCAGGACGGCGGCAGCGATCAGCCGGTGCCCGCCGAGCGGCCCGGCACCGGGCAGGCGGGCCCGGCCGACGCCACCGCGCCCGGGCCCCGCCCGGCCCGGCGATAGGCCTCCGCTCCCCCGCCGCCCGGCCGGGGCCGCCGCTCTCGCGCCTCTGGGTCCAGCCGCGAGAAGCCATACCGCGGCGAGGGCTGGTGGCTCTCCCGGCGCGCTCAAATCGCCGCATGACCCCAGGTTGCGTCAGATGCAACAAACCGCGGCAAGACGGCGCCTAGAAGCAATGGAGCCTTCGGCCGCATCGCGCTGAGCTGGGAATATTCCCTCACGAGGCGGTCAGCTGGTAAAGCGCTGATATTCGAACCATGTCGTATTCCCGTATCGGGCCCGGTGGCCGTACCGACCCCCGCCCTTACCGCGAAGTGCTAGACACGGCCCTTGGCCAGCCTGGCCCCCCGGTCCTGGACAGCTAGCACCACCGGGGTTATCCCGGGCGGTGCTAGCTGGCGGCAGCTCACGGCGGCCGCCAGCGAGATCTTGCTGGCTCAAGTGTGCAGCCGCGGAGATGACGCCCTCGCATGCCGGGGTAGTTGCGAGGATCTTGCTGCGGCTGACGGAGGACGGGAAGGCGCCTGACGGGCCCGGCTGCCAGGACCCTAGCGGTCGGCGCGCTCTCGCGGGGTCTGGAAGAACGACGGCCGCATGATGATCCGGACGAGGATCATCACCAGGATCCCCGATGCGAGGATGCCTATCAGTGACCAGATTCCCGAGGCCGGCAAGGTGCCGACAGATTTGACGACGATCCAGATCAGGAACCCGGCGGCGGCTAGGGGGAGAATGCCGGCGAGCAGCATGTCCCAGAGACTGCTCCTGATACGGGGCCAGTAGTAGGCGATGACCGCGAACGCGGTGAGGATGTAGAAGGTGGCGTACAGCAGGCCGTCCACGCCGATCAAGGTGGTGAACAGGTTCGCCACGCTCGTGGACAACAGGTACACCCAGGTGATCACGATGAGGGCTACGCCCATGACGACGCTGGCGATCGCGGGGGTGGAAAAGCGATGGTTCACGTGGCCCAGGATGGCCGGCAGCACCCGGCGGGCGGCCATCCCGTAGCTGATCCGGGCCAGCGAGACGATGCCCACCCCGACCGATGCGGTCACTGATAGTGCCAGGGACAAGGCCATCACCTTGGCCCACCCGCTACCGGCTAGCGATTGCGCGATGTAGACCAGCGCCGAGGAGGAGTTGGCCTGCAGCTTGGCCGGCGAGACCGCTCCCTGCAGGCCCAGCTGTGCAAGGATGTAGATGACGGCGAGGATGGCCACCGCGTAGATGGCGGCCCTACCCGGGTTGATCGAGCGATGCTTGACTTCCTCATTCACGTAGACGGTGGCGTCCCACCCCGCGAAGAGGAAGACGGCGAGAAGGAGCCCGGCCGCAAGGTCGCCCTTCCCCCCGATCCCGCTGAGGCTGAACCAGCCGCTGGTGATCGGGAACGTGCCGTGGCGGTGGCTGATTACCGCTACCAGGCCCGCGATGGAAAAGCCGATCAGGATCGTGTACTCGACCGAGGCCATGGCGACCTGAACGAGCGCGGTGGGGCGGATGCCGACGATCGCGATCACGAGCATGACCGCGAGCACGGCGGTGGCGATAAATATGTTCGGCCACTTGCTATTCGCGCTGCTGCCGAAGACGGCCAGTACCGACGGGGCCAGGACCACTGTTGCGGCAATGGTTCCCAGCAGGTTAGCGGCGATCATTATCCAGCCGGTGAGAAAACCGAGGTAGGGGTTGATGGCGCGACCAACCCACTCGAAGGACGCGCCGGCGTTGGCCTGCCATAGGTTCAGCCGCCGGTAGGCGTTGGCGATGACCAGCAGCGGCAGCATGCACAAGATGATCACCGGCACCGAGCCGTAGGCTGCGGCCGCGGCGAGCCCGACCATCACCAGCCCGACTGACAGGGTCGGCCCGACGTTCGCCAGGCCGATGACCGTATCCTGGGTCACTCCGATGGCATTGGGTTCAAGTCGAGCCGGGATAACGGCCGGGTCCGCCGTTCGCCCGTGTGCAGGTACGTGCTGGTCAGTCATCGGTTCTCCTGTCGGTCAGCCCGTCCACGCAGGTTCTCTTGCGGGCAGCGGTCCTGTGGCAGTCCTCGTCGAGTTGCCCACGGGCGAGGATTCCTTTTCCAGGCGGCCCGCGGTGAGCACCAAGAGCATCGCCTAGCCTGTCACAAAGCTCAACGTATGCGGGCAGAATTGGCTGCTGGCTCGCGCGGGCGGTGCCATCTGTGGGCTGCTGCGGATCGCGCGCTTATGCCGCGGCGCTTGGTACTTCGGCGCCGGGCCGCAGCTGCCCTTAAGGCCGATCAGGGCGGCCGGGTCCGTCGGCCATCTCACTGTCGCGGGCCGAGGTCCTTGTACTCCTGTTTCATGATCGGATCGACGTTCGTGTAACCGCCATCCACGGTGAGTGCAGCGCCAGTCATGAACCGGGCTTCATCGCCGAGCAGGAACTGGACCACCGCGGCGACCTCCTCCGGAGTCCCGTTCCGCCCCAGCGGGGTCAGGTCACCGGCGGCGTAGGAGGCATCGGTTGACATGGCGGTGTTGATCCACCCTGGCGCGACCGCGTTGACCCGGATGCCGACCGGTCCGAGCAGGTTAGCCAGGCTTTTGGTGACGTTAAGCAGTGCCGCTTTGCTGGCCGAGTAAGCGGTGCTGGCGAACGATCCGGTCGTGCCGTCGGTACTCGCGATGTTCACTATGCTGGCATCGCGCGGGAACAATCCGCGAAGCGCATGGGTAAGGAACACTGGCGCATCGACGTTAACGGCGAATACTCTCCGCCATTCACGGGCTGAGAAGCCATCCCATTCCTGGAAGTCGATAGTTCCTGCGTTATTCACTAGCCCGTGAAGTTCTCCCTCGCTCTGCAGCAACGTGGCCAGCGTGCTAATGCTCGCCAGATCCGCGAGGTCGGCCTGGAGCATCTTGAGCGCACCGGGGAATGCGCGCTCAAGTTCCCCGGCTTCGGCTGCCGCAGTGTGATAGACCCCGATGACAGTCGCGCCCTCGCCGGCTAGCCTCCGTGAAATCGCCGCGCCGATTCCCCGGCCGGCGCCGGTAACCACGAACTTTCTCCCGGTGAAGTTGCCCACCTTAAGCTACTTCCCGTGCGGGTCTGCGGGGGGCAGGACCCGCGCGCAGCGGGCGAGCGCATCCCGGAGCAGCACCTCCGCGTTCGCCGACCCGGCCCGCGGAGAAGTACAGGTTTGCCAGCCGCAAGCGCCGGGCCAGCGTATCCGCGTGATCGGTGCCCAGGACCCGTTCGGACTCCGCGGCCTCCGGGACGGCCAGCTCTACTGCCAGCGGCACCTTCCCGAGGCCTGGTAGGCGCCGGCCAGGCTGGCCCTGGCCGGCGATGATGTCCGGATGGTCGCTGCCGAGTACCCCCTGCCGGTCGGCCAGCACCCGCTTGCAGGCGGAAACCACCCGCTTGACCCGGCCGGCCTCGAGGGGGGCGGTGGCAAGCTGGGCACGGGTGGTCATGGTTTGCGCGTGGCGGGCGCCCTGGGATCGTTCCCGTTCGGTCAGCGTCCGGGTCAGCAGTCCAAGCGCCGCCGGCTTCTTGCCCGATGCGCGGGTGATCGGGCTGGTGCCGCCGTAGTTCTTGCGGCCCTTGGCGCTGACGTACCGGCGGGAGTCGTCGCCGAGCACCCGGGCGTCGAGGATGGCTGCCAGGCCGGGACTTGCAGGTCTCAGCGTCCGGACGTCGGCCAGAATGGTCCCCTCACCTGCTCTTCCAGGATCTTGACCTGGGCGTTCAGGGTAGTGATCACCGCGATCATGGGACCGTCCCTCAAAAGGTGGTCAGTAAAACTGGCAGAGGCGCGATATTCCAACTATGCCGTATTCCCGGGCTCGTTGTTTATCATCAGGACCAGGCGGGTGCCACACCAGCGGACCACTGTCGGCCTTGGCCTCGGCGGCCTTCGCCTTCTTGGTCCCGGCGGAGGTCTGAACGAGCAGGACCGGCACCGGTAGAACGCATCCCACTGGCCGGTGCGCGCGCGGAGCTCGCTGTCGCAGTCCGGGCACGGGATCCGCCAGGTGGGTCGGTGGCAGAATTCCGGCTCCCACGTCAGGCGGTCGTCGACATCGCCGGTGCCGGCGCACATGTTGCTCAGCCACCCGTCGCTGACCTCGGCGTCTGGGTCGCGCTCCCAGTCCTTCAGGTGCCGCCTCGGCGGCTCACCGCGGCCGGGGGTGACGACGGTGAGCATCCGGTCGTGCCACAAGCCCAGCTCGAGGAAGACGGCACCTTCCGCGCCTGCAACGCCGCCGCCGCAGGCCAAGTAACCACAACCCCGGCTCCATAGCCGGCTCCAGGATCATCGGATCAGAACAGACGACTGATGGCCCGCATCAACCCGGCATAGACCGCATGACGTCACCTGCACGACTTGCCAAGACGGAGGTGCACCGTGAGGAAATCCAGGCTCGTCCAAGCGAAGCCAGGTGACGACTAAGATCGTCGCCGCGGCCGACCTGACCGGGGCGGCGAACCCGGGAATATGACATGGTTTGAATATCGAGCCTCTGCCAGCTCTCGGCATCGTTTAAGGAAAGACCCGAACTCAGAAGGATGCGGCTAGTCGCTCGCGCTCCACCCGCGCAGGCTCTCTGACCACCATTTCGTTGCATCCGATGCAACCTGCTCGACCATTGTCCGGGCGCGCTGCATGCGCCGCGCGGCAATTCGCCTTAGGCGCGCCCCCGGCATTCGTGGCGCAGCTGGATGCCGATCGCGTCCGCGATCGGCCCGGTGAACACGGGCGTGATATTCCCGGCCCGCCAGACGGTTACCTGGGCAGTCGGCGACGCAGCCCCGGCCGGGTCAGCGTAGCGGACGGCGAACACCGGCATGCCCCTGGCCTCCTCGCCCGCCACAAGCGAGCCGATGAAGCGGCCGCGATCTTGGTCGCAGCACCGCGGGTTCTGGCACCAGATAGCAGTGGCAACCATGTAGCCGCATTCGCGGCAGGAGAGCCGTTGCAACTCCTGGCCGTCTGGACTTGCGACGTCGCGCACCAAGAACCTCCCCGCAGGCCGGACCTGCGTCCAGCACGCTCCTAACTAGATTAAGAAACGGTTCCGCCAGACTGGTGGTTCACGCTTAGCGTCCTGAGCCGGAGAACACGGGACGGCGACTTTCGCGGGACTTACGCACGCCCTTAGGCGCGGATGACCGGGTGACCGTCGTGTCTGAGCTGGCGAAACGACGGTACTTCTCCCGACTTTTGTCGGACTTTCGCTCGGCTGAACGAAGCGACCGCCGTCGACCGGGCGGGTGCCGCGATCCGCCGGTTCGACCGCGTCACTACCACGTGGACCTGGAGGTCACGGAGGCCCGCGTCCATGCCTGGTATGGAGGATCGAGACGCCCGGGCGAGGTGGTCGTCATGGCGCAGCTCGCATGCGGACTTTCCCGAGCTCGAGGGTGCAGCATCTCGGGCCGCCGCCGCTCTTGCGGAACTCAGACATATCCACCGGAACCGGAGTGAAGCCTAGGGCGGCGATCCGCCTGGTCAGCCCGGCGGCCTGCCCGGACATTACCACGTGCCGGCCGTCGCTGACCACGTTCAGGCCCAGCACCTCGGCGTCCTGGTCTTCCGCCTCGACGAGTACCGGGAAATGCCCGGCCAGCGTCGCCCGGCTTGGCTCGTCGAAAGCCGCCGGGTAGTAGGCGGCACAATCGTCGTCCAGGACGCACAACGCGGTGTCCAGATGGTAGAAACGCTCGTTGACCAGGCGGAGGCTGAGGACCGGCAGGCCGAAGAGGGCTTCGAGGTCGCCTGCGGCGGCCTGGTCGGTGCGGAAGCCGTAACCGGCCAGGATCACCCGGCCGGCGTCGACGACGTCTCCGCCCTCCGTCACGGCGCGCGCCTCCGCGGCAGGGCCATAACCGTTGCGGGTGAGCCAGTGCAGGTATGCGGCGCTTTCGGGGGCACGCTGCGGCCACCGGAACCGGGCGCTGAGAACCTTGCCCCCGATCAGCGTGGCACCATCGGCCGCGAACACCATGTCCGGCAGGCCGGGTACGGGATCGATGGTGTGCACTGCGTGGCCGAGGCCGGTCAAGGTGGCCCGCAGCTGCCGCCACTGCGCCCATGCGCAGGCCCTATCGGGCGGGTCCCGCGGGTCCATCCACGCGTTGATCGCGTATTCCACCGCGAAAAACTCAGGCGGGCACATCAAGAACGTGTGGGTCACGGGCACGCGCCGCGCGGCCTTGGCTGCCTCGAGGGTGGCGGCATCGCCTGCAGAGGCCGCTACGGGCCGGTGCCCGCCGGGCCCGGCGGGGATGTCATGCCTGATCAGGCTTCCGCCTGGTATCAGGCGCCGCCTTCGTGCCGGGCCGGTGAGTCGCCGCGCCATAGAGGGCCTTCGTCCTTCCTAGCCGGGGGTCCCGCTGACGGCGATAAGCCAGACAGAGGCGCCGGCAAGCGCCAGCCCGGCCAGGCGGGCCGGGCCGATCCTCTCTTTCTCCACGGCGGCGGCGAGGGCGATCGTCGCGGCCGGGAACAGGGCTGTGATGACCGCTGCGACCGCCATCGTCCCAGCCCGCGCGGCCGCAAGGTAGGCCACAGCCGCCATGGCCCCGATGACGCCGCTGGCCGCGCTGAGCCACCAGTCCGGCCCGGCCTGCGGCCAGTCCAGTTTCCCGGTTACGGCGGCCACGGATCCGGTGACGGCCAGGCTGGCTACCTGGACGGCCAGCAGCGGCCAGATCCCGCCAGTCTTGGCCTGGGCTAGCGCAGCGTAGGAGATCGCGCAGCCGATCCCGGCGACGACGCCGAGGCCGGGGCCCGACAGGCCGCGCTGCGCGCGCGGGCCGATGCTGGCCGAGACCAGGGCTATCGCCGGCAGCGCCAGGACGATGCCCACCCACGCCTTGCCCGCCAGCCGCTCTCCGAGGCCGAGCCCGGCCAGAGCCGCGCCGCCGGCGCCGATCACCGCGCTCATCGGCCCGGCGACGGAGAACTCGCTGCGGCGGAAGCCCTCGGCGAGGAACAGCGCCCCGGCTCCGCAGCCCGCGCCGGACAGCGCGCCCCAGGCGATCGCGGACAGGGGCGGCCTGGTGCCGGGGTGCAGTAGGGAAGGCAGCGCGGCGGCCAGCATGACCAGCGTCCCGGTCGTGTAGACCACCAGCGTGACCCGGATGGCGCTCGTGTCGCGCCTTGTGGCGTACCCAGCGAGGAAGTCCGCGGTGCCGTAGCCTGTGGCGGATATGAGGGCCAAGGCGATGACTAGCATCCTGAGCTAAGCCAGGACTTCCGGGAGCACCTTGCCGAACAGGGTGCACTTGCTCAGGGCGAGCGCGGCCATGTCCGTAGCCCGGTTGCGGGTGGTGATCACGTACGGGGGGACGGTCCCGCTGAACGGGCTGTTCACGAAGTACAGCACGGTCAGCCGCGCCGGGAAGTGGTGGTTGCGGACCTGATGGTAGAGCGGCTGGATAGCGCCGGGGTCGTCGCCGGTCATGGCGGTCAGCAGGCTGCCGGCAAACGCGAGCATCTCGCCGGGGCGGATGGCGGCGGGATGCATGGTCCCGGCCTGCTCGACCTCCAGGCCTGGCTTGTCGGGGACGACCAGGCTGATCAGGTGGCCGTCTTCGTGGCGGCCCTGGAGCAGTTCCCGGTCCGGCGGCGCGCCGTAGTTGTTGACCTCGATGTAGGAGGATGGCCCGGGCTCCCACTGGTGCGGGTACTGGTAGTAGCTGGCCAGGCTGGCGAGGATGCTGCCGGTGATCGCCTCGGCGACCTGCCACCAGCCGGCCAGGGCCGCGATGAATGCGGGGATCTGGTCGTGGCCGGGTACCAGGTCGGGCCGGCCGGCCCAGTAGGCGAACGATTCGCACTCATCTGGCTGGTTCGGGTCGCCGGAGTCCTGCATGCCGTAGGGCCGGTAGCCGTGCAGGCCGTGGCCGTCGCCGTGGCTGAGCTTGCGCGCCTCGTCCTGGACGAAGAACCCGGCGGCGGAGGCGCGGACCTCTGCGAGGGCGGCGCGGTCAGCTGCGCCGAGCTGGATGCGGGCGCAGCCGGTGCGGAGGATCTGGCCGGCGATGCCGGGATAGGTCGTGGTCATCTGCGGTCTCCTGCAGGTGCGGGGCGGGCAAGGCGAGCGCGGCGTAGTCGGTGTCGACGACACGGCCGTTCCCAGGCCGGTGCGCGGCGGACTGGTCCAGGTCCCGGGTGATCGAGCAGCGCAGCAGCCACCGCGCGGCCGGGCCGTACCGGGGCCGGAACGACGTACGGCCATGGGTGGCGTGCCGGTTCTCGGTGATCAGCAGGTCTCCTGGCTCCAGGCGGACCTCGCTGGCTACGGCGTCGGCGGCGCGGCGTAGCGCGGCCAGCGCGGCGCGGGCGGCTGGGTCGGTGCCCGCGGTCTCGGCGAAGTCGACGCGGATCCGGGGCCTGCCGGGGCCGCCGGACAGGACGCGGATAGGGCCGATCCACAGCGGTACGTCGTGCCCGGCGCCGCGGAGGAACGCGGAGTCGACGGTGGTGACGAACCGCGGCTCGGCCAGGATCGCGGCGGCGCCGGACGGCAGCAGCGGCAGCATCGCCTCGACCGGGCTCAGCGTGGTCCCGGCGTCGGCGTCGCCGCGAAGGCACAGCAGCACGATCCAGTCGGGGCGGCAGCGGTCATCGGCGAATGCGAGCTCGACGTGGGTGTGCAACGGCGCGAGGCTCGACACCGATTCCTGGGCGTGCTCGCGGCCACGGACCGGCACGACGTCCTGGACGATACGACCGCGGAGCTGCGGGGCGAACCCGTACTGGTCGCCCAGACATGCGGCGATGACGCCGAGAAGCCCGGCGGCGGGCAGGGCCCCGGAGCCACCGGCCGGGCCGGCCGGGGTCGGCGGGACCTCGCCAACCGGCAGGCCCCGGATGAGCAGCCCGCCGGCGCCCGGGCGGCCGAACCTGCGGAACGACCGGAGCATGCCGGTCAGCTCGGCGGGCAGGCAGCCGCGGGACATGTCAGCCGCCGCGGTGAACCCTTCCGGATCCGCGGCCAGGTCAACCGCGGCACACTCGCGGGCTGCGCTGCTGATCCGCTCGAACTCGACCGGGCTCGCCACCAGCGTAAACGGCGTCAGCATACCGAACACCTGATCCGCTCGAGGAGCGCTCCGGCCAGCCGTGCGGCCGAGCCGGGCTCGAATTGCAGGAACAGCGACGGCTCGACCAGCTCCAGCTCCAGGACCACAGGCAGCCCGTCATCGTCCCTCAGAGCATCGACCCGCGCGTACAGGGGGATACCGAACCGGGCCGCGGCCAGGTCGTGGACGCGGCGGGCCAGCCCCAGCATGTCCGGCTCGGGCGGGCGGGCCGACATGTCCTCTTCCCGCCATGGGCCGTGTTCTATGGGCCGGTCCAGGCTCAGTAGCGGCCCCTTGCGCACGGTGTGGGAGATCTCGCCGGCAATGAACACCACCCCGGTCTCGGCGTCCACGTCGACGCGGCGGAAGTACGGCTGGATCAGGACCGCACGGCCGGCCCTGTGCAGCGCGCGGACATGAGCGAGCGCCGCCTCGACGCGGTGCTGGTCGTACGTGGCGGCGTCGTTCACGCCCGCTGAGATCGCCGGCTTGACGACGAACTGGCCGGGCGGCAGCTCGAAGCGGCCGCCGGGCTCGATGTACTGCGTAGGAACGACCGGGATCCCGTCACCGGCAAGCTCGAGCAGGTACCGCTTGTCGGCGGCCCACTCGACCATGCCGGGGGGATTGATAAGGCGGGAGCCGATCTGGCGCGCCCAGGCCAGGAACTCGCCTATCCGATGGAAGTAATCCCACGTCGTCCGCAATATGACAGCGTCGAACCTGTCCCACTCGTGATCTTCGTTCCAGACCGCGGCCTGGGCGTCCGCGCCGCACGCACGCAGCGCGTCGCGCAGAAGCCTGCCTTCCGCGTCGAGATCCGGCAACTCAGAACACGTAGCGATGGCCACTGACGCCGTCATCGCGTGCCGCCTGCCTGCCCGGCTGGCTGGCGGGGAACAACGGGAATGCGGCATCTGCCTGGTAGGTGCATACCAAGACCCTCCCCACGAGGCTTCCGTAAGCCAAGGTACGGGTAACGTATCGCCTGTGATCTTTGGCGCGCAATAGCCCGCCCGCGCCGTACCAGCAAGAGCAGTAGCGGTTGGTCTCGACCGGGCGGCCTCTGATCAGCCCGGTGCGGCCAGGGCTATCCCGCCCGCGGGCAGCAGCAGATACGGGATTTCCGGCACGGTCTTCGGCGCCCAGGCGGTGAGCATCTACCTACTAGGCGGTACCGCAGTCGGGTTCGGCACGCCGGGCGACCCCAAGCCCGCCTGGGATGCGCTGCTCGTCATCGAGCGGGCCGGCCTGATCAGCATCGACCGGGCCGGGGTGCCGCCGACGATCCTGATGAGCCCGGTGGTCCAGGCGGCGATCAGGCTGGGGACGTCGGCGGCATTCCGTGCTGCCCGGGCTGTGGCGAACGCGCTCCTGGAGGCATGACCCGTCGACGAGCTGCAGCCGTGGACCGCCGCCGCCGTGCTTCTTGCTGCCACCCACTATGGTGGGCGCGATGTGCTGGGCACCGGCCCGCCAGGCGTCGGCGCCGGGCCAGCCGCGTGAGGCCATCAG
>Ga0208589_1000078_pt1 | contig 44435 bp, 56 predicted proteins | sample NGESurshal092012_2_FD_184486 | JGI IMG/M metagenome (GOLD analysis project Ga0208589, IMG submission 184486) | Arctic peat soil microbial communities from Barrow, Alaska - NGEE Surface sample F53-2 shallow-092012 (SPAdes) | ecosystem: Environmental > Terrestrial > Soil > Wetlands > Peat ...
GGCCGCGGGCCGACAGGGCGTCGTGATCGACGTGCCCGCACCGCCGGCACCGCCGCCGCCGCCCGACGACCCGGCCGTGCTCGGCGCCCTCGTCGTCGCGCGCAACGTCTTCGAAGAGCAGCGGCGGCTCGTCGTCGCGCGCGCTTCTGGCAGCGCGGGCGAGGACCACATCGCGCGCGAGCTCGCGCGCCAGCAGCGCGCGCTCGCGGCCACGCTCGCGGCGCTGACGGTCGACCAGCTCGTGGCGTTCGAGGCGCGCTGGCCGGTGGTGCGTGCCGCGGCCATGCAGGCCTGGTCGCTGCCCACGTAGGCGCTCCCGGGTGCCCATGGTAGCCTCGCTCCATGGGCTACGACTACGTCGCGTCGAGCGTCGAGCGCTCGGTCATCCAGAACAACGCGCCGACCTCCGCGGCGATCACGACGGCGCTGCAGGTCGTGCCCTTCAACGACACCGGGTGGGTCGGGCCGGCGCCGCGCGTCACGCGCTCGTACCAGTCGCTCGCGCTCAGCGCCAACCTGACGCACCTGGCCTGGGTCTTCCAGCTCGACGCGCCGAGCGACCAGGCGATGGCCGACGCGGCCGCCTCGGCGATGGTCCCGGCGATCCAGAGCGCCCTGGCGACGACCTCGTCGGACTGGGACCCGGTCACGGTGATGCCGTTCAACGAGGCGGTCAACGGCCCCCTGAGCTGGTGGCAGAGCGGCCAGGACGCCGCGTCGCCGACGCAGGACGCGTGGCCCGAGCTCGGTGGGCGCCTGGCCGCGAACGAGAACCCGCTCGGCCCGAACACCGCGTCGACGACGCTGCCGACGCTGGGGCAGGGCTTCGGCCAGCAGCTCCAGGCCTCGGGCCTCGTGCCGGTCCTGACGACCCTCGCGTGGGTCGCGGCCGGCGGCATCGTGCTCTATCTGACGTGGCCGCTGCTGACCGGCCTGCGTCGGAGCGAGGGCGTTGCGGCCGACAAGCTCGGTCGCCGCGCGCCGCCCGAGACGACGCGCGCGGCGCGACCGAATCCAGTGCGCGCGCGGCTGCGCAGCGCGGCCGGGAACGTCGGCGCGCATGACTACGTCACGCGCGCCGTGATCCGGGCCTGAGCTATCGCCCCGACGCGAGCTGGCGATTCGAGGCGAAGCGCCCCGAGGCGAGCCGGCGCGTCCCGCCGCCCTGACCGACGGGCAGCGCGCGGATCGACTGGCGCGGCGCGGGCAGCTGGCGGTTCGACGCGGCGCGTGCCGCAGGGAGCTGGCGGTTCGACGGCGCCCGCGGTGCGGGCAGCTGGCGGTTCGAGGGGACGCGCGGCGCGGGCAGCGCGCGCGCCGGCGAGCCCCACGTCTGCTGCGTCCAGTCGAGGAAGTCCACGGGCTGGCGCTGCGGCGCGGGCAGGGCGCGACGCGGTGCGGCCGCGCGGCGCTTCGGCGCGGCCCGACGCTTCGGTGCTGCGGCGCGACGCTTCGTCACGGCGCGACGCTTCGGCGGGCACGGCGGGCAGGCCGCGCGGCGGCGCTTGCGCGGGTGCTTCTTGCGCCACAGGGCGCCGAAGTGCAGCAGCACCGCGGCGGTGTGCGCGTCGAGTCCGTGCGGTCCGCGCGGCGGTCGGCGGCCGGCGTGCTGTGCGAGCTTGACGTCGTGGGCGAGGTAGTGGGCCGCCTCGGCCTGCGTCGCATCGTCGCTCAGGTGGTACTTGTGGCCGTTGGCGAAGAGCCAGCCGTCGGGCGTGACGCGCGGGCTGTGGGCCCGGTCGGGAAGGCGGTTGGAAGACGATCGACGACGTGCCATGGAAGTTCCTCGCGTGGGGTTCTGCTGGGCGTCCATGCGGAAGCCCGGTGTCTTCAGGTGAGCGCCGCGCGCATCGTTGCGACGGTACTTTGCAAGTTCCTGGCGGTGGCGCTTGCGTTCGGCCGGACTCATCGAGTCGACCCACGCGCTGTAGCGACGATCGAACTCGGTGGGTGTTTCTTGCGTGGGGTTCTCGCGCAGGACGTACACGGCCGGCAGCTTGCCGTTCCTGATGTGCTCGCCGATCAGCTGTTCCAGGAAGCTCTGCTGACTGGAATCGAGATGAGCCCACTTGCCGTCGATGAGCACGCTTTCGATCGCCGCTCGCTTCGAATGGTGACGAGAGCGCCACTTCGACGGGTCGTATGTCACGTCCCAGGTCTTGCCGGACACGAGCGCGCGGAATCCGGTCGTCGGATTACGAGTACCGACGACCTCGAGGTCGCGCGGTGCGATGCCCTGGGTGCCGGTCGTTTCGAAGTCAACGTAGACAAGGCCGAAGGCTCCGCGGCCGATGCTGGTCGCGCGACCGCGACCAGGGACCGGTAGCGACGTGACGAGGCCCTCCTCGCCCTGGCGCGGCGGGCTGCGGTAGAGCATCAGCGACGCCGGCGTGGCGGCGAAGCGCACGCGCGTGCCCTCGGCCCATCGCCCGGAAGACTTCGCGCGCGTCGGGTTGCTGCGGGCGTTATCGAACGGCTCGACGCTCAGGATGACCAGGCCGGGACCGAACCGGCGCCGGACCATGGTCGTCCAGTCCGCCCAGCCCGGGCCGTCGGCGTACGGCGCGAGTCCCGTGGTGGTCGTGCGCCACGTGGTTTGTTCGCGCACGCCACGGCCGCCGGGCTGGCCGTAGACGACCTTCACCAACGTCCCGAGCGGATAGCGCCGGGCGATGTCTGCGGTGCTCGCGTGTCGCGTGGTCGTCATCGTGCTCCCGGGATTCTGGTGCGCGTCGATCGGCGCCACGCCGAGGATCGCGAGGCTCGTACCGAACTCGCGCTTGATCGCCTCGGTGTACGGCTTCCAGGCCGGCATGTGCGACCTGAACGGCTCGAGGCCGTGGCTGCCCACGCGCCACACGGCCACGTCGTGCTCGCCGCTGCCCGTGGTCTTGCCGTACGTCACGCGGACGACCGTGCCGGCCGGGTAGCGCCGCACGACGTCGCGCACGGTGGCGTAGTAGCCGACGCCGCCGCCGTGGCGCGCGCGGCGGGCCGCGCGCGACTGCGTGGGGCTCTCGGCCTGCTCGCGCTGCCGCAGCAGGCGCAGGTGCGCGGCCGTCGGGTTGCGAAGCACCGGGACCTTCGGCAGGTAGCTGTTGATCCAGATCGCGCCGCGGCCCGGCGGCGTGCCGCGCGTCTTGGCCTGCTTGAAGCCGAGCTCCTCGAGCCGCGGCATCAGCGCGAGGGCGCCGGGGCGCGGTCGCGCCGGCAGGCTGAAGTCGACGGTCATCACGCCAGCCGAGGCGTGGACCATCGGGCGGACGCCCTCGGCCGCGAGGGCCTCGACGGCGACGACGTCGGCCAGGGGGATCCAGTAGCGACCGCCGTAGCGGCGCAGCTCCACGATTCCACCACGACCGGTCTCGAGGCGCTGCGGGCGTGCGGGATTGGCGCGCGCGCAGCCGCACGCACCGTCACCGCCACATTTGCCGCCGCACGCCATGGTGCCGCGAACATACCACGGTGACGCGCGGAGCGTCACGCGGCGGACCGCGTGGTGTCAGCGGCGTCGACGCGGGTTCTGGAACGGACCTGGTGGCGGCTGCGCCTCGCCGCGCTCCGTCGCGTTCCACACCCCGAGCGCGCGCCGGAACATCATGGCCATGCGCGCGATGACGAACGCGCGTGCCGCGTGGACGCCGGCCTCGTTCGGGCCGGTCGCGCGTGCGTGCTCGTCATTGAGCGACCCCGCGCCCGACCTGTCGATGGCGTAGCGCGCGAAGCCGTCGGCGCGCCGGATCATCCGCGCCGTCCTGTACTTCGTCGGCGAGGCGAAGGTCACGACGCGGTACTCGATCGTGCCGCCGACGCCGAACTGCGAGTGCGAGCCGTGCATCGCGAGGGTCTCGCGCTGCTCGAACTGCGGGTTGATCGGATCGGGGTGGCTCCACGTGAGCGTGACGCCGTTGTGGTAGTCGAGTACGCGGACCTCCTCGCGCGTCGCTCCGTAGATGTCTGCGAGGTGCCGCGCGTGGTCCGCGGCGGCGCGCACGGCGCGCGCCGCCGCGGCCGTCGCGACGCGCCGCCCGCGCCGCAGCGTGCGCTCGCCCTCGGGCGACAGGTCGTCCTCCGCGGCGGCCTGCTCGAGCTGTTCGAGATCCGCGCGCGGTGGCGGCTCGCCGCGCTCGGCCAGGCGGCGCATGCGCGTGACCTCGCCGCGCAGCTTCGTGAGATTCATGGACGCGAGCAGCGGCGCGATGTCGATCCAGCCAAGCGCAAGGGCCATCTCCATCAGGGCCCTCGTCGCACGCCCAAGGACGCTGCTCATGCCCTTGATGTTGCGTGCGGCCGCGCGTCCCTGCAGGTCGTTCAGCGCGCCACCGAGCGCGGCCTCGGCCTGCTGTACGCCACCCGTGCGCGCGCCGCCGCCAGGCGGCTCGCGTCCGACGTAGCGCACGGCGTCCTCGCGTCCGGTTCCGTAGCCGTGCTGTGCTTCGAAGCGTTCGCGTCGGCGTTCGAACGTGGCGCGGGCCTCGAAGTACGTGTCGAAGAGCGACGCTTGGCCCTCGAGCTCGGCCTGGTAGCCCTCGAACTTGTGCTTACCGCGCGTGGACCTGATGCGTGCATCGGGGACGTAGAGGTTCGCGTGGATGATGTTGACGATCAGCAGCGCGGCGAGCACGTCGCGCAGTTGCGCGGCCATGTACTGTGGCAGCTGGCCGGCCTGGACGGGCGTCGTCGGCGGCTCGAAGAGGCCGAGGCCACGCGCCTGGTAGGTGCGCGCGACCATGTTGCGGACGGTCTGTCCAAGGATCGCGAAGTACTCGTCCTTCAGCCGCTCGTGTTCGCGCTTGGCGCCCTCGCGCCAGGCGTCCATCTCCGCGTAATAGTCGCCCACCATGGACCGATCGACCGTCGGCGGCGGCTTGAACTCGAGTCGCGGCACGTTGGCGGGGTTGCGGTGCGCGCGTCGCATTAGAATCTCCAGTCCGATGCCCGCCCGAAGCGCCGCACCAGCGCCGCGTCGAGCGCGCTCGTCGTGACCGCGGGACAGGTCATCTGGGCTTCGTGTGCCTGGCGCTGCAGGGCCGGCGTGAAGGGCTCGACCGCGAGCACGTTGATGCCCTCATCGTTCTGCCAATAGTTCCAGAGCTGCTTGAGCGTGGAGGCTCCGTTGGCATCGAAGAACCGGTCGCCGACGTGCACCGCGACGTGCTGCGGAATCGCCGGGTGGTGCGGGCCGGCCGCGCCGACCACGGCGTAGAGCCGCGCGCTCGGCCCGATCCAGCGGGCGAGCGCCGCGGCCATGACCCAGCAGCCACCGGCGAACCACGTTGAGCCCAGGCCCGTGTCGCGGTACGAGTCGTTGCTCGCGGCGTAGCGCTTCAGGACGCGGCCGAAGGCGGCGGGCGTGCGCGCGCGAGCGGGGTTGCGGTACGACGCGCGACGAGGACTCACGACCCGCAGGCTACCACGCGGCCGCCGCAGGGCCGCGAGCCGCTGCGCCATGCGCGTGGCCCAGAGGTACTCGCCCGGGCCGAGTCGCCGCAGCGTCGCGTCGTCGGTCGTGAGGGTGCCGGCGGCGGGGTCGACGCGCACGTAGCCGCCGATGGCGCCAGGCTCGGCGCAGAAGTGGCCGTCGCAGCGCGGCGGGCAGCGAGGACTGTGGAGGCAGTGTGCCGGGTAGATCGTGCGCGAGTAGGCGCCGCGCCCGATGGGCCACGCCGCGTAGCCGTCGGGTGTCAGCTGGACGTAGAGTTCGCGCGCGAGCCGGCGCGTGTGCGCGGCGTCGAGCCACTCCGACCACGTGAGCGCGGCCATGCCGTCGTGGCGGATCCTGAAGTGCTCGTCCGGTCGCACGGCAGACATCAGCGAGTCCTGGCGTACCAGCCCATCGGCACGCCACCCTGCGCCAGATCGCGCGGTCCGAGCGGCTGGAACCCGAGTCGCTCATAGAAGCGCGCGAGGTCGCGCACGTGGCCGCGCTGCGCGTTCGCGTAGAGGTACACGCGATCGGCACCGCGCTTGGCCGTGACCTGCAGCGCGAGTCGCACGGCCGCGGCGCCGAGCCCGCGACCGCGTCGGGCGCGCGGCACGTCGAGGTACGGGATGTAGAGTGCCGCGCGTCCACCGGCGACGTACGGCGCGATCGCGCGGTCGCGGTCGTGTTCGCCCTGCCCTGCCGGCGCGAGGATGCCGATGAGCAGCTCGTCCTCGTCGTCATCGTCGAGGACGTAGAGCGTCGCGTGGAGGCCCTTGTTGTTCCACTCCGCGCGCATCGCAGACTGCAGGCTACCACGCGAATGCCTTCGCGAGCGCGTCTGTGGCCAGCATGACGCGTACGGTTTTCAGCTCTGCTTGCGCGAGGTGTTGGTCTGGTGTTTCGCGCGTGGTCGTTGCGAACGCGCCGGGCGTATTGCCTGCTCGGGCGTCTCTCCGCGAATGAGTCGCTGTAATACGACGCCTCGACTTAGGCCGAATCGACGCGCTAGTTCCGACGCGCACAACTTTTCGCCACGGAACATCACGAATCGATTACGGCTGGTATTTTGAGCCTGTTCGAGCCGCGTAGCCCAGCGGACATTACCTGGCTCGTAGTGACCGTTGGAGTCTTTGCGTTCGATCGTAAAAGCACGTCCAGGGTACGGTCCGATGTGTTCCATGAAGGCCGCAAAGTCCACTCGCCATGGTTCGTGAACACGAATACCGCGTCCGCCGTAGAGTTCGTAGCCAGTGGCCTTCGGGTCGACACAGCGGCGGACCATCGTCCTCCAGTTGCTGAATCCTGGCAGTGACGACCAGCCGTGCGTCCGCTTGTTGCGACCGCTTTTCAGGTTTGCGGCATGGAGACATCCGCACGATCGTGTATGTCGGCTCCTGAGATGACCTGATGCTGCAGTGGTTTCTCTCCCGCAGTCGCACCGTACTTTCCAGAGGGTGACTCGGCCCTTCCCTTGTTTCGCGACGCCGACGAAACCGGTCACGATCAGGGCGTCGAATCGCTGGTCGATCAGATCTTTGAATTGCGGATGTCTCGGCCTGGACGTGCTGATGATTTCGTGCTGTTTGGTTGACATCGATGAGTCTCCTCTCGTCGGTCGGACCCCTGGGCGTTGGCGCGCCGCAGGGGTCAACTACTTCAGTGCAGTCCGATCGCGATGACCTTTCCCTTGAAGACTCCCATGTCCGCGCAGCGGTGCACGCCAAGCGTGGGATCAGTCGGGTGCGAAGAGCAGGAAGAGCATAGGAGAGGACAGCTCCCGCCCAGACCAAACGTCCAGAGCGTCTCGTGCAGCACGAGCGCTAGGGCCTTGTCCCGCAGCGCATCGCGCGTGATGCCCTCATCCTTGACGGCGCCTCCCGCGAGCGCGCGCTCGAGCCGCTTGCGTTGATTGGATTCGTACTCATCGAGAAACGCTCGTTCGGCCGCAGGCTCTTGGTCTCGATACATCTCACGACGGACGATGGCTCCGAAGTGCGGATTCGCGACGAGGCGATCGAGGTAGTGGGTATAGGCGAGGTGACGCACCTGGGTCTCGGTGAGTGGCCGCAATTCACCTCGGCCCGTCCGCGGAAGCGGCGCATCGGGCAGCAGCGCGAGAAGCTCCTGCGGCGTGCGCACGCTGTTCAATCGCAGGAAGGCGCGGATGCGCTCGGCGTCGAATGCGAAGTGCTGGTCGCGCGCCGGCGGCAGCGGAATCACGGCCTGTGGGTTCTTCGCAATCAACTCCGACTGACGCGCGAGCTGGGGAATGTAGTCATGGAGTGGAACGGCCTCGAAGTATCCGCGCGTGATCGGCAGACGTTCCGCAGCCTGGCGCACGGCATCGTACTTCGCCGAGAAGTAGACCGACCCGCTCGATAGATTCACCACGTAATTCGAAGGCCACTTACCACCGAGATAAGAATCCACATTGACCAGCTGCTGCCAACATTTCGAGTAACCGTAGACAAGCACACCCGCGCTGCCCGGCTCGAGGTCGCGCGACCCGGGGCCCATCTGCGCGACGGCCTCCATCCACGCGACGATCGAGTCCTCGTGGCCGATGTCACCATCGACGAAGAGGCGCATGAACGTGTTGCGTCCCGGCGTCGCGGCGCCGGTGCTGCCGCGCGGCGCTCGCTTCGGTGCGCGGCTGCGCTGCGTGAGCCGCAGCGCCAGGCCCTTGACGTACTGCGGCCACATTCGCCCCGCCGGCGTCGCCGCGCCGCGCAGCGCAGCCTGCACGCGTCCCGCGTAGTCGTCGGGGTGCAGCGCGCGGCCGCCGCCAAGGATGATCGCGAACTCGCGGTCGGCGTAGTTCGCGAGTGTGTTCAGGAACATGCGCGCGAAGCCGTCGGGGTAGCGGAAGGCCTTGAAGGAGTAGCACCAGCCCTTCTTGCGCTTGACGTCCTTCTGGCCCGGCTGGCGCGCCACGGGCTCGTAGTAGTCGAGGCGCACGCCGCACGCGCCGGCGCCGGGGCACGTCGCCATCGGCAGCTCGCTGTACGCGACGAAGGGCAGCTTCTTGTTGCCCTGCGCGGCGAGCACGCCCCACGCATTCGGCGGCATGCCGAACGGGAACGGCGCGAGGATCGTCGGCGCTGGGGCGCGTTCCTGGCCCAGGACGTAGCCGACCGCGTCGCGCATCTTCCCGAGGGCGGCCTGCCACGGGCGGCTGCGCCCGCCGGTCGGCCGGCGCTTGCGGTCGTAGCGGTCCGCGACCTGCGCGCTCAGGCCGTCGAGCGTCGCGGCGAGCGTGCGCATGCGGTCGAAGAAACCGTCGTGCGAGCGCGGGTCGTAGGGGTTCTCGCGCACGAGCGGCAGCGCGCGCAGGTTGTGCGGCGGGTCGGGTCCCCACAGGCCAGTCGTCAGGAACGCGACCGGGAAGAGCTCGCGCTGCGTGACGACCGGATCGTCGTTGGTGTCGGTCGCGGGCCCGGGGTTCTCGAAGACCGGATCGCCGCCGTCGTCGCCCGCGGCGTCGGCGAGCGCGTTCCACGCGCCGCGCGCGAGATCGCGGCGCAGGTCGCCGAGGGCCGAGGAGGCCTCGTCGGTGTGAATGCCCGCGCCGCGTGCCGGCGTTGCTGAGTCGAAGAGCGCGGAGCGAGCGGCCAGGTATCCCATGCGCCGATCCTACCCCGATTCAGCGCATGAAGCGGTAGCTCGCGCGCCGCAGCCGCCCGGGAAACCGCGCCGGCAGCGGCGCGGCCGCCAGGCTCGCCGCGATGATCGGCTCGTGGCCCGTCGGGTTGGCACCCGGCAGCAGCGTGCGCACGAGCACCCAGCCGAGGGTTGTGCCGAGGGCCGTCGCGAGCACGTCGACGACCGAGAGCGCCTCGCTCTCGGGGAACCACTTCGGCTCGATCGCGTAGGTCGCCGCGGCGACGACGTCGAAGCCGACGCCGATCGCGATCATGCCCGGCAGCGCGACGCCCTGCACGGCGCCCAGGGCGCCGATCACGGCGCCGATCGCCAGGTCGCCCAGGGCGATGGTGCCGTCGGCCATTACCGCGCGCTGCGCCGCGTGCGTGGCGGCGGTTCGGGTCGGCGCGTCGCGTTCACGACGGCCACGACGGCGACGACGGCGAGCGCGCCGGCCGCGAGCCACAGCGCCGGTGCGGCCTGGCGCGCGAAGCCGCGGCCGATCGCCTCGCCGATCCGATGCTGCAGCGCCGTGTCCTGCTGGAAGGTCGGCAGCAGCTGCGTCCTGGCCTGGCCGACGAGCGCCGCGGCGACCTGGTCGAGCATGCCGTCGATGCCCGTGATGCGCCCGTCGGGTGCGACGGCGACGGGCGGCGCGGCCGCGGTCGTCGCCGGCGTCGCGGCGGTGGGTGCGGGGAGCGCGGCCTGGCCGGCGGGGTGCTGGAAGAGGTGCTGCATCGTGCCCGGTCTCGAGCGTATCAGAGTCTGGTGGGGCGTGCTTCCGGAGTACGGACAGGTGCTCCCGCTCCGTCAGGACACACCACGACGCACTACGAGCGCATCACCGCATCACGCAGGACTGGCCAGTTCCTGCTGTCACGTTGGCGAGTGTCATGTCTGTAACAAACGTGCCGGCCGCCGGGAACGTGCCTACGACAGCGTTCGCACCGAGCTGGAACGCGCCCGCGGCACCGACCGCGGTGTTTCCCGCGATGTTGTGCACCACCGACTCGTCCGTCACAAGCAGTACGACCGTTCCTGCACCGCCGATAGTGCCGTGGATGTTCGCGAGGCTGACTCGCGCGCGCGCAACGGTAATGCCATTGGACGTCGTTGATGTGTCGAACGTGATTCCGCCCAACGACAGGTTGCCTCCGTCGTTGTTGCGATACGGCCGATCAGCACAGCCTGTTAGTGTGCCCGTGAGCTGGGCATAGAAGGAGCTGTTCATCACAAAGAACGTGCGCGTCAGACCGTGGCCGTGCATCGTGAGGTTGGTGTGTACCTCGGTCGTGCTGCCAGACTGCCAGGAGATCCCCGAGAGGACTGTGTCTACCGATTGAAGCGCCGAACAGGCGGTTGCAAAGACCGCGGCGGTCGTGTCGTTTGCGTGGAAATAGCAGCCCACGCCGCGCTGGCCGAGCGGCAGTGTCGATGCCGGGAAATTCGTGGCCTGCTGGCGCATCGCGCCGAGCCGAAGATTCGCGCATGCGCTGAAGTTGATCGTAGACGAGGCCGCTCCGCACTCGACCCACAGGCCATCGAGGAGGGGCGTCGTACCCGTGAATGACAGCTCGCCTGCGATTGTTGCCTTGAAGCCGTTGAAGCCGAGGCCGGAACCAGGTGCCGACGCGAGCAGCACGATGATACTTCCGCTGACGCCGTTGTCGGACCATCCGCCCGACTGCTTTTCGATAACGAACGTTTCGCCGGCGATCGGTGCGTGCAGGAAACCGCCGCTGCCAGGCGTAAAAGTCGTCGCGCTGTTGGTCGGTAGGGAGTAGATGCCGCCCGCGTTTGCGCCCGTTACAAAACGGATGCGAGCACCTTCCCACTGGTCGATCGTCAGGCCGCCGACGGAGTCTACGAGGCTCGTCGTCGTTGATCCGGCACCTGCAGTACGAACACCTAGACCGCTATCGGCCCATGGCGACGAAAGGTTCACAACTACGCCGACGGGAAGCTGATACGTGTTCTGGAGGCTCGTGTCCGGCGTTCCTGTGACATATGTCACCGTGACGTTTGCGTAGGTCAGCTTCTGGATGACCGGCCATACGCCCGTATTCCACGTCAACAGCGGCGACGCGGCCGTGCCGGTGTTTGCATCGTTGCCTGTCGCAGGGTTGATGAAGTAGGCGGGGTTCGTCGTCGAGAACCACCCCTGCGGCGTCGTCCCCACGACGATCGGCGCCGCGTGCGTCTGCGCGAACACCTGCCCCGCGTAGGTCGCTCCCTGCTGCACGGCGATGCGCGTCTGCTGCGTCACTTCGCCCGTATTGTTCGTATCGGCCGTGCGTCGCAGTACCCACGCCGTGCCGACGCTCCCGGCGTTCTGCAACAGGTACTTGCCGTTGTCTGCGTCCGCGGCACCGGTCGCCAACAGGATCGTCTGGTTCGTGCCGATCGCGACGCCGTCGACCGTCGGGAACGCGCCGTTCGCGTTTGCCGTGAGCGTCTGCTTGTCCGCGCTGACGGTGTACGCCGGCAGCGCTGCAACCGTCGCCGCGAGCACGGGCCCCTTGAAGGGCAGGTTCACGGTGTCGACGATGCGGATCCAGTGCCCGGCGCCGTCGCTCTCGAACCAGATCGACGCGTACGGCGTACCGCTGTTCAGCGACGGTGCGCCCTCGATCGTGTCGCTGCCCGACGGCAGGAAGGTCACCGAGTTGACGCCGTTGGAACCCGTCACGTCGAGCGTCGGAACGACGAAGCCCTTCGGGGCGGCCGCGGGTAGCGTCAGCGTGATCGGACCACCCGCCGTGCTGTAGTCGATCTGCGTGTCGGTCAGCGTGATCGGGTACGACGCGACGTGCGTCACGCCGGGCAGAAAGCCCACCGACGCCATCTGGATCTGCGTGCCGACGATCTGCAGCGCGGGCGCCAGGGCCGTGAGGGTCGCGCCCGCGGCGCCCGTGGCGCCCGTGGCGCCCGTCGCGCCCGTCGCGCCGGTCGCGCTCGTCGCACCTGTGGCTCCAGTCGGTCCAGCTGGACCCATGGCTCCAGTCGGTCCAACCGGTCCGGGCGTCCCGCTCGCGAAGGCCTCCCAGCTGCGGATACCCGTCGCCTCTGCGATCACGATGACGTACGCATCGCCCGTCGAGATATCGTAGAAGAGCACTCCCAAGCGCTGCGCGCCCGGTGCCGGGCGATCCGCGAGCGTGTCACCGATCAGGATACTCGGGTCGGTCTGGGGTCGCAGGGACATGCCGTGAAGCTAAAGCAAGACCGGCTGGGCCACAATCACGTCGTCGGCACCAACCGGTCGAGCACCGCGCCCAGCACCCGGTTCTGGTCCTGCGCGGGCGTCGCGCACAGCCGCTCTGCATACGCCGGCGCGCGCTCCAGAAACGCCCCGAGCGCGGCGCCGTCGAAGCACGGCATCGTCTCGCCGTACCCGAGGGCAGCAATGTAGCGCGCGTTGATGCACTGCTCGAAGTGCCGCCGCACCGGCACGCTGAGCACGGGCTTGCCCAGATACACGGCCTCGCCGAGCAGTGACATGCCGCCGTTGGCGACGACGGCCTTCGCGTTCGCCAGGTCCGCGAGGAACCCGTCCTCGCTGAACGGCTTGCACGTGACGTTGCCTTCCGTGCCGTCGTATCCAACGCCGTAGACGACGAAGCGCTCGCGCGGGTTCGCGCGCAGCGCGTCGAGCAGGCGCGTATCACCTCGCGCGGTCTGGTAGACGAGCACGTGCGCGCCGTCAGGTCCGGGGCGACCGAGGCGCGCGATCTCCGGCCGCACGATCGGCGGCACCAGGGTCGTCGTCGCGGCGTCGACGGAACGGATCGGTGGGCAGTAGAACGTCGTCACGACGTAGTGCGACGCGCCGACGCCCTTGGCGCGGATGAGCGCCTGCGCCGGACCGAGGTCGCGCGCGTCCTCGCCGAGGATCCACGCCGGGTGCTCGCACCGATCGATCACGCGGAAGTTGTCGACCGCGAGCAGCGGCACGCCGCGCGTCGCGGCCCAGGCCTGCACGAAGCTGTCGAAGTCGGTCACGACGAGGTCGGCGTCGAAGGCGTCGGCCTGGGCCCACGCCGCGCCGGCGCGCGCCAGGATCGTCGGCATGCGCCCGATGTTGTGGATCACCGACGGGCCGATGCCGACCTCGCCGTCGGCGTAGCGCAGCTCGAGGCCGAGGATCTCGACGACGTCGGGGAAGCGCGCGCGCAAAAAGGCCGCGGCGCGTCCCGACGCGACGAAGCGCAGCGTGTGGCCGCGCGCCGCCAGGTGACCCGCGACGACGGCCGAGCGCGTCGCGTGGCCCATGCCCTCGCCGGCGACGCCGTAGAGGATCCTCACGGCGGGCCCCAGCGACGCACGTGCGCGGCCGCGCCCGCCGGACCGGTCGTCAGCCACGCGTACGCGCCGCGCGTGCGGCCGTCGGGTCCTGGGTGCCACGCGCCGGTGTTGCCGAAGAAGCGCCCGCTGGTCCAGGCCTCCCACGGCGCGTGGGTGTGACCCATCACGACGCCGCGCGCGCCGTACAGCGAGCCGATCGCGCCGGCCGCGGCGCGCAGTCGACGGTCCGTGGCGCGGCCGTAGCCGGCCCACGCGTCGGGCGACGCCAGGCCGTCGGCGCTGGCCTTGGGTGCGAAGAGCGCGGTCTGGCGCATGACGACGCAGGGATCGAGGCCGGTCTCGTCGCCGACCACGAAGGAGAGCTCGGCGAGGGCCTCCTCGGTGCGGCGGCTGCGCACCAGCGCGAGCGCGCGCGCCAGGCCAGCACCGGCCGCGCCGAGCTCGACGCCCGGCACGGGCGAGGCGCCGACGCACCGGCTCGCGGCGCGCAGCGGGTGCTCGCCCAGGGCGACGACGGGGTCGTGGGCCCACGGTTCGACGCACGCGAGCAGCGCCGGGATGACGTACGACAGCAGGCTGCCGACGGTGTTCTCGAGGTACAGGCGCCCGTCGGGCCCGGACACGACGCCCGGCGCGTCGAGCGCGCAGAGCGGGTCGTACTGGTGGCCGTGCTCGAGGTGCCAGCCGTCGGGCGTGCGGTGAAAGAGCGTGCGAAAGACGACGCCGTGGGTCACGCCCGCGGCGCGGTGCAGGTGCTGCGCGACGACGGCGCGCACGGCCGGGAAGGCGAGGTGCGCGTCGTGGTTGCCGGCGACGAAGACGACGCCGTGGCCGGCGCGCAGCACGCGCGCGAGCGCCGCGACCCACGTCGGGTGGTCGCGCAGGATCGCGCCCGCCAGGTCGGCCGCGCCGGCCTCGCCGTGCGACACCGACGGCGGCGGCACGCCGTCGCCCGCGGTGCGCGCATCGGGCACGTCGAAGTCGAGCACGTCGCCGTTGCAGACGACCTCGAGGCACGCGCTGTGCGAGGCCGCGAGCGCCGCGTCGATCAGCTCCGCGAGCGCGGCGTCGGGCATGGTCTCGAGGCGGCGCGGCGTCCCGGGCGTGATGCCGCGCAGGTGCACGTCCGAGACGACGAGGGTGTGGCGCGGTACGTCCACGGCGGCTCAGCGATGGAGGTGGCGCGGCCGTGGATAGCGCCCGCGGCCGGTGGTCTGGACGTCGTGTTCGTCGTACGCGATGACCTGGCCCGTGGCCTGCTCCGCGAGGTCGTCGGCACGCTGCTCGCGGCCCGGTCGGTCGATCTCCTCGTCGGCCAGGTGGCCGAGCTCATGCCTTACCAGGCCGCGCACGTTGACCACCGGCAGGTCGAGCGCGCGGCGCAGCAGGTGGACCGTCGGCGGCTCGAACGTCGCGTAGGCGAGGTCGCGCCAGCGGCAGTGCTGCGGCGAGGTGCACGGCCGGTCGAGCAGGACCAGGCGCGCGGCACGGACCTGCGGGAAGAGCCTGGCGAAGCGCGCCCGCTCGCGGTCGAAGAGGCGGTGGGCGGCGCGCGGCGTCACGCGACGAGGATACCACGGGGTGGCGGTGGCTACGTCGCCCTCGGCTCATGGACGAAGATCGCCAGCTCGTTGACGTGGCGCGCGAGGCGCCAGCCGCCGTGCTCGAGCGCCTCCTCGATCGGCTCCGTCCTGATCCTATAGGCGTCGAGCATGAGTTGCGCGTACTCGAGCCGTCCGTCGAACATCAGCCACACGAACAGCTCGCGGAAGCCCGACGACTGGGTGGCGAGGTGCGCGGCCAGGTAGCTCTGCAGCGAGAACAGCGGCGCGGCCTCGTTGAGCAGGGCCATGGCTTCGGCCGGTGTGGTGGCGAGACCGCCGGTGGGCGGAAGGTCGTGAGCCCGTGCGCCGGTCACGGTGCGAGCCGCGCGGTGATGGCCGCGACGCTCCGCGCGTAGACCAGGCCGCGGCGTCCGGCGCGCCGGAAGGCCCGCGAGTGGCCGCGCACGCGCATCGGGCAGCGCCCTACGTTGAAGTAGAACGCGGCGTCGCCCATCGAGCCGCACGCGCGCTCGCCCGCGCGCCAGATGCCGAGCGCGGTCGCGGCCCACGCCGCGAGCGGGGCGTCGGCGAGGCGGTGCGCGCAGCAGGACAACCCGAACGGCGGTCCGCCGCGCCCGAGTGAGGTCTCCTTGAACTCGAGCACGACGAGCGCGACGGCCTCAGCGCGCGTCGTGGCCGTGGTCGCGATCGCGTCGGCGATCGGCTCGAGCCGCGCGCGCGGCACGCGCGGACCGAGCGTCAGCAGCATCGCGAGCACGACGCCGCGCGCGATCACGCGCCGTTGCTCGCCTTGGCGCTCGTGATGCTCACGACCGAAGCAGGACCAGGTGCGGTCTTGCGCTTCCTTTTCGAGTCCGCGACGGTGTCGGCCTCGAGCTTTCCCTGCAGCTCGGTCGACTGGAACGAGATCAGGCGGCGCGTGAGCGAGTCGGTGAACTTGGCCTGGTCGGCCGCGGCCGACGCGATCTCCGCGCCCAGCAGGCTGGCTGATCTGTGATTGTGTAGATCGCAAAGTTCGACCTGGGCGCCGAGGTCGCGCGGGATCTCGAGCTGGAACCGCACCTGCGGCACCAGGCCCATCCACCGCAGCAGGCCGTCGCCCCAGGGGCGCGCGTGGCGGATCACGGGCGTGCGGTACTCCGCCGGCCGGGTGCAGAAGCGGCATTCGCCGCGCGCGACCTTCGCGGCGGCGTCGGCCGTCAGCAGGTTCGCGGGCGTCGGGGCGATGTCCTCGAGCGCGCGGGCGTCGCGCTCGCGTCGGCGCTGCCCGGTGAGCGACATCACAGTAGCCGCGATGATCGCGACGGCCAGCACCATCGCCCCGAGCGGCAGCATCATACCAAGTTCCATGGGTACCTCCGACCGCGAGCCGTACCGCGGTCGGAGGCCAGGCACAACCTGTCAGCGCTGACCCGGGGTCAGACCCCGATCTCGATCGCCGCGAGCATCGTCAGCGCCGACGTCGTGCCGGAGCTGAAGACCTCGAGGCCGAGGCGGTCGCCCGACGCGAACGGGAAGGTCCCGGGCGCGAAGTGCGCGACGCCCACGATCGCGTTTGGCGGGAGCGTGACGAACGCGCCCGGGACGAGCACGCCGTTGAGCGTCGCCTGGAAGGTCACGCTGTTGGCGTCCGTCTTGGCGATGTCGGCCGTGATCGCCGTGATCGAGCCCGCGCGGGGTGCGACCTGGCGGGCCTGGTTGAAGGTCGTGAGCGGCGCCGGGACGGTCGTCACGACGGTCGCGTTGAGCAGGAAGCCCGGCATCAGCTCGTGGTCGTCGCCGGCCGTCGCGCCGCTGCCGCCGATGGCGACGACGTCCCACGACCGCACGTTGGTGAGCGGATCGATCACGAGGATCCACGAGTCGCCGGTGTCGACGGCGTAGAACGTGTTGCCCTGCTTCATCGACCCGGGCAGGGGCCGGTCGGCGATCGTGTCGCCGATGAGGTGGTTCGGGTCGAGCTGCGTACGGAGAGCCATGGTGGGTGTCTCTTTCTGAGGGTCGTGGGAAGTGCCGCCGGGCTCGCACGGCGTGCGGCCACGCAGCGAAAGCTACTGTATTACACCGGTTGGGTAAACCCGCCGGATGACCAGGCGATGACCGTGCCTGGCCCGCCGACGCCGTGCGCCGCGAGCCAACCGGCCGGGACCTCGAGCGCGTAGCGGTACGGTCCCGGCGCGCCGTAGGGACGTGGGTCGCGGGCGCGCGCGCCGTAGTGCGCGCCGACCATCCGGCCGGCCGCGTCGAAGAACGCGAGGTCGAGCGCCACGCCCGTCGCGGCGAGCGTGAACGGCGTGCGCGTGTCTTCCGGGAAGGCGAAGAGGATGGCCTCGTCCGGCGCGAGCGAGGTGCGCCCCGTGAAGCCCATGGCGCGCGCCGCGGGCGTGCGCGCGATGCGCGCGTCGAGCGCGGCCGCGCGGCCGTTCGGGGCGTAGAGCGCGACGTACATCGACGATCAGCGATAGGAGCGACGCCGCGGCGCCGCGTCCGGCTGGTTGTGCAGCACGTACTTGACGCCCTCGTAGACCACGATGCCGACGGCGACGACGGCGAGGATCGCCCACGCGCTCGGGCCGCTGTCGGACGAGGAGGCCTGCCCGGCGGGGTGGATGTGGATGGTCGGGAAGATCGGCAGGAGCGGCTGGATGCCCGGTCGGATCGGCGTGACGGTGCCCATCCGGTGAGTGTCGCCCCGCGCGGACCGCGACGCAACGCCGTGGCGTGCTACGGTCGCTGCCCATGGGACGCTGGTGGCTGCTCCTGCAGGTCCGCGCGCTGCTCGCCGCGGGGCGCCTTGCGACGCGCCTGGCCGTGGGCTTCTTCGCGATCTACAGCCCGGTAATGGACTGGCTCTGGCCCTATCCCACGCACCTCAGGGTGTGCACCAACTGCGAGCGCATCGTGCCCACGCGCGGCGTGCGGCGCGGCGGCTGGGTCTGTTTCATGCCCCTGCCGCACGACGCACCGTGCGGCCTGCGCTGCGTCGGCGGCGCACCCTTCGACCACGTCCGGTCGCGCGTCGTGCTGCTGCACCGGCCGTTCTACGAAGGGTCCTGCTGGTGCCCGCGCTGTAACGCATCCTACGGCGGCGTCGGCACCGACGGCGGGGGCTCGCCGGCGGGCGCCGCGGACGTCGCTGGATCGCCTGGTGCGGCGGGCTCGCCCGGCGCGTCGGCCTCCGGGTAGAAGACCGTCACCGTCGCGACGTTCAGGTCGAAGACCGCGACGTAGAAGCCGTTGGGCGGCGGCTCCTGGGCGAGCGCGCGGCCGGCGTCGAAGTACGGGCGCGTCCCGGTCGGGTCGTGCACGAAGGTCTTGAGCCCCTCGGCCAGCTGCGCGCGCTCGCCGATGAACGCGCCGACCTCGATGTTCTGCTCGCGCCAGCTGTCGCGCATCGGCGGCGGCACGATCAGGTCGTCGCGGTGCATCAGCACGCCGACGACCTCGTCGAGGCGCAGCGGCGGCAGGACCTCGCCGGCCGGGCCGCTGCGCGGCTTGGTGATCGCCTCGTGCAGCTGCCCGACGAGGGCCTCGTAGCTGCTGCGGATGATCCCGGTGTGGCGCGCCCGGGCGAGCTGCTCCTTGGTCTTGGGGTCCATGCGCGCGTAGTCCTCGGGCGAGATCGAGCGCTTGAACTGCTGCTCGTTCATCGGGACGTTCGGAAGCGGGGGCTTGGTCGGGTCGCTCATGGACCCGGTCGTACCACGCCCGCACCGGTTGGTGAACCTACCGGCGTCCGATTGTGGGCCCGCGGCAGCGACCGGACCTGTTCCCACGGCCGGGACAGCGTGCTAGCCTCCGGGCGTGGCCGCTCCAGACTCAGCTCCCAACGGTCCGAAGCTGCTCGCCGGCTTCATGCGCACGCACGGCCTGACGGCCCGCGACCTCGCCGAGCGGCTGCGCCCGCGCGTCACCCAGCACACCGTCGCGCGCTGGGCGCGCGGCGACCGCACGCCGAGCCCCGACCACCGCGTCGCGCTGCGCGAGCTCGCCGAGATCCCCGAGCCGGCGTGGGCGACGGACGCCGAGCGCCGGCGCGCGGCGTGGCTCAAGAAGCACCCCGTGCGGCCCCCGCTGCTCAAGAAGCCCGCCGCGCACCCCGCGCGGGGCCGGGCCTAGCGCGTGGCGCCGCTCGTGGAATTCCAGCTCGCCGCGCGCCAGGGACCGCGCCTGGCCGAGGCCCTCGCGCTCGCGCACGTCGCGCGGACCTACCTCGACGCGCGCGTGCCCGGCCGGCGGCCGCATCGGGCCATCGACGGCACGCTGCGCGTGCTCGAGCGCGCGCTGCGGCGCGTCGCGCGGCTCACCGTCGCGACGCTGCCTCCGCCCCGCGTCGAGCACCTCGGACCGATCCACGGCCTGGGCGTCGCGGTGCGCGGGGCGTGGGCGCGCGGCGTGCGTGGTGCGCTCGCGGCGGCGCGCGCGCACGAGGCCGCGGGTCGCGCGGCGCGCGCTGCGGGTGATGCTGTCGTGGCGCGGCGCGAGACCGGCTTCGCGACGATGCTGCGTCGCCTGGCGGGGCGGCTGACGCGCGCCGCGCGGCGGCTGGTCGCGCTGGTGCCGCGCCCCGTGGTGTCGCGCCGCCAGCCAGAACTCGCGCTGTGATGATGCTGCCGAACGGCCCACCGGCGCGCCCGGCGCGCGGCCGCGGACCGCCGCTGCCGGCCCACGCGCGGTGCACGCCCGATGACCCCGCGGCGCGCCGCGCGATGACCGACGCGCCGCTCTTCGAGGTGCTCGGGCCGAACGGCCGGCCGCCGGGTCCCGACGACGCCGCCCTGCGCTTCAAGGAGTTCATCGACGCCAAGCGCTCCCTGGACCGCAGCGCGAGCGCGACGGGCGTGCGCTGCACGCGCTGCGGTGCGTTGCTCGCGACGCGCGCGGCGACGCGCCCCGACGCGACCGACCGCTTCGTGCGCTCGTGGCTCGCGCGCACCGAGGACGCCAAGCCAGGGTCCGACGACGAGGACGAATCGTGACGACCACACCAATCCAGACCACGCCGTGCGCCTGCGACGCCTGCGACCGCGCGCTCGCGCCGCACGAGGCGCGCACGCCCGACGGCTACTGCGCGCTGTGCGCCGAGCGCTGCTACCCCGCGGCGATACTCGGTGGGCGCGCCGTGCGCGTTGCGCGCCCGCGCGCCGGGCGTGACCGGACGCACGCCGCGGCGCGCGTCGCAGAGCACCTGCCGCTGGACCCGGTCGGCGCGGCCGTCGTGGCGCGCCGCGAGGTCGCGCGCGTCGCGGTCGACACGCTCGGGCCGCTCGCGGCGCGCGGCACGCGCGCACTGCTCGACGCCCTGCGCAAGCGCATCGAAGGCGACGGGAAATGAAGGACAAGGTCGCGCTCCCGGTGCCGACGGAGCACCGCCCGGCGTGGCGCGCCGAGGCGCGCGCCCTGGGGTGGTACGAGGCCGAGCTCGAGGGCCTCGCGAGCGTCCTGGCGATCGCGAAGGAGCCCCAGCGCGTCGTCGCCGTCGCGGCCGGCACGATCGTCGTCTGGACGCGCGTGACCTACGTGTTCGAAGGCGTCGGTCGCGACAACCGCTCGACGCGGAGCGAGGTCGTCCGGGAGGGCGTCTGGTACTGGAACCACCACATCACGCAGCGCGACGCCGTCCACGGGGATCACGACACGACGCCGTGGTGCCCGGCCCACGGCTACCACTGCGTGCCGACGACCGTGGGCTGCGGCGCCATGGGGATCGCGCGGCTCGAGTTCTGCGGCTGTCGCGGGCGGCGCCACCGACCCGGCTGCGAGGTCGCGCTGCAGAAGCGCGCGTGGGACGCCGAGCATCCGAACGGTCTGCCGGAAGCGCCGCCACCGCCGCGGGCACCGCTGCCCCCCCAGAAGCCCGAGCGACGCCGCGATCCGCACTGGCGTCCGGGGCAGCTGCCCATGCTGCCAGATCCAAAGTAGACTCGGCGGATGCCTCGCCGCGCCGCGTATCCGAATCCCGCCTGGACCAACGCCATCCTGCAGCGCGACTGGGCCGACCTCGAGCGCCTCGTCGGGCCGGGCCACATGCCGCGCGTCGCGGACCGCAACGCGAGCCGCCTGGTCGCCGAGGAGTACGGCTCGGGCGTCTACGGCACGGTGCTGCCGACGCGCACGCGCGGGATCGTGCTCAAGCTCACGACCGACGCGACCGAGGCCCACGTCGCGTTCGTCGCGCGCGGGCTGCGCCCGGCCATCGCGGGCCTGGTGCACTACGGCGCGGTCGTGCAGCTCGAGGGCCGGCACGAGGGCTACGAGGTCTTCGCGCTGTGGCGCGAGGAGGCCGACGACGTCGGCCGCGCGATCGCGCGCGGCAGTCGCGCCGATTACGACCTCGGGAAGATCCGCGCGGCCCTGGACCCGACCTTCCGCGCGACGCTCGACCCGAACGATCGTGCGCGCCTGCTGCCGGGCATCGTGGATGCGGCCAATCGCTACGAGGACCGCACGGGCTTCGAAGGCGACGGCGGCGGGCCGGACGTGCTCGCGCGCGTCGGTCTGTGGTTCGGCGGCGACCTCGCGCGCGATGGCTTCGACCTCGATGTCGCCGTGGCGTTCGCGCGCGACCTGGCGGCGGGGCGCGAGGTGCCGCTCGTCGGCCGCGCGATCCTCGCGCTGATGGGCCACGGGATCCTGCTCGCCGACGTACACCCCGGCAACGTCGGGCGCGTCGTGCGCGGAGGGAAGCGCGCGGGCGTGATCACCGACCCGGGCAACACGGCGTTCCTGGCGCCCGACTACGATCGGGCGTGGCCGCCGACGCTCGAGCAGGCGCTGCGTCGGAACGGCGGTAGTCGGCGCGCGGCACCTGCGTCGCGTGCGTCGCGTGCCGAGTCGACGACCCGGCGCTAGCCGCCTCAGTGCCCCGCGCGCAGGTGCGCGCCGACCTCCGTCGCGGCATAACGCGCGAGCTGCGTGAGCACGGCGTGGTCGCGCGGTGCGAGCTTGCCGTGCACGACGACGCGGCCGGCCGCGACGCGGGCGTTGACCGGCGCGGACGTCGCGCGCAAGAACTTCCAGTGGTGGCCGTGGCGCACGAAGAGGCCGCGCGCGTACTGCAGCGCCGGCACGCCGCCGTCCCACATCATCATCAGATGCGCGCCGGGCGCGACGAGGTGCGGGCCAGGCGAGCGCGGCGGTCGACGTCCGGTCTCGCCGAGCTTGACCCAGCGCCCAGCGCCCGGGTCGACCCACTCGACCGCGGCGTGGCCCGGTCCGAAGACGTGCGACTGCAGCAGCTCCTGCACGGGGTTTGCGACGGCGCGCTTTGCGGTGCGCTGCTCGCGCTCGACGCGCTTGAACTGTCCGCGGCGCTGCACGGCCGTCGGGCGCAGGCGCGCGGCCGGGCGGCGCGCGGGCCGGCCCGTCGCGCGCGAGAGGACCTCGCCGCGCGCGTGGCGCTTGGCCGCGGCCGCAGAGCGACCCTCGGCGGCGATGCGCTGGAACTGTGGGCCGTAGGCCTTGCGCATTGAGGCTGCGCAGATCCCGGCAGGACTGCGCACGCCGCCGCGCGCCGTGACGGCGCGCACGCAGCGGTCCCAGCGCTCGCGCACGTCGAGGTCGCTCGGGTTGTTCCGAATGCGCTCTATCTTGCGCGGGCTCACGGCGAAGCACTGGACGTCCGTGCCGCTCCGGCTCGCTTTGTCGTCCCACGGCTGCACGTCGAGATGGGCGGCGCTGATCAGGTGGAGTCGCTTGTAGATCTCGCGCGCGGCGTCCGCGGGAGTCTTCGCGGTGGAATAGAAGCCTCGGCGCGAGCCAGGATCCTTGTGTCCGGGCGTATCGAGGACGTAGTCACCGGGCATGGTGATCCTGAATCGGGGCGCCGTCGTCGGGTTGCGACGCGGCCCTTCCTTCAGCAGCCTCGCCATGGCCCGCGCGTTCTCGGGACCCAGTCGTTCCAGCAGGTCCTTCGGCAACTGTCCGTCACGGGCCATGTCGTAGTACTTCGCGAAGCGATCGCGTCCGAGCATCGTCCGCTCGTAGAGCAGCACCTGTCCGTGCTTCGGCTCGAACGTCACGTCGTAGCGGACGCCGCCGTACGGATCGCGCCAGGAGACGGTCCTGCCGCCGGTGGTGCGGTGTTCCGTGACGCCGTATCCAGGGCCGCGCGCAGGGGTCGGGTTTGGGCGTGCGTAGGCCGCGCGCAACCGCGCGACGCCCGACGGTCCGATGCGCTTGACCAGCGCCGGTGGCAGCGGTGCGTACGGCGAGTAGTCGTGCCTCATGCCGTAGCGGTCGTGCGTACCGCCGCGGTCGGACTCGTAGTGCGTGAGCGACCCGCGGTGCGGCTCGAAGGTCACAGCGTGGTGCACGCCGTGCGGACCGACCCACTTGACCGAGCGATGGCCGGGACGACCCTGTTCGACGACTTCGAATGCGAGACGGGATGCCATGGCAGAGACTCCTGGCGAGGGGCGGTTCAGCGACGCGCGGTCCGGCGCCGCTTGCGGGGATTGTCGAAGGCGTGGTCGTCGGCGCGCGGCGCGGGCGGCGCGACGCCTGGTGGCAGCATGAGCAGGCCGTCGCCGCCGATCCGGAACTCGAAGCCGCGGACACGCGCGGCGTGCTTGAGGGCGAGCAGGACCTCGGGCTGCGCGCCCAGGGCGTAGACGTCGAGCCCGGTGACCTGCAGGCCACCGCCGCTCGTTTCGCGGAAGCGCGTGCCACGGCGTAGCAGGCCCGCGTAGTCGAGTTCGCGCTCGACGCGCTGCTGCAGCGTGCCGACGCGCGTGCCCTCGCGGACGCTCGGATTCTTGCGTGCCCCGCGCGCCTTGTACGCCGAGCGCACGTTCTCGTCGTACCGGCCGACCGACGCGTCTGCCGCGCCCGCGACGTAGCCATGCGCGTAGGTGCGATCGGCGTGGCGCGAGACGTCGCGACGGCGATGGCGCAGCGTCTCGCGCGCGCCGTCGTGGTAGCCGCTGTTGAAGCGCCACTCGGGCGAGTCGAGCACTGACGATGGGTTCTCGTGCGCGAGTACCCGCACGGCCTCGTTCGGCGCGAGCAGCAGGCTGTTGCCGTACTCATTGATGAAGCGGATGCCGCGGCCGCTGCGGTACGGCCCCTGGATCACGTGCATGCGTCCGAGGTCGGGCAGCTCGATCGTGTCGCCGGCGCGCAGCTGGTACGGACTGACGGTGCCGGGATTCTTGCGCGCGGCGGAGCGGATCGAGACGTCCATCGCAGGCAGGTGCGTCGTCCAGCCGTCTTTCGTCGCCTTGAAGCCGTGGGCCTTGAGCAGGGCGCGCAGCGCGGGCGTGGGCGCGGGGTTGTGGCGCACGCCGCGGTCCTGCACGTAGAGCGTCCAGGCGTTCTCGACGCGCCGGAAGCCATGCGCGGCGAGCGTCTCGGCCATCTTCTGGTGGGCGCGCGGCGGCCGCACCGCGACGTCGATCGCGCGCACGTAGCGTCCGCGACCAGGTTCGCCGCGGAAGGCGCCCTCGGCGACTTCAGTCGCGCGCAGCTCGACGCGCGCGCCGGCCTGCCGGGCGTGGGCCAGCAGGATCGCGAGGTCGAGCGGGAGACGCGAGGCCAGGTTGTTGGGCGCGGTCGTCGGTGCGGGGTTGCGCACTCTGCGCGGCGCGCGTGCTTCGGCTTGCTCGAAAGCCTTGTCGCGCGAAGGGAAGGGTCCCTCGACCGGACCGCGTGGGTGCAGGAAGACGTTGTTCCGGTCCATGTTTCGAGGACGCGGTGACCAGTAGTGCTGCTTGCCGTGCGTCCAGACGTCCGCGGCCACGCCCTGGTAGTTCATCACGATGCCGCTGCGGCGCGTGCCTCGCGGAGCCTCCACGGGATTCGTGCGGACGACCCAGTTCCCGCCGCCGGGCTGCGCGACCTTGCGTGCCATGCGGTGAGTCTGCCCGAAAGCGTCGCGCGGCGCGAGGGGACGGCGTCAGGAGCGTCTGGTCACTGGTGCGAGACCGCGGCGCCATTGATCGCCAGGTACTTGCCCGCTGCGGCGTCGACGTCCGCGTGGGCGTGCGCAGGGCCATGGCAGAAACCTGTTCGACGAGGAGAGGGTCGTTCGAAGCACGGCGCTCAGTTCGACGGGACGATCGTGTCGTTGCGACCGAGCGCCATCGTCGGTGGGATGGGCCGCGGCGGGAAGGCCGCGCGGAGGTCCGCGCCCGTCGCACGCGCGTGCTCGACGTGCCACGCGACGCCCGCGACGTGGTCGTGGCCAGGCAGTTCGACGAGCGCCTGGCCCGCGTGGACGGAGCCGTCGGCCGCGGCGTGTGCCATCGCCGTCGCGACGAGGCCGTCGGAGCCGACGCACAGGACGTGATCGCACTGCGGACAGACGTAGGCGCGCATGGTCGCTGGGTCGCTTTCTCAGATCGCCTGCAGGGCGCCCGTCATCGTGAGGGGATTGGCGCCGCCGCCGAGCGCGTTGACGGCCTGCAGGTCGACCTGGTCGCCGTCCTGGTACTGCACCGTGTGGGCCAGGTCGGTGATGTTGCCCTGCGTATTGGCGCCGATCGACGCCGTGATCGTCGTGGCCGCGGGCACGCCCGTCGCGACCGGGGCCTTCATCAGCGTGAAGACCGTCCCCGTCGCGAGCGTGTTGGTCAGGATCGTGATGCGGAGGTTCTGTGCCAGGCGTCCCGGCGACATCGGCAGGCGCATCGCCGTCGGGCTGTTGCCCGCGCCGTTCGTCGCCGACGGAACGCCGCCGCCGACCGGAATGAAGACCGTCGTCGCGCCGGCGCCGCCGGTGAGGCCACCCGAGAAGCTGAACTGCGTGCCCGACAGGCCGGCGTTCGACTGGATGATCGAGTCGGCTCCGAACGCCGTGGCCCACGACTTGGGCACCTGGCCGTCGATCTGCACGTCGCCCGAGGAGCCCGTCACGGCGACGGAGCCGCCCGAGAGAATCGCGCCGCCGTGGCTCACCAGGCCACCCAGGACGTTGCCCGTTGAACCGCTGACGTTCTGCGCGTAGACCACTCCCCGGCGACTGCCGGCCATCGCCGTGCCGCACCCCGTGAAGAGGCAGTTGGTGCAGTTGGCGTAGGAGTCATACCCGGCGACGAGGCCGAAGGTACCCGCGCCGCCGAGCGCGAAGCGGTTCCAGCCGTTGCTGCACGAGAAGTTCGATCCGGAGCCCGAGAGCGAGACCGCGGTGAACCCCGCCGCCGCGTTCGCGAGGTCGAAACCACCGTACGAGAAGTTGAGCACGACGCTGCCGGTCGGGTTGTTCAGCGTCGCGCCGCCGACGTAGCTGCCTGCGTACTTGGGCTGGCCCGAGAAATAGATCAGCGCGTGGCCGTGCTCGTAGACGCCCACGAAACTGCCGATGGGCGAACCGATGTCGGTGATGCGCGCGAAGACCTGGCTGTTGGCGAGGTGGAAGCCGAGGGGAACGATCGGGTTGCCCGCGAAGGGCTGCGCGTAGACCTTGGCGTCGTCGACGTTGAGGTTGGCCGCGCCGCCGCTCTGCCACTCGCAGACGTCGAAGCCGATCTCGATCTCGTCGCCGATGATGAGGCCCGTGGCGCCCGTGTTGAGCACGCAGCGCCAGAACCCGAGGAACCCGTTCGAGAGCGAGGTCCCGTTGACCGTGATGACGGTCGTGGGGCGCAGGATCTCGAACGTGTCGCCCGGCGCGCCGACCGTGTAGAGCGCGCCCGAGAGCAGCGTGAGGACGGAGTTGGGGCCGACCGTGTTGGTCGCGATCTGCTGGTACTGCCCCGCGCTCACGCCCGTGAGGCCGTGGTAGATCCAGCCGCGGACCTGGTCCGCGGCCAGGTTGAGGCCGGTCGTCAGCGCGGCGCCGCTGCGCAGGGTGACCGCCCCCGTCGCGACCTGGGTGTACGCGTCGCCCACGACGACCAGGGGCTGACCGTTCGGGCCCGCGGGCACGACGCCCGAGACGTTGGCGGGCGCCGCGTACGGTCCCGCGCCGACGAGCAGGATGCGGCTCTTGCCGCGGGGCGTCGGCGAGACCGCCGTGAACGCCCGGGTCAGCGTCGCGAAGGGGTGCGCCACGGTGCCGACGTTGGCGTCGTTGCCCGCCACGCCGTCGACGGTGAAGGCCTGGTCGACGAACCCGGGGTTCGCCACAACGGTCCACGTCGCGACGCCGTCAGACTGGTACGTGATGCCTTGGTCCGTTGCGTAGTACGTCGAGTGGACCGGCACGGCGGCGGCTGCCGGGCGCGCGTCGGCCAGGCCCTGGGTACCGCCGATCACGTCCCAGCGCGCGCCGTCGTTGACGAAGAGCAGCCCCACGTCGGTCGCGTAGTACTCCGCGCCGACCGGCCGCGCGGCCGGCAACGGCAGCCCCGCGAGCAGGCCGACCTCGACCTCGGGGCCCTGCGGTCCGGTCGCGCCGGTGGTACCCACAGCGCCGGTCGGTCCTGTTGGTCCAACCGGTCCAGTCGGTCCGGTCGCGCCGGTCGGTCCGATCGTCCCGCTCGAGAAGGCCTCCCAGTGGCGCAGCCCCGTCACCTCATCGATGATGAGCACCGAGCTGTCGCCGGTGTCTTCGGCGTAGAAGAGCAGACCCTGCTTCTGGGCTCCCGGGAGCGGTCGGTCCGCCAGGGTGTCGCCAATCAGGATGTTCGGGTCGAGCTGCGTCCGCAGGGCCATGCCGAAAGGGTACAGAAAGACCGGCTGGCCTACAAATGCGCCGCGGTCCTCGGCCGGAACGCCACCGCGTCAGCGTCGCGGAGGCTCGAGCCGCAGCACGTCGTGGTCGGCGCGCCGCGCCGGCTGCCCACCGGCGCGCAGCCACGCGCCGCGCGCGCCGGGCGTCAGCGCGGCGTCGCTCTCGATCGGACCGTCGAAGATGCGCACCAGTTCGCGCAGCACGGCGGTGTACAGGCCCTGCTGTCGCGCGGGCTCCGCGACCGCCGAGCACCCGAGTTCGAGCACGTGGCGGCGCTCTCGCAGGACGCGCGCCGTGCCGGCCGCGATCACGCCACAGTCGTCCTCGACGTACCAGAGGCAGATCCAGCCGTCCCAGTACCCGCCCGTCGTGCACTTGAAGACGAGCGGCAGGCGCTGCTTGCGAAAAGTGACAGCACCGCGGCGCGCGACGGGCAGGTCGCGCCAGGGCGCGGCGCGCAGTTCGGCGAGGACTTCGGCGACCCACTTCGGATCCACGGTCAGAACGTGTCGACGTTCAGGCCGCTGGCCCGCGCGCCGTCCGCGGCGCGCACGACCGCGGCGCGATCGAAGAGGTCCACGAGCGGCACGCCGGCGCGCTGGACCGTTCCGAAGAAGAGTGCTCGCACGAAGTCGAGGGCGTCGCGTCCGAGCGTCGAGGTCAGGCGCTCAGCGGTCCACTGCGAGAAGAAGGCCTCGCGGCCCGTCAGCGCGAAGGGGATGCGCAGGTAGGGGCTGGCCCAGCCGTGCGCCGGCGCGCGCGCGGGTCGCTGGATCACGAAGGCCGTCGCGTCGACCGAGCGCGCCCGCAGCATGGCGATCGAGCCGCGCCGCGCGACGCTCCAGCGTTCGAAGCCAGCTCCCGTCAGAAACTCGCCCGGGAAGTCGGGCTCGCCACGCTCGTGTGCGGCCAGGCGGTGCTCGCCGATTCGAGACTCGCCCCGCGAGATCGCCGGCACGCCGTGCCTGGCCAGGCGCTCCGCGAGGATCGCGCCGCGCTCGACGTCGCGCCCCGTGTAGCCGTGGGCGATGTTGGCGAGGGCTTTCCCGGCGTCGCGCCAGCCGAGTCGCTCGGCGATCTCGCCGAGGGCCTCGCGCGCGTCCTCGACGTCCGAACCGACCTGCGCATAGTGCGGATACGGCTTGTGCCACTCCGCCTGCGCCGCGGTGACGTTCCTGATGACCTGGGCGGCCGCCGACGCGATGGCGCGCTGGGTCGGCTCGTCGTCGAACCACGGCCGGGCGCCCCGGGTGGCGGGTCGGGCTTCGAACGCGGAGATCGCCCGGAACCAGCGCTCGAACCCCGCTGCGTAGTGCTCGTAGGCGCGCTGCAGGCTCGCGGCGTCGTACTTCTTCCGCGTCGAGCCGAGGAGGTGATGCGTCACGCCGCCCGGGACGTAGAGATCGTCCTCGAGGAACGTCAGCATGAACTCCGCGGCGAGGACCTCGCGCACCAGCACCGCGAGCGCCGCGGCCGCGCGCGAGCGGTCCTCCCACATCTTCTCGCGCTGGAAGTGCGCGGCGTGCTGGGCGAGCTGTCGCAGGATCTCGGCCTCGATCGCGACGTACCGGACGCGGGCCTGGTTCGACGCGGCGAGGAGCGGCTCGCCGGTCGCGAGGAGTTCGGCGCGCACGTCGAGCGGCACGCCCGCTGGGTTGCGGTAGCGCCTCACCGCGCCGCTTCCAGCTCTCTCGCCCGCGCCAGCATCTGCTCGAGCCGCGCGTAGCCGTGCACTCCCAGCGTACGTAGCGCCACCGAGCCGCCGCGCAGCTCGATCGTCCCGTCGGCGCGCGCGACGCCGCGCACGCTCGCGTGCTTGCTCGAGTCGACGTTGCGGTAGCCGGCGTGCGCGCCGTAGCCGCCGTACTCGACCTGCGCGACCCAGAAATCAAACGGCGTGTCGCCGCGCGTGGTGGGCGCGTAGGTGTTCAGGCCCCAGCCGGCGAAGACGCCCGTGCGGCGATTCTCGGCGTCGTCGACCCAGGCCAGGATCACGAACGGGTCGCGGCGCGTCGGCGCGTGGACGACGCGTTCGAGGACGGAGGTCGGCGTGGGGTTGTGTTTCGGCTTCGCACGCGAGGCCCGGCGCGCCTTGGGAAGCGGCGGGAGTCGGTCGCGCACATCGTTTCTCTCGCGAATCCAGTTCTTCACGCGGGCCTGACCGATCAGCACCTGCCACTGCGCCAGCAATTCTTCCGCGACCAACACATCGCGGATCGTCGCGCCGGCCGGAGCTCTAACAATGCGCCTGCCGTCGAAGCCGAACACCTGAAGTGCGAGGATCGGATCAGCAATGCCACCCTTGTTCCAGGTGCGTCGGTAACGGACAATTGAAATATTGCGCCCCTGCTCCGAGGCGCTCACCTCAAAGTACTCGCCGTCCGCGTCGACGTCCGTCTCGTAGCGACCATTCCACGATCGAAGCAGACGCAGCGGCGACGGCACTGGATTCCTGTGCGGCCTCATCGCGCCTCTTCGATCGTCAGCTTCGCAGGCGACCAGACGACGAGGTGCGTGCCGTCGCGGCCGGCCGCGTTGTGGTTGCCGCCGCCCACGACGCGCGCGCCGTCGTAGAGCCTGCGCATCGCGGCGACGTAGTCGTTCGGGTCGTGATGGAAGAGGTCGTGATAGAGCACGATGGAGGCGTCAAGCATCGAGTCGTGATCCGCGTAGATCCCGACGACGCGCTCACGCAGGCCTGGCTCGTTCGCCTCGCCGTGGTCCTCGAGCAGGTAGCGCACGCGCGCCGGTCCGGCCGCGGCGAACACGCGCCGCACGAACGCGACGCTCGCCGCCCTGGCGGGCATCAGGCGGAAGCCCGGACGCAGCGTCGCGCGGTACAGGTGTCCGCCGTAGCCGGCGGCCTCACGCGGATTCATCGTCCAGTACATGCCTGGCCCGGCGGCATTCTGGTCGCGGACGCCGTACTCGCGGTCCCACGTGAGGGCGTCGAGCGACGTGATCTTCGGACCGCCGTGGTACCAGACGTCGTGCTTCGTCGGGTTGGCGCGCGCGTGTTCGTGTGCGTGGATCGCCGCCTCCTGGCGCGCGGCCTGCTGGTACGAGGGATGGCGGCCGAGGACCCGGCTACCGTTCCGCGTGTACAAAACCCAGAGACGAGGGCCGCGCTGGACGATCACGGCGCAATCCTACTACGCTTGGACCATGGCTACGACCCGCCGTTCGTCCAGCACGTCCACCCGCGCGCGCCGCAACCCCTCGAGCACCGCGACCGTTGCCGCGCGGCCCTCGTCCCTCGCGCACGCGCGCACGGTGCCGGCGTCGCGCGGTCCGCTCGGGGAGTTCCGCGGTGCCGTGCGCGACTACCCCGTGACGTTCGTCGTCGCGACGGCCGTCTTCGGGTACCTCGTCGGCCACTTCGTCGCGCGCACGCTCGCGCCGTCGACGAGCACGAGCATCGTGTTCTGATGCGCGGGAAGACGGAGTTCGATCGCTGGTTCGGCGCGAGCAAGGTCGTGTACCGAGACAAGCCGCTGCTCATGTGGCACGGAACGACGAAGAAGTTCACGGTCTTCGACAAGAGCTTCCTCGCCCCCAGCGGTGCGTATGGGCCGGGCTTCTACTTCACCAGCGACTACGAACTGGCGAAGATGTATTCGGGCGACGGCGAGCCGGTCCCCGCATACCTGTCGATCAAGAAGCCCTGGACGCAGGATCGCGACGAGCCGTACGACAGTCCGCGCCACCGGTCGTTCAGAGGCATGTCTGGCCAGCTTCGGAAGAAGGGCTACGACGGCGTGCTGGTGATCGAAGGCAATTACCGGGAAGCCGTCGCACTTGAACCGGAGCAGATCATGATCGTGACGGGCGCACCGTTTCAGCGGTCGCGCTGATTCTGGTCGCGCCAGGCAGTCACGACGCAGCTTCAGTCCCACCACGCGTACAGCCGACCGTCAGGGGCTTCGCGGAATGAGGTCGCGCGGTACTTCAGCGCGACGCGCCGAAGCGCCCCCTGGATCGACTTGCCGTGGACGGGATCGCGTACGTCTGCTGGGTCGACGCCGACACCGTCCAGCGTGACGCGGTAGTCCTCACGCAGCCGATGGATGGTGTATCCGTCGGCCGTGATCCCGGGGTGACGCTTCATGAGATCCGCCAGTTGGCGCGCCGTCGGCGAGTCGTTCTGGGTTCCGGACGGATCGAGGAAGCCTCGCTTCATCAGCGCCTCGATCACGGACAGCGGTGCGCGCTCGAAACGTCGCGCGTCGGTTCCTGGGCCGTTGTAGGGCCACTTGCCCCAGTACGGCTCGAGCAGCGCGCTGCGCTCGGTGTCGTCGCGATTGAAGCGGTAGGAGACAAAGGTCGATCGCGCCATGGCGGCAGCATACCATCACCTTCCAGCGGTCGCGCGCGGCACCCACCACACGGTCGCCGCGAAGAGCGCGCCGGCGACGGCCGCGAGGCCGAGTGGCACGAGCCACGCGGCGCCGGGTGCGGGCGGTACGGCCTGGCCCGCGGGCCGCGTCTGGACCGCGGTCAGCTCGTCCCACGCGCGCCGCGCCGTGGCCGGGTCGTAGTTCTGCGCGAGCGTGGTCCACGCCCCGCGCGGCGAGGTCGCGAGCTGCATCCGCGCGACGGTCACGGGCGCGAGACCCATCGTGCGCGGGTCGCGACCGACGCGGTACTGCTGCTCGAGCCATTCAACAAACGTCATGTCGATCTCCGCGTCGTTGATGTACGGCGTGTGGGCGCGGACGACGCGAGGCGGCGGGCCTGCCACTGCTGCCAGGCCGTGTAAAACGCATAGCCCGCGCCGCCGAGCAGCACGATCACCACGGCGATCTCGAAGCCCGTGAGCGCCGCCTGCGGCATCGCGCCGGGCACGAGCGAGGTGTCCGGCAGCGACGTGTCACCCGCCGTTGGCCCGAGCGGCGTCGAGGGATCGACGACGCGCGCGAGCACGAGCGAGCGGCTCGACCAGCCGAGCGAGCTCGTGCCGAAGAGGGCCTGCGCGACGAGCGGCGAGGCGTCGATCACGGGGCGCCCCGCGGCCTGCTCGACGCAGACGTTGGGACCGACGTCGGCGACCTGCGCGACGCAGCCCGCGCCGGTCGCGGGGTTCGAGATCAGCACGAGCGTGCCGCAGCCGAAGCGCCACGAGTCGGCGCAGTAGTACCACGTGCCGTCGGCCGCCGGACCGCCGCACGCGACCGGCTGCGCGTCGGCGCCGCCGCCGAACGTCGTGAGGAAATACGTGCTGTCCGACGGGATATCGCGCCCGGCAATTTCTCCGCTCGTCGGACACGAGAACCCGTTGATCTGCACTGCCGATCTACCTTTTCCTGGCCGTCCGTGGCGAGCGCGGCTTCGCTGGACGCTTCCGGCGCGGTGTGCCCTTCGCGTCTACCTGACGAAGTACTTTCACGCCGCGCTCTTCGATGTCGCGAAGCATCTCTTTCGGCAGTGGATCGCCCGGTACGTACGGCAGTCTATTGGCCCATCCGCGAGTGCGCGAAGAGTTCATGGAGTACAAGATTGAGCCGAGTTCATTCTCGAACAACACCATGAAATCGTTGCCATCCGAATCCGTCCAATAGACGGCGAGATCGCCCTTGGGCGTATATTCGACATCGTAGCCAATACGGGTGCTCATGGAATCGATCCCCCGAAGGTGGTTTATACGAACTGACACTGCTGAAGCATTACGACGATCTAGCGCCGACCTGCATCGCTCGGCTATCCCTTCTGCCCCGCCAGGACCCGATCCCGCCGCGCGCTCTCTTCGCGCAGCGTGCGGTCGAAGCCGCGTGCGTGGATCGACCATACGTACGCCCAGCCACCGCCCGGCAGCGTGCCGTGCGGTGTCCGCGAGAGCCACACGGGCGTGCCGTTGGGCAGTTCGACCGCCAGCTCGTAACCGGGTCGCGGCAGACGCGCGCGGGCGTCCTTGACCAGCGCCGTCGCGTCTCGCTCGCTCACGCGGTAGAAGTCGTACGAGAGGTGGTGCGCGAACCAGTCCGTGGCGCGCGGCCGCGTCGGGTTCGCACGCGCCGGCAGCTGGGCCGGTACCCAGCCCTCCGCACGCGCCAGCTCCATCGCCGCGACGGCGAGCTTGGCGTCGCGCGCAAAGTCCGCAGGCGTGATGCGCGAGGAGTCCTCCGTCGCCGCAAAAGCAAACTGGCCCTGCGGATCCCACGGCGAGTGATCGCCGTAGGTCCAGACGCGTCCGGTCGCGACCGCGACGTACCCACGACTGACGTCCCGATCGTCGACCGCGACGTGCCACGAGTGCTTGCGGATCGGATCCTCGCCCATCTCAAAGGTCTTGGCGGGACCGCGGCTCACGTGCCAATAGAGCATCGGTCCGTACAGTGTCGACGCGCGCGGCCAGAGCTCCACATCGATTCCTGGGGCCTCGATGGTCTTGTAGCCAGGGCTGCCGACCCACCGCCGGTGGCTCCAATCGAGGAACTGCTGCTCGAACGAGTCGCGCTCGGCACCGGTCCTCGTGAGCACGCCGTCGCGCGCGACGAGCGCGTCGGGACAGATCCTGGCCACGTCGATCGACGTCGCGCCCTTGAGCTCGACGACGAGGTATTGCGGGAAGCGGCTGCCGCCAGCACCCTTCGGCAGCACGTAGACATCGTGGCCCTCGCGACGCAGCCCCTCGAGGCCGATCACGCACGCCATCGGCAGACGCAGGCCCTCTTGCAGGGCGCGCTTCAGGGTCAGGCGTGCGGGCTTGGCGGCCACGATCTACGCAGCCCTGGCGGTCACGCGACGCGCCGTCGAGGTGCGCCGCACCGGCGCCGGCGACGACCGCGTCGCCTGGTAGTACCGCCAGCCGTACCACCCCGTGGCGCCCGCGACGCCCGCGATCAGCGCCCAGCCCACCAGCGTCGCGAGCGACGGCGCCGCGCCGGGCACGGTCGCCGCGGGCGCGTTGTACGTCGGCACGGTCTGCACCGTGCGGCCGTACGCCGCGTCGTCGATCGCCTGCTCGGCGTCGGCCTGGCTATCGCCGAAGCCGAGGTCGAACCACGCCGCGTTGCCGCCGGTCTGCTGCGCGAGCGCGCGGCCGGCGCCGAACTTCTGCAGCGTGCGCAGCACGTCGTACGCGGGGTTGCCGTGGTCGCCGCCCGTCGGTCCGGGCAGCGTGCCGGACTGTGCGTCGGCGAGCACGGCGTCGATCAACGCCGCGACACGCCCCTGTTCAGGCACGCCCGCTAGCTGGTCGGCGTAGCGGTTGATCGTCGTCGCGGCACCGCTGTCGCCGGCGCTGAAGCCCGTGAACGCGAGAAAGGCGTTCCACGTGCTGCCCGGGTCGGAGGACGCAAGGCCAGGGTCGATCAGCCCGGTCACGCCCGCGGCGTGGCCCTGCAGGTTCGCGAGGCCCACGGCCGTCTGGTCGTCGATCGCCTGCTGCCAGGCACCGGCGACCATCGAAGCGCTGCGACCAAGGAGTGAGGTGACCGTGGGACCGGACGCAAGCTTGCCCCAGTTGTTGTCCGCGGCGTTCGGGTCGGGGTTCGGACCGGGACCGGAGCACGGGCCGCCCTCGGTCTGCAGGTAGCCCATCTCGTGAAAACTGTTGCCCGCGCTGCACGTGTCCTCGGTCTGGCCGCCGATCGTCGTGAAGCCGACGAAGGCCTCGGGCGGTGCCTGGCCGAAGACCTGCGGCACGAACTGCCGCATGTACTGCCCGAGCGCGGCGTTCCACCGGTTGAGCAGCGTCGTCGCGTAATCCTGCCCGTAGCTCGCCGGGAGCTGATCGTTTCCGGGATGCGGCATCGTGAGCAGAGCCTACCGTATCCTGGCGGGGCCGTCAGTCCGACGGATCGAGCCCCGCGCGGACCTCGGCGCACCAGCGCTGGCATGCCTGGCGTGCGTCGCTGCGGTCGCGCACGACCTCGCGGATGCTGTTGCCCGAGCACAGGCCGAAGCCGACCTTCGGGTTGCCGTGGCGACGGTGACGGCAGTTGCAGGTGAACCACGAGCGCTTGGCGAAGCGACCGAGTGGCCACGCGACCTGGGCGTGGCTACGCGTGCTGCCGAAGAGCTGCTGCTGACGCTGCCGTCGCACGGCGCGGCGGTACGTACGATCCCGACGATCCTCTCGAGCTTCCATGACGCCTCCCGAGCGCGGCCCCTCCTCGGGGCCGACGCGGGAGTGTCTGGACGGCGATCATGGTCAGCGGCTCCGCACGTCGAACTCGGCCTCTTCCGCCGGCGAGAAGCCGTGGTCCGTCGGGTCGTACCCGTCGTCGTCTTGCGACGCGCCCGCCTCGTGCGCCGACGATTCCTTCCAGTACGTGCGCAGGGTCTCGAGGTCCCCGATCAGGTCGCGCAGGCTGCGTCGATCCTCGCTCGTCATCCGCGCGTCCGCCTGGCGCTCGCGCGCGCGGGTCCGCTTGAGCTCGCGAAGCGCCGCGTCGATCATCGAGAGCGAGACGAAGTGGTGCAGGCCCCACGACGCCAGCGCGTAGGTCGGCGTCGACTGGCCGCCGTGCCACTCCGAGACGCGCTCGACGAGCTCGGGCTCCATGATGATCTGGCGGCGGCGCCAGACGTTCTGCGGTGTCGAGGACGGATTCGCGCGTGCCACTGGGACCCACTTTCCGGTGTTGCCGTGCCAATGCGCGAGCGTCGTGTGGTCGCCGCTCGCGTAGAGGCGTTCGATCAGGACGTACGGCGCCTGTTGCTGCCCGTAGCTCGTGAAAGAGGCGGGCTGCGGTCGGTGCTGCCGCATGAAGTCCTCGGCCCACGCGAAGGCCGCGGCGCGCGAGGCGAGCACGGGCTGACCTTCGCCGCTGGCAAATCCGGGTCGGTCGACCGCGATGACCCGGAAACCGCTGCGCCGCTTCGGACTGGCCATAGGCGCGATGGTACCCGAATCGCTACGCAGCGGCGACCTGGCTAGCGGCGCCACGACCGGACAGAGCCGCGGGTGAAGTCCGCTCGCAGGCGCTCGAGCGTGACGCGCTTCGGCCGGAAGCGTGCTCCAGCCTGCTCGAAGAAGGTCTCCGCGCCTGGTGCGTCGCGCCGCGGAAAGCAGGCCCCGAGCCAGCCGATCCCGCCCATGGTCTTGATCGCGCCGCGCGCCAGGGCCAGGCGCGCGAAGTCTTCCTCCTGCGCGTCCGAGCCGCCGCGCAGGCAGACCAGCCAGCCAACCGCGTCGGGATCGTCGGCGCGCGGACGGTCGCGGTGCAGGCCGAACGTCGCGAGATAGCCATCAGAGATGCCCATGGCGCGAGCCTGCCATCGCAGCCACGGCGCGTCCACGATGCCGCGGACGTAGCCCGTCAGCGCGCGTCGCGCAGTTCGCCGCGTACGAACGCGCGTCGCGTGTCGTACGCCGGCTGCTCCGGCGTGCGCAGGCGGTCGGGCGTCGCGCGGTCGCGCGGTGCGGAGCCCTCGCGCCGGTCGTGCAGCGCCTCGCGGGCGAACGTCGGCGCGAGCTTGATACCGCGCGCGATCGCACGCAGTTCGTCGGCCGTGTGGCCGAATCCATAGGCGAAGCGCAGCGCGCGCAGGTCGTCCTCGACGGGTTCTGCCGCGCACCAGCGATCCAGGGCGGCGAGCAGGCGGCACATGCGCGTGTTCGCGCGCGCCGCCGGCAACGCCGCGTGCAGCCGGTCGTCCAGGGCCAGGATCTCGGTACGCACGGTGTGGACGTAGCCGCAGACAAGGTTGATCTGAAGCGTTTCAAGCACATCGGAGAGCGAGAGCTGATCGTTGGTCATGCCCTCCAGACGCGCGACCGCGGCGGGATCTGACACCCGCCTCGGACGCGGGTTTCGGCTATACTTGGGCCGTGCCTCCCAGGTTCCTACGCGGCTCCTTCGCGGAGCGCTTCGCACTGACCGTCGGCGAGATCGGCTACTTACAGAGCCGCGGCGAGATCACCGCCGCCGCGGCTGCCGCGCGCATCGAAGCCCTGCGTACGACGATGTCCGCCTACGCCGACCCGATGTTCGAACACATCCTCGCCGAGCTCGTCGCGGGCCTGCGCCGCGGCGAACGGATCGCCGATATCTTCACCGCGCTGCGCCGCACGCTCCTGGCGAAGTGCGCCACGGCTGCGGAGCGCGACGCGCTCGCCGCCGAGATCGAAGAGGGCACCGCCGTCGGTGCCGAGATGGCGCCCGAGGTCCTCGCGCGGCTGCTCGAGCGCCGTCGCACCAACTAGCCGAGGCGCGCGAGCACGACCGTCACGTTGTCCGGCGCGCCCGCGGCGAACGTCGCGTCGATCAGCGCCTCGCACGCGCGGTTGCAGTCGAGCGGAGCGCCGGCCATCACGCGCGCGATGCCCCGGCTGCCGAGCGGCTTCGAGAGGCCGTCGCTGCAGAGCAGCAGCACGTCGCCCGGCGCGAGCGCGACGGCCGCGATGTCGGGCGAGGGTCCGGGCCCCGCGCCGATCGCGCGCGTCACGACGTGGCCCTGGCCGTGGTCGCGCGTCAGGCCCGTGAGCACGCCGCCGCGCCAGAGGTACGCGCGCGAGTCGCCGCAGTGCCCCACCGTCGCGCGGTCGCCCTGGACGAGCAGCGCGACCAGCGTCGTGCCCATGCCGTCGAGCGCGGGGCGCCGCGCGGCCTCGCCGCGCACGCGCTTGTCAGCCGCAGTGAACGCCGCGCGCAGCGCGACCGGGCGTGAGGTGCGTGGCGTTCGCGCGGCGAGCACCTCGTAGGCCGCGTGCGCCGCGAGCGCGCTCGCGACGTCGCCGCCGGCGTGGCCGCCCATGCCGTCGGCGACGACGAAGATGCCGGCCGCGGGGCTGACCGCGACGGCGTCCTCGTTGCGGCCGCGCACGCGCCCGACGTCGGTGCGCGCGGCGGCGTCGACGAGGCGCGCGCGACGGGCGGTGGCCAGGGCGGAGTCGGACTCGAGCATGCCCCAGCGTATCACGCGGTACCGCGCGTGGTAGCCTCGGCGCATGGCCCCGATCCTGCGCTCCGCACCCGCGCGCCGCGCTCTTCAGACGCTCGGCTACGCGCCGCACGAGACGGGCGGCGGCTGCGTCGCGTACGCGCGGTTCCTCGGCGAGGCGAGCTCGATGATCGTCACCGCTGGCGACTGCGTGCTGCCGACGCGCGTGCGGGGCGAGCGGATCTCCGTCGGTTTCTACGACGAGGAGGCGCGCGGCGCGACGCTCGAGTTCGTCGACCTCGCGGCGTTTCTCTACGCGCCCAGCGGCTGGACCGCGTTCGAGGCCTGGCGCGACGCCATGCTCTCGGCCCGCCACGTCGTCATCACGCCGGCCGCCATCCTCGAGTGGCTGGCGCGTCGCCGCGCGCCGCTCGGGCTGGTCACCGCGACCACCGCCGTCGTCCGCGCGGGCGAGACGGCGCAGCTCGTGCTGAGCGGCGACGACGCGTGGCTGCTCGGCCTCTTCGGCCCGTCGCTCGCGAGCCTCGACCTCTCGGCCTACGGTTTCTGGGCCGGGCCGGGCGCGTGGATCAGCGTGTTCGACGGGCGGTAGACGTGCGCCGCGTCGGCGCGGGCGCCGGGCGCGTCGCGACGTAGACCGCGCCGGCCGCCAGGACCACGACGAGGGCCCCGACGAGCACGTCGACCCAGCCGATGGGCGTGGCGCTCGCGAGCGTGCCTGGCGGGGCGGCCGTCAGCCACGTCGCGACGCGCCGCGGCGGGTTCGCGCCGTAGGTCGTGCCGTCGGACAGCCACAGCGCACCCGAGCCGCCGCCGTCGGTGTAGCCCGCGTCGGTCGCGCCGGCGTTGATCAGCGCGTTCGCGAAGCCGACCATGTCGGCCGCGCCCGACGCGAACGCGAGGCGGCCGTCGCCGAGGATCACGAGCGCGGCGCGCTGCTCGGCCGTCGCGTTCGAGCCGTCGTCGCTCGCGACGATCACGCCCCCGGAGACGAGCGGCGGCCAGAGCTGCACGGCGACCGACGCGCCGGGCGCGGGCGCGTCGCCCGGCGTCGCGACGGCCTGCCCGTTGACGACCGAGATCGTGACGCCCTGGCCTGGGTTCGAGCCCGCGAGCTGCACGCCGCGCGCGGCGTCGAGCTGCGAGAAGCGGATCACCGAGCACGTCGAGGACGCGTAGCCGGCGTTGCCTGAAGGCAGCGACTGGCCCGAGCAGTTGTCGAACTCGGGCCCGTCGAGCACGGCCGACGCGTTGCTGTTCGTCAGGGCCTCGCCGGGCGTGTGGGGCGCGACCTGGCCGCCGCCGATCTGGTCGGCGTAGACGCCGAGCCACGACGGATCGAACGCGACGAGGGTCACGCTGCCGGACTGCAGGACCTCGAGGCCGTCTATTGCCACCAGGGCACTCGGCCAGCCGGAGCCGTCAGGGTCGTGCCCGCGTCGAGAAAGCCCTGGCGGTAGATCGCGTCGATCGCCGGCACCGCGGCGCGCAAGGCGGGCAGTCCACCCGCACCTGGCGCGAGGCCGTAGGCCTGGTCGAACGCGGCGACGGCCGCCGCGTTGCCGGCGCTGTCGGGCGCGGCCGTGGGATCAGCGTCGTAGCCGAGGATGCCGAGCTGGCGCAGCGCCGTCGCTTCGATCGCGGCCAGGGCGGTCGCGTCGGACGGCGCGGGGCTCGCGGCGAGGGCGTCGAGGTCGGGCAACGGTAGGGTCTGCGCGAGCGCCGCGGCGCCCGTCGCGGGCGCGGCCACGGTGCCCGTCGTGTCGATCACGCCCGTCGTCGGACCGAGCACGGGCGTGCCACCGACGCGCACGGGCGTCCCGATCGTCGTCGCGGGGGGCGTGCGCCCGAACCACCACGCCGCGAACGCGAGCACGCCGACGGCGGCGACGCCGAGCGCGACGATGCGCCCGTCGGGCGGCGAGGCCGCGGGGCTCATGCGCCGGGGTGGCCGGCCCAGTACCCGCCGGGTTGTCCCGCCACCTGGTTCTGGTCGACGTCGGCCGCGACGTTGCCGGTGCCGAGCGGCGCGTGGCTGGCGCCGTAGAGCGTCTGCCACAACCCGATGTTCAGCCCCATGGGGTCGATCATCGTGGCGTAGCCGGGGTTCGCCCCGACACGGTTCGAGAGGCCCGCGGTGTCGGGGCGGTCGAAGCCCGCGTAGGGCACGACGGCCTGGCCCGCGGGCGTCGTCCTCGGCGTGGTCAGGTAGCGGTAGCCGTAGTAGACGGCCACGCCGCCCGCGGCGACCGCGACCGCGGCGCCGGTCCACCACAGCGCCGAGTGCTTGGTGCTCGTGGGGTTCGCGTGCGTCGGTGCCACGCGGCGCCCGAGCAGGTCGGAGCGCGGCCGGGCCGAGCGTTGCATCGAGGTCTGGGTGCGCGCCATGGTCGTGGTTCCTTACGAGGCCGTCGCCTGGACCGCCGGATACGAGGGATCGAGCGCGGCGGCGCTCGCGTTGACCTGGTCGAGCACGGCCTGCGGCAGCGAGAAGGGCAGCAGGCGCAGGCCGAAGGCCGCGAGGCCGCCGCCCGCCAGGCCCTGCAGCGCGTTGTCGGCGTTGACGAGCGAGGTCGGCGCGTAGACCGGGCTCGCGGTCGTCAGGCCCGCCTGGGCGTTGAGGCGCGCGATCTGCGCGTCGAGCGTCGGCGACGCGATCCCGTCGGGCACGTCGTCGTCGTAGCCGGCCGAGTAGAGCAGGGCCTGCAGCGCGAAGACCTGGCGCGCGGGCTCCGAGGTCTGCAGGCGCGTGATCAGCGCGGCCGCGGGCGCCGTCGCGGGGTTCAGGCCCGAGGCGCCGGGCGCAGGTAGCTGGGTCGCGCCGGGCGCGCTGTCCGAGCTGCCCGAGCCGCCGTAGCCGATCGTCTGGCCGCCGGTGATCAGCGGACCGCTCGCCGCGTTCGCGTCGCGCGGACGCAGGAGCAGGAACAGGCCGCCCGTCAGGGCCGCGAGGCCGAGGCCAATCGCCGGCCACGGAACAGGCGCGGCGGCTGCGGGCGGGGGTGCGGAGCGACGGGTGACCACGACGGAGACGGTACCCGACTGGAGACGTTCGCTCAAGCCGCGCGCGTCAGGTCACAGCACCGGACGGTGCGGGCGGTAGTTCGACGCCCTCAGGAAGCGCCGCGAGCCCGCCGTCGATGACGTGGCGCAGCATCGCCAGACTGCACTCCGTCCAGCGCAATCCCTTCGCGCCGAGCTTCGTGCGCAGCACACGCTCCGCGGCGGCGTCATAGAGGAACGCCCCGTGTCCGAGCGACTGCGCCGATGGCGGCTGCTCAGCAGACCCGCCGACAACTTCGTAATGCTCGCGCTCTGATTCCATGTCTGACTCCGTGACTCGTTTACTGGCGATCGACCGCCGCGCCGTTGTTCGCGAGGTACTTGCCGGGCGCCGCGTCGACGTCTGCGTAGGTGTGGTTGGTGCCGTTGATGGCGAAGTTTGCGCCCGTCGTGGCGAGGTTCATCGTCGGCGCGACGTGGGCGAACGTGCCTCCTTGCATGTTGATCAGGTTCCCCCCGACGACGCCGGTGCAGACTCCGACGGTCGCCTGCGTGCCAGACGACATATCGATGAAATCGGCGCCGCCGTTGAGCAGATAGCCCGCGACCGACAGGACCGCGCCGAACCCGTTGAGGAAGAAGATCGTTTGCGGCGTCTGGTTGTAAAGCTCGACGCCCGCGCTCGAGGCGCTCATATCCATTCGGCCTTCTTGAACTTGCGACCCCTGCGATGTCGAGTAGACCGCGCAATCGCTAAGCGAGCAGTATCCATTGCCGCGGATGACGAAGGCCGCGATGCCGCGGAATGCCCAGCCGAAGACCGCGAGGTAACCGCCGCCGTCGATTTCGGTGCGGCCGATGACCGAGCACGCGCCCTGTCCGTTGAACTGCGTACCGAACCCGCGCGTCTGCATGTAGGCCGTCGAAATGGAGGCGTAGTCGACGAACGCGCCGGGCCCGAACGCGTCGAGGCCGCTCGAGCTATTGATGCCGGAGTCGAAGACCGAAAGGGCTCCGATGAACCGCATTCCATTCGTGACGTTGACGCCCGAGCCGCCAGCCGTCCCGTCGAAATAGATCCCCGCGACGGAGACCACTCCGGGACCAAAGAAGTAGATCCCGGAGTGTGTGAATCGCACGCTCGGCTTGCGGATCTCGAAGGTATCGCCGGCCGTGACGTTGAGCGCGGTTCCGAGCGAAAAGACGCCGAGTGTCGTGTTGCGCGAGATCGAGGCCCATTTCCCGATCGATGCACCGCTGGTCATCTTGACGAAGGCGCCGGCCCACTGGTCGAGCGTGGGCGTCAGGTTGGTCGAGAACTGCGCCGAATTGACCGTCACGGTGACGGCGCCGGTCGCGAGCGCCGCGCCGGTCATGCCGCCCGTAAAACTGGTCGGAAGAGGAGCGTTCTGGATGCCAAAGCCGCTGGAGCGAGACCCGGTCGTGTCCACGCCCGATGCGAACGACCACTCGCGAAACGCCGGGATGTTGTACGTGCCGTCGGCCGCACGAATGTCCCCGGGTCGCCCCGAGGTCTGCACGAGCGCAACCGCGCGGTCGACCGTGAGCACGGGCGTCCCCGCCGTCAGGCCGTTGTTCGCGTCGCTGCCCGTCGTCGACAGATAGATGATCAGCGGGAGGACCGGTAGGCCCGCGATGGGCTTCTCCCACTGCCCGCTCGTGACGTTGAACGTGTAGAGCGCGCGGCCGTCGAGCGGCTCGGTGCCGGTCGTGAACGCGACGTCCGTGAACACGGTCTGGTCCGGGACCGTCGCGATGAGCTGCACCGTCCCGGCGCCGCTGCCGTTGTCGTGGAGCAGGTTCCCGATGACGGCGTTCGCGCCCGACGTCGTGACGATGATGTAGTGCGCGGTGCCCGTGTTCGCCGGCAGTGGGTTGTTCCCGTTGAACTCCGCAGTGACTGCGAGGACACCGCTCGGACCGGTCGCACCGGTGGGTCCAACAGGTCCTGTCGGTCCGATGATCCCTGTCGGTCCGATGATCCCTGTCGGTCCGATCGGTCCAGTCGGACCAGTCGCACCAGTCGGTCCCTGGGCGCCGCTCGCAAATCCCTCCCAGCTCCGGACGCCGGTGCTCTGGTCGATCACCAGTACGTACGCTTCGCCCGTGGCGATGTCGTAGAACAGGACGCCCTGACGCTGCGCGCCTGGCGGCGGACGATCCGCCAGCGTGTCACCGATCAGGAGGCTCGGATCCGTCTGTGGGCGAAGGGACATGCCGTGAAGCTACGGCAAGACCAGTTGGACTACAAACACTCCAGCACGTATGGTAACGCGATCCGGCACGCGGCCACGCGGCACGACCGGACCGCGCCGCCCACGCACCAGGCGCGGATGGCCTACCAGCGACAGACCAGCGTTTCGCTTACGCGATGCGCTTGATGACGAGCCACGCCGACACGGCGTGCGTGCCGCCGGCGATCGGCGTGATCGTCAGCGCCGACGCGTTGCCCGGCGGGTTGACCAGGGCGAGCGAGAGCGCCGGTCCGGCCGGGACCGTGAGCAGCACCTCGTTGCTGATCAGCGAAGTGCCGGTCGCGCGGCCCTCGACGGTCGAGGCCGTGCCTCCGGCGCCGTCCTGGATGACGCCGCCGAGCGAGAGGCCGAGCTGCCCCGCCTCGCTGATGCTGACGTGCCAGGAAATGTCGTAGGTGCCGGGTGCCAGCGTGAAGGTACCGGGGCCGGTCCGCACGATGCCCACGCCCGCGCCGGGTCCCGTGCCTGGGAACAGCACCGGCGCGCCGGCGGCGATCGTCGCGGCGTTGTCGCCGGGCATCGTCGCGAAGAAGCCCGCGAACGCGAGGAACCCTCCCGCGAGGCCCGTCGCGCCGGTCGCGCCGGTCGAACCCGTCGGGCCGACGGGGCCGCTCGCGCCGCTCATGCCGCTCGCGCCGCCGCAGAACTCCTCCCAGCGCCGCTCGCCGGTGACGTCGTCGATCACGAGGATCCGACACTCCAGCTCGAGGATCGAGTGGAAGAGCAGGCCCTGCTTCTGGGCACCCGGCAGCGGAAGG
>Ga0208589_1000079_pt1 | contig 43786 bp, 33 predicted proteins | sample NGESurshal092012_2_FD_184486 | JGI IMG/M metagenome (GOLD analysis project Ga0208589, IMG submission 184486) | Arctic peat soil microbial communities from Barrow, Alaska - NGEE Surface sample F53-2 shallow-092012 (SPAdes) | ecosystem: Environmental > Terrestrial > Soil > Wetlands > Peat ...
GCGAGGAGTAGCTGGAATATTTACATTGAGCAGAAAGTGTTTTCCAAATTTTTTATCCAAAACACTTTTTACTATTTTATGTACATAATATTCGGCAGTACTAAAATCGGCTTCGATACTGTAATCAAGCAATGAGAAACCTATCGAGGGAATGCTTTCGATAGAGGCTTCCATAGCGGCGCTCATGGTGCCGGAATAGATCACATTAATGGAATGATTAGCGCCATGATTGATACCACTAAGACATATATCCGGTTTTTTATGTAGTATTTTATCAACGGCAAGTTTTACGCAATCTACCGGCGTACCATTGGTTTGCCAGGCTTCGGCACTTTCAAAAAGATCATTAACCCTGTTCAACCTTAAAGGTACCCCGATCGTAATAGCATGTCCCATTCCGCTTTGAGGCTTATCTGGTGCCACTACTACTACATCGCCTAAATCCTTTACAGCATTGACGAGGCTTTTAATACCAGGTGCTGTAATTCCATCATCATTAGTAACTAATATTATGGGTCTTTCTTCTTTTGTTTCAGTCATTTAATAGTTCGTAGTTTGTAATTTGTAGTTCGTTGTTCTGAGATGGCCGCACTAAACAAATAAAAAAGTAAGATTCTTATTTTCCATTTTCAATTCTTAAAACCATCTGAACCATGGCCTTGCCACTGCTTCTCTAAACGGCCATGGGATAGCAATTAGTATAATAAGCAAAGCGATCCCAAAAAATAATAATGTTTTTTTAAATTTTGCTTTTGGGGTGGTCGCCTTTTTAACAGAGATTCTTCCGGCATGAACTAAAATCCATGCAATGATCATCATTACAGAATGCTCCATGGTAAAGAAACGAACCATGGGATCTTTCATGCTTTCACCAAAATGCTTTAAACTTTCAAACCATCCATTGGAGAAGTAAAGAATCAAACCAATCAATAATTGTATATCCATGCCAAGCATAAAGAAGAAATTGCTCCGGCTGTCGCCTGGTGTATATTCTCTTTTTGCAGCTAATCCACTGATGGCGCTTATTACCGTCCAGAAAGCAAAAATTAAAATGAGCCAGCGTATTAAATTGTGTAATACAAGCAGAATTTGCATATTAATAAATTTTGGCAAAAATAAGGGTTAAGGAGGAAAATTGGCGTAGGTGAATCGTCAAAGGCGAATGAACAATAGGGAATGAGTGAAGTTATATTTTACAAAATGGTAAAAGCGGGAATAATTTAATTTGGATAAATTATTTTATTTTTATGAAGCATGTTTTAAAAGAGAATTTTTTAAACTCGTGGCGACAATAAGTTTGATCGCATTGTATGTCGTGTTTTTTACTAAGGTTTTTAAATCATGAAATAATTTTGTTTTATTTTTTTGATCCCAAATTTGCTGGATGGTTTCAATCTTAGAAAAGTAGTTGTTTATATTTTCAAAACCTTATTACTTTATTAAAATGGTAGTTGGTAACAAAGAAAGCTAATTACTACCTCTCTCAAATCAAATTATAACAAATATTGACTATGGGCAATGGGTAGAATACTAAAAGAAATGCCCGGGTTTTACCAATTCAGGATATTCTTTTTGGAAATGCTTTATTTCCGGAATAGAAACAGTTTGTACATACCTGCTGTCAGGGTTTTTAGCAATATAATCCTGATGGTAATTTTCTGCAGGCCAAAATTTGCTTAATGGCATCACTTGTACTGCAATAGGCGCGCTGTATTTTTTGGAGGTATTTAATTGTTTTATATAATCTTCTATTTGTGTTTTTTCGGAATTATTATCGTAAAAAGCTATGGAACGGTATTGAGTTCCAAAATCCGGAGATTGTCCATTTACAGAAGTGGGATCCTGTCCTGCAAAATAAACCTTCAATAAAGTAGCATAAGAAATTTGGGAAGGATCGTAATAAACAGTTACACTTTCGGCATAACCGGTATTTCCATTTTCCACCATTTCGTAATTAGGGTTTTGAGCAGTTCCTCCGGCATAGCCGGAAATAGCTTCTTTTACACCTTTTATACTTTCAAATAAAGCTTCTTCGTGCCAGAAACATCCCGCGGCAAAAGTAGTGTGACTGTATTTTGACAAATCTGCCTTAGAGATTTTAGTCTCATCTTTTTGTGAAGACTGCTGTGCACAGGAAACGAACCCTGTAGCCATAGAAGCAATAAAAAATATACTTATTAAAGATTTCATTTTCGTTGTTTACCAAATGTACGTTTAAAGTATTTTAGCAGTTGTTAAAAGAAAGTGAGAACATTATGGGAAGTTTTAGTTTTGTAGGCGCCATAAATTAGTTTTAAAATTTAGATGTTTTTATTCGGGAAAACATGTTCATATTCGCTTACTTTCAAAGTGATAATAACATCCTGATTTTTAAATTCAATATTCTTGTAAGAAAATTTTCAATATGGAAACTATAAATACATCAGAGGATCTTTCAAATTATTTTGAGAAAAGAATAGAAAATATTTGTAAAATTTTGGACAAACCTCATAATGAATATGGGAATGAAGATTACCACCAATTGAGAGTAGAAATCAAAAAGGTAAATGCACTCATGGTGCTTATAAGTTATTGTCATAAAGATTTTAAAAAAAAGAAATATTTCAGGCCTTTTAAAAGTATTTTTAAACAATCAGGGAAAATAAGAGATCTGCAACTTGAAGAATCCGTCCTGGAAAAATATAGCGTTACCAGTATTGAAGGATTTTTATTCAGGGTAAAAAATGAAATCAATAAAGAGGAGAAGAATTTTCGTTTGCTGATTCAGAATAATTTTAAAAGAAAAATTAATAAATCATATAAAAATATAGTTATTTACCTAAAGGAGATACACCCAGTTAAAGTAGAAAACTTTTTAAAAAAAGAGGGTCGAAAGTTAAAAAAACTCATTTTAATAACTCCTCTAAAGGGAAATGATTTACACGAACTTCGTAAAGCTTTAAAGATAGATTTATATAACAAAAAAAGTCTTAATTTACAGGACAAAAATGGATGGGAAGAAAAAAATGATTTCCAGGAATTATTAGGAAATTGGCATGACAGTAAAATGCTGAGCAACCTTATAGAAAAATCAATTGTGAGAAAAAAAATAGACCTGGAGGAATTAAAGCAATTGTTACAAATAGATGAAGAGATAACTGCAAATACCCGGCTATTATTTGATAAAATTAATAGTAAGGCTGCGGATAAAGATTTATTTGTTTAGAAGAATCGGGTCAGTCAATTGTAAAACCTTTTTATTTTATATGTTAAACAATTATATTTGCGAAAATTTTTGAAAGATGAAAAAAATAATTGTACCAATTGATTTTTCTGATACTTCAGTAAATGCAGCCAAATATGCCATAGAGCTTGCTAAAAATATCCCTGGCGCCAGCATTACTCTTTATCATGTTTATAGCAGTATTAGCTTTTCCGCTCTCACTTCCAAAGATGAAAACTCAAGACAAATGGTATCAGAGGCTGAATTAAAGGCTCTTAAAAATAAAATTGAAAATGGATTTGATTCTATCTCCTGCGTAGCAGAAGCAGGTTCCTTCGTTGAAAGTATTTCCGATTATGCTTTAGGAAATCATGCAGACTTAGTAGTAATGGGTATTACCGGAAGTTCAAAGATTACCCAGGTTTTTATGGGCACCAACACCTTAAATGTAATTCGTAAGATTTCGTGTCCGGTAATGATCGTTCCTCCGGATGCAAAATTTACCGGTTTGAAAAAAGTAGTTTTCACTTCAGATTTTAAAGATGTTGCGCGTACTACCCCATTTGCTTCTATCAAAGAAATTCTCGATACTTTTAAACCGGAGCTTGATATTTTAAATGTGGACAGCGAGCATTTTGTTGAACTTACTCCTGAGTTTAAAATTGAAAGAGAAGCCATGGTAGATAAATTAGGATCTTATGATCCCGAATTTTCTTTCCTTCGATCATATGATTTTTTAGAAGGCATCAGCAGTTTTATTGAGACAAGGGATATGGATGCAATTATTACCGTTCCACGTAAACATGGATTTTTGAGCCAGCTTTTTGTAACAAGTCACACTAAAAAATTAGCGTACCATAGTTCGGTTCCTATTATTGCAGTACCTGCGTAATATTTATTTTAAAAATTATTATACAACAAAGCCTTTAATTTATTAATGGCTTTTTTTATGTTATACGATTAATCACATTTAAATTTAAAAACATTTCCTTGCGCTATTTCCCGCTTTACAAAAATATTTCCGGTTAGCGTGTGAGATACAGTTCATGGCGCTTGAAAATTGCATTATTTATTCGTTCATTGTATGAATGAATAGCACATAACCAGGTAATTATGTTGCAACTAAATTATAAATCTCAATTATTTATTTGTTTGCTGTTTGCTGTTTCTTTTCCCGAAACCATTTTCATAATTTGAAATAACTATTCAAAGTTTTATCTTGCCTGACGAAGTGAGGCAAAGTGAGAACAGATCATTTTAAATGGAGTTATGAAAAATATTAAATTAATTGAAGTGCCAAGTGAGATTGGCGCTGGTACCCGAGGAGCCAGTCTTGGAATAGATGCCATAAAAATTGCAGCACTGGATTTTATGAGTAATTTTTTTGTTCATTTTCCATCTGAAAAAGTAGAGACGGAAAACAAACTGCTGTTTGAGCCAATCCAATCGCCTTACGCCAAAAGAATCAGTGGTGTATTAACGATGTACGATAGAGTTTCCAAAGCTGTGAAAGAAAGTATCAAAAATAATTTTTTTCCCGTTGTAATAAGTGGAGACCATAGCACTGCCGGAGGTACCATTGCCGGAATAAAACTTGCCAGGCCCAATATTCGCCTTGGTGTAATATGGATTGATGCCCATTCTGATATGCATACGCCTTATACTACGCCATCGGGTAATATGCATGGAATGCCTTTGTCTGCCTCTATTGGTGAAGACAATGAAGAAAGTAAAGTGCATGAGCCCGATGAAAAGACAAAAAAGGAATGGGAGCAACTAAAAAATTATGGGAAAATAAATCCTAAAATTTTAGGGGAGGACATAGTTTTTATTTCTTTAAGGGATTATGAAAAAGAAGAAAAGCACCTGATAGATAAATACGGAATGAAAGTGATCACTACCAATGAAGTGAGAAGAAAAGGCCCGGAGAGTGTGGTAAAAGCAGCCCTACGCTTTCTAAATGAATGTACTGATATATATGTAAGCTTTGATGTGGATTGTCTTGATTCTTCTATCTCTAAAGGAACCGGAACTCCGGTAAGTAATGGATTAAGAGAAAGAGAAGCGGAAGATTTGGTAAGCAAATTCATGCAGAATAGGAAAATATGCTGTTTTGAAATTACAGAAGTGAACCCTACACTTGACAAAGAGAATCTGATGTCGGAAATTGCTTTTAATATTTTACAGAGAAGTGTAAATGTGCTAATGATGAATTGATAATTAGATATTTACAAACCAGCAGGCACATCTTTTTTCTGGCGATACATGGTAAGAGATGGATCCATAGCAATCGCATTGTCACAAATTTTTTGCCCTTTTTCTTTTTGCCCTAATTTTTGGAGTGTGAGGCCTGCCATAAATAATGACGGAGCATCTTTGGGATTCAAATCAAGGAGCTTTTTAAAATAGTCAAGAGCTTCATTGTATTTTTTGGTATCATACATGGCATGGGCTATGTTGTTCAGCAATTCAGTGTTGTTGGGTTTGCGTTCGAGGACTATACCCAATGTTTTTATTCCGTTTTCACTATCCCCTGTATAAATTTGTGCAAATCCGTAATTTTCAAAAAAATCATTTGTTTTATTATAACCATTATTGGACGCCATATCGAAATATTTCAAAGCACTTTTATAATCATTTTGGTTATAACAAATTAAACCTAATTCATAAATCCATAGATTTTTGGTTGGTTCCAGAGCAATCGCTTTTTGATATTCTTCGATAGCGCCTTTGTTATTTTCCAATTCGAGGTAAGTAAGTCCTAAGGTGTAATTTGCTTCAGCATCTTTGTCATTTTTAGCTAATGCAAGTTTTAAATATTTTTCAGCTTTACCATAATCTTCCAGGTAATAATTACTCATACCAAGAATTAGGTCTGTGTTATCGCATTGATCGCATTGCTGTGCAAGGTCAATTGCTTTCTGAAACTGATGGTTATTAAAATATAAAGAAGATAGTTCTTTAATTACTTCTTTATCCAGGGAATCTAACTGATACGCTTTTATGTAGTTTACTTCTGCCGGGCCAATTCTCGACATTTCAAGATTTACTTTTCCGTTTGCGATATAGGCTTCTTTGTAATTTGGATTATAATAAATAGCCTTATCAAAATCTTTTGCAGCTATTGCATATAATCTTCCATTATTTTCTTCTACCCCTTTTTGAAAATAAAATTGCGCACTATCCAGGCTTTGAGAAAATGAAGTTAATGATATAAATGAAACTGCGAATGCAGAGAGAAAGTTTTTCATATAGGATATTTTGCAAAAAAAGTACCACAAATTACTGAAGCACTATTGTGCTTAACGCAGGCAGGTTACAATTTATTTCATATAATTGATTCTTTTTATCCACAATACTTGTAATAATTTCCTGGTTGGTAAATTTACCGGTACCCCAATATTGCTTGTCGTCGCTACAAAAGATTTGATTCCATGAAGATTTCCCTTTGGCCTTAAATTTCCATTGATGCCTTTCTACCGGCGTCATGTTAAAGATAATGAGCAAATCGTCTTTACTTTTTTTTCCTTTACGCTTATAAATCATCACACATTCATTGCGATGGTCGAGATCTATCCATTCAAAACCTTTTGGATCAAATTGATATTCATAAAGCGCAGGTTGTGAAGTATATAATTTATTGAGATCCGTTAAACAATGTTGCAGTTTTTGATGAGGCTCGTAAACTAATAAATGCCAGTCCAGTTCCTTTTTGTGGTTCCATTCGGAAGTTTGGCCAAATTCGTTTCCCATAAAAAGCAACTTTCCTCCCGGATGAGTGTACATGTAAGAATACAGGGTGCGAAGATTTGCAAATTTTTGCCAATCATCCCCTGGCATTTTATAAATCATCGGAGATTTCCCATGCACTACTTCATCATGGCTCAGTGGTAGAATGAAATTTTCATCAAAAAAATAGACCATGCTGAAACTAAATTTGTCCTGGCTATCTTTTCTGAATAAAGGATCCACTTTAAAATAATCGAGTGTATCATGCATCCATCCCATCATCCATTTCATCCCAAAACCGAGGCCTCCGGAAGTAGTTAACCCAGTGATCTGTGGCCAGTCGGTAGATTCTTCTGCAATCATTTGTACATCCGGAAAATCGCGATATACCATTTCATTAAGGCTTTTGATAAACGCGATAGCTTCCAAATTTCCATTTCCGCCAAATTCATTTGGTTCCCATTCTCCTTTTTCTCTTGAATAATCGAGTCGCAAAATAGAACTTACCGCATCTACACGCATTCCGTCTATGTGATACATATCAAACCAATAACGCGCATTACTTATTAAAAATGATCTTACTTCTGCCCTCGCATAGTTAAAGATGTAGGAGTTCCAATCCGGATGATAACCCTTTTTCATATCGGCATATTCATAAGTATGCGTACCATCAAAGTTAAATAAACCATGGGCATCCCTGGGGAAATGCGACGGGACCCAATCCAAAATAACTCCTATGTCTTCATGATGAAATGCTTCAATCAATTTCATAAAATCTTCGGGTATGCCAAACCGTGATGTAGGCGCGTAATAACCCGCTCCCTGGTAACCCCAGCTTCCATCATAAGGAAATTCCATAACGGGCATCAGTTCTACATGTGTAAATCCCATTTTTTTCACATAAGGAACCAGGAGTCCAATCATTTGTTCGTAAGAATTGAAAGAATCTTCATCATCTGCAACAGGCTTCATCCAGCTTCCGAGGTGCACCTCATAAATGCTCCATGGTGAATGTAAAGAATTGTAGTCTTTTCGTTTGGTCATCCACGTTGCATCATTCCATGTGTATTGAATATCCTTTGTTTTGGATGAAGTAGCAGGACGGGTTTCCCAATGCCTGGCAAAGGGATCGCCTTTTAATATTTTGGCCCCTTCAAAGCCATCAATATAATATTTATAGTTTTCGTATTCTTTTAAATCAGGAATGAAACCTTCCCAAATTCCGGATCTTTCGAGTCTTACAAATAATGGATGTGCTCCAATATTCCAATGATTAAAATCACCAACGACACTTACATAAGTTGCATTGGGTGCCCATACAGAAAAATAATATCCATTTCTCTTCAATACAGTAACAGGATGTGAGCCAAATTTCTTATAAAGGCTGTAATGAGTCCCGTTTTGGAAATTACGTATATCTTCCTCATCAAATAGTGAATAATTCCAAACAGGTTTGGTACTATCCACAAAATTATTTTCTTCGTAAGGTATTTTTTTTATTGGCATAATCAAAGTTACAAAGAGTTTTTTTTTAATAAATTTCAATAATAAATTTTCAATTTTATTGGTTTGATATACTTTGGTTATGAAAATTACAATTTAAAGATGATGTTGAAACATTTTTGCCGCATTATTTAGCTGAAAGCTAATGCAAAAGTTGGTACTCTTCTTTATTTTTATTGGAGGCTATAAATTTTCCCAATCTGTTTTTTAAACGGGATGCGAAAAAGTTACCTGATTCAGAACGTAAGATTTCTTTTGCAAAATAAATAAAGTTACCTGCGTTCGTAACACTTAAAAGGCAATAAAAAATTATGTATTCTCAACTGTATTTAGATATAAAGTTGCCTCACTACTTATCCTTTGTAAGAAGTAAAATAGTTAGTTTTAAAAGATGGATAGATGGTTATTGTATCCCCAACTTGAGGTTTAATAAGTTAATAAGATTTTGAAAATATAAGCGCCATTTTTCTAATAAGGTTAAGTAATATTGAAAAACACCATTTACAAATTTAAAATTAATTATTTTTTGCCCAGTTTATAACATTCAAGCTTTTGACCTTGTAAAGTATAGCAGTAATTGTTTGATTTTTTTAAGAAAGAATATTGGGAACAAAATAATTCACATTTTTTTAAATTAAATTTTAAGTTATTAAACTCATTGGACAGATATTTGTCATATTATTATCACAAAAGTGTAACTTAAATGTTCTCTTATTCATTAACCCTTAAAAATGTATAATTATGAAAAAATTGTTTGTACTATCAGCCATTTCACTATTTATTTTTTCTTCGTGTAAGAAAGAAATCACGCAAGTTCAACAGGTAAACCAGGCCTATTCGGCAGTATATAATATTGCTCCTTCAGATTGGACTACTAACAATGGTGGATTAAGCTATACAGCATCATTACAGATACCCGAACTTGATAATTCCATTTACTTAGGTGGAGGCGTTTTGGTATATCTTTCGTTTTCCGGTACTAATTATTATGAAGCGCTTCCTGAAGTATTTGATGGATTTACTTATGGCGCTATCCATTCCAACGGATATGTAAGTATTGACATCAGTGATATATCAGGCAATATTATGAATCCTCCTACGCAGGATATTTCAGCTAAAGTTATTCTGATTGATGCTCAAAGTTTAGACTTGCATAAAGATGTAAATCTAAATGACCTAAGAGCGGTACAGAAAGCATTCAATGTAAATTAATAGTTAACATTAATTGAAATTAAAAGCTTGCTGTTTTTCAATAAGAAATAATGGTTAAGCGTGTAATAATTTTTGATTTCAGTAACCGAACAAATAATATTATTTGTTCGGTTACTTCTTTATAAAAGAAGTCTTCATTTTGATGGTAAATTATTTTTTATCAAGTTCACTTATTAACTGTGCTACCAGCGAAGTCCATCCTGTTTGATGGCTGGCACCCAAACCATTTCCATCATTTCCATGAAAATATTCATAAAATAAAATAAGATGTTGATTCCCCGGTTGATTATAAAACCAATTGTCTCTTCCAAAAACTCTTCTGTTACCCTCATGATCTTTTTCAAATAAACTAATTACCCTTTTTGCCAATTCATCGGCTACACACTTTAGATTCATCTTGTTATCTGAACCAGTAGGGAATTCCACCAACAGATCATCTCCATAAAATTCCCCAAGCTTCCTTATAGATTGAATAATAAGATAATTAATTGGAACCCATACTGGACCGCGCCAATTAGAATTTCCTCCGAAAAAATCAGAAGTAGAATCACCCGGATCATAATGAATACTGTATTCTATATTTTCAATCGTTACCGCATAAGGATGCTCTGCATGGTATTTAGACAAAGCCCTGATACCGCCGGGAGAAAGAAACTCTTCTTCATTGAGCAAATGTTGCAAAATATCTATTAGTCTTTCTTTCTTGATTAGAGATAACAGAATCTTTTCTCCATCGGTTTGTTCTTCATTGGGCCAGAAACGATTGTTTTTTTTACGATAATTTTCAAACCAAATTGTTCTTTTCTTAAAATCCGACAATTTATCGCGAACACTTTTTTCAATAACAGAAACGGCAAATAATGTAGTAAGTCCCACTATAGATTGAATGCGCAAAGGAATGGAAATCGTTCCGTCTTTGGAAAGAAGATCATAAAAGAACTTATCGCTATCATTCCATAATCCATATTGGTTTAATGCTTCTGCAATTAATACAAAATGTTCAAAAAATTTTGTTGCGGTATCCTGGAAAGTTTCATCAGCTTGAGCTATTTCTAAAGCCATATCCATCATATTCAATGCATACATTCCCATCCAGCTTGTTCCGTCAGCCTGTTCCAGGCGATGGTTTCCGGGCATTTCAGTGCTGCGGTTAAATACACCTATATTATCAAGTCCAAGAAATCCGCCCTGGAAAATATTGTTCCCGCTGGCATCTTTCCGGTTGATCCACCAGGTAAAATTTATAATCAGCTTTTGAAATATTCTTTTTAGAAATTTAATATCACCTACTCCTGTGGAAGATTTATCTATCCGGTAAACCTGCAAAGCAGCCCACGCCTGCACAGGTGGATTTACATCACTAAAATGCCATTCATAAGCCGGCAATTGGCCATCCGGTTTCATAAACCATTCCCTCATTATCAGGATTAACTGATGCTTGGCAAATCCTGCATCCATCATGGCCATCGGGATACAATGAAAAGCAAGGTCCCAGGCAGCATACCAGGGATATTCCCATGTATCAGGCATTGATATAATGTTCTGGTTTTTCAGATGCTTCCATTCATGATTACGGCCATAAAGTTTACCATCATTTACCGGTGTAATGCCATCACTGGTCGTAAGCCACCTTTCTACATCATAATGATAAAACTGTTTATTCCATAACATACCGGCAAGCGCCTGACGCTGAATATTTTTCTGATCAGGGTTAATATCTTTTGGCAAAATGGTATTGTAAAAATCATCTGCTTCCGCTTTGCGAATTGCAAAAATATTCTCAAAACCTTTTTCAAAACCATTTTGAAGTTCCTTATCAGAAAGCCGAAGGTAAAGGGTTTCAGAGGCTCCTCCCTCAATCGTGAAATCATAAACAGGAGCAAATTTAGTCCCCGAAGTTCTTGTTCGCAAAGCTTTTACATTTTTTCGTCTAATGATGGCATCATGAAATGCATCCTTAACAAAAGGAGTTTCATTGGGGATACCTAAAACCTTTTGTGTATTGGTAATATTATCTGTATAGTAAGTCCCTCTCGATTTGGGATAATACAAATAGTAGGCCCCCAATCTTTGGTGGCTCGCCTTCACGACTGTTTTACCATAATCAGTAATCACTGGTTTTTCTTCAAGCCTTTCATTGCTGTAACGATTGTAAAACCATAATGTGGGCAGTATCGTAATGCCTGCACTTTCTGTATAACGGTTATGGATATTTATTTTTATAAAGATATCCGTTGAATCCAGTTTAGCGTATGTTACTGTAACGTCAAAATATTCATTGTTATCGAAAACTCCTGTATCTAATATTTCATATTCGGGATCAACTTTCGAACGGTTTTTATTTTGTAATTTCAGATCTTCATAAGGAAATTCCCTTTGAGGATATTTATACAAATATTCCATATAGTAGTGCGTAGGAATATTATCCAGATAATAATACAATTCCTTCACATCTTCTCCATGATTGCCTTCTTTGTTTCCAAGTCCGAATAATCTTTCTTTTAAAATAGGATCTTTACGATTCCACAAAGAAACCGCAAAACAAAGGTTTTGGAATAAGTCTGAAATACCTGCTATTCCATCTTCTCCCCATATATAAGACCTGTAATGCGACTGTTCAAAAGGAAAATAATTCCATGCATCCCCTGTTGTACTATAATCCTCACGCACGGTTCCCCATTGTCTTTCGCTCAGGTAAGGTCCCCATTTTTCTATAGGAACATTTTTAGGTAAATTGTCTAAGAGCCTTTGATGTTCTGCTGTCATTCAAATTTTTTAATTCAATAATTTTCTCCATTTATACAGGTTTATCCTTTGGGGATAAAATAGTAACCCTGGTAGAAATTTTTATTTTTTCAAAAATAACTGAGATGCAAAAATATTTAATTAGTAGCCGTATTCAAAAACAAAGAAAGCAGAGATTAACAGAGCTCAATAAAATTCAACAAATGAAACCTTATTGTTAATGTGTAAAGTTGATTAATTTTACTTTTATACAGATCTGTCAATTGCCGGAATTTTCACATAGAATAATTTAACATGAAGAAACTATTTATTTTATTTTTCATTGCAGCATTATTTACTTCTTTCAATAAAAAGTCTTCACCGGTAAATATAATTATAGATACGGATATTGCACCGGATTATGATGACGTGGGCGCAATGGCAATTCTTCATGCGTTTGCTGATAAAGGAGAAGCTAACATTTTGGCTACCATTTCTTCTAATGCTTTTGAAACAACAGGCCCTACGATAAGTGTATTGAACACTTATTTTAACCGCCCGGATATTCCGATAGGAGTTACAAAAAAAGAAGAGCCGAATAAAGAATGCCAGCAGGAATGGGCAGAGGCTATCATAAAAAAATATCCTCATTCATTACGATCCAACGCTGATGTCATGGACGCCGTAAAACTCTATCGTAAAATTCTTTCTTCACAGCCGGACCATAGTGTTACCATAGTAACAATTGGGTTTTTCACAAACCTTGCCGGACTTTTAGAATCAAAAGGAGATGCCTATTCACCGCTTGATGGAAAAACATTAGTTGCAAAAAAAGTAAAGCAATTAGTATCAATGGCAGCTTCGCTAAATAACGGGAACAGTGGTTACGAGTTTAACGTGGCTACTGATGCTGCCGCTTCAAAAAAAGTATTTGAGGAATGGCCTACTCCTGTTACTTTAAGTGGATTTGAAATTGGGGAAAAAATATTAACCGGCATATCTCTCATTCATAATGATGCCATACAAAACAGCCCGGTGAAAGATGCTTTTACCATTGCCTTGGTAAAAGATCATAATACAATTGGCAGAAATAGTTGGGATGAAACAGCTGTACTGGTTGCTGTGCGTGGCCTAAAGCCCTGGTTTGGTTTTCGCAAATTAAACCTTACTGTGCTTCCTGATGGAAAAGACAGTATAATACCAGGCGATAAATTTACGTACCTGACTTTTAAACAAACTCCTGCACAGATTGGAAAAGTTATTGAAAAACTTATGATGCATCAGCCTATAAAAAATAAGAAATGACTGGTTATTGGTATGCGGAAATCTCCGGTTTGTAAATGACAACTTCTCTTCTTCTTTTTTATATTTTACTTTATCAAAAATCCAATAGGTAAGCTTGGTAGAAATAATACCAAGGCCTACACCGAAAAATAGATTCGCAGAAATTTTACTGTAGAAAGTTCAAGGCTCATGCTTAGCGATTCCAACTTATTTACCGGGTAATGCAAAAGCAACATAAGCATCTCCCGATTGAGTATTTAATTTTCCGCCTCCGCATGCAATAACGATATACTCTTTCCCATTTAAATGATAAACTGCAGGTGTTGCAAAACCCGAAGCCGGCAAATCGGCTTCCCACAATAATTGCCCGGTTCTTTTGTTGAAAGCCCTTATTTTATGATCACTTGTGGCAGCAATAAATAATAAGCCTCCTGCGGTTACAACCGGACCGCCATAATTTTGCGTACCCGAATGAATACCTCTTGCTTTCAATTTAGGATGATCTCCTAAAGTATCTTTCCAAACAATTTTTGCCGTATTTAAATTAATAGCCGTTAAAGTTCCCCATGGAGGTCTAATTGCAGGATAACCTTCTTTGGTAAGAAATTTATTATATCCTGTACTGGTATATGGAAGATTTAGATAAGGATCCTTAGGGGCTACAGATTCTATAAATTTTTTATTTTGATCAGGTTTTAAATTAAGGATAAAAGAAGCAATAGCATCCTTTTCTTCATTCGAAAGCCTGTTAAAAGCGGGCATCATTTTTCGTCCATTGGAAACTAATTGTTCAAAAGACGCTTGGTTATATTTTTTGTTTACACCAATTAAAGAAGGATAACTTCCACTGCCTTCTCTTTCGGGACCATGACAGGTAACACAGTTCTCTACGTATAGTCTTTCTCCTGCCTGTAGGTAAGTTTCTTGTATTGGTGCTTTTTGCTTTACATCTATCATCGTTAATATCCAGGGTATTTCATTCGCATTCACATACAATATTCCTGTTGAAGGATCAAAGGCTGGGCCGCCCCATTCTCCGCCACCGTCAAAGCCGGGAAATATGACGGTTCCTTCTCTTGATGGAGGGTTAAAAATATTACCATTTTTATATCCTGCCAACCTGTTCTTAATATCATTAAATGATGAATCAGAAACGAGATTATTTAAATCCGAATCGCTTACAATCTGCCTGGCAAAAGGCTCCGGAAGCGAAGGAATCGGTTGTGTGGGAGAAACTCTCTCGCCAATAAGTTCAGATTGAGTTGGTACAGGAGTTTCTTTAACCGGATAAATTGGCTCACCGGTTTTCCTGTTGAATAAAAAGATAAAACCACTTTTAGTTGTTTGAGCCAAAGCATCAATTTTCTTTCCGTCTTTTGTAATAGTAACCAATAAAGGCGCGGCCGGCAGATCCCTATCCCAAAGATCATGATGTACCGTTTGAAAATCCCAGATACGTTTACCGGTTGCAGCATCCAATGCCAAAACACAATCTGCAAAAAGATCATTGCCTAATCTTTTACCACCATAAAAATCGAAAGACACAGAACCTGTAGGAATAAATACAACTCCCGTTTTTTCATCAAGGCTCATACCTGCCCAGTTATTGGCTCCACCAAGATGTTGCCAACCATTTTTATCTTCCCATGTATTATAACCGTATTCACCCGGATGCGGTATGGTGTGGAATATCCACTCTTGCTTTCCTGTTATTACATTATAAGCCCTCACATCGCCGGGCGCTGCAGTAGCATCTTCCGCTACTCTCGAACCGAGGATCAACAGGTTCTTATAAATAATACCGGGAGTGGTGGAAGTGATATAAAGATCTTTTACATCGCGCCCAAAACCATCATGCAAATCAATCTTGCCATTATTTCCAAAAGTTTTTACAAGCTTACCTGTGTTAGCATCTACACATATCAAATAGTAGCCTGCTGTGTAAAAAATTCTTTTATCATTTTTCCCATCAGTCCAGTAAGTAACGCCACGACAGGCATTTGAAAAGACCACTGCTAATTGTGACGACGAAACTGAATCGGTAGCAAAAGAAACAGCAGGATCAAAAATCCACTTTGGTTTGCCCGTTGCTGCATTCAAGGCCAGCAATTTTAGTTCGGGTGACGTAGCATACATAATGCTATCCACAATGATTGGGTTACATTCTATTTGTGAATGAACCGCAGTATCTACATCTCCTGAATGATAGATCCATGCAACCTTTAGCTGATCTACATTATTAGTATCTATTTCTGTTAAAGAAGAATAATGTAAAGCATCTTTCGTGCCTCCATATACATTCCAGTTTTTGTAAGAATCATTATTTTTTGAAGTGCATGATGAAACTATTAAAGTAAGGAAGATTGATAAAAAGTAAAATAAATTTTTCATACTTACTTTATAAATGAGTTATTGTTTTTTGAATAAATGGATATTTGTAATATTTAATTGTTTACTGTTGACAAAATACAAAATTTGCCAGCTAATTCATATTATGAATGAAGGTATTAAAAAAGGAGATGCCCATTTATTTTCTTTTTTAAAATAAATATTTCTTGCGCTAACGCATCATTTTATATAAAACAGAATTTGGTTATTGGTTGAACAATGATTCTGATTTTTGCTGGCGGTCTTTTACATAATTAACAGCTGCAACATATAATTCATCTACATCCTTTGCTGTTAGCCCCAGTTGTTCTATAATAATTGTATCTAATTTTTTTTTATCAACTTTCTTAATTTCTTTATAAATAGTTTCCTGTTCTCTGCCTTTCAAACTTAAATAAATTTGCATCAGCTCTTTTTTCCTGGGTAACAATAAAGAAGGGTTGATGACCAAAGTTTGTTCCACCAAATTAACATCTACATCACTCAAAGTCTGACTGCCTGTTAATTGCCGAGCAAACAAATCAACAAAATATCTGAAAAAAATACTATTGAGAATCATGAAAATAAAATGCGAATATTTTCGATATTCTTTTCTGATTTTAAAAACGTAATTCACTTTGTCACAATACACGTTGCTTTGCCGGTTATCAATCAACCTGAATTTTTCGCCAATTTTAGCCGGGAAAATAAAATCACCCACAAATGCTTTTGAAGTTAAATTGTACCAATTCTCATTGTTTTGACAACTGGGTCTTTTATCAATTTGAAATTTTTTTTGTTCTCCGGAATCAATGTATTTAAGAAGATGTTTTTTCTGTTTTTTTAATTTGCTCCTGCTATATCCACAAAGAAGAACCTTATTTTTAAGATGGGAAATGTCTGCGTCAAGATTAAATGCTTCACTTTGAGTTTTGAAAACCGGTTTCATGAATTCTTTCTCGATTATAAAATGTTCGTTTGTCAATTTAGAATAAAACCAACCCAAGTAATTCCATGCAGGCAAATGTTTTTTCTTTTCTACACCGAAAGTGAGTTGGTAGGTAGCCTCATCAAGTTTCTTTGCCTTTTCTGTTTCATCAGTCAAATAGAAAAAATCATTGGCCCCGGTTTTAATTCCGTATTTCACTTCGATTATTTTTGAGAGTGGAATTAATTTATTTCCTGCTTTTGAAATTATTTTATTGAATATTTCCGGAGAACGCAAATAAAGTGCGCCCCAATGCCCGTTTTTATAAATGTCATCAATGGTAGAATTCATTTCTAATTGATGCTGGTTTACTACTTCAATTAATACATCTTCATTTTGAAAATTAGATTTTGTTTTTTCAATCTTCCTGGCAAACTCATTTACCTTGGCGAATCTCTCGTTGTTGATTCCGATTACTTTTTCGTATTCACTAAAAATACGGACAAATTTTACATTATTTTTTTCCCTTGCTTTTTGATTTTCACATTTTTCAATTATAAGAATAACCGTATTAATAGAGGCAGTTTCAAAACTCCTTTTCTTTTGTTGATCTATTATGGCAATAATTTTAAAGTTGTTTAAAAGAAACTTTTGCAGCCCGGCGCCAAAAGAAATGTCTAACCACGAAGCTGAAATAACATAACCGAGGCGGCCACCATCCTTTAGAAAAGAAGCTGTATGTATCAGGTAATAAACGTACAAATCACTTTGTTGATTTACTTTTTTAATTCCAAATTCTTTGAATGCAAGATGACTCCAAATTTTTTTATTTTCGATAAGTTCCTGCCTTATGTAAGGCGGATTGCCCACGCAGGCACCAAAAAGCGGTAATTCTATTTCCCCTTTTTTCATTCGGGTATTGTCCCCATTCATTAAAATATTGTCATCAGTAGAAACAAGCCGTACTTTGGAAAAATCTGAATTAAAAATTAAAGGATAATTTTTTTTGGTGTTACTATCTAAAAGTGTAACATTCATTGTTGTTAGAAAGGCTGCAAAAGAATTCATTTCTACTCCGTAAATTTTTTCTAAAAGCCGACAGGAAGTCAAACGGCTATTATATTTTTTTAAAGAGTAATAAGCTCTGACCAAAAAAGTTCCCGCACCACAGGCGCTATCCAAAATAAAATGAGTCATATCATTAATGCAGAATGCATTTACAATGTCAACTTCATGTGTGTTAGTGAAATGCTGCGCACTGTAATGCTGTTCCGGATTGCCAATTATAGTATTATAAACAGCGCCGATGATGTCTGCATCGGCTTCTTTGAAATTGAATTTATTTATTTGTGCGATATTCCATTTGAGTATTGGAATATATTTTGCTTCGAACTCAAACTTGTCAAATATGGTTTCTTCAAAAATGAAATTAGAATAAGGGTTTAATAAGTTTCCAAATCTTTCTTTGAGTCTTAAATTGAGTAGTTTTTGATCTCCGGGAATTGTGAGCGCTTTTAATTTGAGTTCAGGTACATCACGCTGCAGAGAGGAATAAAATATAATTTTCAAATACAACACATAGTTTGATAGTATGCATATTCTGTAAACATCATCCTTATCAAAATGCAACCCGCTATTGAAAACGTCAATTTTTTTTAAATGCTGTTTTAGTTCTTCTCTGAACGGTTTGTTTTTCTTTATCTTTTCATACATTGGCAAAGACATGGCTGCAGAGGCTTCCAGGATGTAGAGAGAAAGCTTATTGATTAAAAATTTGTCAATACTATCCGTGTAAAATTCTTTCTTTCCCTGAAGTAAATCAGAAAGCTCATGGAGAAATAATTTGACTTTGTGAATGACGTCTTTGCGGTATGGAGGTAGTAAGATGGCATTTTTGTTTTTACCACCGGAAAAGGTAAAGATCTTCAGTCCCCTTTTGTTAGCCGGAGCTTTTGGTTCAAATGTTTTATAAATTACTAATTGTATTGATGAGCCGGTTACAAAAAAATCACAATTGTTATTGAGCGCTTTTGTATTTGCATCCATTACCAAATTTTCATCGGTCGTATCCCATTTTGTTTCTAATAATTCAAAGAATACATTTTTTTTTGTGTTCAAACATGAATATAATTTGCCACTTGCAACATCTGAATCTTCTATTTCAGCCGCAATTTCCACCATACTGATTTCTTCCTCTTTGCCGGAAATATTATTTATCAGTTTGTATAATCCAGTCTGAAAGTCTCTCTCTTTTGACGGCATAAATTAATTATAATTTGATTTTTTAAAAGTAATATTTATATTTTTTCAGATTGGATTTTTTATGTGTTGCAGTATCAATGTAATTTCTATGCACTTGCAAATAGGAATCATTAAAATTTATTTGTTTACTGCGATCGTTTTTATAAATGGGAATCCTGCTTCATTTTACCGGTTATAAATTTATTTTAAATACGTTTTAGAAATGATTAATTTTATTCTCCAATAAATTTTTTATTTAAACATCCTAAATTTTTTACGCAATGAAAAAGTTAATGATCTCAAAAGTGTTTGGGTTAACATTAGTTGGAATACTGATGACTTCCCTTATTTATGCTCAAGCCGATAAATCAAAAAGGGCCAGTCCACCTGAAACCGCTACCGGTAATGTTATGGGTTCTGCCATTACTATTAAATATAGCAGCCCCGCTGTAAAAGGAAGGAAGATTTGGGGCGGCCTGGTTCCGTACGACAAGGTATGGAGAGCAGGAGCTAACGAGGCTACTATATTTGAAACCTCTAAGGATATTAAAGTAGATGGAAAATCATTATCCGCCGGAAAATATAGTTTATATGCCATGCCGGGAGAAAAAGAATGGGTTTTCATTTTTAATTCAAAAACCGGCCAATGGGGAATAAAGAACGACGGAAGCACCACAGAAGATCCTGCCAATGATGTAATAAGGGTAACGGTAAAACCCGAAAAATCATCAACCTTCAATGAAAGAATGAAATTTGTAGTGGACAGACGAGGTTTTGCTCTTGAATGGGAAAATCTGCGAGTGCCGGTTTCTGTAAAATAATCTTTATGGTTGATTGAAGGGCCAGGTATTTTGTAAAGAGATACCTGGCCTTTCTTTTCTTTAATGTTGATGGTTACTTTGTACTCTACAGTAAAGAAACATTTATTATGAATTTATCTTTTTTTCAGAATTAAAATTAATCTCTGCAGTGCTAAAAGAATTTAATTTATCCAGGAAAAGCAAAGTTTTGTTTTCGTTTACTGATCTATGATACATCGGATTAAATTTGGCACCAATAACTATTTCGTTAAGTGTATATGAAGTGCGCGAAACAACGGTATTGGAAAACATATCATCAAATGCTTTTACAAAAACCAGGATTTCTCCTCTTGCATTTTTAAAATCTTCTTCTGTAAAATTATAAAAAGGGCTTGTTTCAGTAATGGGATGCACTATGGTCCAGCTAAGTGTGAGCGAATTTACAGTTTGATATTCCAGGGGAAGCAGGAAAAATTTATTGACCAATTTCCCGTTTTCTTCGACAATTAAACCTAAAGTTACTTTTGCTTCTGCATCGGTGAGCGTTGTATTTTTAAAAGGCGCTAACCGAAGCATAATGGCAAGACCGTTGTGAAATGGTGCCAGCAAAGCATGCCCACTATATTTTAAATATGCTTTTGGCCTTGAAAATCTTCCATACAATAATCCGGTAACTACTGCCAGAGATAATAAACCGATTAATGCTTCAATTGCTGAAAGAGCACTTGCTAAAAAACCAACCGGGCTAATGCGACCATAGCCAACAGTAGTAAAAGTTTGGCAGCTAAAGAAAAATGCTTCACCAAATTCCTCGATCTTCGAACCCGTAGTAATGCCTCCTAATTTTTCTACACCTAATAAAAAATAAAAAAGTCCGAATAACAGGTTAGTAATTAAATAAAATACCAGGATAACCAAAATAAATTTCCCCCTCGGCATATCCAAAAAAATATGGTACCAGCTTATTTTTTCCAAAAAGCTGATTCCTTTTTTTTCTATATTGGGTTTACCATTTTTATTAAGAAATCTCCCGCCATAATCGGAAGAATTTACGCCAAAACCGGTGTTTATTTCACTCCTGGCTTTTGGATTGATCTTATGAGGTTTGAACATAATTTTTATTGAAAAAAAGTTTAAAATATTTTAGTATTCCGGCAAAGATTATTATTGCCGTAAAAAGTGAGGCAATGGCCACTTTTAATTTTAGTCCGATACCTGAAATAATAAAAAACAGAACAGCATAAAGAGTCAGGATTATCAGGAACTTTATTGCCAGTTTTTGTAAAGGTAAAAGCTGAAATACAGAAGTGTTTAAAATTTTAGCTGAGTGCCATAAATAATAAGTTGCCTGGACGTAAGTAGATATTACTATTGCAAGAGCAACTCCCCTGGTACCCATTAAAGGATATAATACCAACATCAAAATAACTGCGATACAAATATCAAGAATTGACCCCCACAATATTTTTTTTCCCTGGGAAAAACATTGCAAAATGACGCTGTAGTTACTGATTCTCATAGGAAGAATAAAAATACTGATTACAAAAATGGGCAACGAAGCATTATACTTTTCTTTGAAAACAATAGAAAAAAGATCATTCCGAAAAAAGAAAAGGAAAAAGAATAAAGGAAAAACAATTGTAGAAAGCGTGTTAAAACTTTCCCTGAAAAGCCTTTTTATTTTATCTGTATCAACCAGGTTGCCTGATATTTCTATCAATAGAAAACTTCCTGCCACACTGATTAATAATCCGAAAAGCGGGATTTCAAAAGAGCCGTTAAAGAAGATGGCAAAATCGGCAGCAGTAAGCAGGTAGAGTAAAAAGAATTTATCCATCCATTTTGAAATAACTCCCAAAACATCGTTTAATCCAAGATACCCCCAATGATTTAAGAAATGTTTTTCATCAATTGAATTTTCATGCATTTCTTTTTTTGCGGGAACTATACGCATCGCAATTAATTTTAAGACTGAAAGGATACAGATACACGCAATAAGATTATAAAGAGAATAATTGGTAAGTAGAACGTATAAATGGCACCCCAGGAAAAAAAGCGAGTAAAAGAAATTAATAACAAAAGAATATTTTTCTCCATGCTCTTTGATCAGGATCGTCTCAAAAATGTTGGAAATATTTTGAATAATAATAAAAGCAATCAATAAAACCTTTAACGATGGATAGAAATTTTTTGCAAAAAGAAAAAAGGCAACTAACCCGCAAAGCCATAATAAAGAATAAAACAGGCCTATTTTTTTTTTATTTTTTTTGATAAAGGAAGAAAGAAATTTTAAATTAGTGGAAAGAATAACTGCTGATAAACCAAAACTAATAATAACATTTACAATATTTACATAGATCCAAACGCTTTGGAATGTGCCATAGTCGTCGAAAGGTAATTTTCTTGAATAAATAATACTGATTACAAAAAGAATTATCACCGGCAAAACTCTTCCTAAAAATAACCAGAAAAATTTTTGGACCGCAAGCGATTTATAATTTTGATTTACTGAATTGATCACAGTTTTGTTTGTCTAGATGTTTAATTATTTCAGCAGGATTTCCTGCAATGACACAATAACCTTCATTAAAACTTTTTGAAACTACTGAGCCTGCCCCTACAATGGTAAAATCCCCAAGTTGTACCGATGGCAATATGATGGTATTCATTCCTATCCAGCAAAATTTTCCTATTCGGATCGGAGGTGCATCAATATGCAAAGAATTATTAACCGGGTCATGGTTGGCTGAAATAATTCCGACATTAGGGCCAAGATTGGTGAAATCCCCGATACTAATTCCGTTAGAAGCTTCAATATAATTGCCCGGGGAATCTCCCGGAAAAACATTCTTTCCCCTTATAATTTTTTCAGGATGGGTAATGGTTGATGTATAATGTATTGTCCAGGGAACATTCTTGTTTTGTCTCAATATATGTTTAAAGAAAAATCCGGCGATATAAAAATTGATTCCTACATCTTTTCTGAGATGGAAAATATTTTGAATAAATTTTTTGATCATACATCAAAATTAAAAAGATTGAAAATAGTCTTTTTTTATAATTTTCTGTTTTTATTGCAATAAAGAAAGGAAAACCCGGAACTTTTTGGTAAGATTTTACTTTTTGTACTTTACTTTTTTCTTATAAAAAAGTAGTACCATTACCGGTTTTAGGAGTTTATATTTAATGACATTGTGTTTGGTACCTTTGCCACGTTTTAAAAAATTTTTTTCGATAAATGAAGAACATCAGGAATTTTTGCATTATTGCTCACATTGATCACGGCAAAAGTACGCTGGCCGATCGTTTGCTTGAGTTTACACATACCATTAATGAGCGCGAAATGCATGCCCAGGTTCTGGACAATATGGATCTGGAGCGTGAAAAAGGAATTACCATAAAAAGCCATGCCATCCAGATTAACTACAGTTTTGAAGGTGAAGAATATGTCCTGAATTTGATTGATACTCCCGGTCATGTAGATTTTAGCTACGAGGTAAGTCGGGCGCTGGCTGCATGCGAAGGCGCTTTGCTTTTGGTGGATGCCACCCAAGGCATACAGGCACAAACTATTTCTAATTTATATCTTGCTATTGATAATGATCTTGAGATTATTCCGGTACTCAATAAAATAGATATGGATGGTGCGATGATCGCCGAAGTGCAAGACCAAATTATTGAACTAATTGGATGCAAACCTGAAGACATTTTGCATGCCAGCGCTAAAACCGGTGTTGGTATCGAAGCCATACTTTCCGCAATAATAAAGCGAATTCCCCCACCTGAGGGAGATGTAAATGCTCCTCTTCAGGCGTTGATTTTTGACAGTGTTTTCAATAGTTTCAGGGGAATTATTGTTTATTTCCGCATCTTTAATGGCATTTTAAAAAAGAATGATAAAATAAAATTTTCCAATACGGGGAAAGAATATTCTGCAGATGAAGTGGGCATTTTGAAAATAGGAATGATGCCCAAAAATGAAATGAAAGCGGGAGATGTGGGTTATGTAATTACGGGAATAAAAAATGCGAAAGAAGTAAAAGTAGGAGATACAATTACCACCACTACAAACCCATGCAAGGAATCCATCAAAGGTTTTGAGGAAGTGAAGCCAATGGTTTTTGCGGGAATATTTCCGGTAAATACCGACGAATTTGAAGAGTTGCGCGATTGTATGGAAAAACTACAACTTAATGATGCTTCGCTCACATTCGAATTGGAAACGTCGCAGGCACTGGGGTTTGGTTTCCGTTGCGGATTTCTTGGAATGTTGCATATGGAAATTATCCAGGAAAGGCTGGAGCGGGAATTTAATCAAACAGTAATTACTACAGTTCCAAACGTTAGTTTTTTTGCCTATACCACTAAAGGAGAAAAACTGACTGTGAACAATCCTTCGCAGATGCCTGACCCAAGCAGAATTGAAAAGATCGAAGAACCTTATATTAAAGCGCAAATCATCACCAAACCGGAATATATTGGAAATATTATTACGCTTTGCATTGGGAAAAGAGGAATTCTTACCAACCAGGGATATTTAACTCCAACTCGCGTGGAACTTAGCTTTGAAATGCCATTGACAGAAATCGTTTTTGATTTTTACGACAGGTTGAAAAGCGTTACCCGCGGATATGCTTCATTTGATTATCATCCTATTGGCTATCGTGAAAGTGACATTGTGAAAATGGATATATTATTAAATGGGGATAAAGTAGATGCATTGAGTTCGCTAATACACCGTATCCGTTCACAGGAATTTGGAAGGAAACTTTGTGAAAAATTGAAAGATTTGGTACCACGCCAGCAATTCCAAATTGCCATTCAGGCTGCTATTGGCGCTAAAATAATTTCGCGCGAAACCATAAGCGCTATACGAAAAGATGTAACAGCTAAATGTTATGGAGGCGACATCAGCCGTAAAAGAAAATTATTGGAGAAACAAAAAGAAGGTAAAAAAAGAATGAAGCAGATTGGAAATGTGGAAGTACCGCAGGAAGCATTTTTGGCGGTTTTGAAATTGGATGAATAAATAAAAATCCTTACTTTTTGCAAAAATTAAATAATATGCCCGGTATAGCTCTTAATAAAAAAATGAACATCGAAGTTAAAGTCCGACTTATCAGCAAAGGAAATGATGAGCCACTTACAGGACAAGAATACACTGTGCGCCTTTATGATAAAGATATCTTCAATGATGATTTTTTAGGAGAAAGTATTCCCGATGAAGAAGGATTGGCCAAATTTCTTTTTTCCCAGGGAGATTTTTCCAAACCGGCAAACCTTGACGATAGACCTGATTTTTATTTTGTGGTTTTTAAAGATAAAAAACAGATTTTCAAAAGTAAAGTAATGTCTAATCTTGATTTATCTAATCTTGAAGAATTTATAATGAAAGAAGGAGAGGTGATTGACCTCGGCACTTATCTAATTGATACTGAAATATAATCATCACCTAAAAAGGCGGATTATTTATATAAGGAGGTTTTACTTCAGTTGAATCCACTTCTTTATCCGGATTTTCAATTTCTTTCGGTCTTCTTTTACTTAATTTGGATTCATCAATATTTCCGTTGGGATCCAGGATTGGCACTGGTACAGGCTCCTTTCCCTCAGGAGTTATTTGGTTAAATACTTTTTCAATGTGAATCCATTTTCCATCTCTCCATTTCAATCCTTCATAGTCACCATCAGGAATGTATGTATATTTCTTTTTGGGCTCACCGGTTTCAGAAATTAAATGTTCATAAATAATAATTTTCATATCCTTATCATAATTGAGCCGTGGTCCTGCGTTCTTCTTATATTCCATAATATATCTTGCAATAGATTTCTGATGAAGGCCATTGTCCTGGAAACTAAAATAAGGGCCACCAAAAACAGGGCGGCCATCTTTGAACGTTAGTATTTCAATAATTTTTCTATCGCTGCTAAGATTATTATCGTCGAACCCCAATAGAGTATAAAAGGTTTTTCCAAATGATTTTTCTTCAATGATCTTATAATACAAAGCGCCAATCCATGCAAGATTACTTGTGATCGTATCATTGATATTGACGATTTGATCCGACTTATCTATTAACGGAAAAAGTTTTAAAGACCCATCTTCAGTTCTCATTTGGATGGCGCCGTGTTGCCTGATAATATCGCCGTTGATTACTAATTGCCATGTAAATATTCTAAAAGCACTGTCGGTGGGAATTACTTGGGCTATACTTATGAGAGAATCAAACGGATAGTAAAATGAATTTTTTATTTGCAAAGTCCGAACAAAAATCCTGGTAAACTGGCTATCTGCCTCAAAGCGATCTTCCTCATTTCTTCCCTGGATTATCTGTTCAGCATATAATTTTAGAGAATCTTCTTTTTTTTCAAAAGTTTTTCTTTCCAGGGTAGATAAATGCTGAGCAAAACAAGTATTGCCGGTTATGAAAAATAAAACAAAAAAAAGGCTTATTTTATTCATTAAAAAAGTTTGAGCAAAGAAAACTTTAATTCGGATAATTTATTGTTAACCGGAAAATTTTTAACTAACTTATAATGCTTTAGCTACAGAAATAAGATCCTTATAAACCATATCAATATCTTCGTGATTGTGTGGCACCTCTTTGCGGGTGGTAGGAAGGAAAATAGTAATGGTTACGCCGAGATTTCTTCCAAATTTCATGTCGCTTAATGTATTTCCAATCATGATACTTTTTGAAAGATCAATTTCGGGGAAATCTTTCATTGCCTGCAAACCCATGCCGGGATTGGGTTTCCTGTTTGGGCTTTCCATTTCGGTACACACATAGATTCTATTAATCCTTCCACCGGCTTCTTCTATCTCCTTCAGCATATTTTTATGAATAAGATGCAGATCATCTATTCTAGTAAGCCCTTTTGCAACACCTCTTTGGTTGGTTACCATTATAATAATACCGAATTTTTTATTGAAAATCTTAAGCGCTTCTTTTACACCTTTATAAAATTTGAATTCATCCCACGTATGTATATAATCCAGATGCTTTTCATCATTTATCACTCCATCGCGATCAATGAAGAGCGTCCAGGAGGAGTTGATATTTTTTAGATCTTTCAAGAATAAATGGCCGGTTTTAATAGTAAACAAACAAATTAAGCTAAAAACAAATTTAGTATTATACCAATTCTTTCTGTGCTTTTTCGTAATCTTCCGGGATGCCTATGTCTATAAAATATTCATCTTGTATCATTCCATACAATTTTGATTTTTTATTCAATAATGCACCTACGTTCTTTTCAAGATAATCTTTTTCAAAAGAAAATTTCACAGGAAGATTTTCCTGCATAAATTTTTCAACATTCAATGCATACAAACCTCCATTGATTAAGCCTGATTTATAAAATTGTTTTTCCTTAAATGATTTTATAGACTGGTCTTCATTAAGCTCTACAACGCCATAACGATCAAAATGGACCATTGGTTTCAAACTCAAGGTACATGCTGCTTTTATTCCTTCATGAAATTTACTTAATGAATTACAATCAATTTTGTAAAGTGTATCACCATTACAGATTAGCACGTCTTTTTGAAATGTTTTTTTGCACGCCAATTTGATAGCGCCGCCAGTTCCTAATGGCTCATTTTCTAAAGAGATTTGAAAATTTAATTGTGAATGATTTTCTTTTAAATATTCTTCTATCGTTTCGTGCATATTGCCAACGCTGAATATAAAACTTTCAATTTCGTTCTTTTGTAAAAATTTTATAAGATAATGCAGGAAAGGTTTTCCTGCGACCGGGGCCATACATTTTGGCTTATCGTAAATTACAGATCTTAGTCTTGTGCCTAAGCCTCCCGCAAGAATAATGGCTTCTCTAATCATTGGTATCTGCAAAATAAATTTCTTCTACAAACTGGCAAATAATATGGCCGAGTGTGATATGACTTTCCTGAATTCGGGGGGTATCGTCAGAAGGAATATTGATCAGGTAATCGGAAAGATCTTTCAGCTTTCCACCCGTAGAACCGGTAAATGCAATGGTTGTAATTCCATTTTCTCTTGCTACTTCAAAAGCCTTAACAATGTTTTTACTATTGCCCGATGTGCTTAATCCAACGAGTACATCACCTTTATTTCCAATCCCTTTTAATAAGCGGGAATAGATAACATCATAACTGTAATCATTTGCCACGGCAGTCAGATACGAAGTATTGCAATGCAACGCTTCGGCTGGAAGTGCATCCCTGTCGGTATAAAATCTTCCGCTAAACTCTGCTGCAAGGTGCTGGGCATCGGAGGCGCTTCCGCCATTTCCACAAAACAAAACTTTATTCCCTTTTTCAAAAGCTTTTACAATAATGTTTACACAATCATTTACTATATGTAATATTTTATCATCATTTAGAATTTTTGTTTTTACATCAATAGATGACTGAATAATATTTTTTATTTTTTCCATTTTTATTTTTTCTTTGATCCAAAGATAAAATCAATTTATATAAGGCAATGCATACCTTGCTACTACGCGCACCACGTTGACAATCCATATTTTGTAAACGTATAATTCTTCACTTCGCCTCCGAATTTTTTCAGTTCTTCCATTACTTTATAGCGTGTATTTCCCGGGCAATAATTGATCATAAAACCTCCACCACCGGCACCACTTATTTTGCCTCCCGTAGCTCCTGCTCTTTTTGCCGCTTCATATATTTCTTCAATTCTGCTATTGCTGATATTGTCTGCCATCCGACGTTTTTGCTGAAATCCGAAATCTAAAATTGCACCAAATTCATCTAACTTTCCTTGGAGCAATGCCTCTTTCATCATGCGTGCCTGCTCTTTCAACTGGTGCATGGCTTCAATACTTTTTTTATTTTTGTTATTCACATTTTTTACCTGCTCATCAATTATGGTGGCGCTTTCGCGGCTGGTAGAGGTAAAATAAAGAACCAGGTTATTTTCCAGCTCGTGCAGGTATTCCGATTTGATTCTAAGAGGATTTACAATCACTTTATCATCTTCATAAAATTCCATAAAATTGACTCCGCCAAACATGGCCGCATATTGATCCTGCTTGCCACCGGTGAGTTTCAGGTCATTTCTTTCTATCTGGTAAGCATAATGTGCGATGTCATAATCTCCCAAAGGAAGTTTAAGCCATTCTACAAATGCGCCAAGAATAGCAACTACAAGTGTAGATGAAGTGCCTAAACCTGAGCCTGCAGGTACATCTACAAAAGTAGATAACCTGAATCCTGAAGTGGGCAATTTGTAATCTTTGTAAATTCGGTTATAAACCCCTTTTAACAGATCAAGTGTCCCATCAATTGGTAATTGCGCCATCCATTCAAATTGTTGTTCTTCTTTTCTATCTAATGCCTGAACTATTAGTTTTTTTTCTTCCAAAGGCTCAATATTGGCATAGGCAAAAAGGGAGACTGTTGCATTTAAAATAGCGCCTCCAAATTGGTCGCTGTATGGGCTTACATCCGTGCCACCTCCTGCAAGGCCTATGCGAAGGGGGGCTTTACTACGATATATCATTAAGGAATTATCTTTTAAAATGTAAAAAAATATCTTGAAATAAACTTTTCATTTGATCAGTAAAGCAATAAATTTTCAAGATTTTTCTTTTATAAATTGAATTAAGAATTTTTCCACCAAGGAAGATAAACTGATCTTTTCTTTAGCACATTTCTTTTTTGCTCTAACTAATATTTTCTCATCAATACTTAATGTTAGTCTTTTTTTCATAACCCGAATTTTTGAAATTGAAGTTATGCTTTATATTTTATTTAATTCTATTTGGATTGGCTTCGCTTAAGATCGCTTCCACGAGGTTCTCCCAACCATATTTTTTCTTTTCTTCCCGAAGTCCTGGTAAAAAATATTCTTCGCCCAATTCAAAATACTCTACTATTTTTTCAGAGATACTTTTGGCATTAGGTTCAGCAACCAATCCTGCTTTTTTGTGAGGAACCAAAGAAGGCAAACCTCCGACATTCGTTACAATCATGGGAATTTCAAAATGATAGGCGAGTGGAGTAACGCCACTTTGCGTTGCGCTTCGGTAAGGTTGCACCACACAATCTGCTGCACATAAATAATATTTTACTTCTGAATTGGCAATAAATTGAGTGTGCAGAATCAACCCGCTCTTTATGACAGGATCATTTAAAAAAGTTTCGTAGTTTTTTTTATCATCATAAAATTCTCCGGCGATCATTAATTTTAGATTATGAATTTTATTAGTAGATTTCAGAATTTTATAAGCCTCCAATAAAATATCCAATCCTTTGTATTTTCTTATAAACCCGAAAAATAAAATCACTTTGTCTTCCTTGCTGATATTGAGTTTTTTTCTTGCTTCTTCTTTACTTATTTTTTCTCCAAAATTATCATATAAAGGATGGGGTATAAACTGTAATGGCTTGTTGGTAAATTGTTTTAAATCTGCAAGAACTTTTTCACTCATCGTAATAAATCTATCAATCGGTTTTACAAAATACCTGGTAAACATTTTATCTCCGAATCGTTTTTCATGAGGCAAAATATTATCGGCTATGCATATCACTTTTGTATGGCGATTTTTTTTTACTTTTCTTAAAATAGTACCAAGGCAAGGTCCCATAAAGGGAAGCCAATATCTCACTACGATGATATCTGGTTCCAGTTTTTTTAATTCATTTCCTACAGCGATCCAGTTAAGGGGATTTACAGAATTGATTTTTATTTTGATAGGAGTGTTTTCCGGCGCCGGTTCTGATGAATATTGCGTTTTTCCAGGAAAGAGAAAGGATGGGTATTGATAAGAAAATGTATAAATGGTAGTATCAAATCCTTCATCAATGAATTCTTTTGCGAGACGTTCGTTGAATGTAGCGATGCCTCCTCCGCGCAAAGGAAAAGCAGGACCAATGATGATGATTTTTTGGGAAGGCAAAGTAGAATAATTTTTCGTCTTATTTTTTTGTTTACTGTTCAAAGAAATTCAACAGTTTACATGGCTAACCTTTACATGGGCTAACTAAATTCTATCTTCAATTAAATAATGATTTCTTTCCGGGCCGTTTCTTGAAACAAGTTCGCCTAAAAAGCCAGCAAGAAAAAGTTGAACCCCGATGATCATTGCAATTAATGCTATAAAAAATAAAGGCCTTTGTGTCATCCCGGTTTTGTCAAAAAGAAATTTACTTAAAGTAAGATATAGCGAGACAATGAATCCGAAAAGAAAACATAATGTACCCCATAATCCAAAGAAGTGCATTGGGTTTTTGCCGAATTTTCCAACAAACATTATAGAAGCAAGGTCAAGAAATCCATTTACAAAACGATTCCAACCAAACTTGGTTACACCATATTTTCTTGGACGATGTTCCACTACTTTTTCACCAAACTTTTTAAATCCGGACCATTTTGCTAGCAGAGGAATATACCTATGCATCTCGCCATAAACTTCAATGCTTTTTACAACTTTATGTTTATATGCTTTGAGCCCGCAATTAAAATCGTGAAGATAAATGCCGCTTGCCCGCCTGGTGGCCGCATTAAAAAATTTAGAAGGAATATTTTTTGAGAGCGTGCTGTCGTATCTTTTTTTCTTCCAGCCGCTTACTATATCGTAATTTTCTTCGAGAACCATTTTGCGTAGGTCCGGTATTTCTGCAGGACTGTCCTGCAAATCCGCATCCATGGTTATTACAACCTCACCTTTTGCCATTTTAAAGCCTTCATTGAGTGCTGCACTTTTGCCATAATTGCGTTGAAATTTTATTCCTTTTACAAAAGGGTTCAATGCATGCAATTCTTCAATAATTTCCCATGAATTATCTGTACTCCCATCATCCACCATAATGATTTCATACCTATAATTATTTTCCTCCATTACCTGTTTGATCCATGCCTCAAGTTCAGGCAAAGACTTATCTTCGTTGTATAGAGGAATTACTATAGAGATGTCCATTATTAATTGATTTGATTAATTTCACCTTCAGGTCGCAGATCTTTTTTAGTTACGCCGGCTCCAATCAATGACGCAACGGCTCCAAAAAAAAGATAACCTACTAAAGCTCCGCCTATAACAAATACCATAAAGAATTTTTGCGTAAAATTGATCGCCTGGGTAATCTGATCGGAAGTCAAATTGCCCTTTGCTTCCATACTTTTTCTGGCAATTTCGATTCCTTTTTCTTTTATATCGGGAAATAATAAAATAAAAATTACCATAAAGACGATCATCAAAAGAGTAACTATCGCCGTTACTTTAAAACCATGTGCGAAATAATTTCCAAAAGTAGAATTGTAATTGATCTGTTTTCCATACGATGATACTGACCAGATAATGGCAGCGATGAAAATAATATACCCTACCCATTGCAGGACTTTATTATCGCTCATATCCAGAAAATAAATTACGAGTGCGAGCACTATAAGAATCAAAGATATCACGATACCTTTAGTAAGAGGGGGTGTAATTTTTTGTTCCATGATTGTTTTTTTATTTATTAATAGTGGGGTCTTCCGACAAAAATAACCTGTCTCCATTAATAATCCCAATTACTTTTCCTTTCAGTTTTTTACCCTTAAAAGCATTGTTTTTACTTTTTGAGAAAATATGTTTTTCTTCAAAAATAAATTCTTTATCGGGGATAAATAAACTAAGGTTTGCTTTTTCTCCTTCGGCAATGGAAGGGGAGGGAAGATTGAAAATTTTGCGAATATTTTCTGTCTGCATTTTTACAAAGGTTTCTGTGGAAATACCGCTGATGCCGGCTGCGCTAAAAACACTTTCCAAAGTTTCCATTCCATTTTTTGCATATTGAAATTCGCAAACTTTATGATCCCAGTCCTGGGGCTGATGATGAGAAGCTATAAAATCTATTGTGCCATTCTTAATCCCTTTGAGCAATGCATCGCGATCTTTTTTGGTTCGCAAAGGCGGATTTACTTTTAGGTTGGTGTCATATTCTTTCAGATCATCTTCACAAAAAAATAAATGGTACGGAGTAACTGAACAGGTTACATGTAGCTTTTCTTTTTTAGCTGCTGTAATTAATTCTAGAGACTTTTGCGTGGAAACTCCGGTAAAATGAATTTTAGAATTCGTATATCTTACCAATTCTATATCTCTTGCTATCATTAATTCTTCAGACAAAGCGGGTTTTCCCTGCAAACCTAATTTTGTGGAAATCTCGCCTTCATTCATCAAGCCATAAGTGCCAATAGTTGTATCATCTGGCAATTGAATAATAATGCCATCAATTGCAAGAATATATTCAAGCGCTTTTTGCAAAACTCCTGATGATTGAACGGGATTGAATCCATCTGAAAAAGCAATGGCGCCTGAATCGCGCATATCAAACATTTCGCTAAGTTCTTTCCCTTCTCCGTTTTTTGTGATGGCGCCAATTGGATGAATCATCACAGGAAGTGATTTTGCTTTCTGGATCAAATATTCTACCTGGCTTTTATTATACACTACCGGTTGCGTATTGGGTACCAGCATGACTTCTGTGAAACCGCCTGCCGCAGCAGCATTGGCGCCACTTTCCAGCGTTTCTTTAAATTCCTGTCCCGGATCACAAAAGTTGGCAAAACAATCCATCCATCCAACGGAAACGCAAAGTCCTTTTACATCAATTGTTTTATCTGCGGCAATTTTTAGGTTACTCCTTATTTTGGAAATAATGCCGTTATCAATAAAAATATGTTTGTTTTTTCCGTGAAAAGGAGTGGAGGGAGAAAGTATAGTCGCGTTTTTTATTAAAACCTTCATTAGGTTTATAGTAAAATTTAGTTGGGCGAAGGTATGATGAAAAATGATAAATTGGTTAATGGGAAATAATTACTTTTGGCCTGATATTTCCTTGGCAATGTTCTAAAATTCAAAAACAATTGTCAAGACTATATGTTTTGGTTCTTCTGTTTATGAAGAAATATAAAAAAGAACATTCAATGCAGGAAGGATTGAAAAAATTCCTTTTAGAACGGAAATACCAATGATATTTGAGTAATGCGGAAGAAAAATAATAAGTAAAAATTAAAATAAATAATGAAGAATACATCTAAGATTTATTGTGAACATACTGATCGTAAAAAACAAAGATTAGCTATATGATTTCAATGAATATTTGTAAAAAATGCCTGCGGATATTTTTGTTTACAGGTATATTCACATTCATTGCAATTGCTGGTATCGCACAAAAAAAGAAACACGAAGCTCGCGCGTTTCACCCCTTTGTTCGGCCTCATACGATAGAAATACGGACGTTGAACGATACCCTGATACCTGAATTGGTAAATAAGGTAGCGTCGTATACATACACGATAGACCGGAATAATTTTCTGCTCAGCCGAAACTTCAACCTGGATCCAATTAAAAGCGCTTTACCGGATATTGAAAAAAGATTAGATGGTTTTAAATTAAGGTTTGAGCAAAAAGGGCAAAGTATGAACCTTCGGGGACTGAACAGTGCCACAATATTATTGGGAGAAACCTCAAAAAAATTAACTGACTATAAAGCGGTCCTTACGGATTACAACGTCCAGTTAACAAGTAGCGGGAAGACTATAAAAAAAATACTCAGCGACTCGGCTCTTACCCAATTGGTATCCGATTCCGTACTTAATGACCAGATACATGACGTACTTACCGAAGGCAGAAATTTAGATACCCTGCAAAAACTGACCCTCGCAAAAGTGAATTTATTACGCAGCCGGGTTTCTGTTAGTTTATTCCAGGCAAATGATATTGTATCCGATATGGTTTATTTAACTATATCCAAAAAGATCAATATGTGGTTGCAGGAGGAACCGCCTTTATTTAATACTAAAAAGGATCAGTATTCGCTTTCATTTGAACAGGCTATTGTCAATGGTTTGCAAATTTCTTATAAGATTATTGCTATTTATATTTCAAGCAAATTCAGTTTGATTTTAGCAGGGTTATTATTGTTCCTTTTTATGCAACTATGGTGCCGGTCAAATCTACGCCGGGTAAGGCAAAACGAAGATGCAGATAGCGTTTTAGGGCAGATAAATTTTTTGAAACGAAGTGTATTTGTAAGCAACCTTCTCCTTTTTTTTACGTATACTCCATTGTTCTTTGCCAACCCGCCTATGCCTTTCCTGCATATCTTCGAGTTGCTTCGTTTGGCCTCACTTTGCTTTCTGATTTTACCATTTTTAACGAAACAATCTAAAATTTTATTTTTGCTGTTATGCCTGTTGTGGATGTTTTACGCAATTGATGACATATTGCTCGAAACTGCATTTGGCGAGCGTTGGTGGTTGTTAATAGCTGGTGTTCTGTTGGCTTTTGTTTGCCTGAAAATTATTTTTAGCAGAAATAAGATTTTCATTAAAATTGAAGAATCGCCTGCAACAAAAGTTATATTAATTTTTACATTGATACAGGTCCTGTTGTCTATTGCTTTTAATATAACAGGCCGTTTATCACTTGCAAAAATTTTAGGTGAGAGTGCCATTCAATGTTTGATATTTGGAATTACCTTAAAAGTATTTTGCACGATCCTGTTAGAAGAGATTTACCTGCAAACAGAAGCCTACCGGGATAGCCGTTTTTCAGCGTTTATTAATTTCAAAGAATTGAAATTCAGAATCCGGCGATATTTATGGGTTTTAGTGTCATTGGCTTGGGTGATCGCATTTATCCGTGATCTCACACTTTATACCTGGATGGTGAAATTTACTTCCATGTTTTTCAACCAACCCAGGACCATAGGGAATTATAAATTTGATTATGCCAGCGTGGCCATATTCATTTTAATTATTTGGATTTCCGCAATGATAGCAAGATTTATAAGGTTTTTCTTTGGTTATGATAAAACAGTTGTTACCGGTAAGCGAAGCAGTTTAAATTCAGTAATCCTGCTGATCAGACTGGCTATATGGACAGTTGGGTTTTTAATAGCTGTAGCCGCAGCAGGAATTCCATTAGACAGGGTTTCCATAATGATTGGTGCTCTTGGTGTAGGTATTGGTTTTGGTTTACAAACGATAGTCAATAATTTAGTCTCAGGCGTGATACTCGCATTTGAACGTCCAATACAAGTGGGCGACCAGATAGAAATCGGTGGCAAATCGGGTACGGTGAAAGAGATTGGCGTACGCGCCAGTAAAGTGCATAATTCTGAAGGTGCTGATATAATAATACCCAACGGCGATCTGCTTTCGCAGCACTTAATAAACTGGACGATGCAAGGCCGGAGCAAACGGGTAGAATTTACCATTGGTGTGCCCTACAGCACCAATTTGGATGTAGCAAGAAATTTAATTGAAGAAAAACTAAAAGCCAATACCGATATTTTACAAACACCTCCACCTGTAATTATTATCCAGGATTTTTCAGATTATGCAATCTCTATAAGGATATTATTGTGGGTACCCGACCTGGCAAGCGGAGGTACTGTGCGTAGTTCGGCAATGATTGATATTAAAAATACCTTATCCGACGCGGGTATTCAGTTGCAGATACGACCAATTGGTTAGTGCTAGGTTTTTAATATCTTAAATATCTTCCTTTCCAAAAACTTTTTTAGGATACCTCTTTTCCCCCTTTGAGGCATTACATATAGTTCTATTTAGCAAATGATCATTTCCGCTATCTATATGTTCAAATTCGGGCTTTAATTGAAGTACCACCTGTATGGTCCGAAGGAAGGCAAGTATCATTAACTGGTAACTGATCGCCCGGGAAATCTTCAAATTTCTCCAAATCTTTTATAAATGCTGTTGATCTTATCTAATCAGTGATTTTGTGGCTATCATACCATGGAAACAAGGTTGACATTATTAGGTGCACGTCAGAAATGGTGCAGGTATTTGTAAATTGAAATGTCTAAAATTAAATGTTTTTTAAAGAAGATTTTTGGTGAATCATTTTTATTTAAAATTTTGAAACTGAAATCTTATTTGTTTATTGTAGGATAACAATTATATTTTTGATCCATCTTTGAAAAAACATTTTTTAATAATAATAAAGAAGTCATGATCAAACAGATTCAAATGGTATTATTTATGGGAATATTTTTATCACTTATAGCTCCCTCTTTAAAAGCTCAAAAAGATTCTATGAAAAATGAATTGAACGAAACCAATGACTGGCCTAATCTTCGCCGTTACAGGAGTGAAAATGCACAACTACAGCCTGAAAAGAACAGGGTGGTATTTATGGGAAATTCTATTACCGATGCCTGGATACAGGTAAGTCCCGGATTTTTTAATGCGCATCCTTCTTATGTGGACAGGGGGATCAGTGGGCAAACTACTCCGCAAATGCTTATCAGGTTCAGGCAGGATGTGATAGATCTAAAACCCAAAGTAGTATTAATCCTCGCAGGCATTAATGATATTGCCGGAAATACCGGTCCATCTACACTTGACATGATCGAGAATAACATGGCTTCGATGGCACAACTTGCAAAAGCCAATGACATTAAAGTAATTCTTTGTTCTGTACTTCCGGCTTATGATATCCCCTGGAGAGCCGGCGTAGACCCGGTTCAAAAGATTATTGATCTTAATAAATGGATAAAAGAATTTGCACGTAAAAATAATTTCATTTATCTCGATTATTATTCTGCCATGGCGGATGAAAGAAAAGGATTGCCTGCAAAATATTCTAAAGACGGAGTGCATCCCACTGCGGTTGGTTATGCAGTAATGGAGCCAATGGCGTTAAAAGCAATTTCTCAGGCGTTGAGATAAAATAAGTAATATTTTTTTTATACTGATATAAATTAGCATTGAAAAAAAAATTTTTTTTAATGCAACAAAAATTAACTTTGAACAGTCATCCTACCAAAATCTGAATCTATGTTTTATAGATTATACATGGTTAGTGAAACTAAGGTTTGATTTAAATATTTAACATAGATGAGATTCACATTGTTTTTTTTATCCGGTTTATTTTTTCTATCGTCCTCTTTTTGCCAGGGCGTACAAAATAATTCTTTAGCCAGTTTACAGGTAAAGAATGCAATTGAGGTGTACAATAATTTTACCGATGGTAACGCCCCCATATTTAATGGCACTGAATATCTTTATTACACCTTTAATAAAGAAGGCGATCCCTTTTTTATATCGGGAGCCTATTCAATGGGATGGGTGGGATATGAGGGAAGGATATATGGGCCGGAACCCCTTTTTTACGATATTCAAAGAAACCAATTGGTTATTTTAAATGCAGACAGCATTTCAAATATTGTGATGCTTAATGAATTTGTAGACAGCTTTTATTTATGGGGGCACACATTTATTTCTCTTAAAGAAGATTATAAAAAAAATCTGTATAACACCGGCTTTTACGATAGGTTGTACAACGGCCATGTTCAGCTTTTGGCAAGAAGAATTAAGACCATGTATGATAAAATTGAAGGCCTTACCATCATAAGGATTTTTACCTCGCAGGATCGTTTTTATATTTATAAAGACGGCCTTTATTATTTGGTAACAAACAAAAAAGAGGTATTACATTTATTTGCAGATAAGAAGCATGAAATAAAAAAAATGATGCGCAAAGGACACTTAAATTTTCGACGGAACAATTTTCAATCCTCAATAGTCAAAGTAACTGCATTTTATGATGAACAAATCCATTAATTTGAAAAACAGATTCCACTTAGCAGGCCTGTTTATCATATTGTTGTTTATAACTAATGGTGTATTTGCCCAGCAATCCGGCGATAACCTGGTTTCAGGCAATTTTCATGAGGCAACATTTAATGAATTTGTACAAAAAATAGAATCTCAATCTAATTTTCATTTCTATTATGACGCTTCACAGTTCGATAGTATTACTATTACCATTTCTGTTACTAATGCTCATCTTCCTTCAGTATTAGACAAGGTATTTAGTAATACCAATTGGCATTATACAATAGATAACGAAAACCAGGTTTTTATTACAAAAGGATTTGCCCTGGCTACTCAACTTCCTTATGGTTTTTTCAGTGGTAAAGAAGATACCGCTCTATTGATGGCTGAAAATGAAACGGGGGGGCCTGCGTATATGAATCAGGTCAAAAAAGCAAAACAGGAAATATCTATCGAAAATAAAATGTTTGAAATAGGTATTAAAAGAAATGAGGTTCCAAAAGGAAACGTAAATGTTGCCGGATATATTCGTGATGCGCAGACCGGGGAATCCATTTCAGGCGCTCTTCTATATAAGGATCATCCACATGTGCAGGTTAATAGCGATCAGTTTGGTTATTATTCTATCATATTACCCGCAGGCAGGCATACTTTAAACATTATTGCACCGGGTATGTTCGATACCAAACGCCAGGTAATGCTTTACTCAAATGGTAAGTTTGATATTAACATGGATGAAAAAGTATTGAAACTAAAAGAAGTATTGGTGGAAGCCGGTAAAGAAAAAAATGTACGTAGCACCAACATGGGAATGGACCAGCTGAGTATTATAGCTATGAAACAAGTGCCCGCTGTAATGGGCGAGGTGGATGTATTAAGAACCATACTTACTTTGCCGGGTGTGAAATCTGTAGGTGAGGCCAGCACAGGATTAAACGTAAGAGGAGGCGCTACCGATCAAAATCTTATTTTGTTTAATGGAATGAATATTTATAATCCATCCCATTTGTTTGGTTTTTTCTCTGCTTTTGACCCTGATTTAATAAAAGATGTTACCTTATATAAAGGCAGTATTCCTGCAAATTATGGCGGACGCATATCTTCTGTATTAGACATTAACTCGCTTGATGGAAATGATAAAAAAATATCCGGCTCTGCCGGCATTGGGCCATTAACAAGCAAACTTACCCTCGAAGGCCCGTTAATTAAAAATAAAACCACTTTTGTAGCGGGTGTAAGAACTACCTATTCCGATTGGATTTTTAATGCACTGCCCAAAGAATACAGTAAAAGCAGTGCTTCATTTCAGGATGCTACTATTCACATAAGCCACAAACTGAATAATAAAAATAACATTTACCTGAATGGATATATCAGCGGTGATAAATTTAATTTGAACAGTGATACCAGTTATGCATACCATAATAAAAATGCCGACATAAAATGGAAACATAATTTTAATAATCGTTTTTATGGAGTACTTAGTGCAGGAATAGACCATTATGATTACCTGGTGGCAGGCCACAATAATCCTGTAAATGCCTTTCATCTTGATTATAACATTAATCAATATAAATTCAATGCAGACTTTAGTTACTTCCTGAATAATAAACACAAAGTGGCATTCGGAGTAAGCAGTCTGTATTATCATATTCATTCCGGTACTTTAGATCCCTTGGGAAAAGAGTCTTTGGTAATTCCGGATACTATAGAGGCTGAGCAAGCCCTTGAAAGCGCAGCGTATATTTCTGATAATTACAATATTACTTCAAAGTTAGCTTTTGAAGGTGGCATCCGTTATTCATTGTATAATTATTTAGGTCCCAAACATGTAAACGTTTATGCTCCCGGTTTGCCTCGCCAGGAAGATAATCTTACCAATGTTGTTTTTTACCCTTCGGGAAAAAATATAAAAACTTATGGTGGCCCTGAATACCGGGCTTCTGCAAGATATACCCTTTCTGAAAACACTTCTATTAAAGCCTCTTTTAACAGCCTGCGGCAGTATATTCAGATGATTTCCAATACATCTACTATTTCACCTACTGATGTTTGGAAACTCAGTGATCCTAATATTAAACCTCAATTGGGTAGTCAGGTTTCTCTTGGGCTTTATAAAAATTTTAAATCAAATACCATAGAAACATCTGTTGAGGTTTATTATAAATGGATTCAAAATTATCTTGATTATAAGAATGGGGCTATACTTATCATGAATCCTCATATCGAAACCGATGTATTTACTACCAAGGGAAAAGCTTATGGAGTAGAATTTCTTTTGAAAAAAACTACGGGGAAATTGAACGGTTGGTTTAGCTATACTTTTTCGCGATCGCTCATTCGCGAGGATGATCCCCTCGCCGGCGAAATAATAAACGGAGGCAATTATTATCCAAGTAATTTTGATCAGCCACAAAGTGTCAATTTAATAGGAAATTACAGGATCACTCATCGCTACAGCGTATCGCTTAATGTAATTTACAGTACCGGAAGGCCTATCACTCTGCCGGTAGGAGTATTTGATTATGCCGGCTCTGCCAGGTTGTTGTATTCAGACAGGAATGAGTACCGCATTCCCGATTATTTCAGAACTGATTTTTCTGTAAATATGTTAGGCGATCATAAAATAAAACAATTAACTCATAATTCATGGACATTTGGCGTATATAATTTGCTTGGACGCAAAAATGCGTATTCAGTTTATTTTATTTCACAGAATGGTACCGTGCAGGGGTATAAATTATCCATATTCGGCAGCGCAATTCCTTTTATCACTTATAATATCCGTTTTTAAATGATAAAAAAATCTTTTTTGCCAAAAATGTTGCTTTACTGTCCTTGCATATTTTTACTTGCAAACTGTAAAGTGCCGTTTGATCCTACATTAAAATCTTCGGATACCAACGCTCTTGTTGTAGAAGGATATATAGATGGAACTTTGCCTACAATTATCAAACTCAGCCGCTCAAGAATGCTGACTATAGGAGACACCGCTGCCCGCAAGTATGAACAAGGCGCAAAAGTTCTTGTAGAAGATGACCATCAGGATGCTTATCCATTCACTCAAACAGGAAATGGAATTTATAGTAGTATCAATACTTTGAGCCTTAATCCAGGCTATCAATACCGCTTGCATATTTATACTTCTAATAGTGAAGAATATGTTTCTGATCTGGTGCCATTCAAACCTTCACCACCGATTGATACTATTGGTTGGGATCTTAAGGATAATGGCGTACAGGTTTTTGTGAATACTCATGATCCTAATGATTCTACAAAATATTACCGTTGGGAATATAATGAAACCTGGGAATTTCATTCATGGTATTATTCCAATTTTATATACAACGAAGATAGTAACAAGGTGTATCCAAGAACTGACCAGGTATACACTTGCTGGCAATCAGATAGTTCCACCAGTATTTTATTAGCCTCTTCTGCTAAACTGACTAATGATGTCATTTATGAGATGCCACTTGTGTATATTACTCAACACGACAAAAGGCTTAGCGTGCTCTATAGTATTTTGGTAAAACAATATACTTTGGACCAAAATGGATACAACTATTGGTTAGCCATGCAAAGTAATAACGAGGATATAGGTTCCATCTTTGATCCACAGCCAAATGAAAGCGTTGGGAATATCCATTGCGTGACCAACCCTTCTGAACTTGTAGTAGGTTATATTAATGCAGGAAAGACAGTTGAAAAAAGAGTATTTATAAACAACAGTTCTATGCCTTCGGATTGGAATCAGTTTCCTTACTGTCCTTTAAAAAATGTAGTTGATAATCCTGATACTTTAAAGAAGTATTTTGCGGATGGAGGTTTGGATCCAATTGATTTAGTGGAGCCTACGACTTATTCTGCTTCCGGAGTTGATTGTGTTGACTGCACTTTGTTTGGCACCAATATAAAACCATCATTCTGGCCATAAATAATTATTCAAAAATGAGAGTAAGTAATAGCTATACAAATTGGAATACCGGAAAGGATAGAAATCATAATGGAGTGGTGATTGGCCAAAGCGAAATGAATTACACATTTTTTATCACTTATAATATCCGTTTTTAAATGATAAAAAAATCTTTTTTGCAAAAAATGTTGCTTTACTGTCTTTGCATATTTTTACTTGCAAACTGTAAAGTGCCGTATGATCCTACATTAAAATCTTCGGATACCAACGCTCTTGTTGTGGAAGGATATATAGATGGAGCTTTGCCTACAATTATTAAACTCAGCCGTTCAAGAATGTTAACTATAGGAGATACCGCTACCCGAAAGTATGAACAGGGTGCAAAAGTTCTTGTAGAAGATGACCACCAGGATGCTTATCCATTAACTCAAACAGGAAATGGAATTTATAGTAGTATCAATACTTTGAACCTTAACCCAGGCTATCAATACCGTTTGCATATTTATACTTCTAATGGTGAAGAATATGTTTCTGATCTGGTGCCCTTCAAACCCTCACCACCGATTGATTCTATTGGCTGGAATTTTAAAGATAATGGCGTACAGGTTTATGTGAATACTCATGATCCTAATGATTCCACAAAATATTACCGTTGGGAATATAATGAAACCTGGGAAATTCATTCATTTTATTATTCCAATTTTGAATATATCGCCTCTAATAATACAGTTATACCAAGAACTGACCAGGTATATGATTGCTGGCAATCAGATAGTTCTACCAGTATTCTAATAGGTACTTCTGCTAAACTGACCAATGATGTCATCTATGAGATGCCACTTGTGTATATTACTCAACATGACACAAGGCTTAGTGTACTATATAGTATTTGGGTAAAACAATATACATTGGATCAAAATGGATACAACTATTGGTTAGCCATGCAAAGTAATACTGAGGAGATAGGCTCCATCTTTGATCCACAGCCAAATGAAACTGCTGGAAATATCCATTGCGTGACTAATCCTTCTGAACTTGTGGTGGGTTATGTCAATGCAGGTAACACAGTTGAAAAAAGAGTATTTATAAGCAACAGTTCTATGCCTTCAGATTGGAATCCTTTTCCTTATTGTCCCTTGAAAAATGTACCTAATGTCCCGGATAGCCTGATAATGTATTTTGCGAATGGAGGTTTAGACCCGATTGATTTAGTACCACCTGGCTCCTATTCAGCCTCCGGAGCCGATTGTGTTGACTGTACTTTGTTTGGCACCAATATAAAACCATCTTTCTGGCCATAAA
>Ga0208589_1000080_pt1 | contig 43663 bp, 38 predicted proteins | sample NGESurshal092012_2_FD_184486 | JGI IMG/M metagenome (GOLD analysis project Ga0208589, IMG submission 184486) | Arctic peat soil microbial communities from Barrow, Alaska - NGEE Surface sample F53-2 shallow-092012 (SPAdes) | ecosystem: Environmental > Terrestrial > Soil > Wetlands > Peat ...
GCGTGCTCCGGGCGCCGGCGATCAAACGGCGGCGCCGCCCGTTTCTGATCCCGCCGCGGGTCCACGCGCGCTCTACGATTATGAACTGGCGTCGCACCTGTACCGCGATGACCAGAATGAAATTCGGTATCACCTTCGCCGGTTTCCCAATGATTTGGGCGTCTTTTCCTCGCACATTGACGATGTTGTCGCCTTTGAAGCCGGTTTCCAGGCCGATCACGACTTTCTCAGCGGGCTACTGGATTCCAGCAAGAGGCAGGCCGACTGGCAGTCGGCCTCCGCGAATTACATCAAGTCGCGGGATGAGTGCGTTCAGATTATCCTGACTTACTACGTCGACAGTTCGATGCAGCAGGCGGCATTTCCCAAGGACGCCCAGGGCGTCAGGCTTCTGCCTGAGGAAATCCTGCGTTTGCCCGCGGCCCGGCAACGCGAGATTCTTCAAAAGGTTTTGGATTCAGCCGACGCTTTTTACAAAACGCGCCCCGACGATCACGGCGATGAACGCAACGAATATATGACGTACATCAAACGCTGCGAATCGCGTTTGCAAGTGTTGGCAGCAGGCAAGTAGAAGAGTTTTAAGCTTTCCAGGAGGTGAAACATCGCCACGAAATCAAAGACAGCATCAGGCGTCACAGCGCAGGACAGCATACGGCAATTCGCCATCAACGCGGCGCGTCTGGCGTCCAATACACACTGCCGCGATACGCTGGTGGTGGATTTGACCAAACTATGGCCGGTAGCGGATTACTTCGTGATCGCCACCGGCAGCAGCGCCCGGCAGATGCGCTCGGTGTGCGACGAGATCGCCGAGATGGGCCAACCACTGAATTTCAGGGCATTCCGGCGCAACGGCTACGAGGGGCAAAGTTGGATCGTCATTGATTTCGTAGACGTGGTGCTGCACCTGTTCAGCCCGGAAGCGCGGACTTATTACGACCTGGAAAACCTGTGGGGCGATGCGCCGAGAGTTGCGTGGGAAGAAAAGAAGGTAGAATAGGTTTGTCCGCAGGTGGATTTGGGTTTGGGGAGCAGCGATTGGCCCTGCAGGGTTGAAGGTAGAGTTCGCCAGCGCAGAAAAGAATCGAGGGAAAGATGGAATCGTCCGCGGAAGATGTGCCGCAGTTTCCCGAAGCGCCGACGCCAACTGTTTCGGCGGCGCCCGCCCAGGGGGAAATATATCGTTATAACTTCCATCGCGCCAACTTGGGCGAACTTTGGCGTGAAACGCAAACTCCGGCGGTGCTGATTCTTTGGCTGGCGAAAATGCTTCGGATTCCGGCCCGCGGCTGGATGATTGATTTCAACGTGCGGGAGCTGTCTCCGTTTGAAATCGAACCCGATGCGCTTCCCGCGCCGGCGCAGGCGGCGGTCGCGCCGGTCCTGGCGCTCTTCCGAGCCCTCGGGTTTGCCGTTGACCGCGCGATCAGTCACGCCATCATAGACATCGTCAACGGATGCCGCGCGTACGTAATCTCGTTTCCATCCGGCGACGGAAGGGCCGTTGCGCGCATCATCTCGCGCCCGGGCGCGATGAACCGCCGCGACCACCGGCTTTACTGGGAAATCATCAGTGAAGCGCCCGACGGCCGGTTTCTCTGGTCCACCAGCGCGTGGAAGACGATGGACCTGCCGGATGATGTGATCCGGCTGCGCGTCCGCGGCGCGCCACCGGTCGAGTTGTGGGATCGGCACCGGACGCAGGTTCGGCAACTGTTTGCCGGCCGGGCGACCATGGCGGCGGATGTCTCGGTCATGCGGCTTTTGCTGGGGCGACATCAGGCCAAAATCCGCGACTTTCACCTGTCTCGCGGAGTCTTCCAGACGGCGCCTCAGCCCGTCCCGCCACAAGCAAACCTGGGCGGCTCAGCCCAAAAGCCGCTCGATTTCGAGAATGCCAATCTGCTCGTCCACCTCGATCAGCTTCAGAACCGCAACACGAGTTGGACACTGAGCATCGTGCTCCTTGGCATCTCGTTGCTGATCTTCCTGGCGGCCGGATTCAGCAGTGGCACCGGCAGCGCCTCGTCGCGCGGGCTGGAATATCTGTTTCTGCTCGTGCCCATCCTGTTCTTTCACGAATCCGGACATTACGTGGCGATGCGGATGTTCAACTACCGCAACGTGAGGATGTTCTTTATTCCGTTCTTCGGGGCGGCGGTCAGCGGACAAAACTACAGCGCGCCGGCATGGAAAAAAGTCATCGTTGCGCTGATGGGGCCTCTGCCAGGGATCATTCTCGGTGGGCTGGCCGGACTGCTCGGCATCGTACTGCATTATCCCTTCATGGTGCGCCTAGGCCTGCTGGCGCTCATCCTCAACGGGCTTAATCTGCTGCCGGTCTACCCGCTCGACGGCGGGCGCGTCGTTCAGACTCTGATCTTCGCGCGCAACTTCATGCTCGATACATTCTTTCGCGCCGCGGCCGGCGCGGTCTTAATCTACGCGGGAACGCGATTCGACGAACGCGTTCTCATGTATCTTGGCATTGCAATGCTCATCACAATACCCGTCACGTTGCGCTTGGGAAGTGTGGCGCGGTCGCTACGGCGCGAAGGGCTGACCGTGCCGCCGGAGGATGGGCACAATGTTCCGCCGGACGTGGCCCTGGCCATTGCGGGGCGTCTAAGGCAATCGACGCCGGCGAAGCAGCAGGCGCGTGGCTACCGCCTCATCGCACCGCATACGTTGCAAGTATATGAAATGATGGCCTCGCGCCCGCCGGGCGCCTTTGCCACAATCGGGCTTTTGGGACTACATGCCGTCGGGCTGGCCGCCGCCGTGGTTTTCGCCTGCGTGCTGGTGGTAGCGCAGTCGGGGAGTCTCTCCGCGCTCATGAGAACGCGCGCGACACTGGGATCCAATCTGAAATACGTGGTGTCCGCCTATCAAAGCGGATCTAGGTTCGCCTCCTTGCGCGCGCCCGCCACGCAGCCTTCTGATGCTATCACTCGGGCCACTATAATCGCTTCGTTCACTAACACAGTCGCTCAGACCGACTCGGCCGCCAAATGGGTCATCGCGCTCCATCCCGACGAATCGCTGGAAACCTTTGGCCAATCGGTCTTGATTTCATACCCGGCGACGGATGATTCGGAACGGCAAAGATGGATCTCACTTGTAAAAACCGGCTCGGATGACTTTTTTGTGGCGTCCGACGGCGCCCCGCGGCTTTCGATCTCCTTTAAGACGCTGAACCAGTACGACGCAACAAAAATAAAGGACGAAATCAACGATTACATTCAAGCTCCCGCGGCGCTGCACCTCATCGTCCCCTGGTCGCCCGACGATACGCGAACGCCGGGGCAGCGATTGCTGGATCAGACGGCGCGCCACACTTTTGCGCAGATGCGGCGGCCCAAGATTAACCTTGCCGATCCGCGATTTAAGGACATTCTTGCCAAGACATCAGACGCCGCACGCGCCGGAGACACCGCCGAACTGAAGCGGCTGCAAACCCAGGAAAAGGTTCTTTTAGATCAGCTCGAACGCGAAGCGATTGACGAGTTGCGGCAGACCACCGACGGAAGCGTGGACCAGGAAATCGTGCGGGAATATCCGCTCGACAAATCCGCCAAGCCTGATTTCACCTTGCCCGTATACCAGGCAATGGCGAGCCGAATGGGCCAGCGCCCGGCACCCAGCACCACCCAGCCGTCGAGGTCATCATATGGATTTGCCTCCCAATCCGCCACACAAATTGAAGTTTACGGCCTGTCGTTGATTGACGCACCAACCGAGGCGCCGGCCTTGGTTCGCTGGCTCAATGCGCACGACTGCACATCAATCCGCTATCAATTCGAGATGCCGCTTAATCCTGCAGATGATGGAGATGACGGTCCGTAACTTCGGCCCATGGTCAGGTGTATTGCGAGGCCACGCTGACGTAGCGCATGCGGGCTTCATACAGCGCCGTATCGAGCAGCCGCTGCTCATCGCCGACGAGATTGTTGCGGCACTTTTCTTCGAGGACGCCAAGCATATCAATCTGGTATTTGGCCATATCCAGATCAATCACCGGCTCGCCGCCGCGCGCCGCGGTATCGCCCAGATAGTACAGAGCCTGAATGAGCATGGATTGCACGAGCATGGCGAAGCTCGGCGTGGGCATTCCCCGCCCGCGCTGTCGGCCGCCGGCTCGCGCTTCCGCCGCCGTCGCGGGAGCCGCATCGGCTCCGCCCAAAGCGCTGGAGGTCGATTGCGCAGGCTCCTTGGTCTTGGCGGCCGCGGCCTGATCCGCCAAACGCCGCTTTTCCTCCTGGGCCTGCTTCTTCCAATCGGTGTCTACGTGCAGTGAGATTTTTTCGTCAGCCATGAATTCGCTCCGTGTTGGTTCATTGTCCAGTCGCGGTGGATTTTAGCAACTGAACGGCGGAAACAAATACGGAAGGGCGAAAGAGATGAGGACTGCGTGCTGAGGACTGAGAGAAAGAAGGCGTTTTCAGTTTTCAGTTTTCAGTTTTCAGTTTTCAGCTAGGATTGGCCTCTTTTAACTGACAACTGCAAACTTATGTCTGTTCCTCCGTCTAACTCGTCGCCACGACGCCCTCGGTGAAATTCGCCTCCATCTGGGCGAATGTCAGGGTCGCGTAGCCATGACTGTTCTCGATGCTGTCGCCGGAGACGCCCCATGGGTTGCGGACCACATAGTGCGTCACACCACTGCCATCGACGGTTGCGCTGACGAGCGTATACGCATGGCCGCTGACGAGATTCGGCGCATTGCCCGGCGTGCCGAATGTCACTGGGTCGCCTGACGCCAGCGCGTTGGAAACCAGGTCATAGAACGATGATTCGGAGTAGCTATTCGGCGAAAACATGTTGGAGCTGACATTGAATAGGCCGTAAACCTCGCCCATCCAACCGGAGTTGATTGAATTGTACGTGTTGGCTCCGGTGCGGAAGTAGGCAAACGCCTTCTCCATCACCATCGCCCACATCGTGTTGTTGGCACCGGGATGCTCGAATTCAAATCCGCCGAACGGGCCTTTGGGCATGTCATTGTTCACGCGGATAAATGATGGCGTGCTGCCTTTATAAAACTCAACCGCGAACGTGCCGTCGCCCAGATCAACGGCGGATTGTTCCAGCGTGGCAGGCCGCAGGCCGGCGAAGGCCGCCAGGGATGAAAGGAAATAGCAGTCGCCCACTTCCCCCTGATTGATGTCATCGGCGGTGGGTCCGGAGCCGAAGAGCGAAAGATTCACCTTAGTCGTCGCGCCGGAATCCGTTGGATCCTTCAGGCTCGCGCCGACGGCCTTGCTCACGCCGCCGGCGAAACTCGCCACGCGGTGAATCGTCGCGGTGCCGGTGATGGTGTCGTTGGAATCCGCCCAAATGCTGACCGTGGCTCCTGCGGTGGTGACGGTGGTGACGGCGTTGTCGATGGAATCGACGGTCGTGGCGGCCGTGACGGAACTGTCGATGCTGACAGAATCCGCCCCGCCGCGCGCATAGACGAACACGCCGTCCATCGGCACGGAGTCGCTGAAACTTTGTCCGTCGGCGACGATGTTCAGCGTCTGGCCGCTTTGCGTGATGGAGACAGAATCGCCGGCTCCACCAGCGGTGATGACCAGTTCGTTTCCATAGCGTGTATTGATTGCCACGCCGTTGTTAATGCCCTGGGCCTCAATCACCTGCAGCGCCGCGGTCGGCAATGAGGACGCCGTCGCGTTTTTCGCCTGCACCTCATAATAATAAGTCTGTCCCGCCGCGGCGGTCGTGTCGGAATAGCCGTTGGCTTTGGCGGACGCGATGTCCGTGAGCTGCATGAAATTCACGCCGTCGTCTGAGCGCGAAACCTGGTAGTCGGTCGCGGTGGAGTCGTTGTCCGTCCAACTTAGATTCACGAACGTGCCGACGATTTTGTCGGCCAGTTTTGTCGGCGCATACAGCGGAGTGGTAACGCCGCCCGCATTGCTGGCGACGGAAACAATTGAGCCTGCCGTCGCCTGAATCTCGTACTCAAAGACGTGGCCGGAGATTGCCTTGGTGTCGATGCAGGTCTTGACCGTGCCGCCTTTCAGTGTGCCGATGCTCTTGAAATTGACGCCGTCACTCGATCGCAAAACGATGTAGCCGGTTGCGTTTGAATCGTTGTCCATCCAGGTCAGGCTCACGCTGGTCGGCCCGGTCGCGGCAGCGCTCAGGTTCGACGGCGCCGCCAGCGGCGTGCCCGCCGAAACCATGTTCGAGGCCGCGGAAGTGATGGCGCCTTCGGTGGCGATCACCTCGTAGCCGTACCAGTGGCCGGAGACGACGGTTGTATCGTCAAAGTTCGCTTCGCCGGATGTAACGCCCACGGAAGCGTAGTGCTTTCCATCAGTGGTCCGCAGGATCGAATATCCGGTTGCGGAAGTGTCGTTGCCGGTCCAGGTTAATTGAACGTCTGTCGGACTGCCGGCCGCCGCGGTCAAGCCGCTCGGCGCAACCAGTGGAGTCGTCACCGGCGCGTTGTTGGAAACGGCTGATGTTGTATTGCCGTTGTAGGCCTGAACCTCATAAGTATAGGCGGTGCCGGAGATCGCGGCGGCGTCGATGTATTTGTAGGCTTTGGCGCCGGGCATCTGGGCGATGTTTGTGAAATCGACGCCGTCGGTGGAACGCAGGATGTTATAGCCTGCGGCCGCACTATCTTTATAGGTCCACGTCAATTGAACCGACATCGGCGAAAGCACTTTGGCGGACAATCCAACGGCCGGCGCCAGCGGCGTACTGCCGTCAGCGGTACTTGAAGCCGCCGAGACAATGCCGACGTTGAACGCCTCCACTTCATACGTGTATTGATGGGCGGAGGCAGCGGCTTTGTCCGTGTAGGTGGAGACCGCGTTGCCGGTAAGTTTGGCTAGCGACGAAAAGTGAGTGCCATCGGTCGATCGCAGGACGTAATATCCGGCCGCGTCCGCATCCTGGCCGGTCCAATTCAAACTGATGCTCCATGGGCCGGTCACGGTCGTGCTCAGTCCCGATGGCGCTGCAAGCGGCGTGCTGACGGTTGCCACATTGGACGCCACGGAGATGACCGTACCGTTGGTGGCTTGAACCTCATAGGCATAGTAATGGCCGGACGTGACCGTCAGATCATCAGTCGTCGCGACATTCCCGGCGAGCGTCGCGATGACACTGTAGTGCTTTCCATCGGTGGATCGAAGCACGCTATAGCCGGTCGCCGAGGAATCGTTGCTCGTCCAGTTCAACAGCACATCGGCGCCGCTGACGGCGGTGGCGGCCAGACCCGTCGGCGTAAGCAGCGGCGTCGTCGCCGCGGCGCGATTGGAAACCGCGGAAGTTGTGCTGCCGATATACGCCTGAACTTCGTAGGTGTAGTCCGTGTCGGATACGGCGGAGAGATCGTTGTATTTATTGGATTTGGAGCCGGCCACCTGAGCGAGGGTGGTGAAGTTCACGCCATCGGTGGAACGCAGAACGTTGTAGCCGGATGCATTGGCGGCCTTATCGGTCCAGCTCAATTGCACAGACGTGGGCCCGGCGATTTTGGCGCCAAGACTGACGGGTGCTGCCAGCGTCGTGGCCGTCATGAAGAGTCGAGATTCCAACGGCTCCAGGGAGATGGCAAGCCGTTCGGCGTTGCCGCGTGTCTGTTCCGCGGCGGCGCGGACCTTGGCCCCGCGCCTGCTTTGACTGATTCGCATCTTCTCACCAATGCCGGAGTGCGGTCTGTTTGCCGGCCCTTCCATGGTGGTGATATCAAAAACATTCGCATCGAAAGCCAATGAAAATGAAAGTCATGAAAAGGCGAGAGTGGCGTGATTATCGGCCCCTCAAAGGCTACCGGACGTTAGCCACCGGCCGTGCATGAAGTTGGGCAAAGGGTGTGGAATGATCGTCGCGCAGCTTGCTGGAAACGGCCTTCGTCGATAGTATGCAAACCTCACGGGCGATTAGCTCAGTTGGCCAGAGCGCCAGCATGACACGCTGGAGGTCACAGGTTCGAGCCCTGTATCGCCCATTGATGTAAAACCCGCCGAACACAAGACTTGTGTACCTGCCTGTGTCGGGCAGAGCGGCCGAAAGGGTCTGAGTTATTCTGGAATTTCCAGAAAAACCCCCTGGAGGCACGCTATGCCCCGTCCAACGTCCACCCCGTCCTACTGTCTTCACGCGACCACTGGCCACGCCTACGCGACCTTTGCAGGCCGGCAAATCTGGCTTGGCAAACACGGCACGCCCGAAAGCCGGGCCAAGTATGACCGCCTGATCGGCGAATGGCTTCTCAACGGCCGCCGCGCTCCGGCCATCGCCACCACCGCCGGGCCAACTGTCTCTACCGTCCTCGCCGCCTTCCTGGATCACGCCAAGGGTTACTACGCCGCCCCCGGCGACATCGGGGAGGACGGCAAGCCGGTCCTGGTCCCCACCCGCGAATATGACAACTTCGTTGAGTCGATCCGCCCCGTGCGCCGCATTTACGGCCAGATTCCCGCCCAAAAATTCGGGCCGAACGCGCTGAAGGTTGTGAGAGAACATTTGATTCAGAGCGGAATTTGTCGCAACGTGGTCAATCGCAGAGTCGGCAGGATCAAGGCAATCTTCAAATGGGCTGTCAGCGCCGAACTGATCCCCGCGTCGATCTATCACGCGCTGGCCGCCTTATCCGGCCTGCGGATGGGGAAGACGGCGGCGAGGGAATCGGAGCCGGTCAAGCCTGTGGCAGATTCCATCGTCGATGCCACGCTGCCGTACCTGTCCTCAGTGGTGGCGTCGATGGTGCAGGTGCAGCGATTCACCGGAGCCCGCCCCGGCGAGGTCTGCATCATGCGAACCGCTGACATCGACACCGGGGCCAAGGTCTGGACCTACACGCCGGCGAAGCACAAGACCGCCCATCACGGCCATGAGCGGATCATTCACCTGGGTCCGAAGGCGCGGGAAATCGTTCGACCATTCCTGAAACCGCTCAATGGCCTGGCGTTCATCTTTTCACCGAAGGATGCCGAGGCGGAGCGTCGGGAGCGATTGAGCGCCGCCCGCAAGACGCCGCTGCATCGCGGCAACCGGCCGGGAACAAACAAGAGCCGGAAGCCGCGGCGAACGCCCGGCGACGTGTATGGCGTTGCTGAATACCGCCGCGCGATCGCCCGCGCCTGCGATATGGCTTTCCCCCCGCCGAAGGAACTGCTGCGGGATGAGCGGGCGGTCAAGCTGCTGGCGCGTGAGAAGTCGAAACAACCCCCATTGACGGCAACCGAGATATCCGCGCTTGCGCAATGGCGCGGCGAGATTGAGAAATGGAAATCAGAGCACCGATGGCATCCGCACCAGTTGCGGCACACGGCCGCCACGGCGATCCGCCGGCAATTCGGCCTGGAGGCGGCGCAGACGATTCTGGGTCATGCCAGTCTGAGCATGACGGAACTGTATGCAGAGCAGAATTCGGACGCCGCCCGGAAAATCGCAGCGAAGATCGGTTAAACTATCAGCATCGGGACGGCGGAGTAATTGGCCGCCGAAGGCTCCGCGGCGCTTGCGGTCGATGATCCCCGCAACGCCGCCGGGCCTGCCCGAAAAGGATCATCATCATGCACGCGCAAATTGTATCAGCCACGCGCACCGCCCCACCGCCAGTCACTCCCGCCGCCCCGCCGCCGGTCACGTTGAGCCGTGCGGATCGACTTCGCTGGATCGCTGATCGTTGTGCCATCATTCGCTCTGATGCGGATGCCCTTCGCCCGGAGCCGCGCTCTGGATATGAGGAAACGGTCAAGAAGGCTGATGATTTGCACCGGCGGGCTGGGCGTCTTTATGATGATATGAGGAAACTCGCAGACGATGGCGTCAATGTTACGTTTGAAGGCTTGGCTCCGCCCGAACCGTATGAAGCATACGAGGCGTCGGCACAGCGATATTATGAAATGCTTCGTGAACTACTCCAACACGTTCGTGCTCTGATGCCCGGAATTCTTAATGCCTTCAAGATCATCACGCTCCAACCTTGCCCGATGCTGGCCGACTCTGATTGGAACACCTTCCATGCGGAATTGCGGCTGATCGGCAATGGAGCTTTACGGCTTTTGGAAAACGCCGATGCTGCCAAAGTGAAGGCCGCTGACGCCGCAAAACGCCTCAGAATCACCATAGCGCACGTCTATAAGCAAGTGAAAAAGAAATTGCTCACTCTGACTGAGGCGGGCGTACAGGATTACCAAACCAACCATTCTAGGCCGGCAAATCGACGGAATCCAAATACCCCAAAAGCTAAGGCTAAACGCAATAATACGAAATTCATAAATGGCATTCAATGACCCGATTGAATCGCGCCACTTTCGCGCCACTCCTAAAAATCTTATTCAGAATCCCTCGGTTTTATCGGGCTTTTTCGATGGGATAATCGCGCCAACGTAGTCGCCTGCCGCCCGATATGCCACATTTGCGACCGCTTTAACCGGAGCGCAAATCGTGACAATCAACTTGGAAAACGAAACCCCGATTCCCCTTCGTGCTGCTGCCCGCCACCGCCTTTTTAAGGCCAAGCGCGGCCGTGCTCTGAACTTTTCCACAGTTTGGCGATGGGCGTTACACGGCTGTCGTGGCCAACGGCTGGAAACCTGCCGCGTCGGCTCAACCCTTTGCACAAGCGAGGCCGCGATCATCCGCTTCATTGAGCGCCTCAGTGATCCTGATTTTCCCCGCGATGCGGCGACACCTTCTCAGGTTCGGGCCGAACACGTCGCCGCCGAAAAAGCATTGGAAGCCGCTGGAGCTTAACAAACAAAAACGCCGGCGCTTCCCGACCAAGAAAAGCGCACGGCGTTGAGGTTCACAGATGAACGTTCTTACATCACCTTCACATTATTTACAACCACCGCCGGCATCGCCAGACGATCGCGCTTTCGACACCATCGGCGATGCCGTTGTGAAACTGGCGGCGCGGCTGGCCGATGCTGACCTAGACTTTCTGGCCATCGCGGCCGCTGCCCCGCGTATGGCCGTGCCGATCATCACTGAGCACGGCATCGACGGCCGGCATTTCTTGGATGATGACCTGCGCGCGATCTTCGCCGCGATCCTCCACGTCGGCAACCCTACCGGAAATCCGCGATGGTCCTATGACTTTCCTTTGGTGGCGAGGGCGGCGCTGAAAAACACGGGCTGCTGGGACGAAACTGAAACGCGGAAATTCATCGGGCCTGGCGTTGAATGGGGGCCGTCGTCACTTGCGGCTTTTCTTTGTGCCGCCGAATTCGACGCCGATGACCTGGGCTTGCTGGCGGTCGAACTGATCGACCTGGAGCGGCAACTGGCGGCGCTGGGCGCGGGGGTGTCGGCATGAGTCCCCGCAATGCAAACAATTTGAATCGCGTGCGCCGCAAGGCAGCCAACGCCGCCGCAATTCCGGCTGATGATGCCAGTTCCAAAATCATGGCCGCCATTTCCATCGAAGACGCGAGCGATCTTGTCCGAGAAAATCCAGAATTACGGAAGGAAGTCGTCGTCGATCTTATACGCGAGGGGGAAATTCTTACGCTCATCGCCGCGAGCAAATCGGCGAAAACCTATCTGCTGATCGCATTGGCGTTGTGCAAGGCGACGGGGCGTATGTTCCTTGGCCGATTTCAGACTGCGCTGGGCGGCAAGGTTTTGATTATCGACTGTGAATTGCACCGGCAAACTCTCGCAAGGCGGATTCATGCTGTAGCCAAGGCGCTTGGGATTTTGCAGCACGAATACCGTGGCAAGTTGAAGGTTATCTCCTTGCGCGGCCGGCTCCGCGACCTATACCAGCTTGAACCCGTTTTTCGGGGCATCTTGTTCGGCGAATTTTCACTAATCATCCCCGACCCTCTTTTTCGCCTCTACCCGCCGGGAACGAACGAAAATGACAACGCACACATCACCGCCATCTTCAACAAATTGGATCATTACGCCGAAATGACCGGAGCCGCATTCGCAATTTCGCATCACTCCTCCAAAGGCAACCAGAGCGGCAAGCAAGCGATGGATGTTAGCGCCGGAGCCGGCTCATGGTCGCGGAGCGTGGACGGAATCATTGTTTTGCGACCACACGAACAAGACGACGCCGCCATCGTCGATGTTGTCACGCGATCCTTTCCACCACAACCGTCGTTTGTCATGCGGTGGCAGTATCCATTGTGGATGATCGACACCGACTTGAACCCGAACCAGTTACGTCAGCCGGGCCAGCGCACCACCACCGCCGCCGGCATCACCCCGGCTGACTTCGCCGCCCGATATTTGACTCAAGAAGCCGTCTCCCGGAATTCAATCTTGGCCAAAGCGAGGGACGCCGGCATCCCGGAGCGACGGGCATCGGAACTGTTTTCGCGCGCTCTTGACGAGCGGCTCATTGAATGCCGAGTTGATCGGGAAGATAGCCGTCGAAAACTTTATTTCCGCAAGGGTGCAACGAAATGACAAACAGCAAGAAATATATATGCAAGCGCCCCTTAATAGGTAATGCGGACATATATTGTCCGCAACCTACCTCGCCTGCGCCTGCATTTGTGCCACTCAATCCCGAATCTGTCACGGTCTCAAAAAAGCCAATGAACGGCACGCCTTTGAAAAGGCATGAGGATCGACGCCGACGTACCGCAAAGCGGCAATCACTTGCGCGGCTTCGGCTGACATGGCCCGCCGGGCATCCTGGCGGCAAGGGTGGCCCTGCCGGCCTGCCAAAACGGCAGGGTCCTTCCAGCGAGTTTTCGTTTTCAAAAGGCGTTAAACAATCGAGAACTCCAAAATTGTCGGTCTACTGAAAATATTAGAGAACAGGTACTAACTTGATTCACACCACGGCTCAACATGAAACGGCAACGGCGGATAAGCCCTCACTGCGCCGTATTGCGAAACAACTTTGTGTTTCGGCGGGCTATCTTAGCAAGGTTGCCACGCGCGGCGGCCTTTGGCATGACGAAAATGGCCTGCGGTTCATTATTCAGGAAGAGGTGTCGGCATGGATGGAAACGAACCTCCACCGGCGAAGACGGCGCAGTGAGGCCGTTGCTGAGCCGACGATTTTCCCTGATTCACAACCGGCATCCACACCGCCAGAGCCGACACCCTCGCCCGTGCCGAGGACTGCCTCGGAATTATCTGCCGACGCGGTTCGGCCTGTATTGCGATTGATTTTTTCACGACTGGAAAACGAACTTTCGGCGTGGCTCACTTCGGAGCCGGCGCCGACGGCAGTGAATGACGACTAACAAACTGCTGGCCGCGTATTTCCCGCACGCGGCCAGCGGCAAACACAATTGCGGGTTGAAAGGTTTTAAGATGAGAGTTTTATCTCCACCAACCAGCCTCCTGGAGGATGCTGATCGGTTCCACCGCAACCCGCAAGTGCGGGAATTGTTTGGCGTCTTTGCGAACGCCGGAAAATCTTCCGACCAGTATCAGGACGGCCTCCGCCGCTATTTGAGCGCCGCGATCCGGGCTGACATGCGTGTAGGCGGCAGTCTGCCTATCCCGGCCGACGCGAGCGATCCAGACGCGAGCCGGTTTGCGGCGTGTGGCTGGCTCCAAGCGGCCTTTGGTTCAATGCTCTGCCCTCATGGCACGACGGAATACCGCAACGCCCTTGCCCGTTACCGCGCGGCCGGGCAGCGCCTGGCCGAACGCGGCATTTCCGCCTGATCGGGAATGTTCCGACTGCAAACAGTCGCCCGCGTGATGCCCACCGACGCGGCCGGCGAAAACAATCATCGGTGGGCAGAATGGAACGGATGTTATGAGTCAGAATGTTTTAGACCAAATCGCCGCGGCGCGATCCGCGAAAGCCAAGGCGGCCCGCCAGACCTACCTGCGGCTCCTGCGGCGGGTAGGCCTGGAATCCATCACCGACCCGGAAGCCGAGCAATTCGCGGCCGCGATGGAGGCACTCGGTATCACCGAAGTCGAGATGCACTCCGACCTGGCCGTGCTGGCCAGCGCCGCGCGGGACAAGAAATTGGCCGCCGAGATTCCCGAAGTCGAGAGGGAATTGGCAAAAGCCAAGATCGAACTCGAAGTGCATCGTCAAAAACTTGCGCCGCTGATCGAGCGCGATCGCGAGCTTGAAAATGCGGCCGTCGGCATCGGCTCGAAGCTGGCCGACTTGAAACACCAGCGCTACCACATTGGCCGTGAAATCAGCGGAAAGATCGAGGCATTGACCGCGACGTAGTGTACTACTTTTGCACCGACGCCGCCGGCAATTCCTTTACCGCCTGGGCAAGGCGGCAATAGTGGCGATGCCCTTCGGTCGCGCGCCCGTGGTCAGACACGGGCGAGCGACTTTTTTACCTCTTTGAATCGGGAGAGCAACAATGGACAAGCCTGAATTACTGACAGCCGCGCAGGTCAAAAAGCGGTTCGACATATCGGAGCGCACGCTTCGGCGCTGGATGACGGCGCGAAAACTGAAGGCATACCGTGAAGGTGCGATCTTCTACTTCAGCGCCGCCGACGTTGCGCGGCAGATTGAGGTTTCCCTGAATCAGCACGGCCGCCGCGACGGCGGCCCAGCGCCAGATGTTAGCATGGGATAACGGACAATCGCCAAAAGGCAAACCGATGATGACGGCCTCGAAACAATTCCGGGTGGCAGGCGGACGGATGCCAGTAGATCGCGCGGCGCTGGCCGCGCTGCTGGCCAAGCGGCCGAAGAATCTGCGCCGTCGGCAGTGCTGGCAAAAGAGGCTTTGCGCCGTCTTGAAGCTGCATACCTTTCCTGGCGTTGGGGTTCTCCTGGCGCTGGCGGAAGGCACGGAATGGGTCTCCCCGCGCTACGCAGGCATAATCCAGTTGCGAGCGAATGCCGCAACCGCCCGCGCCGCCGGTCAATTACGACGTACACGAATACCGGCCACAAGCTGATCGTCGATCCTGAGCGGTCTGGTGAGGTCGATTCTCGCCGCCTGCATCGGACCTGAAACGATCGCGCCACTTTCGGCGGCAGGTCATGCGCCCGCCCGCCGCCGCGACGATCATCCATCCGCCCCGCCACCGGCATCTACACCGCGGCGGAATCGCCCTGATCGGTCTGGCGGCAATCCTCGCCGGCATCGTCGATACAGTTGCCGCTGCCGTCGATCATCATGGCAGCGAGCTATCCGCCGTGACGACAGCCGGCATGGAAAGCCGCGACCGCCTGCGCCGCCGGTCAAATCCAACGTCCGCTGATACCGGCCACATGCTGATCGTCGATTTTGAGCGGTCTGGTGAGGTCGATTCCCACCGCCTCCATTGGATTTGAGACGATCGCGCCATTTTCGGCGGCAGGTCACTCGCCTGCCCGCCGCCGCCACGATTCCACCCTCGCCCCTACGGGCTTGCATCATCGGCGCTGCGCGTTCTTCCTGATCGGTCTGGCGGGCATCGCCGTAATGCAACGTAAATGCGACTGTATTAAACGCGACGGATGCTTTGCGATTTTCCAGAAGTTTCCAGAATAACTCCCGCCATACCGCCATTATTCGCTTAAAAACGCCACTTGATGCAACGGCTTGCAAACGGCATGAAACATCATAAAATGCCTGTGTATTCAGTCCTTTTCGCGCTTTTTAGCGGGTTGTCCAGTCGTGAATGACACGCTGGAGGTCACAGGTTCGAGCCCTGTATCGCCCATTGATTCATTTTCGCAGGGATTCGCACAATCAAGCTCCACATCGTTACAGGCTGCAATCTCTGAGCTTGCGGATTTCGCTTCAGCATTTGGTGCGACCGCTTGAGGGGAAGTGCCACAATATGCTGCATCGAATTCTGCGCAAGCGGCTATTCCGAACCACGGCTCTTGCCAGGGTCTTGCCGCCAGGCCGGGGCCAGCAGAAGCCACTGATCGGGATATGCAACGAGTTGTTTTTCGAGGACGTGTGCCAATTCCGATAGCGCGGGATGAGGCGTGCCACGGCCAGTCCCGGTATTGGGGCTGACTTCAATAGGTTCGTGAATTAGAAGACGAATTTTTCCGGACGGCGCATGTACACTAAAAATCGGAATAATCGGCGAGCCGCTCGCCAACGCCAGCTTAATCGGGCTGGCTGGTAGATCCATCGTTCCGCCGAGAAATGGAACGGGCTGGCCCCTTTGCCCGGGAAGAACCCGGTCGCCTTGAATGACGACGACCTGATCGGCCAGGAGCGCCTCGCGAAGCTTGATCCAAACTGTCCAGCCTTCATCGACGGTCACTTCGTGAACACCCAATCGAGCACGCAATTCGGAGCGCTGCCGGTCAAATTCATCGATTGCGTCACGACGAAAGAGGACATGAACGTGCGGCTCCATGTCGCGGAGAGAGGCCAGGGCGACTTCGAATGATCCCATGTGAGCCGTCACGATAATGGCGCCCCGGCGCTGGGCGCGGGCGCGGAGATATTTGTCGCGGCCTTCAACTTCCTCAATGCGGGAACGCAATTCGGCAACGGTGCTGTCGCGGCTTCTGCCTATATCGCAACAGACACCGTAAAAGTTGCTGAGCGTGCGCCGGGCCAGACGGTTGCGTTCACGCCGCGATGCCTCAGCGCCAAGAAGGCGGCGCGCGTTGGCGCGAGTTCCGCGGCGCACCGACGGGGAACAGGCAAATACCACGCCGCAAATAAATGGCCGAACTACCACCAGGAAACCGGGCGTATGTGAGCAGAACCAGAAAAAAATGCCCAGCCAGAATCGTGACAGGGCGTGGCGTAATCGCGGCATGGAATTCGTTTGGGCGTCCATGCGTCAGTGCGTTCCGTTCGGGGAGTTTGCCGCCGGTGCGGAGTCCAATGGATGCGAGACCGTGACATCGCCGGGCACTTTCAGTTCCAGCCCGCTTGGTTCCAGGCCGATGTTGGTCCGCATGTCGGAGAAAGTGATTTGCGTGCGGTCACCGTCGGCGTCGACCGTCTGCACCTTCAGCGTCAGGCCGGTCTTCACATCCAGCACCACGATCACGAACTGAATATGTTTGGCCAATTCCGGGTCAATTGGCGTAAGGCGCAGCGCCAATGATCCAGCGCCGCCGGAATCGTTTGGACCGGCCGGTGCAATGGCAAAATGTTCCTTGATGGCGGCCAGGCGGGGCAGCGGCGAGGTCAATAGATCGCCGATTCGCTGGTCGATCGGATAAATCTCTTCCAGCTTTTGAGATGGATAGTAGAGGATGAATTGCGTCTGGTCGGCATAAAGTGTGCAAGGTTCGGGATGCTCGGTGTCCCAGCGAATCGCCGAGCCGGCGCTTTGCACCGTGCCGGTTGAGACAAGCGGCTTTTTAAGCAGAGCCGTGAATTTATCCTGCTCGAAATGAGCCGACATATCTTTTACTTGACGGGCGGACGCATCGATTTGCGTGAGTTGCGATTCAAGTTGTGGGTCCAATATGGAGCTTGGAAGGGTTGCCGGCGCGTTCATCCCGGCGGAGAAGAGGCACGCCATCAATAGCAGACCGTTGATGCGGCTCATTGTTCGACCCCGCTCCAGCCTATTGTCACGGTGCCGCTTGCGACGACGAGTTGCCCGAATGAGGCTTCGACTTCATATTGAATCAGTGCACCCATCTGCCGCGCCACGCGGGAGCGCAGTTGGATATCGGCCGGCGGCGTCACGGCGGTTTGGAAGCGAACATCCACATGGGCGAGACGCCCTTCCGAGCCGGCGATATTGCACGCCAATCCTGAAAGCTGGGCCAGTGCTTCGGCAATCAAGACGCCGGGCACAACCGGACGCCCAGGAAAATGGCCGGCGAAAAAATCCTCGTTGCCCAAAACCGACCAGACTCCCTGTGCCGATTGACCCGGCTCGATTGCGACTAGGCGCGAAACAAATCGAAACGGCGGCCGGTGCGGCAGGAGTTGCAAGGGATCAGATGTCGGCAGTAGCTCGGCAGCCGCCGCGACGGGAGATTGTTTGCTTTCGAGTTGAACGACCAGAAAATCCACCAATGTTCCCACGTTTTCAAACACCCGCTTGCCTATCTCCTCGCTGCCGATCTTGATTCCAAATTCGCGCTCGACGCTGGACAATATCAGGAGAATGTCCAGCGAATCGATATCGGCATCGCCGCCGATGAATGGAGTGGTGGGTTCAATGACAATATCGCTGCCGAGCTTCAGGTCTCGGCGCATAATGGTCCTGACGCGTTCCAGAACAGCAGGTTTGTCGAGAGGAGAGGTCGGCGCGGTCATGTCGAAGGATCCTATTCAACTCTGTTTGACACTATGGGGTGCAATGATACCCTTTTCATGCTGCGATGCGTAGTGCCTCAGGTATTCCGGAAGGTTCAAGTGTGAGGCCACATTTCGTGGTAAGACGGAAGAACCCCAACCTAATCCCTCCCTGAGCACAAGGAGAGGAAGTTAAGAGGGGCAGCTTGTCACCAATTATGGCCACGCTCAGGTTTAATCAAACCATGATGCCGGATCAAATCGCGTCAGCTCAAATGGTTCCCGTCATACTGGCCCCGACGTTCGACAATTCCACCACACTCGCCGGCGTTCTCAGGCGAATTGAGCAATTGGGGATTCCGGTTATTGTCATCAATGACGGTTCAACCGACCAGACTCCCGCGATACTCGAAGGATTTCCATCGGTCAGCGTTTTGACGCACCCCGTCAACCTCGGCAAAGCAGCGGCCCTAAAAACGGGTTTTCAGGCCGCCGCCCGCATGGGATTTACCCATGCCCTCACGATCGACACTGACGGCCAGCATGATCCTGAGCAAATCCCCAGGCTTCTGGAACTGGCGGGGGAATCGCCGGCTGCCCTGGTTTTGGGAACGCGCGACGTTCAGATCGACGGATATCCGCGGCGCAATCGGCTCGGCAGAACCATCTCTAACGCCCTGGTCTGGCTGGAGAGCGGACTATCTGTCACCGACTCGCAGTGCGGCCTGCGCGTCTATCCGCTGGAACTGGTTGCTCGGACCGCTTGTCACGCCTCGCGATATGGATACGAAACGGAGATTCTCACCAGGGCGGCATGGATCGGCGCCTCGGTCGTGGAGGTAAAAGTAAATTGCCGCTATGCCGATTTGGACGGACTTGTCAGTCATTTCCATCCTCTGGGCGACAGCCTGCGCGCGGTGCCAATGCATGTGAGATTGCTATTTCGAGGCGCGTCGCGCTGGCCGGGCCGGCTGGCATCAGCGTTTCATCCGGTCGCCGCATGGCGGCATCTGCGAACCACGCCGAAAGCCCGCAATGAGTTTGCCGGCGGCCTGGCTGTGGGGGTGTTCATTTCCTGCCTGCCCCTCTACGGGGTGCAGGGAATTCTGAGTTTCCTGGCCGCAAGAGTGCTGCGTCTGAATCCCCTGTCGGCAGTGGCGGGGTCGCAATTGTCGATGCCGCCGTTGAGCGCGGTTTTGATCGCGGCGTCGATTACGGCCGGCCATCTGATGCTCCACGGAAGCTGGCCCGATGCCGCCTTCCTGCGGGCGGCCCATACGTCGCTCTGGTCGCTGGCCGCATTGCGCATTTTTCTCGCGGATTGGATCATCGGGGGAATGCTCGTCGGCGCGGCGTTGTCGCTGGCGACTTATCTGGTCGTGCGCGCGACGCTGGCCATTGGCAGCTCCCCTACCGCATAACCCGCAACCCCCAGCAATTGATCGAGACGAACGGCTTGGAGCTTGCGCTCGTGCAAAGCCGCAATTAAAGACGGAAGCACTGTGATGGTCGCCGAGCGATTGCATTGGCTGGCTCGCCGCAGATGCGGATCGATTCCGTCGTGCAGCAGGAGGATGTCGCCGGGGCCGGTCTTGCGCATGATCCGCCGAAGAATACTCGTGCCCTCGGCGCGCACGCCGTCGCGGGCGCGCCGAGACCAGGTCACCACGGTCTGCCCGGCGCTACGGGCGGCGTGATGAATCGGGAGCGTGGTGAATCCCATCGCCGGCCGAAATAGCAACGGCCGCTTGCCCAGAATGCCGGCAATCAGATCATCCGTGCGGGCGAGTTGCTGGTTCCAGTATTGCCAGCCGCGAAACATGTCGAAGTGGCCGTGATCAAAGCTATGGTTCGCCACCAGATGCCCTTCGGCGTCCATGCGACGCACCAGGTCCGGACAACGAGCAACATTGCGGCCGATGACGAAGAACGTGGCTTTCACGTCCAGTTCTTTCAGCCGGTCAAGAATGCGGTCGGTGAAGCCTTCGGTCGGGCCGTCATCGAAAGTGAGGCTGACCCACGGTCGTGATGCATCGGGGGCGCGCCAAATCACCTTCCCCCACAGGTTGCTGGTGGGGGAAAACGTGCCGTAAAGTCCGATTGACGCCATGGCGGCGGCAGCGGCGAGAATTTCCAATTGGCCGATCATCGAACCCTCATTCTACACGCCGCAGCAGCGGACAGAGCACAAACAGAGTTCCCGCCAGGCAGCAAGCCACGCCAACCGAAACGATCAGGCCCAACGATTGGACTGCCGGCACGCTCGTCAGGATCAGCGATGCGTAGCCGGCAATCATGGAAGTGGCGCAAACCACCACAGCGTGCGCCCCACTGTCGATGGCGGTTCGCCGCGCCAGACTAACCAGATAAATGCCGTAATCCACGTCGATACCGATGAGCAAGGGCAGCGCGACCAGATTAATCATGTTGAGCCGGATACCCATCAATCGCGCCAATCCGGCCAGCGTCGCCAGTCCGAACGCCGCCGGCAACAGCGACAGAAGCATCTCGCGCGGATTGCGAAAATGCAGCAGCAAATAGCCCGCGACCAGCGCCGAGGCGATCCACAGTAGTCGCGGCAGCTCCGTCCGCACGGCCAGATCCGCGTCATGCCCGATCACCGGCAGGCCGGTGAGGGTCGCCCCGTCCAATCCGCTCAAAGCGGTTCGGGCGGCATCAATGGCTGTGTCGCGGACGGCGGCGCTCTCCTCATTGCCGGTCAGGAAGACAACCGTCACGGCCGACTTGGAGCCGCTCGGCTCTTCGAGCGGCAATATATCCCGAGCCAGGCCGTGGTAGGTCCGCAGTGTTTGCAAATCCGGTACATGGGCTGGATTCAAAAGTGCGCCGAGAAATAAGGAGTAGCCCTCAAACGCCGTCATATCGAAGGGGCTGTCATTCACCGCGGCCCTGAAATCCAAGACCACCTTGTCAGCCTCTGCAGCCGACAACGTCTTGCTTCGCGCTGACACAACGGCGGGATCAGGCAGCCAGGTGGCCACGCCGTAGGAGCCGGCAATTCCGGCCGCCTTCATTTGCGGCGCGGAGAAACGCCGCCGAATTTCATGGGCCAGCGTCAACAGTTGCCGATCATCTCCGGCATGGAGACTTATCAGCAGAGTTCCCGCCGACACGCCGAATCTGCGGCCGATTTCCGCTTCCGCGTCGAGCGCGGAATTGGGGCGGGGATGCATCACGCTCAGATCCGTATCCGGCTGAATAACCGCCGGCCCGGTGACGGCTACCACCACGCAGACCAATGCCGCGGCCGCGCCAACCGCCGTCAGCGCAATGCGCTGGCTTCTGGCCCACGCCAGCATCGAGTGCATTCCAAATCGAAACGCCTTTCGGCCCGGACGATGCCCGCGCCAGCCGGTCAATACGAGCAGGGCCGGCAGCACAAACAGAACGGCCAGAAAACTGCCGGTAAGTCCCATCACTCCCAGAGCGGCGAAATCACGCATCGCTTGAATGCTTGAACAGCCGACGGCAAGGAAGCCCGCGACGGAGGTTACAAATGCCGCAGTAAGAGCGGAGCCGATTCTCTCGACCGTGCGCATGGCCGCATCGGAAGCGTCAGCGCCGTCAAATCGCAGAGACTCATAGCAGGTTAGATAGAGTACGGAATAGTCGGTGCCCATTCCCGCGAGAACGCCGCCGATCACCGCGGCAATCGGACTGAGAATGTGAAGCGTGAATCCGTAGGCGCCGAAACCCCAGAGTGTCCCCAGTGCCACCGGCGCGAAGGCCAGATGGAACATTCCGATGGGCCTTAAATACACCACGCAAAACACAGCCATAAGCAGCAGGATCGAGCCGATCACACTCTCGATGGCATCGCGCCGGATGGATTTCTGGCTGATCGCCGCGATGGGGTATGCGCCGGCCAGGCTGACACGCAAGCCTGCCGGTGAAGATTGTGCGACGGCCGTGCTGACCGCGTCGGTGAGGGCATCCGCGTAGGCCAGGTCGGTCGGCGGGCGCCGGCCGATCACGCGAATCAGCAGCGCCCGCCCGTCAGGTGAGATCAATGCGTCGGAGTTGTGATAGGTCGCCATGGGCTGGGCGGTGGCTAGAAACGACGCGAGAAAATCATGTAGCGCCAGCGGATCCTGCATCATGGCCTTGGAGACGGCTTGCGCTGCCGGACCCGGCTGCGAGAGCATGGCTTGGTCGTGCGTGAGCTGATCGCGCATCCCCTGCGGCGAAAGTCTTTCGCGGGCGGCCTTCAGTTGCTCATCATTCAGGAAATACAACCCGGCCGGAGCCAGCTCGCGCTGGATGAATTGCTCGGCGTCAGGTTGGGAGCGGTAGATCACCGCTTCAACCAACGCCGCTCCTGGCATATTCGCGGCCGCGCGCACGAAGCGTTCCGCGTAGGCCGTCAGGCGGTCGGGGTCAGGCTGATTCGCTTCCGGCGGAAGCGCGACCAGCACCAGCAATTCATCCGCCGTTTGAAAATGGTCCATGACATCGGTCAGCGCTTCGGCGGCCGGATCATGCCGGGGAAACATCGCGTTCAGCGCCGCATGAACCTGGAGCCGCGCCGCGCCGGCCATCGCCAGCAACGTGAAGAGGCCCGCGACAACCAGAGTTGCCAGCGGGCGGCGCGCGGGAGCGCCCAGCAATCGATCGCGCAGAAGTCTCAAGGTTGTTTCTCCGCGTTGCGCGGCGGCACGAACGCGCCGGGCGCAGGCTCCTCGTTGAATGCAATGTCGCTGAAGATGATGTCAATCCGATTGCCGCCGCCCGCTGAATTGGTTGCCAGGGCGCTCAAGCGGGTCGGCCAGAGGATGCCGGATGTGCTCGTGTAATCCGACATGCTCAGGCTGAAGCGGAGATTTCCTGCCGCGTCGATGAGCCTGAATTTTTGCGGAGTCGCGGTGGCGCGATCGACGTCGCACACAATGGAGGTGCCGTCCTCCAGATCGCGCCGGAAAACAAGAGCCGCGTCTTGTGGCGGCGGCGCCTTCAAACCTGGCGCGGTGAAAAACCCGCCTTCAAACCAGGTCAAAAAATGAGCGAGTTGCGCCGCACTCAGCGCCGCCGGCACCACCGGGCCGTGGCGCTCGGCATCAGGAGAGGTTTCAACCCAGAGGCCGTCGGGAAGAAGCGTCAGATCGAAAACCGCCTGGCCGAGCTTCCAGACGCGAAGGCGCAGACGATCGGGCGGCGACAGGACCATCAGGCCGTCCAATTGAATGGCCTGCCGATCGCTTCCCGTCAGAATCAACTCACAACGCGCTGTGAACGTATGAATCGCGTTGGCTCGCCGCGCCAGGATTTCCAAGGCGGCCGGCGCGGTGAGCGCAAAGTAGGTCGGCAATTGGGACGGTCGGGGCGATTGGCATCCAGACAGGAAAGCCAGGCCCATGCAAAGCGCGCCACAAGCAAACTTGTTGTGCATGGGGCCATCACCCTTCGATCAAATGCCGCAGGATTTTCCCGGTGGACGATTGGGGCAACCGCTCGCGCACTTCAAACACGCGAGGTACTTTATAGGAAGCGAGTCGATCCTTTACAAACCGCCGCAAGTCGGCCGGTGAAGGCGGCGCCGAGCGATTCCGCGGGACGACGAGCGCCTTCAGCCGTGTGACTGTTCCCGCCAGAGCCATCGGAATCACCACGCATTGAGCCACTTCCGAATGATCCGCAAGAACGCTCTCGACCTCCAACGGATTCACCTTCCGCCCCCCGATGTCAATGACCAGCTTCAATCGGCCGGTGATGAATAGATTGCCATGGCTGTCCAGCTGGCCGAGGTCTCCAGTGAGAAACCGGCCACCCTGTATGCCGTCGTATTCATTTAGATATCCCTCGAACATCCACGGCGCCGCCACCTCCACCTGACTGGTTTCTGAATCGATATGGATGGAAACATCTCGCATCGGCCGGCCGACACTATTCGGTGCAAACCCCCTGGCATCCGGATCATTAAATGTCACGGACCCGATTTCAGTCGTGCCGTAGACCTGGCCGACCGTAACACCAAACCGCAAGGCAAAGTTCTGGCTCACTACAGCAGGGAGGAGTCCGCCCGCCGAATAAGCGCGGCGTAAATTCGGCAATGTCATTCCCGATTGGGCCATGGCTTCAAACATGAACGGCACGCCTGGGAAAATCGTAATCGCCCGACACTTTTCACTTTGGAAAGTCTGCACATCAAATCGGCGGCAAAAATGGGTGCCGCTTCCGGCCCACACCGGCGCAAGCAGCCCGTGCTCCAAGCCGTAGGAATGACAAAGCGGCGCTGCCGCCAGTACATGATCCGATGGGCCAAATCCGATGGCGGCGCACATCGCCTCGGTGACTAAATCGAGGGAAGGACCCCTACGACAGACGATCTTGGGCGTTCCGGTCGTGCCGGAACTCTGGAGAAGCAGTGCGGCTTGGTCGATGTTTCGATTTTCTACGGTTGCACGGCTCGGCGTTTCATCGCGCGCCTGTCGGATCAAATCCATCGGAATCGAAAGTGGAGCAACTCCAACGGCTCCGATGGCGGCCACCGCGCCGCCGGCCAATGCCATCGCCTGCATTTCCGCCGTTGCCGATGCGGGCGAGATGCAAAACGCGCTCAGGCCGGCGCGAAGAATCCCCAGGAAAGCGACCACAAATGCCGGCTCATTTTCGGCATGAAGAATCACCACGCCGCCGGGCGGCAAACCGCCCAGAAGGTTTTCCGATACGAACCGCGTGGCGTTCTGAAGCTGCCGCCAATTCCAGGTCTGGCCGAGTTCCATGTCCACCAGGGCCGCCGCCTCAGGCATGGCGCGGGCGTGATCCCAAAGATGTTGGAGCAGGCGCAAAGCCATTCTTCTATTGCCCCGTCGCAATCGGCTGAGCCGCCACGCTGTTGACGAGGGAAAAACGATCCTGCCGCGGAACCAGCGGCAGCCAGCGATTTAGTTTGACGCAGAGATCGAAGAACATGATTCGCCATCGCAGCGCCCACCGCAGGGGAAAAACGTTTCCGGCCAGCACACCAATCACGGCCCGGTGCATCTGGAAGGGGCCGGTCCCACTGAGGAAAAGCTCTCGAAACGACGGGTCGTAATATTGCAGGATGGTTTTGAACAGCCTGGACGTGGCGCGTTCCAGCAGCGCGATATGGGCGGCGGCAGCGCGGCGCGGGGTCGTCCGGCCGGCGAGAAGTTCAATAACCTGCCTCGCCGCCGCCTCCGCGCCGGTCATGGCCAGGCAGACACCGGTCGAAAAAATCGGGTCCACGAACGCCGCCGCATCGCCGACAAGGAAATAGCCGGGACCGGCATAGGGACGGCAACGATAGCTGAAATCCGCCGCGATGAGGTTCGTCTCCGGGCCGATTGCGTTCATCATGCGATCGCGCACCGCCGGACAGCGGGCCACGCCCCACGCCAGCATTTGATCAGCGCCAATGCATTCATCGCGCTGGACCTTCCGACTGATGTCGGCATCCATCACCAATCCCACGCTGGTGCGCTGTGCATCGAGCGGAATCATCCAGAACCATCCCTCATCGAGCATCACGATCAGCGGATGCCCCCCTTCGCGGCCGGGAGCGCGTTGAACGTCATGAAAATGATTGAAATACGCCGCCTTACGGAAATGGCATTCGCTCGCATTTTGGCGTGTGCCAAGATGTCGCCCCACGACCGTCCCCTGTCCGCTGGCATCGATCAAATATCGGGCGCTCACGCCGCCCGTATCGCAAAGCACTGAAACCCGGCCGTCCTCCAGAGTTAAAATCTCCTTTATTCCAACGCCCTGGCGAACGTCGGCGCCGGACAGTTTCGCCTCTTCAAGCAGCATGGCATCGAAGGGGGCGCGTTCAATGTTGAATGTTTCGTCCGTGGGATTGAACCCCTGTGCGAAATCAAAGCGGATGTTATGGAGTCCGTCGGCCGTTACAAATTCCGCTCCGAACTTGGGCACATGCGGGATTTTTCGCAGCGCCGGCTCCAGCCCCAGTTTCTGAATGAGCCGGAGAGTCCGGGGCAGAAACGATTCGCCAATGTGAAAACGCGGGAACTGGGCCTTCTCCAGCACGATGACCTTCAGTCCCGCGCGGGCCAGAACGATCGCCGCGGTCGCCCCGCCCGGGCCGGCGCCGATCACGACCACATCGCACGTTTCTTCAGCGCGGGTCATTGTTGGCACGCGGTTTCGCCGCCCACCACCACGCCCTCAATTTCAACAAGTAACTCCTTCCGGCACAGCGTTGCCGGCACGCACTCGATTCGCGCGCGGGCCGAAAATCGCTCGCGGACGATCCGCCCGATCGTGGCGGCGTCGGCGCGGCGCGGATAGTAGACACGCACTTCGCGGAAGCCGTCGAGTAGGCCGGAGTTATCTCCGTTCCGGCCACGCCCCGAGGCCGCGCGAACCAGGCTCGCCAGGTTTTCCAATGTTTCGTCTATTTGTGATATCAGGTCCCTCTCGTGAACAGAAGTTTCGCCAAGAACGCTGGCTGTTCCGCCCACCAGAAGTTTGTCGGGCTGACCGTTGGCGCCGGGGATCATCGTCGCCCGCGCAAAACAGGGCGGCCATGGCCCATATTGGCGGCTGTACTCGTAGGCAGGCTTCTGTCGCGGGTTTTCAACGGCGACGCCTTTCACTTCCGTCCCCAGCGCGTCGATGACCAAATCACGACCCTGATGCCCGACGCCCGATGCGGTGGGCAGATACTCCACCGCACTTCCACCTTCCAGGTTCCGCGCCAGCCACTTCTGGCAGGCCTTAAACCGACCGGCGTTGAAAACCATGTAGCGATCCAGTCCCTCTTCGCAGGCGTGATGAATGTCGGGAATGTAATTCCAGATGCGCACCGCGTGACGCGACGGCGCAATGCGGAATTGTGCGGCAATATCGCCATAAGCGGCCGTCGTCGCGCGCTCAAACTCCGCATCGCTCAAGTCGGCGGCGTCCGTGATTCGCGCGTTCACGAACCTTTGTCCCGCCAATTCAAAAATACAAAGGCCCAGCCCCGGCACGGAGCCGGTGATCAAACGCGAATCAACGCCCGACAATAAATCATCCAGCCAAGTCGGCCGCGCAGGCGCGTCCGCCACGGTTTTACCGTGAACCTTAACTTGATTGGGCAGCGGCATCCGCATCATTTATTCTCGCATTTGATCTTCACGCCGGCCACTAAACCACTGTAATCCGACGCCAGCGCCGCAAAACTCTCGACCGGCCCATCACACGCGGCGAGGGTATAAGAACCATATGACGTTGGAAGGCTGCCGCCGAGGAGCACGGCCGCCACCGCGGCCAGCGGCCCGGCGCTGAAACATTCGGCCAGATGACCACACAGCGACGATACCGCCGCACGGTGTCCACTTCTAGCCGCCGACAGGCGTAACGCTCCATCTTCCACCCGGTCCAGCCATGTGCCATTGGCGGAACTCATGATCGCCGGCGGGTCGGATAACTGTGCCAATATGCGATCGGCCACCGCGATCTGTTGATGAGGCTCCGCCGCGCCCGCAGCGTATCCTGCCACAGAACCAAGAATTCGCCCGCCGCCGCGATTCTCCAGCGATTGCCTTGATTCCAATATCACGGCGGCGGCCCCCCAGCCCGCCACGAAGGTGCCATCGGACGAAAACGGTTCGGACGGGTTTTGCGGCGCATAGAGTCCACAGTGGGCGTAGCCGGAGTTGACCATGGGCGAATACTCATCCGCCGCCGCCACGACCGCCCGCTCCCATCGTCCCGAGGCAATCCGCGCCGCCGCCAGCCCCAACGCATCCAATCCGCTCGTGCGCGAGCCGATGATCGTCTGACACGAGCCTTTCATTCCCGTCGCGAGGCTCAAATGCGCGGCGGCGGCGTTTGGCACTCCCTCGGCGAACAGAATCGGATTGGCCGCGTTAATTCCATCCCGGATGATTCCAGTGTAGTAGTCGGCGCAATACTGTGCCGCGCCATGCGCGGTTCCCAGTAGCGCGGAACAACTCTCACAAAACGCGGAAAGCTCCGCGACACCGGCATCCCGCAACGCCAGCATCGCGCCGGCCAGCGATAACTTCACATACCCGCTCATGCGCCGCACCCGCCGGGCGGATAAGATCTGCCCGATCCCCTCTTCATCCACCACCGCCGCGTCGGAGGTAACGCGCGGCGACTGTTTGTCCTTCAGGCGGCTGAGAAAGGCCTCGTTGCCGATCGCTCCCGGCGTCAACACGCCGACGCCGGTGATTAGGACCTCGCGCTGTCCCGCCACGGGAGCGTCGCGCCGCGGTGCGCCGGCTGGGCCGAGAATCATGCAAGTATTGGCCCCGCCGAAACCGAGCGACAGGTTCATTGTCGCGGTCAGAGATGCCGGCCGCGCCGATCCGACCGCCAGATTCAGGCCGGCGAATTCAGTATCCGATGCTCCGACATTCACGCAGGGCGGCACGATCTGATCCTGCATCGCCATCGCGGAAAGAATCAGTTCCGCCGCGCCGGCTGCACCCAGCGTGTGCGACAAATGGCTCTTAAACGCCACCACCGGCACGCGCGACAAATCTTCACCGAAGACATTGGCGAGGGCGGCATACTCAGCGGCGTCGTTATCCGGCGTGCCGGTGGCGTGTGCCGCAACAAGAGAAATATCCGAAGGTTTCAAGCCCGCGATTTGCATCGCTTCGGCCATGGCCCGCGACGCTCCCGCGCCTTGCGGGTGCGGCTGGGTCAGGTGATGGGAGTCGGCGGATTCGCCATACCCAAGGACTCGCGCCAGTACAACGCCGCCGCGACGCTGCGCGTCATTGGCGCGTTCCAGCAAAACAACTCCGTACCCTTCGCCGACCTTCATCCCGCCGCGATCGCGGGCAAACGGGCGCAGGGCCGACTTGGCAATCAGGCGCAGACTGTTAAACCCCGCATAGGCGTATTCGCTGATCGGGTCATAACCGCCGGCCACGACCAAATCCGCCTGGCCACTCTCAAGCAGCGTGACGCCCAGCGCGATGGCGCTCAGACTGGAGGAGCAGGCGGAGCAGGTCGTCAATACCGGCCCTTCCAGGCCCAATCCGCGACTCGCGGCGCGCAGGACCGAGGTTGCGAGAAAATGCCGAAGGTGGTGGGCGTCACCGGTGCGTAAAAACGCGCCGCCCTGACGCATGCCGTGCAGAGTAGTTCCCAGCACGATCGCACAGCGGTGATTTGGATAGGGTAACTTGAATTGCCCGGTTGCGCCTTCAGGGCGCAAGCCTGAATCCTGCAAAACCTCCGTGATGACATGGCGTAAATAGCGCACTTCCCGGCAGGAATCCCCGGCCTCGGACGTTGGCAAAGGCGCGGCTTGGCCCCCATCTGCGCCGGGAGCGAGTGCGGATTCAATTTCGGTCAGCGGCGTCACCCCGCATCGTCCGGCCTTTACTGCTTCCCAGACCATTCCGCGATTGGTTCCAAGACAGCAAATTAAGGCCGCAGCGCGGATGACAATTTCCGAACCGGTGGTTGTCGCCGTTTCGAGATGGCCGTCAGTGCTGTTCAAGGTGCTGTGGTCCGTCGCAAGTAGCCAGACTTTAGTTCGCGTTCGGTTTGATTACAATGCCCGTTTCGTAGGGTATTCCGGTCATCCACTACAATCCGTCGGCGGCGGCATATGATCTGCCGGAATTTTCTCCCGGGTTTGTCCAAGGCAATCGCATATGGCATTTCCCCCTCTCCCGGTACTCTGGGAGAGGGTTGGGGTGAGGGTCTTCGAGCGTATGGAATGGCATCCGAAAACGAAAAACAACCCTCACCCTATCCCTCTCCCAGAGTACCGGGAGAGGGGACCAGAGAGGTTCCCGCCATCTGCGATGGCCCTGGGGCTTGTCTCCCTGCCGGCTGGGAAGTTGTACTTGACGTTTCTGGCTAACATTATAGACAAAGCCACAGTCTATAATTTGCATTACGGCGATCACGGATACCCTATCCAGATCGAAACACCCGGAGAAGGTTCATGAAAAAAGTCGTTATTCTTGGCGTTCTGGCGGTCTTGTTCGTCCTCGTCGTAATCCCCCTGCTCATCGGCGTTGGGATTTACAATGGGCTTGTGAACAAGCAACAGGCGACGGACAGCGCCTGGGCGCAGGTGCAAAATGTCTATCAGCGGCGCGCGGACCTGATTCCGAATCTGGTACAGACGGTGGCGGGCGCGGCCAATTTCGAGAAATCGACGCTGGAAGACATCACCAACGCCCGTGCTTCAGTCGGCAAGGTTACCCTCGACGCCAACAACGCCCCCACCGACGCCGCCAAGCTCCAGGAATTTCAGCGGGCGCAGGGCCAGCTTTCAACCGCGCTATCGCGGCTGCTCGTTGTTTCCGAGCGCTATCCCGATTTGAAGGCCAACAATAACTTCCTGACGCTGCAAGCGCAACTGGAAGGCTCCGAGAATCGCATCGCCGTGGAACGCGACAATTTTAACGTGGCGGTGCAGTCGTATGATGCGGCAATCAAGCGATTCCCCGGCGTTCTGATCGCCGGAACTTTTGGGTTTACGGACAAGCCCTATTTTACCGCGGCCCCCATCGCGCAAACGGTGCCGAGCGTGCAGTTTGATTTTAATTCCACGGCGAAATAGCCAAGGAAAAGTAAAAGTGCAGCGTATTCAGCGTTTTATCTGCCTTGTGATTCTGATCCCCGCCTTGAGCGCGCTGCCCGCGCGGGCGGCTGAAGTAATCCCGCCGTCTCCTGATCCGCATCACATTGTCGATCAGGCCGGCGTTCTCTCGCCGGGCACGCTTGCCGGCGTGGACCGGGAACTGGCTGATTTTGAACGGGCCAGCTCAAACCAGCTTGTCGTCGCGATTTACCCGACGATGCAATCGCAGGATGACATTGCGGCGTATGCCCAGCGCGTGGCCACCGCCTGGAAGATCGGGCAGAAGAACCACAACAACGGCGTGCTGCTGTTGGTCTTCGTGCGCGACCACAAGCTCACGATTCAGGTGGGCTACGGCCTGGAAGGCGCGCTGCCGGACGCCACGGCGAAGATGATCATCGAGAAGGAAATTACGCCGCGCTTCAAGGCCAATGATTATGACGGCGGGATTCGAGCGGGCGTGGATGCGATCATCGCCGCAACCAAACACGAATACAAAGGGAGTGGGCGGGTTGATGGGGCGGCGCATACCATATCGTCGTTTTGGATCTATCTGGGGATTTTTGTCCTATTGTCGATCGTCGGCAGCATTTCGCAGCGACGCCATGGGACGGTCTATTCCTCCGGCGGCAGTTCATTCTGGTGGACGCTGTTGTGGATGCTCTCAAGCTCCGGCGGCGGCTCTTCCAGAGGCGGCGGCTCCTCGGGCGGCGGCGGTTTTTCCGGCGGTGGCGGCCGTTTTGGCGGCGGCGGCGCGTCGGGGTCATGGTGATCTTATGAAATCACATCATTTCATCTCCAATATCCGCAACGACGAAATCACCGCCGCCATCGCAAAAGCGGAGCAGAAAACCAGCGGCGAGATTCGCGTCTTCGTTTCGCACCATCCCTGCCGCGATCCCATGGGCACGGCAAAAAAACATTTCGAACGCCTGGGCATGACCAAAACCCATCACCGCAACGGCGTTCTGATTTTCGTGGCTCCAGAGTCGCGGACGTTCGCACTATTGGGAGACACCGGCATTCACGAAAAATGCGGCGATGACTTCTGGCAGGCGCTGCGGGACGAGATGATCCCGCACTTCAAATCGGATCGCTTTACCGAAGGCGTTGTTCATGCCGTCAGCAAGGCGGGAGAACTGCTGGCCCGGCATTTTCCGGCTGGGCCGGGCGACGAAATGAATGAATTGCCGAATACCATTGTTGAAGACTAGAGTCTGTTTGCCCCGCGGAAAGAAGACCCTCACCCCAACCTCTCCAAAAGTACCGGGCGAGTGGAGAAGACAGGGCAATCGCAAATGGGCGATGCTTGGCACCCAACCCCCACCCTAACCCTCCCCCTAAGTACATGGGGAGGGGATAAGAAGATGGATTTATCCTCATATGCGGATGCCCGGGGGGAGAAGAAGAGCCGGGGTCCATCGGTCATCCCTTCTTCACCAGCCGGTATTGGGTTGGCGACACATCATAGACCCGGTGAAACTGCCGCGAGAAATAAAGAGGATCAGGGTATCCCAGTTCGGCGGCGATTGACTTCACCGGCATGACGCCGGTGTCGAGCAGATAGGCCGCTCGTTGCATCTTCAATCGATTGAAATAGTCGAGGACCGGGTAGCCGGTCTGGCGGCGGAAGACGGCCGCGTAATGCGAGCGCGAAAGATTTGCCAGCCGCGCCAGTTCAGGGACGGTCACGCGATGCCGCGCCCGCTGTTCCATGTAGCGGATGGTGCGCAGCACGCGCTCCTTGGCTCCGAGAAGTTCGGGATGCTCCCGGTGCAGATGAATCAGCCGCCCCAGCAGGCGGCCGCTGGACAGGCCGGACAGCAACAAATGCTCCGCCCCATACGACTGGCGAAGCATATGAAAGATTTCCTCGAAAAGCGCGATGGCATCGGGGTCTTCGCCGGCATCAAAGATGGGACGCGAGCCGTCGTCGGTCAGAAGGCAGTGCAGCGCCGGGACTTTTTTGCCGGCGACATGGAGCCAATAGATCGTCCATGGCGCATCCGGCGAGGAGCCATAGGCGTGCGGCTGAAACGGCGCGATCACCAGAACCTGTCCGGCGTCGATGGAATGCTCCGCCCCACCCAGCCGCGTCCAGCCCCGGCCGGCGACGCAGTAGATCACGATCATCTGCTCGGCCCCGCCCGCCCGCTCCTTGCTGTGCCAGTCGGCATGGCTGAAACAGCCGATGTCGGTGGTGAGGAGATCGGCGGTGGCCGTTGCACTCAGTGCATCGCGCACAACGGGACGGGGGAGAACCAGAATGCGCCGGCTTTTAGCGCGCGATTCGGACATCTAAATAAGTCTAAATGGAATCGGAGAATTGTCCATGTCTGGAGAAGAAGAGATCAAACCGCCAAGAACGCCAAGGAGAAAAAACGGATTTGCATTTCTTCGCGATCTTCGCGCCTCGGTGAATTGGAATTCAGCAGGCATGAAAAGATTTATACCGCCAAGACGCGAAGATCGCGAAGGAATTCAAACTCGTTTTTCTTCCTGGCGCTTTTGGCGTCTTGGCGATTAAGCCTCTTACGATCCCAGTTCCGCGGAATTCAACTGCCAGGCTCCCTGACTGCGAACGAAATGAAGGTCCTGTGATAATTGGTGCATCGAAAACGACGCCTCGATCGTCACTTCTTTCGCATCGGCGCCGGCCGCGGCTTGCGCGTGCAGCACGATCTTCGCGCCCTGAGCCGTCAAGTCGTCCGGCAGTGTGATCATTCCATCAACGGCTGAACCATTGGCCAGCCGGGCAATGGCGACATCCGCGCCGGCCAGGAGAAGCTCACGCAGTTGCGCGTCCTGCGCCCGGGCGCGCGTGCGCACCATATCAATGCGGCAAACCTGGGCGATGCCGGCAATGCCCAGGCCGATCAGACCCACCAATACGACGGCCATCATGAGAACGAATCCGCGCCGATTCGATTTGGACCGATTGAATTCTCGCCGATTGGAAATATCCTGTTTCATCGTACGCCCTCCGCGAGAAGCATCTGGCTGGTCATGCGAATGGCGGTGATGCCGTGATAGTCGCCGTTGCTGATGGTCAGCGCCACGCCATCGCGGGCGAATGTCCAGTCGCGGCCGATATCTGACCACTCCTGATGGGCGCCGGCGGCATTGGTCCGTGAGAGATTGCCGTCCGCGTCGATGCGCCAGGTCAGGACATCGCCGTCGGGAAGGCTCAATTGTGCGGATTTCCCGTCGGTTACGGCAATGCGTGAGCAGCCCCATGCGTCACGGCGCATCACATTAACGGCCGTATCAATCCGGCTCGCCCGGTTCGAGAGGTTTCCCTGATCGCGGCCTGAATTAACCACGGCGCGGTAAAGATCGCCGGCGGAATTCATGACGATCATGATCAAACCGAGGGCGATCAGCAGTTCCATGAGGCTGTAGCCGCGGCGAAAACGTCGCGTTGAGCGGCCATTAATCATGGCACACCTCCAGGGAATTTCGCGGGTTGTGCGACGGCGGAGCCGGCATCGGCCACCGCGACGGCGCTTTTGGGAACAAGGCCGACGACCGAGGCCCCGTGGCGGGAAATCGTGGCCGTTACCTCCACCCAGGCCATCTGCGGCGCGTCGGCTGCGCTGCCAAGGGATTTGACCGCGATGCGAACATTGTCATCGGTGGCCAGCGCCACCTGCCCGGAGCGCATGGCGGTTAACACCGCCTCGGCGGCGCGGGAGGCGGCGCGGGAATCGGATAACTCGGCCATGGTTTTGCGCTGTTGAAACTCGGCAAGAATCAGAATACCGGCCAGCACGGTTATGATGAACATCGCGCCGACCACTTCAAAAACGATCCATCCACGTCTGGGTGCGCGTCTGTTTGTGCCTCTTGGCATGATTAAAACCCTCCGCCATGAATGTGGGGAGCTGAAAGAACGCTGTTCATCGCGATCATCGGCTGAAACACCGATAATTCCACAAGCAACACCATCGCCCCGACGGTAAAGACGAAGCAGGGAATCGCCGCCGCCCGCAACACCTCGCTGAGGCGGCTAAATCGGTATTCGTAATGGCGGCCGAGAAAAGCCATGACGTTGGCCAGGTCGTCGCTGCCGTGAACGGTGGCTAACATGCCGGTCAGGAGCGCCGGCATCCCCGCGCTGCGGGCGGCGTCGGAGAGAGACTGGCCGCGGGTCATGCGATCGGCCCAATTCAGAACGTGGCGGCGGACGATTGTATTTGGCTGGGCATCGGCCGATTCGGTGATGATGGTTTCGACCGGCTGGCCCGTCAGTAATGCGTCGCTGACAAAGGCGCACAGGTCGGCCAGTGCCCGATTGCGGGCGGCGTCGCGCACGATGGGAATGCAGTTGAGAAGGAAGTCGCGGGAGGCGCGGGGCCAACATGCGATCAGCAGCAATAATGGCGCGCCGATGATGTAGAACGGAACTCCCGAATTGTAAGCCGACTCCACAAGTAGTGTCGTCCACGGCAACGTGAGGCCGAAGGAACGGGAAATACTGTGGAGTTTCGGCAGCACCGAAATCGACAGAATCGTGATGAGGATCACGCCGAGCAAAACGGTCAGAATCATCGCGTAGCTGCGATAGATGCGATCAATTCGCGGCGGCTGGCCCGGCACGGGCATGGCTCTGGCCACCAGACGCGCCATAGTCTGCGGCAGCCGGCCCGCCTGCTCGCCGGCATGAATGGCGCGCACGGTTTCCGGCGGAATCTCGGGGACTGATTTGCGGATTGCGTCCGCCAGAGACTCGCCGTGTTGAAGGTGATATCGCAGGCTTAGCAGGCGCAGGCGGCGCGTTCCGCGCTCGGAATCAGCAGCGGCGTGCAGCATTTCCGGCAATGGCAGGCTCAGGCGAAGAGCCTGATCGAGGTGTGCGAGAATCACCTCACGACGGCGCTGCCACATAGTGCGCATGCCTTCATTTGCGACGATTGGAACCGTGAACCAGGCCAGCGCCAGCAGCGCGAATGCGCCCGTCGGAATGTCGTTCTCGTCAATAAATGATCGGACGTTGGCCTGAGGCAGGAAAGCCAGTAACAATAGCGCGACAATCGAGCATATTGCCCAAACCAACGTCGCCAACTTTAAGAGTTTAATCGGCCCCATGATGTCCACCTTCAAAAGTGAGGACCTGAGATGGCATTAATCAGCGAAATGATCGGCGCGAACATGGCAAGGATCATTGTGCCCACGAGCAGGCCAAGGAGGATAATGACCAGCGGCGTCAGGATCACATCCACGCCGTCCATGCGCATTTGGGCCTGTTGCTGATAAAGCTGCGATAGAGTGGAAAGCCCGCGTGGCAGGTCGTTGCGCGTGGCGGCCAGGTCCATGGCGCTGATGACCATGGGCAGGAGAATTCTGCCTTGGTGAATCTGGGCGATGGGCTGGCCGGAACCCAGGGCGCCGACGATGGCCTGCCCGTCAGCGCGGAGGCCGGATGAGCCGATGGCGTCATCGGCCATGGCGATGGCAGCCGGGAGATCCATACCGGCATCGACGCCCAGTCCAACAGCATCACACCAGCGCGAAATCAAATTCCGCCGAAGAATTGGGCCGATGAGGGGAATCGCCAGCAAAAGTCGTTCGGCGACGGATCGCTCGCGGCTGGTCATCCATAAGGCAATACTCAGCAACCCGACAATGGTAACGCCGGTGGCGATCACCCAGATTTGGCTTTCTGTAGCGAGCCGGCTGAGTGACATGACAAAAGTCGTGATGCCGGGAAGTTCAGTGCTGTAGCCTTTGAATATGCCCTGAAACTGCGGCATAACGCGCGTCAGCATAAAGAAAGTCACAACCAAAAACACCGCCAGCACCATGATCGGATAACTAAACGTCCGCCAGAGCATCGCCTGCAACCGGCGAACCAGCGTTAAATGCCGGCCCAGATTCAAAAGAATCCCCGGCAAATTATTCGCTCGGATGCCCGCCTCCACGAGGCTCGCATAGAGCGGCGGGAATTCGCCGCGATGCGCTTCGATGGCTTGCGGCAGCGTCTTCCCCGATTCCAGGTCCGATGCGACCAGTTCCAGGGTTCGGCGCATCGAGCCGCGGCCCATCTCCGCTGCGATCAGTCGCAACCCCTGCTCAACCGGAAGCCCCGCGCCGGTCAGTTGCGCAAGTTGTTGGTTGAAGGCGGCGAAGTCTTCCCCGCGCAAGGCGTGCGGCCGCGGCGGGCGTCCGGCCGGCTCAATCTCGACGACCGTCAATTGCAGCGATTGAAGACGCTGGTTGGCGCTGGCCAGATTTTCCGCTTCGATGGAACCGGTGATCGGTTGGCCTTCCCGCGTTTGAGCGCGGTAGGCAAACGTCAAGGGAGTGGATGATTCGTTAGCCATTAGAGAACCTCCATCAGGCTGCCGAATGCAAATCGGTTTTTGATGCCCTGCATCAAGGACAGGATGCAGAGCCTAACACGCAGAAGAACCTAATACACGTTGCAACTCCGCCGTATCCGTGAGTCCGTCGCTCACCAGTTTTTCCCCTGCTTCAGCCAGACTCTGAAACTCCGGCTGCTTTCGGTATATCGCAGCGAGTGTCTGGGCATCAGCTCGCTCCAGCACCGCTTTTTTCAAAGCCTGCTGCATTATAACCATTTCGGCTATTGGAATGCGACCTAAATATTTTAATTTTTCTGCGGGGGGAGGAGGCCCCCCACCCCTGCCCTCCCCCGGAATACCAGCGGAGGCGGTAAGAGGGGGCGTGACGGCGGCGGGAGACGGGGAAAGACGCAGGCTCCTTCGCAGCAGCCGCTGGGAGACGACCGCATGGAGGCTGCTGCTGATTTGGTAAGGTTCGATGGCCATTTCCAGCAGACGGGCAATCGCCCCGCCGCATGTTGAGGCATGGAGCGTGGTGATCAGGCGGTGCCCGCTGAGAGCGGCCTGGACAGCGAGCGACGCAGTGGCGGCGTCGCGGATTTCGCCGAGCATCAGAACCTGCGGATCCTGGCGGAGGATGCTTCTCAACGCCTTTTCATAAGTAAGCTGGCCGAATGGAGAGACCTCGATCTGGGTGACGCCGGGAAGGGCGCGTTCGACGGGGTCTTCCAACGTGACGATGCTGACCCCCGGCTGCGATTGCACAATCTGCCTTAAAACCGCGTAAATCGTGGTGGTTTTGCCACTTCCGGCGGGGCCGGTGACGATCAACATCCCGGAATCGGCGGCGGCGAATTCGTGCAGCCCGCCAACAACCCGCCAGGGAAGGCCAAGCTCTTCCATCACCGCCGGGTGGATATGCTCCGCAGGCATGCGAACGGCTGCACGCAAGCCGTGGATCGTGGGCATAATCGCCAGGCGTAATTCAACTGAATTACGGGCCGCGTCTTCGGCAAGCGAGATACGCCCCTCCTGCGGGACATCGAGGCGATAGGTGAGCAGACGGGCCATCACCATCAAGCGGGCGACCACCGCCCTGCCGGCGATCGCGTCGAGCTTGCGATGCACATCAAGCAGGCCATCCACGCGAAACCGGATTTCATATCCATCGGCGGCGGGTTCGACATGGATGTCCGAGGCGCGGGCTTTCATCGCGGCAGCCAGCAGGTCATCCACCAGAGGCCGGACATCGGGGACTGCTCGTGGATCGGAGGCCATGCCGTAAGTCTAGCATGGTCGGAGGGGAACATGGAGTTTTTAGCTTTCAGTTTGAAGTTTTCAGCCAATACATATCATATCCCTGGCTTTAGCTGAAAACTGAACACTGAAAACTTCAAACTCTTTGTACCCCGCCCATCCCCTTCGTATACTCGCGGCGGTGTTTCGCCATCCCATCCAGCAACTTCCGCAATCGCTGATCAATCGCATCGCCGCCGGCGAGGTGATTGAGCGGCCGGCTTCCGTGGTTAAGGAACTGGTTGAAAACGCAATCGACGCCGGAGCAAAGCAAATCATCGTAGATGTGGAGGACGGCGGGCGCGCTTTGATCCGGGTCACGGACAACGGCGGAGGCATTCCCGAAGCAGAATTGCCGCTGGCGTTTGCCTCTCATGCCACCAGCAAACTGCGCGACGACGCCGACTTGGCCCGCATCACCACCATGGGGTTTCGCGGCGAAGCGCTGGCGAGCATCGGGTCCATCTCGCAGGCGCGGCTGGTGAGTCGAACGCCTTCGCAGGATCACGCCTGTGAAATCACCCAGAACGGCGACGAAACCGGCCCCGTGGTCGCGGCGGCGGCGAACGTCGGAACCAGCATCGAAATCCGCAATCTCTTTTTCAACACCCCGGCAAGGCGGAAATTTCTCAAAGGCACTGTCACGGAATTCGCCCATGTCAGCCAGACCGTTCTGCGGCTGGCCCTGCCGTTTGAGAATGTCTCTTTCACGCTCACGCACAACGGCCGCACAACGCTGAATCTGCCCGCATCCACACGCCGTGAGCGCCTGCTGCAAGCGTGGCCGGAGGAATTTCGCGGCAGTGAATTGGCCGTTGACGCACATTTCTCGGAAGTACACATCGAGGGAATCATCGGCCTGCCCGAGTTGGCGCGGCCGACTCAGGGGCACCAATATCTCTACATCAATGGGCGGGCGATTCGAGATAAATTCATCGGCCATGCGTTGCGCGAAGCCTATCGCGGCCTCACCGAGCCGGGGCGGCATCCCGCCGCCGTGCTCCTGATTACCCTGCCGCCGGACGAAGTGGACGTGAATGTGCATCCCACAAAAAGTGAAGTGCGGTTCCGCGACGGGACACGCATTCACGGGATCATTCATAGTGCGGCGCGACAGAAATTGCTCGGCAGCGATCTTGCCCCCGCGGCGGTGCCGGTACATACCTATTCGGAGTCGGCGGATAACCAGCGGCAGTCATTGCGGGAAAAGCTGGCGGAGTTTTTTCAGCAGCAGCCGGGCCCGGCGGGAGCGCAATCGGGGACGGCGGGAGTCGCGACCGCGCTTCCGCTTCCGCCGATGCCGGAATTCGCGGTTGACCGTCAACATGCCCTGCCGATCAATTCGGCCCCATCTAAATTTCCGGCGATTCAACTGCACAACAGTTATCTGGTGGCGCAGAGCGACGACGGTCTTGTAATCATCGACCAGCACGCCCTGCATGAGCGGATCATCTATGAAGAACTGCTCGCCCGCATGTCGCGGGGAAATCTGGAAAGCCAGCCGCTTTTAATTCCCCAGACCCTCAGCGCCTCGTCGCGGCAAATCGACCTGCTGGAACAAATCCGTCCGATGCTGGCGAAACTGGGCGTGGATGTTCAGCCGATTGGGCCGAATGCAGTGGCGATTCACGCCTTCCCCTCCTTCCTGCACCGGCTGGACCCGGAACGATTCGTAACCGAGCTTCTGGAACGCGGCGAGCAGGAATTGCTGGACCTCAACGAAGAGGAACTGCTTCACGAAGTTCTGGACATGATGTCGTGCAAAGCCGCGGTGAAGGCGGGCGATCCCCTGACCAGCGGCGAGATCGAGGCCTTGCTGGCGCGGCGCCAACTGGTGGATCGCTCCAGTAATTGCCCGCACGGCAGGCCCACCACGCTGCGCCTTTCACTTTCCGATCTGGAGAAACAGTTCAAACGAACGGGGTTTTAGTCGTGGCCGCCGCGATCCCTGGTCTGGCAAAACCACCGAGACGCCGGCGCGGGCCGCTGCGTGTTGATGTGGCCGGATACTGGGGATTAAACGTGCCCGGGGCCATGTTCCCACTGGCCGCCGCGGCACTACTGTACGGCTGGGCGGGGATGGCGAGCGTGGGAATCGTTCTTTCCGGCGCATTGGTCGCCGTTGAGATATGGCGGCGGATCCATTGGCGCGGATGCCAGTTGCAGCGGTCTTCGTGTTTGTGGATGGCGCTGCTGCTGGCGCTGGCGTTGCCCCCGCATCTGGCGAATGCGGTGCAGTGGCCTTTGCTCGCGGGAGCGGGGTTTATGCTGGTGATATTGATGTGGGTCCTGGCGGCGTTCGGCGGCGGGCGCGTGCATCCGGTGGCGGCGACCTATCTCATCTTGCTGATCCTCTTTGAGCCAATGCTGACGCCGCACTGGGTGCTGCGGCCCGATCGATTGTTTGTGGGTAATCTTTTTCACGCCGGCAAAGTGGGGGTGGAAAGCGCCGAGGCCAGTCCTTGGATCTATCAGAGGCGCGGGCCGACGGATGACGAAGACGCCAATTCCATTTCGCAGCCCGCGTCGGCCGCCCTCACTCAGTACACCAGCGGGCGGCAACAGCCCGAACGATTCAGCCTTTCATTGCAGATGCTTCTGCGGGATCAACTGCCGCCGCTGGAAAACATGGTGATCGGCGGAGAACCCGGCCCGACCGGAGCCGCGAGCGCGGCGGCTGTCCTCCTCGGGGGATTGTTCCTCCTGTATCGCGGCCTGATTGACTGGCGGATTCCGCTCTTCTCAGTCCTGGCCGCGTTGGTGACCCTCCTGATTTGCCCGGTGCCCGTAATTATCAGCGAGACGGCGGTGACGTGGCGGTGGTTGGCCATCTTTTCCACCGACCCCGGCTGGGCCCAGGCGCTGACACTGGCCAACTATGAACTATTCGCCTCGCCGTTGTTATTTGTGGCATTTTTTGTCGCCACCAGCCCGCAATGCAGGCCGATGAATGCGCGTGGTCGGATAGCCTTCGGCATCCTGTTTGGCGTCCTGACGGCACTGGGGCAGCTTTATATTTCCGTGTCCGCCGCCGCCTACGGGGCATTGCTGATCGCCGGGCTCGCAAGTCCTGCCCTGGACCGCATTTTTTGCCGAAAAACCTGGGACGTTTAAGAAAAGTTTTCAGTGTTCAGTGTTCAATTTCCGGTTGAAATCGGCCTGTCCTAGCTGAAAACTGAAAACTGAAAACTTCAAACTCTCCGACATTCTCCTCTGAGTCCTCAGTCCTGACTACTCTTCCCTTTCCCCCTCCCCTCAACAAATCCTTGTGAAAATGCCGATGAAAGAAGAACCGAGGGGATGGACCCCCTGGCGACGGGAACGACATTTGATGAACGCTTCAATTCCCCAGTGTTGTGAACCGGCAGCCTTCGATCTACTGACCCGGCAGGTGCAGTCGATCAACTCGCCCCAGGCGCTGTCGCTGGGGGCGGTGGCGATTGCCATGCACTTCCAGCCGGAGATCGAACCCGCCGTCGTTGAAGAGACTCTGGCGGGCTACGCCCGGACCGTGACCAGTCGCGTCCGATCCGGTCTGCCGCAGGCACTGATGGCCCATCTGCATGAGTTTCTATTCGAGGAAGAGGGCTTTGGCGGTAACGCCGACGATTATTACAACCCCTCCAACAGCTTCCTGCCCTCGGTGATTCAATCCAAACGCGGCGTCCCGATCACACTGAGCCTGCTCTATAAGAATGTGGCCGACCGACTGGGTCTGAAGACGTGGGGAGTCGGGCTGCCGGGCCATTTTTTAGTGGCGGTTCAGACCGAAGAAGACGCCAGCCCGATGCTGGTTGACCCATTTGGCGGCGGGCGATTGCTCACCGTTGACGAAGCCCACGCCCGTATGCAGGAAACGCTGGGGCCGGAGGCGGAATGGTCCGAGGAGTATTTGCAGCCGGCCAGTCATCGCCACTGGCTCACCCGCATGTTGCAGAATTTGCTGCACGTGTTTGGAACCAGCAACCGCTATGCCGACATGGCCGCGGTGCTGGAAATGGAAATGCTCCTCTGGCCGGGACAGGGGCACCTGCAGCGCGACCTGGCGTTGGTGTTGGCGCGGATCGGCATGTCACGCCCCGCGTCGATGTGGCTTCACGAATATCTGAAGAATCATCCCGACGATCCGCAGCAAACGGATTTGCAGCAGTTATTGGAAGTGCTGACGACGTAAATATCAGCTTGGAAACTTACGACTAAGAAGCCCCCGGATAGCCATCCGGGGGCTTCTCTATTTCGCAAAGTAACTCTGCAGCGGCCGCACATCCCAGTCGCCCTTTTGCAACGCCGCGATGGCTTTGGTCGCCGCTGCCGCGCCGGTGATCGTCGTCACGATCGGCACGCGGCGAATGACCGACATCGCCCGTATTTTCCCCTCGTCGGTGGTCGGGCCTTTGTGCGTCGGGGTGTTGATGATGAGCTGCACCTTCCCGTTTTTCAGGTGGTCGATAATGTTCGGCCGGCCCTCGGAGAGCTTGGGGATGCGCGTGGAGGGAACGCCATGACGCTTGAGGGCGTGGTGCGTGCCGCCGGTGGCGAGGATCGAAAAACCCGAATCCGCCAGCGCCTTGGCCAGCGGGGCAACGGCTTCGTGGTCGGCGTCGCGCACGCTGATGAAGACGGTGCCGCTGGTGGGAAGCGTGGTGCCGCTGGCAAGCTGGCTCTTGGCAAACGCCACAGGGAAATTGGCGTCAATGCCCATGACCTCGCCGGTCGAGCGCATCTCCGGGCCGAGGATCACATCCACGCCGGGGAATTTGCTGAATGGGAAGACGACTTCCTTCACGCTCATGTGAGCCGGATCGGGTAGTTCATGAGCGCCGAGTTCCAAAAGCGACTGGCCCGCCATGACCTTGGCGGCCATTTTCGCCCAGGCCTTTCCGGTTGCTTTTGATACAAACGGAACCGTGCGCGAAGCACGGGGGTTGACCTCAATGATATAAATCTGCCCGTCCTTGATGGCGTACTGCACGTTCATCAGGCCGCGCACGCGGAGCGCCTTGGCAAGCAGGCGCGTCTGGTGTTTCAGTTCGGCGACGATCTCCGCCGGCAGTGAATGCGGCGGCAGCGAGCAGGCCGAATCGCCGGAATGAATGCCCGCCTCCTCGATGTGTTCCATGACGCCGATGATGATGGCCTGGGGAGAGGGCAAGGACTGAGCGGAATTCGAGACGGACCCCGCCGGGTCATAATCCGCAATGCAGTCCACGTCTACCTCGCTGGCGGCGTCGAGGAATTTGTCCACGAGAATGGGGGCGTGGGCGATGGTCGAGGCTTCGACGGCGTGGGCCATGTAATAATTGAGCTGGTTTTCGTCGGAGACGATTTCCATCGCGCGGCCGCCGAGCACGAAACTCGGCCGCACCAGCACGGGATAACCGATGCGGCGGGCG
>Ga0208589_1000081_pt1 | contig 43589 bp, 37 predicted proteins | sample NGESurshal092012_2_FD_184486 | JGI IMG/M metagenome (GOLD analysis project Ga0208589, IMG submission 184486) | Arctic peat soil microbial communities from Barrow, Alaska - NGEE Surface sample F53-2 shallow-092012 (SPAdes) | ecosystem: Environmental > Terrestrial > Soil > Wetlands > Peat ...
CGTATTGCAGCCAAATACGCTGAGGAGGAGCAACGAAGCTCGCGGCCAAAAGACACGAGCATGGCCCGCGAGACTTTTGCCACAGGCTGTTAACCCAGCCTTCTCCCGGCGTACCGCGAGAGGGGGAAAGAGCCTGGCGTCGTCGCTCCGGGCCGCCGGAGGCGGAACTCAATCGCCAATCAACAATCACCACTTTCACTCCCTCAGCAAACTCGTCAGCAGTTTGAATTTCAACTCATTATGATCGTACGGAACCTCATGTTTGTGGAACGGATAAACCTCGATCTGCTTCTCGGCCACGATATGATGATAGACGCCAAATACAGTGCTCGGCGGGCAGACATCGTCCCAAAGGCAATTGGAAATGACCGTGCGGCAGGCAATGTGGGGCGCGAGATTCAGGCAGTCGAAATAACTCAAGGTGCGGAAGGCCGTCTCGTACTGGTCGGGGAACGCCCTGATGAATGATGCGATTTCAGGATACGGGCCGTTTGCGCACATGGAAACCCCGCGCCGAAAGTCGCACAGAAACGGGATATCCGCCAGCGCCAGGATCGGCCGGCGCGACAGAGCCGCGACAGCCAGCGACAAGCCGCCGCCCTGACTGGCGCCGGTGACGGCCAGACGCTGCGGATCAACTTCGTTCCGCTGCGCCAGCAATTCCAGGCCACGGATCGCATCCGCATAAACATAGCGATAGTAGTAAGTCCGCGGATCCCGAATCCCCAGCGTCATCCAGCCCTGGTAATGGCCTTCGGGATAGTCGGCGGCGTCCTGCGATTGCCCATTCTGGCCGCGGCAATCCATACTCAGTACGCAGAGTCCCTGTGCGGCGGTGGCCAGCATGTCGAGTGGCCGCGTGCCGCGCCCGGAATAACCGTGATACCAGACCACGCCCGGAAATTTGCCGCGTTCAGCCGGGCGCAAATACCAGCCGGCGAGGCGGCCGCCATTGAAGCCGTCGAAGCGAACCGCAAAGCAATCGACGCCGCGAGCGCCGAGATTGTACGGAATGAGTTCCGCGTTCAGCGGCTGCTGCACAGCCTGATTGGTGGTCTGCTGCCAGAAGGCGTCGAAGTCAGGCTGGCGATAAAGCGCCGGCTGGTACTGGCGCAATTGGTCGAGTGGCATGTCGATGGATGGCATGGGCGGTCTCCAAATTGAACTTCAACGCGGAGGATACGGCCAGGGAATCATTCTCACAAAGAGCACGAGGCAAAGTGAATGCCGGGAACGGTGAAATGGGCAAATAGGTAACATTCATATCGCCGGCGCCCACAGCCTCACGCCCGCATGCTTCGCCGCGGATTTCAACGCCTTGTCGGTCGTTGCCAACGGAAGCGAAGCCCTCACGGCGAGGTGAAGATAGACGGCGTCATATGCGGGGAGGCCATGCGCGCGGGCCAGCGGCAGGATGCCGGAAAATGCGGCGGTGGGATTGGATTCAATGACTGAAATTTTTCGGCTCGAATGCAATTGAGCCAGCATGTGCAGGAATTGCTCTGCCTCGGCCGCCGTGAATCGCTTCCGGCGCTCCGCGACGAGTGCGACGTTCAGCACCTCCGTGACCCAGAGCGCCGGCACCCGCGCGCCGGAAGCCTGCACTTCAACGAGCACGGCCTGGGCGAATTCCGACGTTTCGTCGGGCAGGCCCCAAGCCATCGTGACGGAGGCATCAAGCACGAGCATGGCTAGAACCGCCGCCCTTCCTGGATCAGTTTTTGCGCGGACAAGCCGCGCAGGCCGCCGCGTCGGGCGACTCCCTCGCGAAGTTTGCGGAATTTCTCGACGAGGTTGTCAGCCCGGGCGATTTCGGCAAAATCGCAGGGAACCATTTTCGCCACCGGCCGGCCGTGGCGGGTGATCGTGATGATCTCGCCCGCCTCGACGCGATTCACGAGATTGGTGAAATGGGTTTTGGCCTGGTAGGTGGCGATGGTGCTCATGAAATCCTCATCGGTTTTCTGGTCAGACTGGTCTAGTCTATATCACCGAGACCATTCGGTCAAATTACCCAAGGTTGATTCCAACCCCGCCTTACCTCATGTTGTTCCCATGCCCGCCAACACCGAACAACTCGAAGGCCGCCAATCCGTCCTCGCCGCCCTCCAGGCCCGGCAGCGGCGGTTTGAGGTCATTCTTGTCAGCCATCAGGCTCACGAGGAAAAGGTGGCGGAAGTTTTGGAGCTGGCCGCCAAAATGCGCGTGCCGGTGCGGCGGGTCGATGGGCGCGAGCTAAATGAAATGGCTCATGCCGCTTCGCATGGCGGCGTCATCGCGGTCTGTTCCGGCAAGCCGCTGTTGCGCGCCGTTGATCTGCCGGACATTCTGCGCAACGCCCCCATTCCGCTCCTGCTCTTATTGGAAGGGATCGACGACGCCCGCAATCTCGGGTTTACCTTGCGAACGGCCGAGGCCATGGGGGCCGCCGCGGTATTGGTCAAGAAGCATCTTTGGGATTTCGACGCGACCGAAGTCGCGCGGCCCGCTTCCGGCGCCTATGAGCGGCTGCCGCTGGTACAGATTGAGGAGGTGGCCGAGCTTCGACCACTCCAGCGCGACGGGTTTGTGCTGGTCGGTTGCCTCGCCTCAGGAAAGCGAACGATTTACGACTGCGATTTCACGCGGCCATCCATTGTTGCCATTGGCGGCGAAAAACGCGGCCTCTCCGGCGCCATTCGGGAAATCTGCGACGAATTCGTTCGCATCCCGACCATCGGCGGCGCCAGCAGCCTCGCCCTATCGCACGCAGCGGCGATTATTCTTGGCGAAGCTTTAAGGCAAAGGGACGGGAAGAGATCAGGACTGAGGAATGAGGACTGAGAGGTAATGCCAGGAAGAAAAACTCGGTTGCGACAATTGGCGGCCCGTCCTAGCTGAAAACTGAAAACTGAAAACTGAAAACTTGCTCTCAGTCCTCAGTCCTAATTCCTCAGTCCCAACCTCTCCTATTATCAGACCCTCCAGTTGCCCGATGCCGCCTCGTCTGGCACAATGCACCTTCGACTCATAAATGGTCGATAAAGGCCTTACAGAATGCTTCTTCAGACCAACAGTTATATTGTCCCCAAAGACAAGCGCTCCGAGCACGCACGCCTGTTGCGGCGGTTCCGGCAGGTGCTCCAGCGCCTTGGCTGCGATCATTTCGAGGTATACGAGCAGGTCGGACCCAACTGGAACACCCGCGAAACCACCGGCCGATTCGTGCAAATACTGCGGTTTCATGACCTCAAGCACCAACTCGCGGTTCAAACCGCCGAGCGCAATGACCCGCATGCCCAGCAGGTGGTGGCAGAATTCTGTGCGCTGGTTAATTTCCCCTATCAGCAGCAACAGGGCCTGTTTGCACAGGGATATTACACCAGTTTCCTGAAGATGCCGCCGCAACGAGCGGGCGGCCTGAGGCCCGCTGAAGAAGACGAGGGCGTGGACATGAATGACCCGGCCCCGCCGAATTCGCAGGCCATCGTGCAAGACCCAACCGCCGCGCAGGCCTCCAATCCATGGACCATGACCGGCCCGGCCGATGGAGCCGTGCAGGAACACCACGCCAACCCATCCGCGCCGCATGACTCGCCCGCGTCGTCATAAACGGCCCCATGCAATCGCGCCATTTCACATCGGCCATACAAGCGGCATAGAAGTTCACGGATTTCCCCTCCCAAAGACTAATTTCATTATTCAGGTTTCAATCCCCGCGCGCCTTGCCCCGATGAGGGGTGTGGATGGATTTGATCGCCTTCTCACGAATTAGGCAGAGCGATCAGGCGTGCCGCTCAGGGGCGGCCGCCGGCCCGGAATTTTAACCGCCCGCGAGGGCGTATTCTCGCTAGAGACGCAGAGGACGCAGAGAAAAGTTTTGGCCACAGATGAAAAGGCAGATGAACACAGATAAGAGATCGGAGATTTGAAATTATCTGTCATTACATCTGATTTATATCTATCGCTAAATTCCTCTCCGTGTCCTCCGCGACTCTAGCGTACTCGCGGGCGGTGAATCTTGATTTTTCCGGGCTAAACCTGGCGCCGGTACGAAGTGCGTTTCAAGCGGCTCGGGGAGAACACCATGATCAAGACATTCTTGCGACTGGTCTTCATGACCTTGCTGCTGGCCGGCTGGGGTCTGGCGGCGGTGTCGCTGCATGTGATCCGCACGCCCGACCGCGTGGCCCTGATCCCCAAGCAGCGCCTTGGATTCGCCGACACCTACGTCGACGCCCGCACCTGGAAGCTGGACGACTTGCAGGCTCATCCCGCGCTGGTCCGGCGCGTCCTCGATACCGGCAAAGCAGATCTATTTCGCTATCTAACCCGCGCCAATGGCGGTACCGCGGCGGATCAGCTCGGCTCAATAATCGGCGGGCGCGCCGCGGCGCCGCCCGCTTTCACACCGCTCGAAAAAGTGAAAGGATTGTTCGGCTCAGTCCACCGTTCAACGCCGGACGCCCCGGTCGCCGACAGCGGCTCCGATGGGACGATCCTGCCGCTGGATTTTTAGGAAATTCATTTTTTTTTGCCACAGATGCACACAGATGCACACAGATGATAAAGACAATTTCAAATTACTGAAATCTCAAATTTCAAATCTTATCTGTGTGAATCTGTGTTCATCTGTGGCTAAACCTCTTCGCTTTACAACGACTTCAGCAACACCCGCACGATCTTCGTCAGCAGCCCGCGCGCATTGGCCGCGAAGGGGGCGAAGATTTTGTTCGTCACTTCCATGAACTCCTCCATGCCGTCGAGGCGCTGCCGCGTGGCGGTGACTTCAGGCAGGCGGGCCGATTTGCCCAGGGCCGGCTCCTCGAGCATCTTGCGGCACTGGCGGATGGTTGCCAGCACCGGATCCATCTCACGCCGTTTGCGCTCGGCGGCAATGATGCTGAACATCTCCCACACATCGCTCAGGCTCTCGAAATATTCCCGGCGCTCGCCGCGTTTGTGAACCCGGCGGATGATTCCCCAGTCGCACAACGCCCGCAGCGACGTGCTTGAGTTGCCGCGGCTGATGTTCAGCCGATCCATCACATCGTCCATGCACAAGGGCTGGGCGACGATGTAAAGCAGCGCGTGAATCTCGGCCATCGTTCGATTAATGCCCCAGGTCTGCCCCATTTCGCCCCAGCGGCCGATGAATAAATCCTGGGCGGTCCGCAATTCCTGCTCAGCGTTGGGGGGCATCGGTTGACTCCGGTGTTGACTCGGCGGCCGGCGGGACTGATTGTTCCGCACCGGCTTGATCCGTGCTGGGCTGATCCAGATATAGCGTTTGAGATTCCGACGCGTAGCCAAAAAGCTCGCCGTACCGGGCCCACGCCACCAGGGTGTCGAAAGTGGCCTCGGCGTCCTGGGTCGGCAGTCGCACGGCGATTTCATCAATCACAATGTCCCGCGACAATCGGTTATCCGACGCCTCTTTCAGAAGATTCAAAACATACCGGATCGTCGGCAACTTCTGAAGCTGCTCGCGCAGCAGCGCCTTTCGCCCATTGACATCGGCGTCCAGAAAACGGTTGCCCATCTCCGTCAGCACCACCCAGGTTCGCGGGGAATCCAGAAAATCGAGCATCTCGCCGGCCTTCACCACCATCAGCGTGTGGCCGAATTCGTAATCCGTGGTCTGATCGAGCTTGAGAATCTCGGCCGATTCGCCCATGTCGCGAAGAATTTCCATCAGCCCGAAGACCTCGGCGATCCCCACCTGCGGCAGAGGCTGCGGAACTGGCGGAGCCGATTCATCCACCGCCGGCTGCGTAACTGGTTCTTCCGGCAACTGCACCGCCACGATCGCGTCGTGCAGCTTCTGCACCACGCGCCTGAATTCGCCGGCGCGATAGTGCCGCGGATGCGGCAGCGTGACACGCACGATCTGGTGGATGCGCCCGGGATTGGCCCCCATCACCACCACCCGGTCGGCAAGGAAAACGGCCTCGTCGATGTTGCGCGTGATCATCAGCACGCTCTTGATGCTGGTCGCCTTGCTGGTCACAACGCGATAGACCTCGCTGCGCAGACTCTCGGCCGTCAGAGTATCCAGTGCGCTGAATGGCTCGTCCATGCACAACAACTCCGGCTCGCGCGCCAAAGCCCGCGCAAAGCCCACGCGCTGCTTCATCCCGCCGCTAAGTTCCTTGGGGTAGGCCTCTTCGAAGCCTTCAAGGCCGATGAGGTCGATGGTGCGGCCGACGCGGCGCATGCCGGCTTCGTCGCTCACATCCAGGCCGTCGAGTGCGACCGCGATGTTCTCCCGCACATTCAACCACGGATAGAGGGCGAAATTCTGAAACACCAGCGCGGCGCCGGGGTGCATTCCGGTCAGCGGCTTGCCGTGCGAGAAAACTCTTCCCTGCGTCGGCGTCATCATGCCGATCAGGCATCGGAGCAGCGTACTCTTGCCGCACCCGCTTGGCCCGATGATGGCGACGACCTCCCCGGATTCGATCGACAGGCAAATGTCCTTGATGACAAAGCGGCCCTGTTCAAATGCGACCGAGACATTTTCAGCCTGGCAAATGCGAGTCTCGATGCGAGTCTCAACGGCGGCAGTGGTCATGGGAATATTCTATACGTTAAGGCTGTATTTGCGCTCGGCCAAGTGATAAAGCCGCTTCCACATGAAGCGGTTGATGAGCACAACGGCCAGCGCCATCGTGATGGTACTCGCTGCCAGGAGCGGAAAATCGCTGTCGGTGGCCTGCGCGATCATGCTCCCCAGCCCGAAAGTCGTGACCTGCTTGTCGGCATTGAGCTGAAGGCATTCAGAGACAATCGTCGCGTTCCAGGCCCCGCCGGCGGCGGTGATCAGGCCGGTTACCAGGTGCGGAAAAACTCCGGGAATGTAAACCCGCGTCCATCGCTTCATGACCGGCGTGTGATAGACGCGGGCGACTTCCTTCAGTTCAGAGGGAATGGCGCTGGTCCCGGCAATCACATTGAAAAGAATGTACCACTGCGTCCCCATCATCATCAGGACGATGCACCCCGTGCCAAATGGAATGTGCATCCAGAGCATGGCAAAATAGACCAGCGGGAAAAGCATCGGCGCCGGAAAACTGGCCAGAACCTGAACAACCGGCTGCAACCGCTGCGACCACTTGGCCGATCTCCCGATCAGGATGCCGACGGGAAGCGTCCAGGCGGCTCCAACCAAAACCGCGACGGTTGTGCGCACCGAAGTTAGCAGCAGCGCCTCCATGACGCGAAGCCATTGGCCAAAATCAACCTGTCCAAGCAATTTGACCAGCGTCAGCGCGCCCCAGAGGGCGACCGCCGCAAGCACCGCCAGCATGGCGTAATTCAGCCGCTGCATCAGTTGCGTCGATGCGGCTGGCTGCGAACGAAGGGGCGAGCCGGACGGAACTTGCAACCCATTGCCGCCGGGGCCGCCGCCCGCCGGGGCCGTCGCCAGCGCCCTCTTCTGTTTCCGCTCCTGCATCATGCGGCGAAACCCCTGATACGCGAGCGAATGGCTGAGCAGCGTCAACACCCAGCTTTGCGCCTTGTCGGCGTCGGGGGTTTCCTCCACCTTGAACCGCTCGCTCCAAGCGACAATCGGCCGCCAGAAAAGCTGATCGACCGCCACGATCATCAGGATCATTGCCACCACCGCCCCGATTTCAGCTCGATGGTTGCCGTCAATAATCGCCCGCGCCATGTAAGACCCGATCCCCGGCAATTGGAAGCTCTGGCCCTTTAACTTAAACGCCTCGGCCAGACTCAGGAAAAACCAGCCGCCCGCCATCGACATCATCGAATTCCAGACCAGCCCGATCATGGACGCGGGCAATTCCAAAAGCCGGAAGGTCTGCCATTTGGTCAGGCAATGTACGGTGGCCACTTCGCGCAGGTGATTCGGCAGCGCCTTCACGCTGGAGTAATAGCTGAAGGTCATGTTCCACGCCTGCCCGGTGAATATCATCACCACGCAGGCGATCTCCAGCCCCAGTTCGCGCCCCGGAAACACGCGGATCATCGCCAGCACCAACACCGGCAAAAAGCTCAAAACTGGAATGCTCTGCAAAACATCGAGCGCCGGAACCATGAATTTTTCGGCGCGGCGGTTGTGGGCGGCGATGGAGCCGTAAATCAGCGTGAAGATGAGCGAGAGCGCATAGGCGGCAAACCCGCGCGTCAAACTGAAAAATGTATAAAGCGGCAGCGCCCAAAGCGAAAGATTAATCTCAATGCTACCCGCGGATTTGGAACTGACTTCGCGCCCAAAGCTGAAGAGCGCCCCGCCCAGCGAGCCGACCACCACGAGCATGAGCAGATCAATCCCCAGCGAAGCCGGAGCTTTCAGGCTCTCGCGGACGCGACTAGGCTGTAGCGTAACCAATGCCATGACTCGCTGTTACCCAAGAACATCCGAAAATTCAAATGAAGGGGAAGTTAATAGTTTTCAGTTTTCAGTTTTCAGTTTTCAGCTAGGAGTCACTTCGTCTTAGCTGAACACTGAAAACTGAAAACTTCAAACTGTCTTAAAAACCATTCAATTCATTAATCAACAGACGCAATCTCCCATGATCGCGGCGATTGAAATTGAAGATCAGCCGCGGCATGGCTGCCAGGTCCGGCTCGTCGCGCTCGATCGGCAGGGCCGGCCCGATGCGAAACCCGTCACTGCTGATATCCGCGAACTCCCCGGCGATCTTGTCCAACTGCCGCTCGCTGGGGGCGCGGCGAAGACGCACCACCAAATCATCGCGCGTGAATCGGATGCTGTGATAGTTGCTGTAAAAGTGCTGGATTTCGGCGGCAGCCTCCTCGGCGCTGGTGGTAATCTTGTATAGATGCAGATCCTCCTGACCCACCAAACCACGGCCGAGCAACTGGTTCTTCACGTAGTCCTGCCAGGCATCCCAGTACCCGCCGCCGGGCGAATCGATCAGCACAATTGGCATCGGAATGCTTTTTCCGGTTTGGACGAGAGTGAGAACTTCAAAGCCCTCATCCATGGTTCCAAATCCGCCGGGAAAGGCGGCAATGGCGTCACTAAACCGCACGAACATCAATTTGCGCGTGAAGAAATACTTGAAATGAATGAGCTTGGGATCGTTGGTGATGGTCAGGTTCGTCGCCTGCTCGAAGGGCAGACGAATGGCCAGCCCGAAGCTGGCGTCGGGACCGCCGCCGCCGTGGCCCGCCGCCATGATCCCGCCGCCGGCGCCGGTAATGACCATCCAACCGGCTTGCGCCATCGCACGGCCAAACGCGGCCGCCTGCGCGTAGTCGGGATGAGTCTCGGCAGTGCGGGCGCTGCCGAAGATGCTGACCTTGCGGGTGGTTCGATACGGCGAGAAAACCTTCAGCGCATACCGCATCTCCTTGAAGGCCTGGTTGGTCAGCTTGAGATCGCCGCGGTTGGTCTTATCACGCAACAGCTTGAGGCTGGTTTCCACCATCTGGCCGACCAGATCGCCGTCGGGAAGGTCGGCCAGCTTGTCGATCAGTTTCTGCGCAATCTCCTGAACCGGCTGCACTTCCTCCAGGCTTGCCGCCGTCGGTGGCTGCGTGCTCTGATGCAACGGCTCAGTGAGCGGGTTGGGTGGAATTCGTTTCATTGCTTCAATACAACGTCGTCGTGACTTATATCGACCTTAGCCAGAAGCTGCATGACCACCCGTTCAAGCCGTTCCGCATTCGCATGGTCAACGGCTCGGTCTATGACATCGGCGAACCATGGATGGTGATGGTCGGCGAATCCAGTGCTGTTGTCGCCACGCATATTCGCAAAGATGACCGCGGATATGAAGTTGCGCTCGACTGGAAAACCGTCTCCATCTCACACATGATGGAATTCAGCGACCTCTCTGCCAAATCCAACGGCAACCGCAAGAAGTAACTCCGCTCTTATCCCCCTCCCCTTGTACTCAGGGGGAGGGTTAGGGTGGGGGTTCTTTCGCGTACGGGACAAATCATCGCCACCCCGCACAAACAACCCTATGCGTGCCCCACTTCCAATCGAGCAAACTTCTCCAGCGTGCAATTGTTCTTCTTAAGCAACGCCGTGATTGAGCCTTTGAATTTATCCGGCTGGATGAATTCCTGGTCGAGTAGCACACGCTCTTCGTAGAAGGTTCGCATCTTGCCTTCGGCGATCTTCTCCGCGATCTGCGGCGGCTTGCCGCTCTCCAGAGCCTGGCCGATCGCGATCTCCTTCTCCTTGGCGACCACATCGGCCGGCAGTTCCTCGCGCGTCAGCGCCAGGGCCGCGGGAATCTTGGCGGTGATGTGCATGCCGATGTCGCGGAGCAACTCCTCGCTCGGACTGCCGCCGACGCTGGCGATCACGCCGATCTTGCCCGTGACGGTGTAGAGGTACATGCCGACCTTGCCGGCGGGGTTGGCGAATACCGCGGTGCGCCCGATGTGTACATTCTCACCCGTTTGCTGCGCAACAGCCGTGAGCTGTTCCTTGATGGCCGGGATTTCACCAACTTTCGCGGAATGATCCTTCAGCAGCGCCGCGGCGGCGGCTCGCCCCACCGCAATGAACGGCTCGCTCTTGGCAGTAAAGTCGGTGTTGCAGTTGATCTCCACGAGCGCCGCGGATTTCCCGTCTTCAGCGGCGATGCCAATAACGCGGCCTTCGGAGGTCGCGCGCTCGGCGATGCTCGACTTGATCCCCTTCTTGCGGAAGTAGTCGATGGCCTTTTCAAGGTCGCCGCCCGATTCGGTGAGCGCCTTCTTGCATTCCATCATCGGCTGTCCGGTCTTGCTGCGGAGTTCGTTCACAAGTTTGGCGGTGATCTCTGCCATTGAATCCTCGATTCCTCTTAGTGGTTGAAGCCCAGGGATCAATCCCCGGGCTTCGGATACCAATCTTAAGTGCGATTACAGTTGAAGTTGGTCATTATGCGCTGTGGCTGGCCAGCGTTTCCGGAGCGCTGACCGGAGCGACGGCAACCGCGCCCGCATCAGCCGGCTCGGCAATCACCGCCGGAGCCGCCGGTGCGTCCTCCGCCTTGAACTGGCTGCGGCTGCTGCGCCGTGCCCGTTCGGGTCGAGCCCCGCCGCCCTGCTCTTCGCCCTTGGTTTCGCCGCGGCCGGTCTTGCCTTCAATGACCGAGTCCGCCAGTTCCTTCATGATCAGATCAATCGCCCGCATGGCGTCGTCGTTGCCGGGGATGGGGAGATCAATCAAATCAGGATCGCTGTCGGTGTCGATGAGGGCCACGGTCGTCACGCCCAGCTTGCGGGCCTCTTTAACGGCGATGTGCTCGCGGCGGGTATCAATAATGACCATCAGGCCGGGCATCTTTTCCATCTTGCGGATGCCTTCAAGATTGCTCTTGATGCGGTCGCGCTCGCGGGAAAGAGTGCTCTTCATTTTTTTGGAATAGGTGTCAATCTGGCCGGAGGCCCAGAGCTTTTCGAGGTCTTCCAGGCGATTAAGCCGGGCGCGGATGGTGCGGAAGTTGGTGAGGGTACCGCCGAGCCAGCGCTCCGAGACACAGTGCATTCCGCAACGCTTGGTCTCTTCCTCGACGGCGTGGCGAGCCTGACGCTTGGTGCCGACAAAAAGGATGTCCTTTCCATTGGCCACGGTTTGCTGAACGAGTTTCTTTGCCCTGATGAGACCTTTGAGGGTCTCGCGGACATCAATGATATGGATCAGATTTCGCTTGCCGTGAATATACGGCTCCATCTTCGGATTCCAACGAGAGACGCGGTGTCCGAAATGAACGCCGGCATCAACGAGGGCTTTAACCATCTCCGCGGGGGAAGTCGCCATGAAATGAACTCCAAAAGACCAGCCCTGAAATAGCGAACGCACGAAGACGGCGCTACCAGCCGATGCGACACCGGAACGGCCAGGACGGCCGGCGCCCGCAATGAGGCTTAAGGCACGAGGATTTAAGTAAAGACCCAAACCGAAGGCGGATCCACAACGGCCGCATTCGGAGGTTCCTGACGAGCCAAGACTGGATAGTTTATACCGGCCGGAAGAGGCTTGCAAGCGAGATTTGGGGCGATTTTGGGGCTGGGAGTAGCGTTGATTCTTGGCTGTTTCCCTTCTTCCCCCCTCTCCCCGTACCCAGGGGGAGGGCTGGGGTGGGGGTTCTTCGTGCGAATCACCGAACATGCGATTGCCCTGGTAGCCGCCCTCGCCGGCGACCGCGCCCCCTTCTCCACCGGCGGCAACGACGGCGTCCACCTCCGCGAGCCAACCGGCTACAAAGTCGTGCGGGTGGATTTGCTGACGCACGAGATCACGCCCTTCGTCCACAACGTCCGCCTCGGCCCGGCAAGCGATCTCCGCCTGGGCGGCAGCGCCATCGAGCGGCCGGTCGCGGTAAAGTTCGGGCCGGATGGGTCGCTGTATATTTTGGACTATGGGCAGATGAGAATGGAGCAGGGGCAGGAGGCCGCGACGACGAGGGAAAGCCGAAAGGTGACATCCACCTTTCTTCCAAATCGCATCGCAAATCGGCCATCAAAACGCCTCCACCGCCCGTGGACTCGCGAACATCCGGCCGACGACCCCAAAAACCCATGCGGTGGAATAACCCCACTCTCACCATGGCACTTCACTTCGTGCCTTCCCCCTCACATTTTCTGCCGTCCGCTAATCGCATCCGATAAAATATTCCGATTGGCGTACTCAATACTGCTCCCCGCCGGCAGGCCGCGGGCCAGTCGGGAAAGCCGAAAGGAAAGCCGAAAGGTGACATCCACCTTTCTTCCAAATCGCATCGCAAATCGGCCATCAAACCGCCTCTACCGACCGTGGACTCGCGAACATCCGGCCGACGACCCCAAAAACCCATGCGGTGGAATAACCCCACTCTCACTATGGCACTTCACTTCGTGCCTTCCCCCTCACATTTTCTGCCTCCCGCTAATCGCATCCGATAAAATATTCCGATTGGCGTACTCAATACTGCTCCCCGCCGGCAGGCCGCGGGCCAGTCGCGTCACCTGCACATTCGGAAATCGCTCGCGCACGACTTGCTGAATGAACAGAGCCGTCCCATCGCCGTCCACGGTGGGGTTGGTCCCCATGATCAGCTCGCGGATTTTCCCTTCGCCCAGGCGATGGACCAGGGCGTCGATGGTTAAATCCTTCGGATGAATCTCCTCCAGCGGCGCAATGCGGCCGAGCAGAACGTGATACACGCCGCGATACAGGCCCGTCGCTTCCAGAGCCAGAAGGTCCTTGGGCTGCTCCACGATGCAAACGACGCCCTGATCGCGCGACGCGTCGCCGCAGATATTGCAGGGGTCTTGCTCGGTGAGGTTGTAGCAGATGGCACAATGCTTGATGCGCGTCTTCACGTCTTTGATGGCTTCGGCCAATCGCAACGCATCCTCCGGCTTCTGCTTGAGCAGATGAAACGCGATGCGTTCGGCCGAGCGGGCGCCGATGCCGGGGAGCTTGCCGAGTTCGGTCATGAGATTTTGAATGCTTTGGGCGTAACTGGACATGGCTAGAGTATAACGGATCGGCAGCGGCCCGGCGTGTATTCACGCCGGGCTAATGGTCAGGAATGTCAACAACTTCACTTCACCGTCGAACACGCCACGTTCGGGCTTGCCGGATTCACGTCGATCCTTCGATCCTTCGGCATCACCACCAAATCCATATCTTCCATCGGAATCGCGCCCAGCAGAACCTGGTCGCCGATCACCAGCGCCCCGCCGTAGCCCACGCGGTTCTTGAAGCGAATCTCAATCGGCCCCACATACGGCACCACCCGCTTGCTTCCATCGGCAATGGTTACTTCCTTGCGATCGGATTCCTCCAACCGAAGCTGGATGCCAACGTGTTCCGGGATGCAAATATGCACCGCCCCGGTATCGGCCAACGCCTCAACCTCAATCGGCAGTTGCTCAGGATAACGGGGATTTCCAAGCGTTAATTTTGCCAAGCCCAGTCCCATCCCAATCATTATAGCATTGTTCAGGACATAGCGACCCGCCACCGTCAATTCATTGCCATCCGCCCCCCATGATGGTATCAATTTTCAAATCTGAAATTTCAAATTCCAAATTCCAGATTAAATAATGTCTTCTGTCTCCACCACCTACAGTTCCCGCCAGGCCGAATCGGCCGCCAGTCTGCTCAATCCGGTCCGGATGATCGGCAATCTCTGGCATCGCCGCGGCCTCATCTGGCAGTTCGCCGTCCGCGAAGTGCAGGGCCGATACAAAGGCTCCCACCTCGGCGTCTTCTGGGCCATGCTCAATCCGCTCATGACGCTGGCGGTTTTTACGTTCGTATTCAGTGCCGTGATGGGCGTTCGATGGAACCGGGCCGACGCGCACGAAAACTTCATGGTCTACGCGGCCCATCTTTTCATCCGGCTCATCGCGTTCAATCTCTTTTCTGAATCGGTCAACCGCGCCCCGACGCTCATTACCTCTAATCCAAATTACGTGAAGAAGGTGGTCTTTCCGCTGGAAATATTGCCGCTCAGTCTCATCGGATCCGCTCTCTTCCACGCGGCCCTTAGCCTCGTGGTATTGCTCGTCGCGTCCGCTTTCGGCGCCGGCCCGCTGCAGCCATCTTTGATCTTCCTGCCGCTCTGTTTTGTGCCGCTGGTTTTGCTGACGGCGGGGTTCTCCTGGCTGCTGGCGTCGCTTGGCGTCTTTCTCCGCGATATCGGCAATGTCGTCTCCGTGCTGGTGCAACTCCTCTTTTATCTCACGCCGATTATTTACCCGGCCAGTAATGTTCCCGGGTGGGCGCAGGGCATCATGCGGTACAATCCCATGGCCATGATTGTCGATAACTTCGGCCGCGTCGTAAACGACGGCACGCAGCCCGACTGGACGGAACTGGGGATCATCACCTTGATCTCCGCCTGCGTGGCGATTGTCGGATATGCCTGGTTTATGAAGATCAAGCGAGCGTTCGCGGATGTCATCTGATATGGCCCAGCCCATCATCTCGGTCCGCGATCTCGGCAAGGTCTACCACCTGTACGACAAGCCCGCCGACCGCCTCAAGCAGGCGTTTCTCTGGAAGCGCAAGCAGCTCTACCGCGAATTCTGGGCCTTACGCGGCGTGAGCTTTGATCTGCAACGCGGCGAAGTTCTCGGCCTCATCGGCCGCAACGGCAGCGGCAAAAGCACCCTCCTACAGATCGTCTGCGGCGTATTAAAGCCCTCGACAGGAACCGCCGAAGTCCGCGGGCGCGTCGCCGCCCTGCTGGAACTCGGCAGCGGCTTCAATCCCGATTTCACCGGCCGCGAAAACGTTTTTCTAAACGCAGCCATCCTCGGCTTATCGCGCCAGCAGACACAGGAACGGTTTGAGAAAATTGTCCGCTTCGCAGAAATCGGCGCGTTCATCGACCAGCCGGTGAAGACCTACTCCAGCGGCATGGTCGTCCGTCTGGCATTCGCAATTACGGTCCACGTTGATGCCGATGTGCTCGTGGTGGATGAAGCCCTCAGCGTCGGCGACGCCGCGTTTCAATTCAAATGTCTGCATCATCTGGAGGAGCTTTTGTCACGCGGCGTGACCATCGTCCTGGTCTCCCACGATGTGCAATTGGTGAAAAGCTACTGCACCCGCGCGATTTATCTCAAGGACAATCAGGTTCATTTTTACGGCGATTGCGAAACCGCCACCGAAATGTACCTGAAGGAAATGCGGTCGCAGAAAGAGAAAATGCTCGACCAGCTCACCGCTGCCGCCGCCCTGAACCCGCCGGTTGAGTCACATTCAGACAAACCCGCGCAGAAAGGCGAAATCATTTCCGTCCGCATGGGCGTGGGAGAAAAAGAAAACGCTCTCCTCGACGGCGGCGAGAAGGTCTGGGTGGATGTGGTGGCGAAAGTGGATGCGACGATTCGCCGCCCGCGACTGACGATGTTCGTGCGCGATCTCAAGGGCTATGGGCTATTTGGTTTTAACAATCATCACAACAAGGTCGAATTAAAGCCCAACTCCAGCGGCGAAATCCGCGGCCGGTTTCGCTTCCGCGCCGCGCTGCGCTTGGGTGATTATTCCATCGCCATCCGGCTGGAAGAATGTCTCGGCGATTCGCTGGTCATGCTCATCGACAAGCGATTGAACGCGGTGAATTTCAAAGTGGTGAAGGAAAACCAGCCGTTCCTGGGAGTGGTTGACCTGGAAGGAGCGTTTGAATCCGCATGAGCCGAATCGCATTCAGGTTCTGCCCCCTGACTCCCTCTCCATGTACTCAGGGAGAGGGCTCGGGTGAGGGTCTCTTCGCCTTTCTTCAACCCACTAATCCATGACACGCCGCTTCGCCCTCATCTTCGTCTGCCAGCACGGCCGCCTCGAAGCGCAGGCCTGCCTGCTGGCGGCGTCGCTGCGGAAGTTCGCGCGGTTTGATTGCGATCTGATCGCCGCGATTCCCGAACCCGCGGAGCAGTGGGGAAAACCCACTGAGCAAACGCTCGCTCTTCTGGGCAAACTCGGCGTGCGAACCGTCGGCATCCACAACGAGATCGACCCCGCCTATGCCATCGGCAATAAAATTGCATGTCTATCGGTTGCAACGACCGCCGATAAACTCATCCTCATCGATAGCGACATGATATTAATCCGCCCCTGGGAAGATGACGCGCGCTTCGCCATCGGCTTCAACGCCCGCCCCGCTTCGGTGGCGAGCTTTACGACGAATGACGCAGATTGGGATTCGGTCTACGCGGCGTGCGGAACATCGCCGCTCCGCGGATTGGTGCGCACAACCGTCAGCGGGCAATTGATCCATCCCTACTTCAATAGTGCCTTCGTCGCCGTGCCGGGCGAAAGCGGCTTCGGAAAAGCGTGGCTCGATTGCTGCCGAAAAATTGACGCCATCACCGGCCTGCCCAAAAAGCGCCCGCATCTGGATCAGATCGCGCTCTCGCCCGCCGTGGCGAAACTGGGCCTGGAATATGACTGCCTCGATGAAACCTACAACCACCCCATCAATTTCAAGCCGATGGATGCCGACCGCCCGCCGCTGTTTTGTCATTATCATAATGGGGCGACACTCGCGCGCGAGCCGCTGGCGGTGCGCGTGGTGCGCGATTTGATTGCCACGGATTCAGACCTCGCGGCCATTCTATCGGGCCAATCGGGCGCGCCCATAATTTGTGGCAATCTTCCCCCTCATACCCCCTCTCCCTTTACTCAGGGGGAGCTTTGGGGTGGAGGTTCTTCCTTCGTGCCACAAAATATGGCCCCACCCAGCCAATCCGAATGGCAGGATGTCTGCGGCCCCGCCGGCGAAAAGCTCGCCGTGAACGGCCAGGACCTGCTCATCACCGGCATCCCCCGCAGCGGCACGAGTCTGCTCTGCAGCCTGCTGCATCGGCATGATAACTGCGTCGTTCTCAACGAGCCGCCGCAGATCATCCCCGCCCTTTCGCAGAATATGCCGCCGTGGGCATTGGCCCGGTTTTTCCGCGAAACCAGGCGTGCTGTTTTGCTCGGCCATGAAATCGAGAACAAACTCATCAACGAAAAAGTAACCGAGGACACCGCGCAAGGCGGCTCATGGCAGCGTTACCGCCCCCAGGTCGGCGGCGGCGATTTTGTATTAGGCATGAAAGCCACCATCCCCCTGCTCAGCCGCCTGCGCTCGCTGCGTCAGACAATGCCGCACGCGAGAATTGTCGCGTGCGTGCGCAATCCGTTCGATACCATCGCGTCGTGGAAGACCACATTCCCGCACTTGCGCGACGCCGACATTCGCGGCCGCCCAATCGGCGGGCCGCTTGACCCGTGGATCACCGCACGCCAGCGGGCGGAGTTGGAACAAATCGCCGACATCAAAGACATCGCCGTAAAGCGTGCCGCGTGGTGGCGATATCTGGCTGAACTGATTCTGGAAGAGCAGGCGAACCTGATCTTGGTGCGTTACGAAGAATTGGTCAGGAATCCGCTAAGTATATTGGAGCCAATGATCGCCGGCTGCAATCCCGGCCGGACTAAGGAACCGATTTTGGAGTCGGAACCAAGACGAAAAACCAATGTGCTGGATGCGGAGGACGTGATCGCGATTCGGGCATTATGCTCAGATGCGGCTACAAGGCTGAACGTTTTCCGGGTCGAGCCGTAAGCACATATTGCATTATGGCCACTTTTGATGCGTGGCACACTTTCCCATGGACCAATTCGCATATCTTCAAAAATATCGCTGCAAGTGATTGCCAGCCAGCATTTTGAGCGACCGCATGAATTCGCCATCATCAATCATAAAATCGCAGAGCGTGCCATTCCGTGCCAGTCTGTGCCATCGGCTGGCAACCCCGCCAGCCGGGAAATATCCACCGCTCGCAACCGAATGCGGTTGTTGCAAACGCCAGGATCGGCGAGGGATTTCTGGTTGAACTGAAATTCTGCGCGCCTTCGCGCGAGTCAATTGAATTCATTTCGCGCCAAGACGCGGATTAACACCGAGAATTCAATTTCACGTCGTCTACTTGTCGCCCTTGGCGACTGGCCGGTTGCGTTGTCTTTGCTTCCTGAAGAATTGGCAGCCCCCGATCTCCAGGTATTGCATTGGCGCATTGTCAATGCGGACAAATCGGCTAACCTCCAACGGCACATGCGGCGCATACTTCATCTGGTGGACGGGCAGGCTGGATTTCAAGCTCGCTGGACGGTTGGCGCGCTCACCGGCGCGGCGATGGCAGCGCTGGGGACTGATTATATTTCCAATGTCCTGACCATCGGAAGCAATCGTTACCCTGCATCTGAAAACACGGAGCCATTGGTTTGCTCGGGGCGGACGCGGAATGTTTTTTCGGCGGCGTGCTGGCTCAACTGGCGACAGGAACCCGAGATTCTGCATACGTGGGGGGCCAGAGCGCTCCATGCGGCGGCGTTGGTGCGCGGCGGTCAGTTCATCCATTCGCCCTCGCCAAAGCTCGATCACTCGGAACTGCGGCGGATGATGCGCGTTGCGCGGCGCGGGAATGGGCATTTCATCTTTTACAGCCACGCGCAGCGAAATCGCGCGGTATGCGGCGGGTTGCCGGCGGATTTATGCCGGGTGATCCGGCCGGGATTGAAGGCCGTCGCAACCGAACGGGATTGGAGACTGCGGGTACAACTGGGGTTTGAGGCTGAGGACTTCGTGGTGCTGGCGCCGGGGGAGTCGAACGATCAAGCCGAGCACGCGCTGGCGGTCTGGACGACCGTGATCCTGCATGAACTGGACCCGCGCTGGCGGCTGCTGGTGTGGGGCCGCGGGGATCGCGCCGGGCATGTGCAACGCCTCGCCCAACGAATGGGATTCCCGCGCCTGGTGCGGGCGGCGGCGGATTTGGAACCGGGCCGGCTTTTGGCGGTTGCGGATGCGGCGCTGCTCACGGGCCGGGCGGAGGCGGAGAATCTGCCGCTGGCGATGTGCATGGCGGCAGGAGTGCCAATGGTGTCGACGCCGAGAGAGGGGCTGGTGGATGGCCGCAATGCGATCGTAGTGGGCGATCGCGGGCCGCGACGGCTGGCGCAGGCGTTGATGACGTTGCGGGCGGATGAGCAAATGCGGAAGGCGATTTCGGGGGCCGGGCGTGCGGATGCGGAGAAACGGTATTCGATGGAGGGGTTTGTGAGGGAGTATGGGGAGGTTTATGCGGAATTCGATGAATGCCCCCACCCTAACCCTCCCCCGGAGTACCAAGGGAGGCAATAAACAAGTTGGGAAAAATCACACGTCTAGATTCTTTACTTCCAACGCGTGTTCCTCGATGAACTCGCGGCGGCGTTCGACGTCTTCACCCATAAGTACGCTGAACAAACGCTCGGCTTCGCCGGCTTCTTCAAGCGTGACTCTTAAAAGTATCCGCTTGGCCGGGTCCATCGTGGTTTCCCAAAGCTGCTCGCTCTTCATTTCGCCCAGACCCTTGAATCGCTTGATCTCGATGCCCATTTTGCCCATGTTCAGTATTTGCGGAAGTATTTGCCCGACGGCGGAGATGTCGACGACCGTCTCCTCGTTGGCCAGACCGTAGATGGTGGGGAGCTTTTCGCCGCTAATGGATTCCTCCTGGACGCGGTCATAATCGTCGATGGAAATGTTGTGCTCTTTCAGCGCGGCGAAAACCGATTCAAGCTCCCTGGCTTCGTGGATTTCCTGGTTGCGCTGCAGACGCCGGCGATCATCGGCGGCGGCTTTTTCATCGCCGTTGCTTTTGGCGGCGGGTGAGCCGGGAGTTGCGGGCGTCGCAACAGGCTCGCCGCTTATTGGCGGCGTTACTTCGTCGGCGGCGAGGCCGTGCTTGCGCAAAACCTCTTCGCGGCCGGTTGGGTCGGCGCAGAAGTAATCTTCGCCGTCGATCACGATGTGATAGCGCGGCAGCAGGCCGTCCTTGCGATTTTGGAGCAGTTCGGAGAAGTCGATGCCGCGGCGCTGGATGATCTTGGCGAGTTCTTCCAGGCGGTTGAGCATATCGACGACCGTCAACAATTCCGCGCGGTCGAGGCGGCGCAGTTCCTTGCCGTCGTCGTCGCGGATTAACAGTTGCGTGCCTTCAAGGCCCAGTTCGGTGAGCGTCTTTCGCATGGCCCGCTCGTTGAGAACGTATTCGTTCTTTTTCTTTCGGGTGACGAGATAAAGTGGGGGCTGGGCGACGTAGACGCGGCCGGATTTGATGAGTTCCTGCATGTGGCGGAAGAAAAAAGTAAGCAGGAGCGTGCGGATGTGGCTGCCGTCAACGTCGGCGTCAGTCATGATGACAATCTTGCCGTAGCGACGCTTGGCGAGGTTGAAGTCGTCGCGGATGCCGCAGCCCAGCGCGGAGATGATGGTGCGAATTTCCTCGTGGCCGAGCATTTTGATGAGGTTGGCCTTTTCAACATTCAGAAGTTTACCACGCAGAGCAAGGATGGCCTGGATATTGGAATCGCGGCCCTGCTTGGCGGAGCCGCCTGCGGAGTCCCCTTCGACGAGGAAGAGTTCGGTTTCTTCATTACTCTTGGAGCGGCAATCCGCCAGCTTGCCGGGGAGGCTGCTGCCTTCGAGGCTGTTTTTGCGGCGCGTGAGTTCGCGGGCCTTGCGCGCGGCTTCGCGGGCTTCGGCGGCGGCCATGGTTTTTTCGCTGATGGCGCGGGCTTCCTTGGGATTTTCCTCGAAATAGGAGCTGAGCTTTTCGTTGACGGCGATGCTGATGAACCCCTCGACTTCGCCGTTGCCGAGCTTGGTCTTGGTCTGGCCCTCGAACTGCGGCTTGGGAAGTTTGATGCTCACGACGGCGATAAGGCCTTCACGCACGTCGTCGCCGGTTGGACGCATATCCTTGAGCAGGTTTTTGGATTCGGCGTAGCGATTGATGGTGCCGGTGAGGGCGGTCTTGAAGCCGCTGAGGTGGGTGCCGCCCTCGTGGGTGTTGATGTTGTTGGCGAAGCTCTCGATGGTTTCGTTGTAGCCGTCGTTATATTGCATCGCTACTTCGACAACCATTTTGGCTTCGGCGTCTTCCTTCTTGAAATAGATGACCGGATGGAGCGTGGTCTTGGCGTCGTTCATGTAGCGGACGAACTCGATGAGTCCCTGGTCGTATTTGAATTCATCGCGTTTGCCGGTGCGGTCGTCGGCGATAATGACGTGGAGACCTTCGTTGAGGTAGGCGAGTTCGCGCATGCGCTTCTGGAGAACTTCGTACTTGAATTCGGTGTCGGGGAAAATCTGGTTGTCGGCTTTGAAGGTGACCTCGGTGCCGGAGTGGGTGCTTTTGCCGGTGACGACAAGCTCGCGGGCCTTTTTGCCGCGTTCGAAGCTCATTTCGTAGCGTTTGCCGTCGCGGTCCACCTTGATTTCGATCCACTCGCTGAGGGCGTTGACGACGCTAGCGCCGACGCCGTGAAGGCCGCCGCTGACTTTGTAGGCGCCGTCGGCCTGGTTGAACTTTCCGCCGGCGCCGAGCTTGGCGAAGACGAGTTCAACGGTGGGGATTTTTTCGGTGGGATGGATGCCGACGGGGATGCCGCGGCCGTCGTCGGAGACGGTGCAGGAGCCGTCCTTGTTCATGCGGACGGTCACGGCTTTCGCGTATCCGGCCATGGCCTCATCGACGGAGTTATCGACGATTTCCCAGATGAGGTGGTGAAGGCCGCGGGGCGTGGTATCGCCGATGTACATGCCGGGGCGGGCGCGGACGTGCTCGACGCCTTCGAGCACCTGGATCATGTCCTCGGTATAATTGGAGGCGGGTTGATTTACTGTTTCAATCTGATCAGACATTCCTATGAACTCCTCAAAGCGCGTATTATCGCAGTTTTCGGGCGCGGAATCCAACGTTGGAGCAATGCCGGATGGAACTAAATATCGCCAGGCTCTTGCTTTTCCGCGTGGGGAGGTTTTGGCTCTTCTATTCAGGGGTTTTTGACACTCGCTTATTTCACCAAACGTGCGAGGAATCGGAATTGTCATTGGGCAGGGATTTCGGTTTTTACGCGGATGTTTCGGCGAGCCTTGAAGCGGCTATAATCGAGACGAGTGAACCGACCTTTGGCCTCCGATGGGATTAGTCTATGGACAGTTCAAAGCGAAAGAACCTCCACCCCAGCCCTCCCCCTGGGCACAGGGAGAGGGGGAATCGGGGAAGGCGAGTTGCCATTTGCGCGGCGCTGGGACTGTTGGCGGGGTTCGGAGGCTATCGGGGCCATGGGATATCCGTGAATTTCGCATTGGCCGCGGTGAACGCTGATGCAACAAGCGTGTCATCGCTGATTTCCGAACTTTCGGCGGATGACGCGGCGGCGCGCCAGACCGCCGCGGACAAATTGGTGGATTTGGGAAGCGCCGCCCGGCCGGCAGTGTTGGCGGCCGTCCATAGCGATGATCCGCAAACCAGCGCGCAAGCCGCACAGATTCTTCTGAAACTGCCGTGGTCGAAGGCGAATGACCCGCCGGCGGTGAAGGAAATTCTGGATAAGTATGCCAACTACGTTCCGGCGGATGTGCCTCAGATCACGGCGCCGGATATCGCGGCGCCGGTCGGTGGGGAAGACAATCGAAAGGCGGCGGCGATGGCGCTGGCCCAGCTCCCGGACTACGCGGGGCTGGACGCGATGGTGCGGCTGGTGAGCGAAGACCCTTCCAATTCCGTGCGCTGGTCTATCGAGCATACCATTCGGACCACCACCGATCCGGTGAAATATGTGAAGCTGCGGCGCAACGACGCGCCGGCGAATGATCCGGCGCTGGCGGCGCTGTATGGCGTGGCATGGATGACGGCGGGGTCGTCGCAGACCGACAAACTCTTCACGCAGGCTCTGGATCAGGAATTTAATTCGCCCAGCGATGACGGCGGCGAAGTGAGTTTCATGATCGATTACATGGTGGATTCGAATATCGAGCAGCGCAAGTTTGAAGAGGCCGCCGTGCTCCTGCGGAAGGAACTGAAGCGCGGGGCGGGAGCCGACCGGCTGGGAGTGCCGCTGCCGCTGCCGCGATTGCTGGCCCTGCAGGCGGATCACGGGCCTCTAAAGGACTTGGAGGCGGATCGCAAAATGGCGGCGGCTTTTTCTCAGAGCGCGAAGATTCTCTACGCCCAGGCGCACCTGGCCACGCTGTTGCATCAAACGGCGGATGCCAATGCAGACCGGCAGGCGGCCTTCAACATCAACGCGGGGTCGCGGCTGGGGCGGTTTGAAACCGCCCGGTTTCTGAGCGAGAGCGGCTGGATCGACGAGGCGGAAGCGGAGTTCAAGGCGTATCTGGCCATGCCGCTTGGCGACGACGCGGGGACCGACGACGTCAGCGATGCCAATGCACATTTTGAGCTGGCCACTCTGGCCGTGCGGCGCGGGGATGATCAGCAGGCGGCTGAGCAGAAAAAGAACGCGATGAGCATCGTCGGCGGCGGCCCGAATACGTCGCTGATTCGCACCGACGGACGCGGGCGGACCTGGCCCGCGACGGAAAACGAAATCTGGGCGGAGATTCACTGGCGGTATCTGCTGGCGGCGAAGAAAAAGGGAGACGCCGCGGCGATTGATAGAGAATTGACTGAAATCGTGCGATTGGCGCCGATCGACGAAGACATCGCCACGGATGTGATCCCGATGCTGAAAGATCGGAAGCGAACCGCCGAAGCCGGGCAATTGTTTGCCGTCGCCAGCGATGCCGATCGGGCCAAGCTCGCGGCCGATCCGGCGAATCCCATTCATATGAACACGATCGCATGGCTCGACGCGCGGTGTGATGAGAATCTGCCTGAAGCTCTGAAGCAGGCGACGAACGCGGTGGCGGCTCTCCCGGACAGCGCGGCCTTTATTGATACGCTGGCGGAAGTGAATTATCACCTGGGCAATTACACCAAGGCGGCGGAGCTGGAGACGCGGGCTCTGGAATTGAATCCGGGGGATGATTTCATGACGGGGCAATTGGCAAAGTTCAAGGCGGGGAAAGTGAACGGGAGCCTGGGGAATACGGCACGATAGGATTTGTTGATTGCACGCCAGGTTATGTATATGCGACCGGGAGAATCGGCCATTGCGCCGCAGGCAATCATCCTGAAGCAAAGTAGAAAAAATAGGGTGCGGGTTCCACTTACATTGCGCCATTGGAGCGAGAAAGGGCAGCCGCGAACCAAGAGAATTTGCCAGAGAATTGAACGGGGGCGCTGGAGCTTCATCCGAAGCATGGTTTATGATTGGCGAATTGCGGCCTACTTGCCGCCGGCCGCTCGCGTTGTGGGTTCTGGGTCATCCTCATCATAAATACTTTGCGTTGCCGGCGGCTTGCCGTCGCGTATCAACGCATCGCGATACTGCATATATGCGTCGCGAGTGAAAACGTAGGCATCAATCGCGGCGGTGCTGCGGAATCTGGCCACGTCGTCTTCGCTGGACCGCAAATCAACCGTTCGCGTTGCGAAGAGAGGAACCGTGATTTTCCACGGCAGCCACAGCCAGGTAATCGGCGTCGCCGCATATTCGACGCCCAGGCCCGGCACATCCCGGGCTGTTGAAGGACCGAGCAGCGGCAGCACAAGATACGGGCCGGGCGTACTTCCCCATTTGCCGAGCGTCACGCCAAAATCGTTCTCATGCGCCGGCAAGCCCCAGCCTGAGGCGACGTCGAAGATCCCGCCGATGCCGATGGTGCTGTTCACCGCCATGCGCCCGGCGTCGCCCCAACCCTGGCCGCCTTTTCCCTGTAGAAAATCGTTCACGACGACATTGAAATAAACCAGGTTGGCAAAGCCGTTGCCGATGCCGCTGCGTATCGGCGACGGAACGACCTTCACATAAACATCCGCCGCCGGCTTGAGGGCCACGCGGTCGATGCCGTCGTTTACATTATAAATAAACCGGTTGGTCTTCTCCCACGGATCGGCCTTGTTCGGCCCACTGGCGCAGCCGCAAACCGTCAGCGAGACAAAACCCAACAGAATGACCTGAACGCCGCGAAACCAAACGCTCGACATGATTTCTTTCCCGTTCAAAGCCCGTTGACGCGATTCACTTCCCATTGGCCACATTCTTATCATGCAGCAGTTTGATGAGCTGCTCGATTCCGCTGTTCGACATGATCTCCTGAAACTGCGACCGGAAATTAGAGATCAGGCTGACGCCGGCAATCGTAAAATCAATCACCTTCCACTGATTATTTGTCTTGCGGAGGCGGTAATCCACCCTGGCCACTTCCTTGCGCGGCTCGCCGTTTTTGCTGCCGATGATGCTGGTCTGCACCGTCCAGTCGCCGTCGGATTCGGAATGATCGCCGACCACTTTCACATCTTCATCGTTGTAATCGTCGGTAGTGTGGCCGTAGGTATTGGTGACATGCTGCTTGAATTCCGCGGAGTAGCGCGATCGCTGGTCATCCGTGATATTCCGCCAGGGCAGGCCGAGGCTTAATCGCCCCATGACTTGAAAATCAATGTTGTCATAGGCGATCTGCTGCACTTTCAGGCGCCGCTGGTCGGCCGACAAACTGGCGTCGCGCAAAATGCCGACGACATCGGCAATCACCTTTTCCATCACGGCACGCGCGGCAGGCGGCGCCTCTTTCGGATCCGCGGCGCGGCAGGGCGCAACACGCCCCGCAAAAAGCGCCGCCATAACCATCGCAGCCAACAACGCAATATTCGCCGATCTCATCCTGTCTTCTCCTGACCTTAATTCCTACGGCATTTTAGCCGGTTCCGAGGTCGCCGGCTTGTTGTCCTTGGAATCGCCCTTTGTAACGCCATAAACCAACTGGCCGATCAATCGCTCAAGAATAACCGCCGATTGCGTCATGGAGATGCGGTCGCCGGATTTGAGAACCTTCTCTTCAGCGCCCGGCTGCAATTCGATGTAGCGATCTCCCAATACGCCGGCGGTCACGATTTGGGCGCTGGTATCCGTCGGCAGTTTCAGGCCCGGATCGAGATTCATCTCAACCGTGGCACGAAAATCATTCCCCAACGAAATCGCCGAGACTTCCCCCACGCGCACGCCGCCGATGACCACGGGCGCCCGCACCGTGAGCGATCCCGTCTCATCAAAGGCGGCCGAGACATGAAGGCCTTCGCTGCCGTGCCAACTGAACCCGCCGATGCTTACGGAAAGGTAGACGATCCCGCCGATGCCCGCGAGCATGAACAAGCCGACCAGAAAATCCCGCATCGAGGATCGTTCCATGATTCATACTCCCCACAGGGCCGTGATCACATAATCCATCAGCAGTACGCTCACCGAACTGATCACCACGCTTGAGGTGGTGGCGGCGCTGACGCCTTCCGAGGTCGGCTCGCTGTTATAGCCGCGGAAGGTGGCAATCAATCCGAGCAGCGTGCCAAAAATCACGGCTTTGAGCAAACAGCATTCGATGTCATTATGAAAATCGACGGCTGAACGCAAGCCCGACATGTAGCTGCCGGGGTCGCCTTTCATCAGGCCGACATCAACCACATACCCGCCGTAAATCCCGCAAAGGACAAACAGCCCCGTGAGCAGCGGCGTGGAGCAGAGCATCGCCAGCGCCTTGGGCTTGACGACCAGACTGATCGGATCGATGGAGAGCATGCGCAGGCCGTTGAGTTGCTCGGTGGCGACCATGGTTCCGATTTCGGCGGCGGTTGCCGAGCCGGCGCGGCCCGCGACGAGGAGCGCCGTCAGGACCGGGCCGAGTTCTCGAATCAGGCTCAGGCCCACCAACTCCCCCACCGATTGCTGCGCGCCGAATCTGACCAGCGTGTGGTAGCCCTGCAATCCGAGCACCATTCCAACAGCCAGACCGCTCACGCAGATAATCACCAGTGAGAGCACGCCGAGCTTGTACAGCTCCCGGACAAATCCGCCGAATCGCGACGGCGGCCGAACGATCGCCCAAGCCACCGCGGCGGTGAATGCAGCCAGGTTGCCCAGCGCCTGCACAAACTTCAGGGCCTTGTATCCAAGCTCCGAAATGGGGTTGGCCATTAAATCGCCCCCCGCGCGGTCGCGATCTCGGTTCCTTCGCTGAAGAATTCCGCAACCTCAGGCTGTTGGCTGTGCCGCATTTGTTCGGCGGTTCCTTCGATGACCTTTCCGCCCAGAAGCAGGACGATGTGGTCGGCCATGCGAAAAGTGGATTGAATATCGTGCGAGACAATGATCATCGTCATTCGCAGTTCGCGGTTGATTTGAACCAGCAACGCCTCCATGCGCCGGATGGTAAGGGGATCGAGTCCGGAAAACGGCTCGTCGCAGAGAAGAATCACCGGCTTGCCGATGATGGCACGGGCCAGGGCCACACGCCGAAGCATTCCACCCGATAATTCGCCGGGCAGCAGGTCGTCGGCGTCGCTTACGCCGACCGCGTTGAGGGTTGCGCGAACTTCCGTTCCAATTTCCGCCGGATTTTTCCGGCGTTGTTCCCGCAATGGCAGCGCCACATTCTCAAAAACCGAATAGGAATCAAGCAAAGCCCCGCCTTGAAATAACATGCCCAGCTTGCGGCGCAAGACATTCAACCCGCCCTGCGACAAATGCGTTACATCCTCGCTTCCGACTAGCACCCTGCCGCTTTGAGCTTGCGCGAGGCCGCCGATAAGGCGGAGAATGGTGCTTTTCCCCGACCCGCTCCCCCCGAGAATCAGAGAGATGCGGCCCTGGGGAAAAGAGCAGGACAGGGAGTTGAAGACGCGGCGCTGGCCATAGGACATGGAAACGCGGTCCAGCGCGACGGCCTGCTGGCCCGCCTGTTGGGGAGCCTGCGCGGCGGCGTTGGCCTGGAGGCCTTGGCGGCCCTGTTCGCTTTCATTGACCGATGGAACCATCAGGCCCGATCATCGGGGTTGATCCCCGCACTTTCAAGCGGGCGCTCGGGCCGGGATGAGCCAGACGCCGCGGTTTGTGGCGGGCCTCTGAACGCAGAATTCGATTTCGGCACTCGGCGCGGTCCGCCGCTTGGGATTTACTCTTCGTCGGCCGGACACGTCGTCGCCACGCGCGGTGGGGGATGGCGGTTCGCTTGTCGGGCTATAGCCTGTCAGCGGGTTCGAGCCGGTGGCGAAGCTTACGGCGGGTAATCCGGGAGCAATCCGAACGCCATCGAACGGCGTTAGACTCGCGAGCAGGGCCGGAGGTTTTTAGCCACAGATACACACAGATTCACACAGATAAATTTAAATACGGGGGTCCACGAATAGACACGAATGGGCATGAATAAAATGCCTGTATTTCATCTGTGTGAATCTGTGCGTATCTGTGGCTAAAGTTCGGATTGTCCTCGTTCTGCTTTGTTCAGGCGGATGCCTGATCCCACGCAATCGCGCGGCCTGGCGCGACTTGAATTGAACCGTGCGGGGGAAGCGGAACCGGCGCTCGTCAGGTTTGGCTTGAGTCGATCAACTCGCCTGACTTGGTTGGACACTGTGAAATCATGGGGGCGAAATCACCGTCGGGGCAACACTGGGTTGCCGGTCGCTCAGTTCATTTGCCACAGAGGCTCAGAGAACAGAGAAGGCAAATGGATCGGACTGATACCGGTGATGTTTTTACGCGACGGCCCACGGCTACGCCATGCAGAAGATTTTTGACCACGGATAACACGGATGACGCGGATCAATGCGAATTCAGGAGAAATCGTTTTCATCTATGTGAATCTGTGTTCATCTGTGGCTCAACCATCTTGTGACGCAGCGCTGGGGGCTTTGCAGCCGGGAACTCGCAGGAAAAAAGTGAGTCCCTCTATCTATTAGCCGAAATTATTCCATTGCGGTTTCCGGCGGATAGCCATCCGCCGGCTTTCGAGGAAATGCACCCCTACATTAACTGACACGGAATATTCCAATTGTTGAAGTCCTCGCCGATGGCCATCGGCGGGTTTTGGATTGGTCGGTCGTCAAAAAAATAAGTCTCCTCCTCTACCTACTGGCACGGAATATTCCACGCCATTTTGGCAGTCAAAGGCGGCCGGGAGGCTCGAAGAAAAAACTGCCCCTTCATATCTTTACTTGGAATATTCCATGCCGGTTTGGCGGGCGATTGAGTTTGGCCGACGATGCGGAAGTGTTCACCGCCCGCTGCACTTGAGACGCCGAGGACGCGGAGAGAATTCATTGGATTTTGGGGCGGATTTTCTGTTAACCGATCGTGGCACCTCCATTTCCCGCGTTCTCGCAGCCGGTCCCACAGCATGTACATTCCAACTTCATTCCTCCGGAAACGCGGAAATGTAAAGTGGCCACGACGGTTAATGTTAGGTCCATGGCTATTTGGGACTTTCATTCATCTCTTCGGCCCATACATGCGCGATTAGACAGAAATTGGAATCGGTATCGCAAAGCCTCCAATCGATAAAATATCTCCATTTACAGCTTAAAAAGTGAAGTACGCATATCATGTAATTGCCTATGCGTTTTGTGAAGATCGCCATTGCTTTATGCGTACACAACGATTACCATTCGCATTCACTCTGAAGGAGCAACGCTATGGCAAATAGCCCTGAGACCACGAAGCTTCGGGATTCTACTTCGGTTCTGCCGATGGTCGACCTCGAAACTGCGATCAACTTCGTCGCCGCAATTCGGGATAAGGCTGTGGAGACTGCGCCCATGCCATCCGTTGCGCAGGCGCTGAATTACGCTGCCGCCACTTCAACGCCCTTTTATCGGAGGATTACTGCGGCGCGGCTATTCAATCTCCTCTCGCAGAAATCGGCTTTAACCCAGCAGGCCATCGATTACATTAAGTCGCACGTTGAAGGGGCGAAAACGGCAGTCCTAGTCAATGCGATTCTCGGCATCGCGCCATACTTTGAACTCGTCAATCGGTATGCGGGCAGAAAACTCAATACTGGGTTAGTAGCCAACGGCCTGGCCAAGGAATTCAATCTGACGGACGCTTGCGCCTTAATCTGTGCGAAGGCATTTGAGTCGTCTCTTGTTTTCGCAGGGATGATTGGGCCCGACGGTATTGTGCTGGCGGTTTCCTCCAAGCAACCCGAGGCAAAAAATGGCGACGGAGCCAGCACCACAGGAAATCAGGCGCGGGAAGCTCCGCCTCCGCCCCCTCCGGCAAAGGCAGGCACCCAAGAGCACACACTTTTTCTGGACAAAGAGAAATCTAGGAGCTTCACGTTTACTGGTCCGCTAGAAATCAGCGGTGCCGAATATGCCCGAATTTGCAAATGGCTCGAATTCACGATGCTGATTGTTGACGAAAAAAAGGAGAACCAAACATGAATGAAACAACAAGATAGCGCGCGACTCGGATAGACCGACCGTGAAAGCGCCGAGCATAAAAACCACCGCTTACCCGGCAAGTCTCTTGATCGGGGACGCCGGGTAAGCGGAAGGCCATGCGGCTGTACCGAAATTGGCACATGGGCCCGATTTGGGTTCGTGGCGAAGTGCGCTATTTCTCTGCCATCGCACTTCTGTGGGTTCGACCCCCACCAGCCGCAGTGAGGGATTCCGCGTTTGCCGATATTAGCCTATCGGTAAGTTTTTGGCCAGCGCGGATTTTCTGATCTCATTTGGAATCCGCGTCATGGATAACAGACGTTTGCTGCACATTTTCTGTGATTGGAGCAATGACCACGCCGAAGCTCGCTATATGGTTTTTGGCGGTATCGTCGTTGATGGTTCCCTTCTTGATGGCGTCAATCGAGAAATTGGCTTGTGGAGAGAGACCAATAATATGATGAGTGAGTTGAAATGGACGAAGGTTTCGACTCAGAAATTTCCTGAATATCAGTCGCTAATTAACCACTTCTTCTCAAAGTCCGAGCAGAACGTCTTGCATTTCAAGGCGGTGGTGTTCGACAAGTCGCAGATTGACTATCGGACGTTCCACGAAAACAGCAAAGAAATGGGCAGATACAAATTTTTCTACCAATTCATTCTACATAAGTTCTCAAACTGCCTTGGAGGAAAGGAATATCGGATTAGGATCGTATTTGACGAATCGAGCGCGACCTATCCACTCTCGAGATTTCAGCATATGTTGAATTTGGGGATTCGAAAGAAAAACGGATGGGACTTTGATCCTGTTTGCAGCGTGGAAGCGGCGGATTCAAAAAAGGAGAACCTAATCCAAGTAGCAGATGTGCTGATGGGTGCCGTAGGTTTTCACTGTAACGAAGGAGATCAAGTGCCCGGCGCAAAGCAGTCGAAAATTGCACTTGCCAAATATATCGCGAGAAAGGCAGGCCTTTGGAGCTTAAAACAGCAGACGTGGAAGGGCAGCGATAGATTTAATATCTGGAGGTTTGACTTCACAAAATAAAAAGGACGCCTTACCGCCTAAGCCCTTTCGGGCACCGCATAGCGGCTTCCGTGACATCATCACGGGATTCGGCAAGTAACGGCGTCCAAGTAGTATATCGCCTATTTGGCAGCTAAAATCAAGCTCGTACCTAAAATAATCCTAACTACGCTATCGCTGTTTTGCTAGCCAGATATTCATAAGTCTTTTATTGTAAATATCTTGTATTGCGGTTTCACAACGGTTAAATAGCATTCACTTTCGACCGTTTTTGAGAATCAATTCATCGTGTGCTTATTATCTGGGGGTAACTGACTGTCCTCCCGTTTCGCTCAACACTGAAAATGCTATTGAGTCCGCCGGACGGACTGAACATTTCAATCTCCCAGTTTTTCATCTCCCCTCCCACGGATCAAACGTCCCCACATTCCAAATATGCCCCTCCGGATCGCGGCAGGTAAACCCGCGCCCGCCGTAGCTTTGATCTTTAATCTCCAAAACGATCTCCGCCGCCGCGGCTTTCACTCGGGCATAAACCTCGTCGGCGTTGGGAACCAGCAAATAAACATGGCGTGTTTCCGCCCCGCCGATTTCGGCGGGCTGCTTCAGCAGGCGTTGCGAATCCGTATCGCTGTAGGAAGCGAGAAGAATCATGCCGCCGCCGAACGTCAAGGCGGCGTGCGCGATGGTTCCATTCGGCCCGGCGTAAACCGCGTGGCGTTCAAAGCCGAGGACGCTGCATAGTCACTCAATCATTTCCGGCGCGTTGCGGTAACGACGCCCGCCGCTGATCACGGAACTTCGGGCTTCAGGATTCTCGGTCATATTCCCAATCTACCCGACGCGGGGATGGCGTCTTCTGAGAAAAGCTCGAAGGGATCATCGAGAAATCGCGCTATCAAATTCATGCCAGGAATTCCCTGTTTCACACTCCATTTCCATAGCAACAATTCAATTAACCGAACCCGCCATAAACACCTATAAATTTATGATTTACGAAAATCCCCCCGCCCCTTCACAAAACACCCTTTCCGAAAAGTGTGCACTTTTGAGCAAAGTGTGCCATCCTCCACCACCCCAAACCGGCGAGCATCTCCCCGGACTTTCGTGACTCCTCCGTCCCTGCCTTCCTCAGGGCATTCCTCCCTGCCTTCCTCTCAGTCCCCAGTCCCCAGTCCCCAGTCCTCCGCTCTTCCCTTCACGCCATCGCCCCGCCACGCCTGTTTAGAACAAAACCACAAACAACTTTTCTCCTTTATCCACTTTAACTCCCGATAAGATACGGTTAAGATACACAGCCACGGAGGGCAGTCATCATGAAGGTGAGCATGAAGTTCCGCGTTGAGATGCAATTGGCCGAGGCCTTCGGTCCTGATAATCGCTGGTACTGTTCACAATTCCACGGGCGGCCAATCGACGATCAAAACCTGCTTCTGATCTATTTCATTCATCACGGCGGCGCGGAAGATTTCGACAGGCGATTTGCCGCCGCCATGGGGGATGAGAATCGCTGGTTTTGTTCCGAGTTTTATGGGCGGGAAATTCAGGACGCCGAAGTTCTTTGGGGATATTACACCGAACACGCGGCCAGCCGCATCAGTGCGGAATTGTGCGTGAATTGCTGATGCGATCACCGCACATTTGACCCCATTCAAACTTCAGCGCGAAGGCGCCAAGAGCACAAAGAAGACCCAATCCAAAAGATTTAACCGCGGATGTCGCTGATGGAGCGGCTGGAACAAATGCAATTCCATTTTTTTCTCTTATCCGCATTACCCGCGTTATCCGCGGTTAAAATCCCTGAATTCTTATCTGTGTGAATTCGTGGCCATTCGTGGATCAACTTCTTTCTTCTTCGCGATCTTCGCGTCTTTGCGGTGAAGCCTTACTTTGAACGGGATTTGATCGCGTCCGGCAATGGACAGTTGCCCGGCGGGCGAGTATTCCTTGCCTTTCTCAGCGGAATTGCCAGGAGTTCGTCATGCCAATCAATGCCTTGCGTCAGCGGCTCGCCCGCATCGGGCAGGAACATGTGCTGCGCTTCTATAATGATCTGAACGAAGCCGGGCGCAAAAAGCTTTTCGATCAAATCTCGGCGCTCGATCTCGATTCCATCGCGGATCTGGCCAAGGGTTATGTGCTGAACAAGCCGCAGGCGGCACTGCCGAATGATATCCAGCCGGTGACGATGTGGCCGCGAATTCCAGATGAGGGGCGCAAAGGGCTTTATGCGATGGCGGTGAACCGCGGGCGCGAGTTGCTGGCGGCGGGTCAGGTGGCGGCGTTTCTCGTCGCGGGAGGTCAGGGAACGCGGCTGGGATACGACGGGCCGAAGGGGCAGTTTCCGGTTACGCCGATCAAGCAGAAGCCCCTGTTTCAGGTTTTCGCCGAACAACTTCTCGCCCATGGCCGCGACGCAGGGAAGGCCGTGCCGTGGTATCTGATGACCAGCGAGGTCAACGACGCGCCGACGCGAGCGTTCTTTGAAGCCAACCATCATTTCGGGCTGAACCCGAAGGATGTTTTCTTTTTCGTGCAGGGGATGATGCCGGCGTTTGGGATGGACGGGAAACTTTTGCTGGCGGAAAAGGACAGCCTGGCGCTCAGTCCCGACGGGCACGGCGGAAGCCTGCGGGCGTTGCACAAGAGCGGCGCGCTGGCGGATATGCGCAAGCGCGGGGTGGAACACCTGTCTTATTTCCAGGTGGATAACCCGCTGGTTCATTGCGTCGATCCGCTCTTCCTGGGCCTGCATGACCTGACCGGCAGCGAGATCAGCAGCAAGACAGTCACCAAAGCCAATGCCCTGGAAAAGGTCGGCAACTTCGTCATCGGCGACGGCAAGCTGCAAGTGATCGAATACAGCGATCTGCCGGAAGAACTGGCCTTGAAGATCGACGACGCAGGCAAGCCGCTCTTCAACGCCGGGTCGATTGGCATTCATGCGTTGTGCGTGGAGTTTATCGAGCGGCTGAATGAATCAGGACGTTTGTCGCTGCCGTGGCATCGGGCAGAGAAAAAAGTTGGGTTTGTGGATGCGGCGGGGAATGAACAGAAGCCGGACAAGCCAAACGCGGTGAAGCTGGAACAGTTTGTATTTGATGCGATTCCGATTGCGCGCGAGGCGATTTGCTTCGAGACGCTGCGCGGCGAGGAATTCAGTCCGGTGAAGAACGCCGAAGGCGCGGATTCACCGGCGACGTGCCGGCGGGATCAGCTTCGGCGCGCGGCGCGGTGGCTCCGCGAGGCCGGCCTGAATACACCCGAAAAAGGCGGCGAGCCGGAAGTAACCGTTGAGATTTCCCCGCTTTTCGCCGCGAGCATCGAGCAATTGAAAAAGCGGATGACCCGGCCGCTCACGCTTGCGGCAGGCCAATCGGTCTACCTGGAGATATGAACATTGGTGATGTGGGCATTCTGGATCAAAGCCGATGGCCGGAAATCCGATTTTGTAAGCGGCTCGTATGCAACCAAGTAGCGGTGCGGCAGAACCTGGATAATTGGGCAATTTGTAGTGATCGGGCAGACTGTAGTAAGAGAATGGTGGTTTCAGCATATTTGCGACAAGTGCTTGACGGCTGTCGATCGAATCGGTTAGACTCAATTTTTTGGTCATATCAGGACTCGGCCTAAGTTTGCTTACAGTGGCACATCTCCTGGTCGGATGATCGTGCCCAGTCGAAAGTCGCGCTTTCAATGCGAGCGCGAGGGAGGAACCAGTGGCACGAAAGCAGTCGTTGCGCCCGGTGGCGGAGGGTACGAACCTTTTGATCTCTCGAGCGGGGCGGCGCATGAAAATGCGGCGCAGCCGCGCGCTGCTGGCGGCGGCGGGGGCGGCGTTGCTGTCAGCGCACGCGGCGATGGGGCAATACAGTTTCCGTATGGGTCCTTCCATCAATACGATCACCCAAACGGCGGGGCTTGGCCCGACTGGGTCGATCACGAATTCGCCGTACATGTCCATGCTGGTGAGCGGCGCGGCGATTTCGGCCAATGGCACGAACCCGGTAGCGGCGCAGCTGAGCAATTCCTTTATCGATCCGGCGCCGAATGGAGCGGTATATACGTTCCCAACGGGCGGGCCGAATTCCACAACGGCGTATGCCTCGGTCGGCGAGATTGACGGCAACAACATCGGCGTCGCGTTGGGAACTGGAACCGGAGTGACGCAGAACAATCCGGGCGGGGCGTATCCGTATGCATCGGAATTGGACCTTGGAATCACAGATGATCGGTTTCTTCTCATCTCGGGTTTTCCGGCTAACGGAGGATATCCAGGATTGAGCTATCAGTTTCCGCTGGCGGGAATTCTGCCGGCGGGGGCGACGGTCAATTTCGGAATTAATCTGAATTTCTATTACAGCGTGCCGGGCACGCCGGCCCCCACGGCGGCGACGATTAATAATGGCAGCTACACCCTGGTGGGCGCGTTGGGGACGCGGCAGACGTTTTCCAATAATACCGCATCGCCATCGGTCTTCTCCAACTCCAATGGCTATAGCGGGACTGTTCTGATGAACGGCGGGAATCCGCTGGGATTGGGCTTCATTGATATCATCGGCGACATCTATATGAAGGCGAAGACGGATGCGCCGTCGTCGCCACAGCCGGCGGGCGCGATTTTGCCGGCGGGAGGATCGACGGGGAATAGTATTTATCCATGCACTCCGGTCTCATCGCAGAGTTTTCAATTGTCATTGAGCCAGCCGGGCATGGTCGGACCGGTTCAGGGGGCGGGAAACACGTTTCTTGAAAGAGGCGGGAACGGCCTGGGAACGGCGGCCAATTGGCAGGACGTTACGCCGTCGCAGGGAACCACGGTGTCGGGGCCGCCGGGAGTCAATGACATCGCGTTGTTCGCGGCGGCAACGAATCTGACTGCGCCGACGACCTTCAACCTCAATTCGCCGACCTCCTGGGCGGGGATTTCACAGATCAATCCCGGCGCCCCGGTGACGATTTCGGCGGGGCCAATCAACTATCCGCTGACTATAGGAGCACTGGGAATCACCATCGCCGACGACGCTTCGCAGTTATCGCAGGACCTCGCGCTGACGGCGCCAGTGAACCTTGCCGCATCGCAGGCGTGGACGGTCGCAACGGGGCAAAACCTGACGATCAACGGCTCGTCGATGGGATTGGGAACTGCCGGCCTGAGCATTCAGGGCGCGGGAAATGTCGCGATTCCCACAAACATCAGCGGATCTGGTTCGTCGAGTATAACGATGGATTCCGCGGGCACATTGACGCTTTCGGGGACCAATTCCTACGGAGGCGGGACGATCCTGAACAATGGCGAAGTGATGATCAGTTCGGACGGCAATATCGGCGGCGCCGCCAGCGCGATTACCTTCAACGGCGGAACACTCGGGATCAGCGGCTCGTCGTTGTACGGCATCGACAGCCACAACGTGAACTGGAACAGCTTTACCGGCGGAATTGACGTTGAGAATCAGCAATTCATTCTGTTTAAGACGATCGGCAATAATGCCATCGATGGCGGATCGCTGACGAAATACGGACCAGGCTCGCTGATTCTCACCACAAGCAATACCTACACCGGCCCCACCACCATCAACGGCGGCGAAATTCGCGTCTACTTGAGCAACGGCATAAGCAGTGCAAGCCAGATCAATATCAACACAGTGAGCGGGTTAAGTCTGCTCGGTGGTGTAACGCTGGCCAGTCCGATCAGCGTGAACCTGCCCTTCGGCGAGTTCATGAGTATTGCCGGCGGAGATAGCGCTCAAATCGTGGCGATCACCGGCAATGTCAACGCGATCAACAGCTACGACCTTGGTTTCACCAATACCGACGGCACGCTCTATGTGAGTGGCACCCACACCGCGCCCAACGACACCTTTCCGCAAATTGGGGAAGGCAACATCATCTTCTCGGGTTCCGGGTCTCTGACCACTTCGACTATCCCCGGCTCAACGCTCTTTCTTGGCGATACTGCGATGCCGCTGAATCTGACGTTGATGAACAACGCCATCATCAACATCCCCGCCGGCGGAGCGACGATGGACGGATTTGCCGACGCGGTCACCATTCAGGACCAGGCCACGTTTAACGCGGGAACGGGCGCTTTCAATCTGGACGCCAACACGATCGGAACCGTCAGCAATACTCTGAATCTCAACGGCGGCACACTGATCGCCAGCGCCATCAGCGTGGCGGGAGGCGGCGGCGGAAGCTCGCACAACGACCGGATCAACTTCAACGGCGGCGTGCTCACCGCATCGGCAAACAGCGCCGATTTTCTGCCAAACCCCACCACCGGAAACGCGGTATTGTCCGTTGGCAACGGCGTGATCATCAATACCAACACTTTCGATGTGACGGTCAATTCCACGCAGGGATTCACGGGGAGCGCGTCTCCGCGTGACGGCGGGCTGACGAAGGAGGGCGCCGGCAAACTGATCTTCTCATCCAGCTTCTCGACGAACAACGCACAGGGCTACTTTGGCCCGACGCAGGTGAACGGCGGATTGCTCCAGTTCGACAACTCCAATCAGTTCACAAATACGCCGTATATTCAAACCGTCGCCGGCGGAGCGGTGGGAGTCAATGACGGCTCACTGACGGACCATCGGTTTTTGCAGGCGTTGCTTAGTGCTCCAAGCAGCCAGACCGGGTCGCTGGCGTTGAGTACAAATGATGCGAGCACGAATATCGACTACACGGGTACGGTCTCCGGTGCGTTCAACATGACCGCGCCGATTGCGGGATTTCCCGGCAATCTTAGCGGCATGAGCATCGGCGCTCAGTCGGGAAATGTGATCTACACCGGCACCATCACCCCGGCGAACAGCACCTACACGCTCGGCGGCGGCGGAACTCTGACGCTCGGCACATCCAGTACCAGCCAGCCGGAGCTGATGAACGTCGGCGGGAAGCCGACCAACGTGCTGATCGAGAACGGCGGAGTGGTGTCGGTGACTGGCACCAGCACCTATTCGGGCACAACGACCATCAACAGCGCGGTGGTGGCGGCCAATCCCGTCACCGGCGCGACTTTCCTTGAGAAATCGGTGCTGGAAATCGCTCAGATCACCGATGGCGCCAGCGGATTGGGGAAATCCACGTCGGCCGCGGCCAATCTCGTTATTAACGGCGGCATTCTTCGCTATATCGGCAGCGGCGAGACCACATCGCGATCGTTCACGATCGGGCAACTGGGAGCGATTATCAATGGTTCGGGAACGGGTCCGCTTCTGATGAGCGCGACGGCGCCGGTGGCGTTTCAGGCCGGCTTTACCGGGCCGGTCGCTTTGACGCTGACGGGCACGAACTCGGGCTTGAACACATTGACGCCCCAACTCGTGGACCCCTCACTGGGCAGCCTTTCCTTGGTGAAGGCTCAGGCGGGAACCTGGGTGGTCGGCGGCAGCGCGGCCATCAACACCTTCACCGGCGGTACCACGGTCAACAGCGGAATCCTTGATCTTGGCGCGGTCAACGCGCTTGGCGCGCCAGCGGCGCCGCTGGTGGTGAATACCGGGGGCACGGTCAATCTCAATGGATTCAACCTCAATGTGGGCTCGCTTTCCGGCGGCGGCGTGGTGACGAAGGGTACATCAACCACGAGCCTGACGTTGGCGGTTGCCGGCAGCGCCAGCACGACATTCAGCGGGTCAATCTCATCGAATGGCGGCTCACTGGCTCTTGCCAAGGGCGGCACGGGCACGCTGGCGTTGACCGGCGTGAATTCGTTCAACGGCGGCACAACACTTAGCAGCGGAGAACTGGACATCAGCACCGACGCAAACATCGGCGGTAGTTCAGGGGGTATCACGTTCGCGGGCGGCGTTCTGGGAATTACCGGGACGCAGTTGGCGAATATCACGTCTCATACGGTCAACTGGACCGGCTTCAATGGCGGATTTGACATCGTCAACGCCGGCGAGGTCTTCACAATCGCCAACAACATCACAGGTAATGGTTCACTCACCAAGCTCGGGCCGGGCACGCTGGTTCTTTCCGGGCAGAACACCTACAACGGCGGAACGACCGTTGCCGCCGGAACCCTGATTGTTCCCAACATCAGCGATCTTGGCACCGGGCCGATTGTGGACAACGGGACCATTCAGTTCAGCACCAACGGAACCCAGACTCTTTCCAACACCATCAGCGGCACGGGCGGGTTGTATTCCTCGACGCAGGTTCAGAACACCGGCGGAGACAATGTTTTCACGCCGACGAGCGTGATCCTGAACGCATCCAACTCGTTTTCGGGAAATACAACGATTGATCCCGGCTCAAGCATGACGGTGAATGTGCCGGGAGCATTGCCGGGCAGCGCGTATGTGGCGAACAATGGTTCCCTCAACATTAATGCCAACACTTCGTTGACCAACATCACCGGCGTCGGGACGACGACGGTCAGCCTTAACACCGGCCTGTCGGTCACGGGCATTCAACAGGACGCGCTGGTGAACAACGGCACCACGACGCTTGGTTGCGGTGGAGAGATTGGGCTCATCAGCGGCGGCGGAACCTTGAATGTCGGCACGCAGACCATGGCGGGGGATGTGCTTTTGTATCCGGGCGCGGGAACGAGCCAGGTGGGCGGGCTGAACATCGTTTCCGGCTCAACGCTGGATATCAGCAGCAATACACTCGCGATAAATTACGGCTCGGCGGCCAATGATCCAGCGTCGAAGATCCGCGGCTATCTGCTCAGCGCCTTTGCCGCCGGCACCTGGTCGGGAACGGGCCTGACGAGCAGCACGGTGCAGACGCAGGTGGCGAGCGTGAAAGGAACCGTTCACGGGTTCTACGCCCTCGGGTACGCCGACGGCGACGTGGACGGAAAAATCGGCGGGGCGGGCCAGAACCAGTTGCTGGTGCGCCCGGTTCTGGCGGCGGATGCGAATATGGACGGGAAGGTCGATTTCAACGACCTGTTGCTCCTGGCGCAGAACAATGGATCCATCAACACGGACTGGGTCCATGCGGATTTCACTTATGACTCCAAGGTTGATTTCAACGATCTCTTGATGCTGGCGCAGGACTTGAACGCCACCAACGGCAGTACGCTGCTGTCGGGAGAATTGCCTGCGTCATTTGAAGCGCAATGGGCGCTTGCACTTGCGGAAATAAAGGCAGCCGGCGGAACGCAAAGTGTTCCAGAACCCTTGGGAGGCGGATTGGCAATTCTGGCAGTCGGTGGTATATTACTCCACCGGCGGAGGCCAGTTTCGGTGCCTGTTGCGCGCCGGGCAGATCGTAATTAGGAGCTAGAAAAATGTGTAAGTCCATTGGATTGTTGGCGTTGGCGGTTGCCGCCGGTTCTTTTGTGAGCGGACAAATTGCGTCTGGCGCGTTTATACCGCCGCCGGCGAATTACGTCTTTGACACGGCGCATTCGGGCGTTACCGTGACGCAGGTTGCCGATGTGAGCAACCCGAGCACGAACTTTTTCCTGCCTGGAGCGACGACCGGGCAATTGACTCAGAACATTACCGGGTTGGAAACGTTTGCACCGGTCGCGGGCGGGTCGATCGCCTCATCGAACTCGGGCTTACAGCTTAATAATACATTCACCTCGGGGGGCGACATTCATTCGTCTTCCTCGGCTGCGGGCGGCGTCTATCAGATCACCAACAGTAACAACATGGCCATTGGCCTGGCGGCCGGCACTGGGGCGGCACAGTACAACACCACCCATGCCTATACCGGCGCGACAGCGCTGGATATTCATGTCACCGCTGAATGGCATTTGAATAACTCGTTTCAACTGCCCTCCCCCCCCACTTTGTTTCCGGGTTTGAGTTATCAGTTCCCGATCGCGGGGTTCGTCGGCATCAATGGAAACGACCATTTCATTGTCAACCTGAATTTCACGGACAGCGCCGTGCCGGGCAGCGTCGGAAGCATCAGCATCGATCAGGACTTCAACAACGTGGAAGGCGAGAGCCCGTTGGCCATCAATCAAAACTTCAGCGGAATTGTATTAATCAATCACGGCGTAGCGCTACCGACGAATAGTAATCTCATCATCAGTGGCGATATTGTCTTCAAGGCCAAAAACGAGGATTCACCTTCAGACTTCCATCTCGGCGATAACAAAGGGCTTGTCGGCGATAATACAACCGGCCCTGACGCCATGTTCGGCGTGACCAACAGCACGGACGCCAATCTTCCCGACCCGTTTGCGGCGCCGCTGCCGGCTTCGCTTGGAATGGGCATTGTCGGAATCGGCTTGATTCTGCTGGCCGCCCGGCGCTCGAGTCTTCGCGCCAAGGCGATGTAAGCCGTTTTGCGGCAAATTTTTACCGCTGTGGGACTATCGGCAGCTCCGTTGCATATGGGCGCTGATGTGTTCGCAACTCCCACCCTAACCCTCCCCCTGAACACAAGGGGAGGGGATGAGAGAGTGGATTTCTCCTCAATTGCGAACGCCTTGGGACTACAGGTTTTTCCTGTAGACGTATTTAATATTGAATATGGTAGTCTGCGCACTTCATTAGCCTATTTCAATTCGTTCGGTTTGGAATTGGGTCGGCGCCTAAAAAGGGAAAGTGGAAAATGATGAAGGCATTCTCGTTGAAATCGATCGCGGCGTCATTGGCTTTGTGCGGCTTCGTTGGAGTGGGGACGGCGTCGGCGGTGCAAGCCGTTTTCGGCAGCCCGGTCGTTGAAGGGCCGTTTGTTTATGACACCGGCGATGGCAGCGTTGATCTTTATGTGGTCGGCCAGCCGGTGAGAAACGTCGGCTTGACAGGCTTGAATCTCGCCCCCACCTCCTCGCTCACAGCAACACCAACAAGCTGGACCGGCGCCGAAGCCCAGGCTGAAGGTCAGGGCGGGCATCTGGTCACCATCGGCAGCGCTGCGGAGAATTCATTCATTGTCAATAATGTGTTGCAGGATTTCAGCGGTAAAGGCGGCCCGAATCTCACGGATGTTCCGCTCTGGATCGGCTTGTCGGACCCCACGGGCGCGGCATCGGATGACGGCGGCCCCAGTCATGCGGGCAACTTCGTGTGGGCAGACGGCTCGTCGTCCACCTATCGCAACTGGAACACCTCCACGAGCGAGCCGAATGACGCCAGCCCGGGTGAGTATTACGCCGCCATCCAATGGCATTTCGCCGACCAGCAAACCACCGATCACGGCACTTGGAATGATGCTCCAAACGGCGGCACCCAAGGCTACTTTCCAGCCACCGACGGCCCCTACTTTGGCATCATGGCCGTCAATGCTCCAACTGCGGCTCCGCTGCCGGCGGCTTGGGCAATGGGACTGGCCGGCATCAGCCTGATGGCTGCGGGCGTTGTCCGTTCGCGGCGCCGCGTGGCGATTGCCTGATGGCGCGGTGCGGGTTATTCCTCCAGCTCGTCGGCGATATTGGGCGGCTTGCCTGAATCGTCTTCGTCCATATTGATCAAGTCTTCGTTTCCGGGACCGTCAGGGCTTTCGTCCTGTATGGCGAAGGCGGTGCCGAGATCGTCAAGGTCGGCTTCGCCGGGCGATTCGAGGCGAAGTTTGTTATCCGGGGGCATGCCGTCAATCTGAACGACGAATGTGATGGGGCCGACAACGACCTGATCGCCGGCTTCGAGGATGGCGTCGCGGACGCGCTGGCCGTTGTGAAAAGTACCGTTGGTGCTGCCAAGATCAACGATCCGAAGCGTGCCGCCCTCCTTGACCAGCCGGCAATGGCGGCGCGAGACCAGAGAATGAGCCAGACGAAGCTGGCAATCCTGCCGCCGCCCGATGACCACGCTGTCCCTGACGATGGAGACGCTTTGTGTCTTCACGCCCGCGCTAAAAACGGCAAGAACCACCTGCATTGGACATCCTCGCTTTTCGCTACGCAACCCTATCCCTAATCCGCTGTATCGGCAACTTTAAGTTGCCGCAACGGGGGGATTTGCTCGGGGGAATCGCTTAGCAGCCTGTGGCAAAAGTCCCTCGCGGCCAGGCGAAATGGATTTTGGCCGCGAGCGAGACGCGACGACGAAGCGTATTGCAGCCAAATACG